>JAABUH010000043.1_pt1 | contig 172805 bp, 170 predicted proteins | sample 5559121 | NCBI WGS metagenome assembly JAABUH01 (sample SAMN10711871, study PRJNA513364) | rock metagenome | isolation source: Antarctica rocks | place: Antarctica: Victoria Land, Battleship Promontory nord | collected 2015-12-28
GAATGAACGATGTCGCTATCAGCGAACTACGATTCTCACGTCGAATCGAATGAAAATCGCTGATCTAGAAGAGAAAGAGAACGATGAATCAATTTATCGATTGATTCTAGAAGCTAACAGAATCAACAAGAATTATATTCTACTTCGTGAAGTCGTATTAAAAGATGAAGCTCAATACGAAGATACTAAATTAAGAGATTGTCGAGTTCAGAACAAAATACTATATCGAAGTGATCTTCTATGAGTTCTCTTCGATGAGCATCTTCAAATGAAGCTAATTCAAGAAGTTCACGATCAATCTTCTATTGATCATTCCGGAATTCTCAGAACGATAAAGATCATAAGAAGGTATTACTATTGATCTTCAATGCGAAAGACAATAGATCGATATATTCGAAACTGCTACATTTGTCAACGATCAAAGACTTCTCGAAATAAATTCAATGAACTACTACATTCTCTACTCATACTCGAACAGCAATGAAAGAACATAATCATGAATTTCATCATCGACTTATCTTCTTCGAAAGACAAAAACGTCATACTAACAGTGATATGTAGACTGTCAAAGAAACGACATTATATTTCTTGCTTCACTGATGACGAGAGAATCACAGCAGAAAAAACAGCTGAGCTAATGCTTCAATGAATATATCGAATACACGATTTACTCGATTTCATTGTTTCGAATCGAGACTCTCAATTTACCTTCATTCTATGAAAGTCGCTTTGCAAAAGACTAGACATTAATCTTCGACTCTTCACAGTCTATCACTCTCAGATCGATGATCAAAGTGAACGAGTCAATCAGAACGTCGAAAGATATCTTCGATTCTTCTGTTCGTACATGCAGAATGACTGAGCTAAGCTACTACTCATGATCGAGTTCGTCAACAATAATGCTCTGTTCTCAGTCATCTTCTCGATCTCTTTCTTTCTAAACAAAGACTTTCATTCTCGTATGAGCTTTGAATTCGATGTCATCGAATATGAAAGTTTTCGTGAACGCTTGCAGACGGCTAAAGTCGAGAATATATCTGAAAATATGAACAAAACACTGAAGTTTGCTCGCGAGTCGCTAGTCAAAACACGGGAACAAATGATGAAACAAGTCAATAAGCATAGAAAAGAAGTTGATTATGAGATCGAATCAAAGATGTTTCTGAATGAAAGAAACATCGTTACAGCGAGATCTTTCAAGAAGCTAGATGACAAAATGCTCGATTCTTTCATCAATCTAGATTTCATGGACTCTTCATATAAACTGAAATTATCAGAGTCTATGCGTGTTCATGATGTATTTCATTCTGACCTGCTTCGCTCTGTCGTCAATGATCTCTTGCCTGGTCAAAAGAACGAATCTTCAGGTTCAATAGTGATAAACGACGAAGACGAGTGGAAAATCGATGATGTATTGAATTTCCGTCGATATCAAAGACGACTTCAGTATAGAGTCAAATGAAATGACTATGACAATGATCTCAATTGATACAACGCTGATGACGACGAATTTATGAACGCTCAGAAGGTCGTTGACGATTTTCATATTTGATACTCGAACAAATCGCGCTAATCGACAATTCAATCAATCACGATTTAACAGGCCTGAGTCTGTGAAATCATGATTGAGCAATCAATCGAGTCGAGCAGAAAATACATTCATGCAAACATGAATCGTCGAAGAAAAAGAATAATGTCACGATTCTAGCCTTGCCAGGCTCAGTCTTCTAGCCTTATCAGGCCTATTCTCGCTCCGTCACCTTGACTAGTTTCTATTAAGCCTAGCGTTGACTGAGAAACACACATATGTAGTCAGCTTCTTTCTCGTAGCTATTTTTCTTTCTTAGTATTTATCTTCTAGTTAAATGACATCTCTATCTGACTCGCTCTAGACAGACTTCTAACACTCAACATTGATATAAGTCAGAAGCGTTGTGAAGATCTTTCATCTTTTATCTGCTTCAAGTCTTTTCAAGAGTTCACTTGCATGTTTTTGACATTGTGATTCTCGTTGACATAAGCAAAGTCAACGTGCATAGTACTCATTACAATCTCTTTCTTCATTATCATTTTTCTCTTCATTCATCTTTCAACATGAATGCTTGTAAATTTCTTAGAAATTCGTATGTGATAGATCTCTCAGATTGACATAATTCAGATGAAAGTACTTTCTTTTGAAAATCATTCATAATGAGTCTCTAGCAGCGAATTTCAACTCATTAATCATTTGAGATTAGAATTCATTAAAGTTTGAAGCTGATTCTTTATATTTCATAAGTTTACATTGTTGAATGATTAGACTGATTGCATCGAGTCAAGTCATCGAGATCGAGTCGAGTTCTCAACTCATCAAGACTCAATTCGAGTCAGAATTTTGATATCGAGTATTCAAGTTGAGTCATGATGTTGATATCAAGTATTGATTCGAATTTTTGACTCGATTCGTCAAGATATGATTTACTACTACTAATATCTATCTGATAATGCAATTGATTCAATTGCATCTTCATGACTCATGAAGATACTGACTACTACTGATAGAAATTTTCTCATGAGTATTGATCAGAACTCACGAGAATATTGACTACTATTGATACGTGTTTTTTCAACTTAGTAATTACTACGCATAAGCTTTAATCAATTGCATTACTCTGTTGCATTATCAATAGTACATTATCAATAGTGCTCGAGAAACTTCTATCAGTAGTAGTCAATATTCTCATGAATCATGAGCTCTGAAGATGTTGATCACTATTTATGAATTATGCTCGAGAAATCTCTATTAGTAGTAGTCAGTATTCTCATGAATTCTGAAGATGCTGACTCTGCTCGAGAAATTTCTACTAGTAGTAATCAGTATTTCTTCTCATTGAACTCTGAATTTTCAATTGCTTGATGAGTTAAATCGAAAACTCGAATTCTGACTCGACTTGAGATCAATATCGAGTTGAGTCACGAGATTGATATCGAGTATTCAAGTCGAGTTATGACATTGATATCGAGTACTCGAGCGAGTCAGAAAGTAGGTATGAAAACTCGACTTGACGATCAGTCTATGAATGATAAGAATTTGTGTAGTAACAGAACTGTAATGTCAAGAACTTTTAAATCAACATACTTGTTGATCATTACAAATCACTCATCAATGTTGAAGATTGACACTATAAAGACGCTGAGTTCATTGATAAATCAATTGTGATGTAGTTTGCATTCAGACTTGCATGAACATCAAGCGAATCACTTTTGATTGATTTTAGATAATGAATAAACAGAGTCACTGAATGCATCTTGAAAACAATGACGTAAAGTATTCAATTCTTTCTTTCATTCTTTTCAGATTTCTCTTCACTTCAGTCAGAGTTGCATGCAAAACATGATGATAGCAAGCGCTTCAATGATCTACGATTGAACAACATTAGCTACTCAAGTGACATTAAGAATGAGTGACTGTATCTTGCTTAATCTCATTTCATCTTCGATTAATTCTTCATACAAATCATTAGCATTACTGTTCATGTGAATGATGATCAAGATTAAATGCAATTGTCAATGAAATATTAACAAGAAAAGATTAAGCAACATTCATTTGACGAAATCTTTGATGAATTTAAAAGATATGAATATCAGATGAGTTAATTGAGTTCATGATTTCTCTTTGAAATGCTTACAGAGCTGATTATTCTGAGTAGCTAGTACTCTGAGAAAAAGATGAGTTATATCATTCATGTAAGAGAGCAAAAGACTAATTATTGATCTCAATTCTTTTCGTCATTATCTTCATCACTATCACTTTTCTTCAACTGATTGCTTGAATCATTGATGAAAGAACATTATGCTATTGCAATCATCACATTTGTCTTTGTAATTGAATTTCTTGAATCATTTGCATTTGTATGCTTTAAGATGCTTATGCTTGAAACAGACTCATCATGAAAGAAGATATTATTTGTAAAGCTTTTAAACTTAATTTACTTTCACATAATTCTGCTATTGAAAGAATTTGATTCTGAATCTTTTGCACTATTGATTTGCATATGCTTCGATTCATCTGAACAAAAAAGTCAGCGAAAAGCGATAGAAAAAGTGAACACAATGTCATATGCTAATCTTTGATATTTGCAAAGCATATCAATAGCTTTGCATGATGATGATTGAACGAGAGAATCATTAATATCACGATGCTTGAAAGTTGATTAACAGAAGAGAAAATTATCATCATCACTGTCTCAAGATTAGAAAAAAGCAGAAGAAACTTTAAGTTGACATATCAAGCTCATTCTGACTTCAAACATTAATCTTGAGAAAATTTTGCAAATGATTTCGCTGTGCAATGATTGCATTACGCAGATCTCAATTCAAAGCAATGTTGATAATACTTTAAAAAACTTCATAAAAAATGCGATGTTTATCATCATTAAGAAAGATATCATTTGTCTTAATTAACTGAAGAAATGAAATGAAGATGATGTTTTGAAGCTTGAGAAATGAGTCAGATGTCACACTGAACAGTTGCTCAGCAAGTACTACATATGACATGAATCATATGTTAAGTTAAGATAAAAAGATTGAAAATTCAAAGTGTTCAAGATTTAATGAAGAATAATGTGATAACACTGTTAATTTTACAGATAATTCAAAGTCAAAGAGACTTGAGTGAGATTGAAATGATGATGCTGATGATTGTACAGAAGATTCAGAGTAAAAAAGACTTAATGAAGATTAATGTAAAAATGCTGATGATCATGATGAAGATAAAGAGATGAAGATGAGCGTGATGAACATCAAAGAAAGCTTTTCAAAGATTAGCTGAATGATCTTGAGTTTTTGTTGCTTTGCAGAACTTTTCTCTTACTTGTATTCTTTTGTCAGCATCACTCATGTATGTGACAGTTCTCTGACACAAATGTCACTCAAAGATAGAAAAATTTATAATTTCAATCTTATTTGCAAATTTTGATTGAAGTCATTCAATCATTTTCTTTCATTTGAATCTTAAAAGTTTACAAGAATTTGATTCATTCTTGAATACTTTCAAGAAAAGATCATGTTTTTTCAGTAATGCAATCATTTTGTCAAAAAAACATTTGATGATGTTTTCTTGCAATGAGTACGTTGACTTTACATACTCTTAACTTCATGTCAGAATCGTGTCTAGATGATACAATCAATGAAGATCAGAATTGATAGTGCTTGATCTTTAGAAATAGCTATAACTGAATATTAAGAATACAGAAGAAGATTGATACAAAAGCTTCTATTTATGTAATGTTCAGAGACTGCGCTAGATCTGAAAGAAATGTGTTTGTGACACGAAAAGAATGTGATGTAGATGAACAAGATGTTGGTGAAAGAAAAGAGTGTTGAGAAAGAAAAAGAGTGTTGAGTCATATCTGAGTCATATCTGAGTCAAACCTGATGCGAATTGATTAGAGCTTCAGTCTTGTTCAGTCTTGATACGCTCGTAACATTACTTTCTTCTTCGAAAATTCATGTTCGCATGAATGTAGTTCATCTGCTCGCTTTTGTTGATAGTTATTTCGATATTTAGCGCGATTTGTTTGAATATAGCTTATGAAATTCGTTCAAAACTTTCTCTGAGTCATTGAATTTTTCTTTATCGACATAGTATCATTCGTCGTTTCTATCTAGATCTGTTCATTTGACTTTGTACTGTATTCGACCTCGATAGCGTCTGAAGTTCAATATATCGTCTATCTCTCAATGTTCATTATCTTCGATAGTGAGTGATCTGAATGATTTTGAATGCTGTTCTGATAGAGAGTCTTCTGAATACGATTGCAGTAGCTTCGAGCTGAACATCGAATGCAGATGCTTTATGCTGACTGATAAACGAAGATGATAGAAGATACTCACTTTGACAGTAATTTGATAGAGATCTAGCTGTTTGTCTTTCAAATCTTTGCAGAGTCTCGTTGTCTTGATGTTTCTGAAAGATAGTCAAACTCAGTCATCTACTTCATAGATAATGTTTCGTCTATGTTTATTAATCTGAACTTCAATGATCAGCTTCATCTTTTCTAATTGTTGATGATCAAAGTTCAATAGCTCTTTCATTCAAATAACAATATTATCTGCTTTTCTAGCTTCAAGTCGTTCACGAGTTGTTTCGTAGTCAGTCATATTTGAATCGAAACTCACTCAAGAGTGAAATCTCTTATTGAAGTAGAAAAGAATCATTGAAGTGATCGAGAAGATATTGAAATTGTCACTGAACTTCATCATAGATATTCATTTGACTCAGTCGTTCTGCATGTAATTGCAGTAGATTCTAAGTTCGCGTTCAACGTCTTGATTGACTCGTTTTGATTGATCGTCAATCTCAGAATGATAAACTGTGAATAGACTAGCTGTGATTCTCAGTCGCTTGCAAAGACTTTTTCACATAGTTGATATGAATTGAAAGTCTCTGTTCAAAACAATAGAACTGAGTAGATCATGCAGTCGATAGACGTTTCATAGCATGATTTAAATCGTTTCTTCGACTGAGATGTCATCGTCTCTTCAATGACAGAAAACATAGTGATGTTCTTTGATGAGACAACATATGATTGTGCAAATAACGTTATAGTCTTCTGACAGAGATAGTTCAGTGATGAAGTTCATAGCTATATTTTTTCAGCGTTTCTGTGAAATCGAAAGAGAATGATGAAGTTCATTGATACTATTTCTAGAGACTTTGCTTCGCTGACAAGCATGACAGTTTCGAATGTATCATCAAATAGTAGCTCGATGATCTGATCAATAGTAGAAACGCTGAACTAGATTGATGATTCGTCTATTGTTGAAGTGAAAGATTGAAGATTGATCATGCACTTCTTGTAGTAATTTCGTGTGCATGTTCTCAGAGACTCACAGTAAATCTTTTCTAAATAGAACATCATCAATGATTTCGCAGTTCTTCAGTTTAATGATATGAAATTTGAGCTTGTTTTCGTTCATAGCTTGTCTATATTCGCTGCAGAGCTCATCTGTTTGATTGATCATTCATACTCGTTGATAGAGATTTGCTTTCGATTCAATAGATAGAACATCGACTCTATCAAGAGTCAGAATAGTCTGAAAACAATCTTCAAGACGCTGAGCTGATTCAGAGACGTTCGCTAGAGACATTCTGATTAGAGCATTGACTTTAGTGTTCATTTTGCCTGATCTAAAGATGATCTGAAAGTTGAACTTCAATAAAATGTTCAGAAAGTTGACTTGTCGTTGACTCAACTGTTTGTTTTTCATAAAGATCTTCAAAGTCTGATGATCGATGAACATCTGAATGAGTAGTTCAATGCATTTCAGCTTGAGTCGTCAATGTTTGAAATAATAACTAGCAATTTCTTGTCATAGATGTGATAATTGATTTCAGTGAGAATCATGCTTTTACTGTAGAAGATCATCGAATGAAGAACTCTCTCGTCATCGTACTGAGATAGTATTTCATCTTTTACATAGTTTGAAGCATCAATCTTCAAAATAGCTTGTCGTTTGAGATCGAAGTGACGAAGTACTGAGATCAAGCTGACTTGTTTCTTTAGATTGTCAAAGACTTGAACACAGATCTCGTTTCAAACAAAAGACGTGTTCTTTCTAGTCAGCTGAGTGAATGATTTGACTAGCTTCGAGAAGTTCTTAATGAAACGATGATAGAAGTTAACAAATCTCACGAAGCTTTGAATTTCTTTTAAATTGATCGAAGTGATTCAGCTGACTATGACTGTCACTTTGCTGAGATTCATACGAAGATCTAGTTCTGATACGATGACTTCTAGAAAGACAGTCTTTTCTACATTGAATTCGCACTTTCGAATATCTATCTGCAGTTCAGCTTCGCGTAGTCGACTCAATACTAGTTTGACGTGATCTCTATGTTTCTTTCTCGTTTTGCTATAGATGAGAATGTCATCTAGATAGACTTGACAAAAGTCGTTCAGAAAGTCTCATAGAATGTCATTCATATATTGCTGAAAGAAGATCGATTCATTAGTCAGTTCAAATGATAGCATCTTGTATTTATATGCTTCTAAAGCAGTGATAAAAGTGATGTAATTCTCACTATTGAGATGCATTCGAAGTTTGTTGAACGCTGATATGATGTTCAATCTAGTCAGATGCTTGCAACTCACTATTTTATCAATAATCTCGTCTATCAGCGATAGAGAATATCTATTTCTTTTGAAAATGACATTTAGCTTTCGATAGTTCACGCAGAATCGAAGATCTTCATTTGCTTTGAGAGCGAATAGAACGAGAAAGAAATAGAGAGTCTGACTAGAAGTGATAAATTTCTTCGAGAGATTCTCATTTAAGTACTTCTTTACTTTCAGAAGTTTGACAGAGAACATTCGATAGACTCGACAGCGAAAGAGCGTTAAATCACTGATGAGCTCAATTTTATGATCGTAGAAGCGATGAGAGAATAGTTTATTCAATTGAGCTCGATCAAAAACATCTAGAAACTCATGATATTTCGATGACAGCTTTGCTTTAATATCTTTCAAATTCTGAATCATTTCATTAATTGAAGAGACGTTTAAAGCGTTCAAATTGCACTGAGTATTGTACGTGATTTCTTTATTGATGTTCATCATGAATAGAGCAAAGATCTCAATCTTGTTTCTCTTTGAACAATTCAACAATGTCTTGAACAAAGCTGCATTTATGCTTTGAATCAAGAATAACTCTCTTTAAACGAGTTGTTTAAGCATCATAGAAATTTTAGTCTGAATAATTGATAAGAGCGAAGATGATCGCGATCAACTTGAGTGCTTTAAATTGAGAAGAATCGAAAAAATCGAAATAGAAGTATTCAATTGATTTGAAAAAACAATGATGTTGTTTCACATATTCAGTAATATTTCGTTTTTGTTCATTTAGAGCTTACTCAATATGACTTCATGATGATCAATATCAGCTATCAACATTGATACAGTCAATTTCTTATGACTTTTGATGATGAGATTGAGTAGAATTTTATGAGTGATGATTTTCTTAAATATTTTTTCATCATAATCTCTTATTAGCTTCATTTTTGTCAGTGATATAGATTGAATTTTCAGTTTCTCGCATACTTTATTGACTAGATTAGAATGTATGATCATGTAAATGACTGAATCACTGTTTATTAAAGAATGAAGACTAAAAGATCGATTCTGAGAGATGAAATGAGTGTCAATTAAAAACAACTTTTCAAAGTAATTTTCTTTCAATAGAATTTCATTTAGTTTGCACAAAGATATAATCTCTATCTCTTTGATGACTTTTGAAGAGATGACTAGTTTTTTGAATCGAAGTTCGAATCGAAATCGAAGCGATCATATTTCTTGTTCACTGCATTGATTTTAGTAGATTGATTGAGACATTCTTTAAAGCTATGATCTGATTTATGACATATAAAACAGCTTTCGACTAGAATATTTACTTCTTTGACGCTAGTTAAAATCGCGTCGCGCGACTTTAGCTGATCAGACTTCGCGTGATTGACTGATTGAGTGACAACAGTCACTCTATGAAAGATAGTCTTAGAAAGATCATTGATGCATTTGATCTTGTTCTTGATCTCTCGAATGACTCGCTGATCATTATTCAAATAAATCAGATAGAAACGAATTTTCTTTAAAGAATCAGATTGAACTAGTTGATCTATTTAAATGAATCGAAGACGAAGATAAATTTTATCTTTCAGATCAGCGATCAGTTGCTTCTCGTGATAGTCTAGATAGAAAGATAGACATTGAAACTGAGTATAAAATTCATTGAATTTCTTGAATTCTTGAACCAAGTTGTAGTATTCTCTATGAAAGTTGACTTTCTTATTCGAATCATTGAACAACTGAGCTAGCTCTTTCAAAAGATCGTCGACGATCTTATAAAAATTGACACAGTCACGTTCGCGTCTAGCTTGAATGATCTCAGCTGCGTCATCGAATAATCTAGAATGTATATAGCTCAATTTGACTCGTTCATTAGAAAAGAGATCGACGTTGATCTCTAGTTTATTCTGAATTTTTCCGTATCAGTTCTCTCAAGTAGAGTTCTTTTCATCAGTAAACAGCGAAGAATCAGATATTTTTTGAGATCTAGAACGCTCAAAGTAGATAGAATCAGAAGAAGTGATTTTCTTAGCTTGAAGTCTTGTTTTCAACTCTTTGATTTCGTCTTCTTGTTGTTTATTTAACTCGTAGAGTTGATTTGTTTCTTCATCAAGAACTAGACTTCGAGTCTTTCAAATTTCGTAAAACATGAGAGATATTATCATTTCAGCGAATGATTCGTCATCTTCATGAATGAATAATGCAACACTTGATGATTTCATTCGTGATTTCAATGAATCAGCATCAGAGATTTGAGAGAAACGATTTCGAAATTCTTCGAAACGCTCTTCAGTAAACGAATGACTAGACATGATGAGATTTGTTTGAAAGAGAATTGAACGAATGATGATGCTCGACGATTGAAAAAGAAAGACGTATAGAGTGATGTTTAATCTTCAACAAAGAAGATGAGATTTATTTGTTGATTGATTTGATTGATTCTCTAGCAAACAACGAAGATTCTTTATCATTGAATCTATCAATCGATTTGATTCTTGAGCAATTCACGAAGATTCTTTATCGTGATTTTCATAATTGAGTGAACTTTGCGTACTTAATGAGCGATAAGTAGTCTAGCAATTCAAATAGTCTTGTTGTTGATTCTATTCAATTCTCTAGTGTTGTTCTATCTTTTGATTATTGTCGATCATCAGATAAACGAAGTTCTTTAAACTTGTTCTGTCTAGACGAGTATGTTGAATGAATAATGAGATCAGTATCGTGTGATTAACGAATTCTTAATATAATGTCAGAATCGTGTCTAAATGATACAATCAGTGAAGATCAGAATTGATAGTGCTTGATCTTTAGAAATAGCTATAACTGAATATTAAGAATAGAGAAGAAGATTGATATAAAAGCTTTTATTTATGTAATGTTCAAAGACTGTGCTAGACTTGAAAGAAATGTGTTTATGACACGAGAAGAATGTGATGTAGATGAACAAGATGTTGATGAAAGAAAAGAGTGTTGAGAAAGAAAAAGAGTGTTGAGTCATATCTGTTACGAGCGTATCAAGACTGAACAAGGCTGAAGCTTTAATCAATTCGCAGTGAACGCTAGCGAGTTCTCTGTGTAATGATTAGAGCTAATCAGCGAGCTAGTCAGGTTTGACTCAGATATGACTCAGATATGACTCAACATTCTTTTTTTTCATCAACATCTTGTTCATCTATATCACATTCTTTTCATGTCACAAACACATTTCTTTCGAGTCTAGCGCAGTTTCTGAACATTACATAAATAGAAGCTTTTGTATCAATCTTCTTCTGTATTCTTAATATTCAGTTATGGCTATTTCTAAAGATCAAGCACTATTAACTCTGATCTTCACTGATTGTATCATTTAGACACGATTCTGACAATATCTAAGTCATATCTGAGTCATATCTGAGTCAAATCTGACTAGCTCGCTGATTAGTTCTAATTATTACGCAGAGAACTCACTAGCGTTCACTGCAAATTGATTAAAGCTTCAGTCTTGTTCAGTCTTGATACGCTTGTAACAGATGATTGCAAATCATATGAAAAACATAAGACACATTAGAAGCATAAAATAAATATCTGAAACATAATGATCACAAAAATAAAATCATCAGACAAACAAAATGCGCACACTTCAAATCACAGATGCATGAGCTAAGTGATGCATTGAAATCAATAAGATGCTTTGCAAAATGAGCTGAAATCAAAAGTCAACTATTTAAAAAACTTTCTCAGTTTTCGTCGCTGAAACAAGATGATACTGATCACATGATAACAACGTTTGAAGAAAAAATCAAGATGCTGTAAGAGAAATTCTTTTCTTCATTCTTACAAGCAGATGTTAACGACATTTCAGATTCATTCATATCTTTAACAGTATCATCAAATTCACGCATCTCAGAAAATGAGATGAAGTGAGCAATCAGACGAGTAAAAGTGAACAAAGCATCAGATGTCTCTGAAATCTCAAACAAAGCACTTCAAACAGATCTCACAGAACTGATCTCAGTGCTGACGAGTCTATTCAATGCATGCGTGATACATAAATGTCACGATTTTAGCATGTGTTACTTGAAAGATGTTGGAAAAAGAGATGTTAGATCACTTAGATGATGTTGAACAATATTATAAATGATGATAGATGTGAGATTATCAGTGATGTTATGAGAATTTCTCGATACGAATGATACTCAGCGTTCATGAAGTATAAGAACATCTGAATGATCTTTTTCTTTTCTTTCTTCTTCGTGCAACGTCTTGTATCTAAAATCTAGTTATTAGAATTTCATTCTGATTTCATTCAGCTCTCAGTTCATGACATTACGTTGCATTACACTACATCATGAGTCAATTCGAGAATATCAGCAACACTCTGCCGTCGACATCTCTAGCTTCGATCAACGAATTCATCACTGTCGCTCAGTTTTGAATTCACGTCAACAATGCTTCCGAAGCGTGATACACTTTTCTGATCGAACTTCAAACTTGATTCAACGACATCATCACTCAGTATATCAACTGAGTCTCAGTTTGTCAACAAGAACATGAGCAAACTCAGATTGAACTTAAGCAGTTTCAGATCAATAATGAAATCTTGTCAGAAATGATTCAAGAACTCAAGAGCATGAGCAGAATCAATATCAAATCAGAGAAATATTCGAATTCAGAACTTTATATCGAAGAGCGAGAGAACAAGCTAAATCAGTTCATCTTCGAACTGATCAGCAAGCTGAAGTTGAACGCGAATCGTTATTCAACTTTCGAGTCTCGTTTTCTGTATGAATACAGTCGCTTATCGAGAAACGCTGTCGCTCAAGCGTTGTCACGTATAACTGCTCAGCATGACAAGCTAGTCACGATTGAGCAATTAGTTGTCTTGTTAAGACAAGTCTTCGATGATTCAGACAAGCAAGAAATCGCTCAGCGATTCATTTCAGCTCTAAGAATGCGAAATCGCATCTTCATCAAATATCTGTTTGATTTTCAGCAGTACATTGATGCAATCGAATATGACATCGTAATTCGAAAATTCAATCTGAAGAATGAACTATTCAGCGAGCTCAAAGCTCTATTGATTCAGATGAATGTCAGCAGCCTGAACTATGAGCAGTTGATTATCAAATGTCAGCAATTGAATAGTCGATATCGCGTCACAGTACAGAATCTTCTCAAGTCAAAAGCAGTGATTCATTCTGTCTCTGTGATCTCTACAGTTTTCGCGTATCTCGTCAAATATGCGACACTCTTAACAGACTTGAAAGCTACGATCTCGAGCTCGAAGAATCTCATGAACTTATCGATCATCAACATGAAGAAACGAGACTCACTGACTCTTGAGAAGCATCAGCATCGCATGATCAATCATCTGTGTCTATACTGTGATAAGTCTGAACATCAGACTGCGATCTGCAATTCAAAGCTCAAGATTCAGCTACAAGCCGTCTCATTATTCGCTCTTGCAATCTTTATCGACAATCTCGCTTTCAATACTTCTCTCGTCTTGAAAAAAGTCTAGTCTCTGCGTACAGTCGCTCGCAGAGACAATCGAACAGTCTGAAAATCTCTGCACTCTCAGTTAGCTCGATTCATCGATTAGAAAAGAAGATGAACAATGATCATCTCGTGCTCTCAGATAATCTAGAAAGCAATAAAATCAATGTCAATCTTTCTGTTTTGATTGATATCGACGTCATCGATTATGCATTTATTGATGACTCTTTCGCACAAAGACACTCTCTGTTCTGTTTTTCTTTGTCTGAAATCTGTATTCTTCAGAGATTTGATGATCAATCAGTCGTATTTAATTCAATCACTCATTACGCTCTTGTCAAACTTCGAGTCTCAAGCAGAGAGTTCAAAGAAACTCTTTTTTATGTCACTCAACTTTCGCAATTTTCAGTTGTTCTAGATCTGCTCTGATTAAAAAGTCATAAAGCAATTATAGATCTGCGTCATAATCAGCTCATCTTTGAATCTCAAGTCAACTCAGAACTCGTATTCAAAACTCTCTCGAGCATCTCAATTTCGACTGTGTCAGTATCAGCTTTCTCGACGTTTTCGTCTTCGAAACATCTGAAGATCTACGCTATAAGTAGTGCTTCGTTTCTGCGACTCGCTAGAAAAAAGAATCATGATCTGTTTGTCATATTCATGAGAAATATCAACAAAGCTCTGAAAATCACGTCTTTCGTTGATTCTGTCACGCTATTGCTCTTCGAATATCACGACTTTCTAGATGTTTTCTCTCGCGAATTGATGAACACTTTATCTGAACGACGTCTCTATGATCATAAAATTCAGCTGCAGAAAAGCAAAACTTTTATCTTCGAATCTTTATATGACATGTCTCAAGATGAGCTTCGAATACTAAAGAAATATCTGAAGAATAATTTGATCAAAGACTTTATTCAAGTCAGCTCTTTCTTTGCGATCTCTTTGATACTCTTTGTTAAAAAATCAAGCGAAGAACTCAGATTTTACGTGAATTATCGAAGTCTGAACGTCATGACAGTTAAGAATCGATATTCATTATCTCTCATTCAAGAAATTCTAGATCGACTGATTAAGATCAAGTACTACATCAAGTTAGATATCATTGCAGTCTTTAATAAACTGCAAATGACTTATGAAGACGAGTGAAAGATCGCTTTTCGAACACGTTATGACTTATACGAGTACAACGTTTTGCTCTTCGAACTCACAAATGAATTATCATCATTTCAGAACTTCATTAATGACACTCTGCATGACTTCTTGAACGTTTTCTGCATCGCGTACATGAATGATATCTTGATCTATAGCAACAGCAAAAAGAAGCATACTCAGCATGTTCATCAGATACTGAAGCGACTTAGAGTCGTTGAACTACAGATAGATATCGAGAAATGCGAATTTTCAGTTATCGAGATCAAGTATTTGAATCTAATAATCATCACTCACGAAATCAAAATAAATTCTGAGAAGATCAATGTCATCATGAATTGAACTGCATCTCAAGACGTCAAAGATGTTCAGAGCTTTCTGAGCTTCGTCAACTTCTATAGACGATTTATTAAGAAGTTTTTCAAGCTGATCGACTTGTTGACTGTCTTAATCAGAAAAGATCAGTCATTTAATTGAATTCAGAAGTGTCAATTCGTCTTCGATCGACTCAAGCAGACGTTCATCACTGTCTCTATCTTAATGCACTATAATTCGAATCTACTCGTGACTGTGAAAATCAATGTCTTCGACTATGTTGTGATCGAAGTCATGTCTCAGCGAGATGATAACAAGCAGTTAAGATCTGTGATCTATTTCTCTTTCAAAATGCTACTTGCAGAATGCAACTACGAGATTTATGACAAGAAACTTCTAGCTATAATCAGAGCTTTTAAGAAATGAAGATTCGAACTGAAAGGCACGTTAGATCTCGTTGAGATCATTTTCGATCACAAGAATCTAGAATATTTCATGTCAATCAAGCTGCTTAGTCGAAGACAAGTCAGATGATCAGAATTTCTCTCTCAATTTAACTTCAAAATCGTGTATCATTCGAGTGAATTGAACACTCGAGTCGATGCACTCACGCGTCGATCAGAAGATCTTTTCTTGAACGAGAAGAATAGTCGTCGAGAACATCAGTGACAGATTGTGCTAAAATCAAAAAATCTGAAAATTCAAGTCTTAATCAATGTTCTCGATGATAGTGACTCTGAAGCACTCGAATTAAGTGACTCGAAGAACGAATCAGTGATTTCTGAGCAGTCTGAATCATCAGAGAAAATGTCTATGAATGAGCTAGAAGAACAACTCTTCGCAGTCTATTTCAATGATGAATGAGTACAGATCATGATAACTGCGTTAAGAGATGATCAACGAAAGCTTAAAGAATTTTCGTTAGCGAAATGTATGCTGCGAAGTGATCGAGTCTACTATAGAGATAGACTATTGATATTTGAAGATGAGAAACTGCGACTACGTCTGCTTCAGTTAAGTCATGACACGTCTATTGCGAATCATTCAGAAAGAGTCAAGATCTACGAAATACTCAGTCGTCATTATTACTGACTCGAAATGATCAAGACAGTAGCTCGCTTCGTACGTAATTGTCATCTATGCTCTCGAGTGAAGATCTCTAGAGAAAAATATCAGAGAGCTTTGAAGTCTCTTGATGTACTCAATCGTCGCTGAAAAGACATAGTCATGAATTTCATCGTGACAGTATCTGAAAGTAAGAATCTGAACGAAAATTCGACAATCAATATTCTGATAGTCGTGAACAGACTATCTAAACAAGTGCATTACGAGTCTATGAGTGAAATTACAGTTCTAGATACAGCTCGAGTTTTTTATCGTGCAATATGAAAACATCATGAATTATCTGATTCAATCGTCTTGAATCGTGAAACTCAGTTTGTCAGTCACTTTTGAGACGAACTTTGTATTCGATTGAAGATTCAAGTTCGATTGTCAACTGCGTTTCACTCAGAAACGAATGATCAAATCGAGAACGTCAACGACGTTTTGAAACAATATCTTCGAGTCTTCGTGTTCTTTATGCAGAACGACTGAGCTGCATGACTGTCATCAGCTGAATTTGTCATCAACAATCACTTCTTCAAAAGCACTCAGTGCACGTCGTTTCTAGCTAACTTCGAACAGCATTCTCGAATGAAGTTGAAATCAAAGAAGACTCAGAAGAACGTTATTGAACATTTGAAATGAATACATGTTGATCTGTTTGTTCAGAAAATGAATTGAATCAATGAAATTCTGCGAGAACAAATGATCTTAGCTCAAGCATATCAGAAACAATTCGCTAATGTTCATCGACAACACGCTCTCAAGTTTGCAATTAATGATATGATTTGATTAGATGCTCGCAATCTGATGATTCATTGACTCAGCAAGAAGTTATCTAATAAATTCGAGAAATCTTTCAGAATCATCAAAATTGTTAGTTCTCATTCTTATCAGTTAGAGTTGCTCAATGACTGATTCTGTTTCGACGTCTTTCATACTTATCTGCTTCATTCTGTGATCAACGATCTCTTATCTGAACAAATATCTCTTGCGTCGTTTTTGATAGTCTTCGTCGAAGAAGTGCTTAGCTGAGAGATGAACGAAATATTGAACTCTCGAGTAAAGAACTCTCAGCTAGAGTATTTAATTAAGTGAACTGAAATAGAAGAAAATAGTTGAGTAAAGTTTGCGAATGTGATGAATGTCATCGAAGTCATGAACGTCTATCACGCTCGAAATTTCGATCGTTCAAGTAAGAATTCATGAATCGCTTACATGCAAGAAAGCAGCGACTCTGAATATGAGTCAGAGAATTAAAAGTCTCGCAGAAGCTTCGACTTCAAAAAGAAAGATCTATTGTCACGATTTTAGCATGTGTTACTTGAAAGATGTTGAGAAAAGAGATGTTAGATCACTTAGATGATGTTGAACAATATTATAGATGATGATAGACGTGAGATTATCAGTGATGTTATGAGAATCTCTCGGTACGAATGATATTCAGCGTTCATGAGGTATAAGAACATCTGAATGATCTCTTTCTTTTCTTTCTTCTTCGTGCAACGTCTTGTATTTAAAATCTAGTTATTAGAATTTCATTCTGATTTCATTCAGCTCTCAGTTCGTGACAATAAATATCACTTGAAGCAGTTCAAAAAGACTCAAACAATAGTGCTACGTAAATCAAAGAAAAGTGATTACATTGATTCAAAAACATATTGACTTATTGCTTTGCTTGATATCATGAGCAAAGCTTTAGAGTCAATTATGATCAAAAGACTGAGTGACATAGCTGAAACTCATCACATGCTTTCGAATGCTCAAATGAGAGCGAGACGTAAGTGATTCATGATCTCAACGTTAAATCTACTAGTAGATTAAGTTCACATCATGTAAGACTGTGAAATCAAGTACGTGATCTTCATGTTAAGTCTAAACATCATTAAAGCGTTTGATCGAGTCTTGCATATCAGACTGCTACACATGCTGAAAATGAGAAGAACATCGAGCTATATAGTTGAATGAGCATGCAGCTTTCTAAAGAACAAAGAGATATTACTGATATTCAACGAGCAAATGAGCACTATGCACAAGATAAATGCAGACATATCTTAAGAATCTTTCATTTCATCAATTCTCTTTCTATTTTTCAACATAAGTTTAATTGAAAAATGCAAAGCATTGAGAATCAAAATTAAAGTGCTCAACTTCGTAAATGACATCAACATTCTAGCATATGACAAGTTCATTGAAGAAATCTGCAAAACATTAAGCAAAGCACATGATGTTTGCATGAAGTAAGCTTGAATTCATGACGCAACGTTTGCATCAGAAAAATATGAGTTTACACATTTCACTAGAAAATCGAGAAAATTCAACATAATGACTAATATACAAATAAAAAACTCAATGATTAAGTTGAAGTCAGATGTGCGAGTTTTAAAGATTCAACTGAACATGAAACTGCAATGAAGCGCGCATCTTCAACAGATAGAAGTGAATCACGTCATAAGAATGCTTGCGTTTAGTCATCTAGAAGTCTTCACATGAAGAGTAATCTGCACAAAAGTGAGACAAGTGTACTCAACTGTAATGAAATCAGAAATTGCATTCAAAGCATCAGTCTGAACATCAGCGTGACAAAGAAAAAGAACTGTCAGACAAGAAATGTAGACTAAAAACTCTGCAAAATCAGATTCTACATCACGTTGCAAAAGTGTTCAAAAGAGTAAGCATCGAAACGTTAAAGATCGAAATGTATACAAGTTCGTTGCATGTTCATCTGAACATGCTGCAGAATAAAGTCACATTACGCAGTTGAATCAACGACAGAACGCAAGAGACTAGATGAGCATGCAAACTTATACGCGTTTAACTGATGAAAATTAATCGTCTCATCTTTCGCTTTTCTGTCATTGTTACGATTCTAGCTACGCATCTTCGTTGATAGCTATGTTGATGACTATGTTGATGACTATGTTGATGACTATGTTGATGACTATTCTGAGAGCTATCGTCGATCGCTCGTCGCTAGAGCATAGACTTGTTTCGAAGTCAACTCTATTCAGAGTTAGCTTATGTTCTTCTGAGTCATATAGATAGTTGACTTTTTCCTTCTAGATACTTTTCTTTCTTAGCATTTATATACTCGTTACATTACACTCATATGACTCGCTCTATGCTGATCTCTAACATTATATAAATGCTTCTTTGTTACAGACGAAGTGAAATAATCTGCATCGATTTCTTCGAATGCTTCTGCTAGTAGTTCTTCAACCCTCTATTGACTTTGATCTAGCGACTTGCGTTCGTGCAGCAGCACTCATCTTTCTTCCCTCGTGAGCTGATTCAGCGAGAATAAACAAAAGATTCGAACTCGTGCGCTGGTCAGCGAGTATAAACAAACGATTGAAATCATTCGACTAGGTCAAAGATCAGTGAATTAATCGTTCATTCAGATTCGCAAGAGATTCTTCGAATTTGTTGAACAATCAAACGAAGTCAGTCATAGAACTGCGTGAAGTCTCTATCTCGAGAAGCAAACCCTCAGTGAGTCTGCTTCAATGACATCGTCAATGCGATGATCTACTCGCTCTCATCGTTCTACTCATCAGTGAACCTGATCATACGTTCACGTGCAACTAGTGAGCCTGCTACAATGACGAGCTCAAAGTCAATCTCTTCGATGAGCAAGTCGATCAGTGAGTCTGCTTCAATGACACTGTCAATGCAATGATCTATCTTCTCATCGTTCTACTCATCAGTGAATCTGATCATACATTCACGTGCAACTAGTGAGTCTGCTACAATGACATCTTTCGTCAATGCAATTATCTATCTACTCACATTGTTCTATCTATCAGTGAATCGATCTGTCGACTCGTTCACGTGCAACTAGTGAGTCTGCTTTAATGACACTTCTACCTCGCATAGTGAGTCTGCTACAATAGACATTTCAATTCTACACAAGACTAAGAAAATACATTCATGCGAACATGAATTGTTGAAGAAGAGAAGTAATGTTACGATTCTAGCTACGCATCTTCGTTGATAGCTATGTTGATGACTATGTTGATGATTATGTTGATGACTATGTTGATGACTATTCTGAGAGCTATCGTCGATCGCTCGTCGCTAGAGCATAGACTTGTTTCGAAGTCAACTCTATTCAGAGTTAGCTTATGTTCTTCTGAGTTATATAGATAGTCGACTCTTTCCTTCTAGATACTTTTCTTTCTTAGCATTTATATACTCGTTACATTACACTCATATGACTCGCTCTATGCTGATCTCTAACAGTCATCAAGAAAATAGTGCTTCTGAACACATCTATTCAAGAAGACGTAAGAATGCAGTCTAAATGCAGATGATTCAACTTCTTTATGATGATCTCAATAAGCAATAACATTGCAATAATATTATATCACAAAGATCAATGAAAGCAATGATGAGAAAAATACAAGAAATGCATTGCAGACATCAATATAATCTCAGCACAAAGATCTCATTTATTCAACAAGATGATAAAGATGCGTGATGATCTTCAGAAGATTGAAAGCATTTTTGCAACTTACATCAAAATCAAACGCATAGATCTTAACATTTATTTGCACTCAAGAAACGTTTTAAGCATGAATAGCTCGCGATGCAACTGCGAATGAAGTCATCAGACAGCGAAGCATGTACTCATGCATTGCTCGAACTGAACTCATCTGCGATCAAGAATGCTACGCGATATCGACTTCTTAAACTATTGAATAATCATCGCGATCACGAAAGATTTCAAAGCAGCAATGAGAATGATGATGAAAATGAAGCTTCTGAAGCAATTTAAAGTAACTAGAACATTCATTCTTTAACATGCAATCAACGCAAACAAATTTGATACATAGTCTTAATCTTGTCATTTCAACTACGTGAAGCAATCATATAAATAACAAATGATTTTCTATCTCAGAGAGTTTTGTTCGCTCGATACACATAGCATAAAGTTTCTCATGAGTCGATTTAATTAATGTCACAAAAATGTATGAATTTATTATTATTAATTATTATATTATCTGTAATCATTATGTTGTTTATAATCATCATGTTGTCTGTAATTATAAAATCACATTATTTTAATCATAATATCATTTATATGTATATTTTACTTCTTGTATTTTACTTCTTGTATTCTGCTTCTTATATTTTGCTTTTTATATTTTACTTTTTATATTCTATTTCTTATATTTTGTTTTTTATGTTCTGTTTCTTGTATTCTGCTTTTTATATTTTGCTTTTTATATTTTGCTTTTTGTATTTTGCTTTTTGTATTCTGTTTCTTATATTTTGTTTCTCATATTTTGCTTCTTATATTCTGCTTCTTATGTTCTGCTTCTTATATTTTACTTCTTATGTTTTACTTCTTGTATTCTGCTTCTTGTATTCTGCTTCATATTCACGCTGTAATTATACTGATATGTGTATTCTGCTCTGAATCATTCATAATCACTGTGTTGTCTGTATTCACAGTGTCATGTCGCTCGTAATCATGATGTTTCATCATTCATTTCATGCTTTCACTCATATTCAATATGTCACTCAATACTAAAACAATGCATTTACACAGTGTAGATTGATCTAAAGATTGTATTACAATTTACATTATTAACTACGAACATCAGATTAACATTTATGAGATGAGTTTTGAATTTTGAGATGAATTCACAGCCTCGCTCGCTTGACGTTCAACATTCAACATCTGAGATTTGAGTTATTTCAGTTTGCACGATATGGTCTGCCGTACATTGTTCTCGAATTTCGCACTTCTGATGAGAATCGAAAGCTTGAAACGTTGCCTTCGGCTTGGGGGAAATCATCATACATAGTATGATATGGTTCGCGATATTGACGAAAACTGTCTTTCGCGTATTCGACAAGACAGCGATGAGCTGAGTCTAATGATGATGAGGTTCGCTCATCCTTCTGTTGGCTTTCGACGAGCGTTCCCTCTTGGCGTGGGGACGATTTGATGCGATTGGCCAAGGCTTAGCATTAGGTAGATGCATCATGCATGACACCTGTGCTTCCTCGCTGCTCCCTCTGAAGCGGCCCTGCTCCCTTTCCTAACCCGAACCGGCAATTCTCAATCCTAAGTTCGGGGATCGTATAATATATATATATATATAGCATCGCTGTGTGCCCAAACTGACCCTTACTAAGGTCCCGCCGCTTTGCTCTCGCGCTAACGCTCCTTTCGTCCCTCTCTGCTCTCCCTTGCTCGCTCGTTGCTCCCCCGTGCTCCCCCTCAGCCACCTCCTGCTCGCGCTCTCTGCTCCCTCCTGCTCCCTCCTTCGAGGTTACGACTTTAATGATGGTCCGATGGGCAGTTTCCGATTTCACTAGTGACATTGACTTAAACGATGAGCTTTCAGGCAAAGTCTCTCTAAATTGAGTGCCTAATTCCCACTGAATATACTCAATCTTTACATCTAGTCAACTCGCGGAGGGGAAGGCTAGAGATCAGCGCAGCAAGTGATACGAGTTTAATATGAATGCTTTTCTGTTCTTCACATTTGACATAAGTTGACTCGTTACTGAAAGTCGAAAAGTGCTTATCGAATCATCATTAAAGTCTTAATCTCATATCAGTTATTTGTCACATAGATTGATCGTTCTTGTCTAGAAAGCATTAAAACATAATTTTTTTTTGAGTCTGTTCAGACTAGCTAACTACGTTTAATTCTGCTCAAAGAGTTTTACTGTTGAAAAGTTCTTTTAATTATTCTTTGATTAAATTAATACTATGTTTTGAGAAAACTGATTACATGAGAGTTCATGTCAGTATTATCAAGATTTGTCAGTGAGCTTCGTCGAAATTTCAAATTAGTGAAAGCATGATGAAAGCTGCGAAAGATGAAGCAGATTCATTATGCACTAACGATCAAATTATATTCAGTGTCTAGTACTGACAGCGAAGTGAAAATTTGTAAGTATACAACTGCATGTTCTTGCACATTGAAGCTTTTGGGTATGAATATACAAGGCAGACTAGTCATCCGCTGATTTTCGATACACTTGTCACAGTCTCATCAATTTGTTCGACGTCAAGCCTGCTCAAGTGTAACCATAACGGTGGCTGTATGGAATCGACTCATCGTAAGGAGCCGTAGTCATTCAGTCTCTCTTCATATTCTTGGACTCTTTGCGGTGCTTGCTGGCTTGAGTTGACTTCTTGGTGTCGAAGTCCTGAGGTTCAGCGCGGAAATATCTGCATGAGCTTATAGCTTCGAAGCTTCGTCTTCTTGCAACCTCGTGCGTTATGTATTTAATTAATTGAACACCTACCATTTTACCTGCCTTACACCCGTGATACACAATTCCCTCCCAACAGTCCCAGCCATCCAGAAACAACTCTCCCCTGCCCTTGACCGTCCTCTCTCTTCTCCCAAGCAGGCATGCCCACTCAAGCAGTACACTTGCAATTACAATTCGACGCAGTGCCATTCGAGACCATCAAGCCATGCTGGCCCCAAGTCGACATGGAGCCATTCGAAGCCGAAATGCTGAAGATGCCGGTGCCAAAGGACGCCGTGCCCTGGCTCATTTGCAGATAGCAATTAGGCTGCGGGCCAACGTCTAGGAGGAGCGGGTGGACGTTGTCGGCGGAGGGAATGGAGATGTTTACGAGGGCTGTTGGGAGGGGGAGATTCGTTGTCAGCAATGGCTGTAGATTGCGGGCAGAATTCGGATTATGATGGGGATGCTGCAGAACTTACGGTTCGTGAGATAGCTGCAGTAGAGTTGCAGAGAGGATTTGGTGTAGGTCGTCGTCCAGGAGACGTCGATGGTGTCGCCGTCGTGGAATTCTTGGCCGCTGGTGGGAGCGGGGAATTGGAAGAGGTTGGCGAGGGACCCGGACGCGAGGGCTAGGATGGTGAGGGTGCGGGTTGTGAAGTGCATGGTTGAGTTTGGCTGTAAGGAACTTGATGCAGTCGCTGCTTCAATGGTCTACAAAAAGATTGCGAAATCCAACCTGGGATTTTGTGGGACAATGAGACGAGACAGTGAATCGTGAATCGTGAACCGTGAACCGTGAACCGTGAACCGTGAAAGATGAGCTGCTTCATACTTCGTTCTACCATCGTCAGGCCTTTATATAACCTGACTGATTCACCGTATCAAACAAGCGAGATTCAGGGACAGCGGCCTGTGTGCCCACCTGGGTTATGTTGTTCGTTAACCCGCTCTACTGACTATTATACAGGTAAGTAGATTGGGGTTTCGCGGCTGTTGCGGTACGGCTCGGGAAAGCTGTAGTTGAATATGCGATCTTATTCGCGACTTGCGTACCGTGCCTTGAGTACTGTTCAAGAAGTGCACATGCGCCTCGGGACCGTGAGCTTGAGTGTAACCCTGTAAAGAGTGAGGCTTTGAACCTGAATTGTAAGTCTTGCCCTTTGGGTCCTCGGGTTTTGCAGATGCGATCTAAGCTATCCATGTCGTTGGTCACCGGCATCGATAGTATTCGGCACAGTTGTGTCTCAGAAGAAGTGGAATGGGAGGGCTGAGCTGTACATATTCGCGCGCTCGAACCTTGCTAGAAGGTCGAGCGATCTCTTATCTTAGTGAATCGCACCCGTTACATATCCATTTGTCTTCGAATGGTTCGAAATGAGGTCTTGGCGAACAGAGTCATTCCGGTTGTCAACGTCGTCTATGCTCATTGAATGTCCCAATCCATATTGATTGAACGTTGCAGGTGTTTTAATACCGAACCCTACCTGTAAGTTTAAAATTTAGCACGGTAGAAGCATTGGCTGGAAGTCTGATATATGTATGTGAACCACACCGGTTATTTAGTAGTAAATACAAATACTATCGTCTAGCCTACGTGAAATCATTATATCGTCAGCACACTTCACACTGCTAGAGGACTTTAATAGTATTATTCGTACTATTAGAGGGATTACTAGCATATATAGATAACAGTGCGGGCGAATATCTCTAAGAGCAGCTATAGCCGGGTATCAGGCAGCTAATTCAGGCTCCCACCTACTGCGCCCTCTGCACTGCCTCATAGTACTTCCTTTGTGCTCCCTCGGTGCTCTCTTCTGCTCTCTCGGTGCTCCCCTCTGCTTCCTCGATGCTCCCCTCTGCTCCCTCGATGCATATATATTATATACACCCCGAACTTAGGATTGGGGATTGCCGTTTCCGTTCGGGAAAGGGACCAAAGCCGCTTTAGAGGGAGCAGCGAGGGAGCAAGGGGGGCGCACCCGAATAATTTGACGGATCGTATTACAGGGAGAATTGTCGATCAGCTTACTCACAATAGCACTTTCAAAGCAGTGGGTTTTCTGCTTTCGACGAAGTCGATGCCAGAGCTTAGCATGAATGGTGAGAAGTGGATCATGATAACGAACCAAAGCTGTGACAAGTCGGCTTGAGTCGTCATCGTTTAGAAAAGGCGATAAGAGAGCGAGTAGGGGAAAACCGGATCCCGGGCACGCCGGGCTAGGTATAACTGTGAAAATGTTTCTTCATAATGTTTGCGATGATAAAAACAGTTTTTAAAACATTATAAATAATTTAATAATGTATTATAACAACGACGTAAACTGTATATAAAAGAAAAAGAAAGTGGTTGAGAAAGAAGTAGATCTCGATTGAAAAGAAAAGGTTGATTGATATAAAATGCTAAGCAAAAACATTTCAAACGATCGGAATTAAATTCTGTTTACATCAGCTCCCTTTTAGCTTACGTTGATCGATCTGTGTCGTGTAACCGAGCCCGTTTTTGCAGCCGAGAGCGCGTGGTGCTTGCGTCTGTCATTGTTGACGAGATTGGTAGAGGAGTCTCAAGGAGCACCGAGTACTAAGCCAAAGCCAAGTGATGACTGCATACCCCCTTGTGTCCTGCGGACCAACTTCTTATCTTCCCACGAAACGGAATTAATATGACAATGCTCACCTTGCCAGATTCAGCCTCAAAACTAGCACAGCCGGCGTCATTCCACATTCGAGCTTTTCACGCTTTCCCCTATGCGTGAGCCATCTGGCGAGGAAATTCCGAGCGACGAGATCAAGGGGCTCTGATTGGCCACATACAGTCCAAAGGGGCAATATATGCCAAGCATATCAACCATCACGACTTCTGAGTCCTGACCACACGCGGCCTAACACAGCCACAACGTTTCGATGCCGCAAAGTTACATTCATCAAATGCGAAGCTACTGTACATAGTGATAGTGGTGGACTAGTAGTAGTAAGGTACGGAAGATAGTAGGCACTTCAGTTGTAAGGTATACTGGAGTCTGTATGGCAGCAGACGAAACCCATAACCACAACGCCAGGACACCCAGTGCTACGGTGACGGCGCCCTTCCCGGGTCGATGCACGCTTTACACTAACTGGCCATCCGCTACCAATGACGATCTCAGGTACACGGTAAGTAGCTGCCGGGATCCTCCCCCCACCCCTCCCACCCCAAAGGCACACATCATACATGGGCATATCCAGACACCCACTTCCGGTATGCTCTGCGCTCTACTTCAGGGAACCTTCAGAGTTGCATACGCCTCTCGAATGCATTGTCCTTTCGTCTCATCTTGTTGATCAGCCCAGCTTGCAGAATTCTTGCTTCTGAACAGTATATCACATGAAATCTAGAGCGTTTCAAATGTCTTCATAGCCCGAGTGATAGAGCTTCTTCAGAAGTACATGGTTTTTCATCTCCACCGTCATTTGAGATTTGTAGTTTATAAGGTGCTCCCCCAGCAAACTATGAGAGTTTAAAGAATCCCTTGTATTTGTTGAAGAGCACGAGAAAGACGGTGTTATATACGCTCCTTGTTGGCCTAACATCCAATCGGCAAACTTTACCAGCTTAATTTCGAGCTACTACCGGCGAACAAACGATCTACCGCCGGTGACGGGAGCTTCCTCCACAGATGCAACGCAAGCGAGATCAATCATCATGGCAGCCAAGAGAGAATTTGCCGACGATTGCACCAAGGCTCAAGCAGCCATTGACTCGGGACCCTAGCCCTAATAGCCAGAACGCCAGAGGCAATGTGACGAATAATGCTGGACAACGACTGCCTCCAAGGTCTCGGTTTGGGTGTTGGTAGGTCCTTCCGACCAGTGAGCTCGGGGCTTAGAGCTGATATCGCCCTGTTCTTAGGACTTGTCGGGCAAGCCGCTTCTCGCCATGGAATGCCACAAGATGACTTTGCTAACGTGACATAGATGCGTAAGGTCAAGTCCGTCTTCCTTTCTCTCCTTTGCCAGAAAGCAATGGTGCTCATCATTTATGACACAGATGCGATGAAGCTAGGCCTAAATGCACTGTAAGACCCGGATAACCCCCACTGGCCATCACGGTGGAGGTAGAGGCTAACCTTGGAACCTTTCTATCAGCCTTGCAACCGCTTGGGACACCTTTGTGACTATAGTCCTCGCCTTTCATTCAAGGATGAAACTCCCCGGGTTGTTGAGAAAATGCAAGGTGTGACAAGGGCGGGAGGCAATATCAACTCGGTCTTTGATCGTACGTCTATCTCTATGCCTTGGAAGCGAGTAATACTAACAAGATAGACTCTTGTCAGCGCGGCTTCGGATCCAGTGACACGTCTCAGGCAACAGATGATTTGCTCTTACCCTTTGCTTTACTGACAAACGACGAGGATCGGGAGAGGAAAGCAGAATATCGAGCACCAGGAACTTATAACGTTATTGCCACACTCGAAAGCTTTGCGAACCTTAAGGAGTATAGAGGCGACAAAAACATGGTTGTGAGAAACAGGGTAGAAACGTTGGACGATATTCTAGCGGACCAACAGCGCGCCAATAGCCTTAAAAGCAGAAAATCCAGCGCAGACATGTCCGAAGATCCAGATATACTGATCCTGAACGAATTTGAAGACAACATCAGGAGAATCCCGGCCTCGGGCTCTCTTAGCGCACAGTCTCGAACTCATGGAACGTCGTCGTCACCAGTCATCTCCTCCGAAGCAATCACTCAGCATACGGACTCTCCAGATCACGAGGCACAGTCAATAGATATCTCAACTCTTGATGGAGAAGACGCTCGACTAGTATCTTATTACCGGGATTTTATTTGTCGTCAGGTAGTCCAAGTGCATAACGACTCGCTGGGCTGTCCCCAGAATACCGGTAGGCGTTCAGTGCAGGAAATCTTAGAGACAGAGGCGACCCGTTTCCCTCCTGTAAGTACATTCTGTATATCATCAACTGTATCTACTCTTATCTTAGCTTACATCCCTCATCAACCTCTTTTAAGTTTTCTTTTGAACGTTTTACGAGCAAAGCTACCTCGGCGCGGTTTCAACTGACACTTTCTTTCTTCCAGCTCTACCACGCTCTCATGGCATTTTCTGCGTTGAGTATGGCTCATACAACCGGTGTTCAGAACCTCGAAGCACTGCAGCATTACCAACAAGCGCTGCCGTCACTGCAATATAGCCTTCAAGGGCCGTCAGATTTATCTTCCGACGGGACGTTACTGACTCACTTCACTTTGCTTTTATATGACGTAAGCGATCCAGATAGAAGCCTCTCAACATTCTTCCTAACAATGTAAGAAGATTGCAGCTGCTGAACCAGGGGGCTCGAACCTTTGGTCGCAACATATAAGCCAACTCCTTCGCATTATCACTTTAAGACACAATACGAACGGTGTGGATCCTTTCGATTGCATAACCTGGTGGGTGTTCCACATAGATACACATGCTGTGCTTAGCGGCAGCGGTACTGGAGAGTTTGTTGAGGCCATGCTCAACAACGGCCTGCTTACCGCGGCAGTCGACGAGCTTCCAGCTTCCTCTGCAGGCTCAAACGGGATAATGTCATATGAAGCACATGCAGCGCAGTCCGAGCTTGAACATCATCGATCGATATCGCTTGTAGCGGCGCGCCTCGGCCTCCTGGCACGGGATCTCCGAAGGGAGAATACACAGCAATCAGGTATCTTCGGAGCAACAACAGAGCTCATGCGTAGACAACAGCAGGTAAATGAACTACGGGATCTGTTGAGGCGTACATGGCACGCGCAGGGGTCGGCATCCGAAGTCTTGGGCTACAGCAATCATCACGTGCCGATAGAATCTCGTGGAGTCTTCGAACATGTAAGTGGAAGATTCTTGTCAGGCAATAATCGTGGATCCTAGTCGATCTACTGAATAGAATTCCCACAATTCAGCACTAACCGGTATGCAGTCATATGTCTTATACCGCGCCTGCATCATCTACTCTCACACGAGTATGTGGGCATCTCAGCAACTGGAGACGGGCGCGGGCAATATTCCCGAGGTCTCTCAATGTGTCCGGGAAATCATCGAGCTCGCCCGTGAGATCATCAGCAATGGACATCTAGAGCGAAAATACATCGTCTTTCCGCTCTTCATGGCAGGCATAGCGGCAACCTCTGCTGCAGATCGGGAGCAAGCTCTACAATTCTTGGGCATCATGGAGCAAGATAGCGTGGGGAGGAACATGGGCGCTACGAAGCATCTCCTGAATGCCGTGTACGAGAAGCAGAGAGAAGGTTTCATTCGCGTGGGCTATGCGTTGGACGTGGATTGGATCCAAATCGTTCGCGATATGGGCTTGCAGGTGGTCAGCTGCCGGCTATGATGGGCTAACACTGGGGACAGAGAGAGGCGTCGTGTACGATACGAGGAGTCTGTTTCGTCTCACGATTACGATGTTGGTGTTTCGGAAGATTGGAATGCATGATATACTACGATACTCTCAAACTAGATGGTAGGATTGGCAGGCGAGGGCTATGCTATCGATACGGGAAGGGGGATGTGTTAGTATGGGGCGTTTGTCAAGATGGTTATTGTGCCGAAAAGGGTTTGTTCTAGCGAGGGAACATCAATATGTAAGGTAGGATATGGAAAAGTCTGCCGACAAGTGTTCCATGCAATATAGAACCTTCTTTTGTTTCGTATCTTCTGCGTTTCAAGTACACAGTAGACGAAGCTTCCCCTGAGGATCCGAGTGACGGAAAACGTCGGCCATTGTGCGTGGCCCAAGCTTTTCGGTTAAGTTTCGCACTAGACCCAAAACTGGGTATTGTAGGGCTAGGAAATCCGGGGAATCGGGTTGTTCCACTGGCCGACATGCTGTGGTAGTGGTACTGTACGGTGCCGGACTTGGCATTTGGCTTAGACGGCAGCCTCGAAGTACCTAAGCTAAGGTAGGTAACTAAGGTGGTGAGGGAAAGTACTCTGCTACTGCCAGGCTTTGTTTTTTATACATTCGTCCATTACTGAATTCTGTTGCAATATCGCTTGGGTAATTTGATATTGTCGTCAAGGTCAAGGATCTGTCTGCTATCTATAGAAATTTGTGCACATCCACCTCAGCGTCCGCGCTCTACGACCTCGTAACGAAACACTTCGGTGGGGGCATAGTTTGAGATACTTGACGTACCATTACCTCATCCCCAAATACCTACCAGACCACCCCTACGCCACGTCCTTATCTTCTTCCTGTCAACCGTACGAGAAGCTGGCCAGTACCATAAGGCGGAAAGCGTCGGCAGCATGGCCCCAAGGCCATCGGAGAAAAGCCAATTGAAACGCGGAAGGGTATGTCTAAACTCGTGCAATCTTTCGTCTCAAGACACGTTGATCCGCGCTAATATTTGCCATTCCAGCCCTCTGCAGGCGAGGGGCAGGACGACTCGAAGAAACCACGCAGGTCTGAGCGAATATCTTCGCAGACCCAGACGACACCGCTCAAGGTCAACACGCATCTCCCTTCGCCACTAACACACCAAGAATCGGATACCACAGAGGTATACAAAGAAGCTACCGTCTCACCGCCGGAGGGTCGTCCCAGCCAGATACGGCACCGGACACCCGTCTCTTCCCCACCACATCAAGGCTTGTCCTCCCCTCCGTTAGACACCCAGCCTACACAACCGTTCTCCCAATTTATCTATCCGCCTAAATCATTATCAATCGATGTCGAGGATGAAGAGGCGGAAGGAGTCTGGGGTTATCTCATGCCATTGGACAACATATTTGGCGAGACATTGGTTTTAAAAAAGAGATCAGCGTGCCCAGCACCGTTTCCAGGTTCGGGCTTTGGTGCGGGTAGTGACGAACGTGGAAAACAGGGCGGAAACCAGGGTTGCGGATCTATCAATTTTGTTGCGGAAGAGTTGGAATATGAGAAGAACAAACAGAATCTCGGCTTCCCCGCTGGTGGATACCTTATCGGTAGACATCCTGAGTGCGGTAAGATGGTGGTAGAAAACCTTGTTAGAGGTCAAAAGGTCTGATATGAGCACAGATCGTCAGTTGAATCTACCTACCATCTCAAATCGACATTGCATCGTATTCAACGAGAACAAAGACGGCATGTCTGTGGCAATACTAGAGGATCTCTCAAGCAACGGAACCTTTGTCAATGAGGCTATTGTTGGAAGGAATAAACGCCGCGAACTTGAAGATGCGGACGAGATCAGCGTACTTGATCAAGCTCGTTTTACTTTCCGCTACCCACAAAGCAGGGACAGCAATGCTTTTCGGCAGCAGTACCGAATTCTCCAACAGCTCGGTAAAGGTCACTTTGCTACAGTCTATTTATGCGTCGAAAGAGCAACAGGGACGCAGTATGCCGTCAAGAGGTTCGAAAGGCGCCATGGCGATAGTGAGAAATCACGAACCGAAGGACTGCAACAAGAAATTGGAGTTCTCAAGTCTGTCAGTCATCCGAACATGCTTTGCCTCAGAGATACCTTTGACGAAGACGATGGCGTGTACCTGGTGCTAGAGCTCGCTCCAGAAGGGGAATTGTTCAACACGATTGTGATGAAGCAAAAGTTGACCGAAGCGGAAGCGCGAAAGGTCTTTATACAATTATTCCAAGGCATAAAGTACCTGGTATGTACACGTCACCCTAAGATGGATGTTTCTTACTCAAATAGCATGAACGAAACATTGTGCACCGGGACATCAAACCTGAAAACATCCTCCTCGCAGACAAGAATCTATCGGTGAAGCTTGCAGACTTTGGTCTCGCCAAGATTATTGGTGAAGAATCCTTCACAACAACTTTGTAAGTCCTACGAAAACTCAGTGATGTCACCCTACTGACTCTCCCCCAGATGTGGTACACCCAGCTGTGAGTGCTACATGGAAGATGACGAAGCTTGATCTCGCTAATTTAATGTGAAGATGTCGCCCCAGAAATCCTCGAAAACTCTCGACACCGCAAATACACCCGTGCCGTCGACGTCTGGTCCCTTGGTGTTGTCCTATATATCTGCCTCTGCGGCTTTCCGCCCTTCTCCGACGAACTATGCACCCGCGACTACCCGTACAATCTTTCCGAGCAAATCAAAGCAGGCCGCTTCGACTATCCTTCCCCTTACTGGGATTCCGTTGGCGACCCGGCCCTCGACCTCATCGATCGCATGCTCACCGTGGATGTTGAGAAAAGAATCACCATCGACGAATGTCTCGAGCACCCATGGATCACGCAAAAACCACTCCGGCTCACCGACAGCACGGACGGCCTGACCGGCGCCATGGACCAGCTAGACTTCAGCAAACGAAAAGTCCAGCGCGAGCGCACCCTCCTCAGCTCCATCAACGACGTCAAGATCAGCAAGATCATCGAGTTGGGCAGTCAAGAGGTCCCGGTCAAAGTCTTTGAGAAAAACATCGAGGGCAAAAGGTTGCACAATAACGCTCCTGCCGGGAATGGGGTCAAGGCGGGGGGCACGAACGGCGTCAAGAAAGAGCTGGGACCGGCGGCAAATCGAGCGCCGATGGAGTTTATGGAGATGGGGGGAAAGGGAGACCAGCCGCTTTTTGGGGATGACAAAGGGAGTCGGTATGAGCCTGATGAGGTGCCCAGGTGAGCGATGGTTGCAATAAGGTGGTTTGTCTCGTCAAGCGTCGCTGGGTCTATACGTTGAGGTGAAGATGAGAATGTTCGGGAGAGGGAAATAGCAACGCACGGTTTTCATCTAGACTCCCCTTGTCTCTTATTCCCCGTGCCCCCAAGCACAGATATTTACCCTGCTCATCACTGCCATCCTATATTCTAGCGTTCAGCGGTTATCTATTCGGCAAAGCTGAGAAGGGGTGGGAGAACGTGCGGTAGAATAGATAGCTTCTGGACAGTAGAGTAGGGAATGTATACGATGTTTTACGTCTGTTTCAGTGGGTTGTGATTGCGTCGCGTCGCGTGGGGTTGGGTGGGTAGGTAAGTAGGGTATAGTATAAACAAAGTCCTGGTATATTTATATATATATTTCATCCATCGCACAACGTCTCGAACTTGGGATTTGCAAAACCTGCCCTCTGCCGTCCAGAAAGAGAGAGCAGAGCCACTTTAGACCAAAGGCCTCAAGAACCCTGCTAAGGTTCTGCATCAACTAAACCGGCGCATTTTGCTGCCCTCGTCTGCGTAAGTAGGGGTTCTCCCACTGTTCACTGTCTTATGCTGTTTTCGAACCTCTTTCTTTATAAAGTCAGTTCCTACGACGCTTGTGGATGGATGCGCAGCCCGGAAAAGCGCGCTAGAGATTTGTTTTGTGCTTTGTGCGGTAAAAAAGATAGGTATATAAAAAAACGAGCCTTTTGGTTTTTGAGTGGCAGAATGGAACTGCGACTCTCTCTCTCTCACCCCCAGAATTTTTAATTAAAGGCGCGGCTGGGGAAGTCGGGCGGGCTCTTTTTTCTTAGGGAGAGAGGGTGTTGTGATGGTAGAAAGACGATGGAGATGGCCACTGATGCTGTGGCGAGAGGGAGGTGGGTAACTGTTGGCTTTTGCGAAACGGACGTTTCTTGTGGAGATGGAGGGGAGCGCTTTGAGGAGGCAGTGGCGGGAATGGCCGCTTGTGCTTGTTCGGCAGGCGTACTGTAGCTGAGCGGGTTTGGTGCGTAGTTCCCCCAGGGCGGAAAGGCATTGTTGCAGACGACGTTTTTCGCCTTTGAGGAGACTGAACCTTGGGCTTGGCGGTTTTTGAGCGATGAGAATAGTTGTTTTTATGATTGGGTTCTTGAGTGGATGGGAATGAGGGTGTGGACGTTAAGGATGAGGTTGACGGGCTGGACAAAGGGGGTTGGAGTAGAGGAAACTCGGAAGGGTGTAGTAGAGTCACCGCCGTTGAGACAGCTAACTGTGTCACTATTGGATCTGTTCTTAGGTACGGGGGCTGGCGATGCGTTGAACGATGGGAGCTGCATCGAGTCTCCTTGCCATGGCGAGCACCGCACGGCACAGGAATCGTGGTAAGGATTCCTCACGTACTGGATAAAGAAACGTGTGGAGTGCGTATTGTTGATGTCAAATTAAATACTATACTCCTGAGCTTCTATTGCTACTACTACCCTCTTGGTGTCCTGGATCTTATCTACCTCTGGCGTCAAAGATCTTGCCCGATTCAGGCATTGCCCACCACAGGAACCTGTATACTACAGGTCTTGGCCTGTGTAAGTGACATACTGCCAGGTCCCGTCTCAGTGTACGGCCCCAGAGGTTATGATAGACCCTAGGCTTTATTTTCTTTCTTCCGGGAGTGGATCGACCGTCGACTCAACTCCATGGACGATTTCTTTTCCTCGGTGAGCTTGAGGTTGGATACCTGCTGGGCAAGTAAATGGCAGGAAGATGCACGCTTGCCCCGTCAATATCCGAGAGCGAGTCTCATAAGAAGCGGATACACAGGTTTGAGATACCAAAAGTCGACGTCGGATGGATCTGCCATTGTGAATGACGGCTCTTAAAGTATGGAATGCTGCTATAGGGGAAACTTGTATATTCCGACGGATGAACAGGCAGGTTTCGACAGATGGGGTATCCCTAAGCCTTTCCAAACATGCGTCTCCTCTGAACTGAAGTGATCTCACGGTAGTTGCTGATCCCAATCTCTCGCTTTCGAATCCGGAAAAGAACATCATGACTTATTTCCAGGAAAACCTTGCGCATTACCGAACTATGGCCCTGCTGAGACGAGCTTGTAACGGCCACAGCCCATCCTAGTTTCTCTGCTCGCTCTTCTCCGTGCAAATCTCGGGCGGTCTTTCGAAACGTAGTAGGATTAAAATTACCTTGTCTGATAGTCTCGATCCCCAAATTTCTTTGCAGAGTTTCCTGGAAGCCAGGACTCATGCCGTCACTCGGTTGATGGATATGCGCTTGGGCTATGCTTTCTTAACGCAAAACGCGCTCCGAGCCACTTGCTTTAGCATCCAAGACAAGCAGGCCCTCTGTAGACTGATGCGGAGGAAATCATCATAGCGCCCTTGCAAAATGAATGGAACTTTTCAGCGAGATTTCAGAGGAACCCCAATGAAAGTTGTATGCAACCTCCCCACTCCAGCAAGTGACTGTACTATGTCTGTCCCTTCGTCCGATTGCCCTTCTGCGTACAAGTCAATCAGTTATGCGTTGAGGTTCGAACGTGAAGCTGTTTCGGCGTTCTTAAACCCATCAAAATAGGGGGGTCAGTCCTTTTGAAAGCACTAACGTAAAAGGTACTTCGTATAGATAATGGTTTATATTAATCAGAGTTTTAAGTCTTTATTATTGTAAATATCGGATCCTAGATAAAAATCATGGTCCTATGGTGTAGTGGTTATCACTCTGGATTTTGATGCACAGGATTCCAGTAACGGCGGTTCGAATCCGCCTAGGACCTTGTCATTTTTTTGGTCTTGCTTTGCCCTAAATTTCGTTGACAAGTTCAAACCTGGTTTCAGCAGCTCGAAGCTACTCTACTCCGTATCAGTAAACCGTGTTAACTTACCTTAGTGCGCTCATAGGGCTCCGGGCTAAGTACCTTAGTGCGCTCATAGGGCTCCGGGCTAAGTACCTTAGCTTCGAGCTCCACCAATTTTCATGACCCTGACTTACCTTACTGATGCTAAATCAGAATTTGATATAATTGTTTTTCCCCGTTTCAACTACCACACTCTAACAATAATTTTGTTGAAACACCTTGATCAACCTTGACCAATCAATCCACTTCTATAAAACAAAACCCCATCACCATGGCAGACTCTTCCACTACGGACTATTCGAGGACCAGGCAGGATGGCTATTTCGACAACGTCTACTCTATATTTGAAGCCTACAACCACCCTATCGTCCTAGTCGAATACGGCGCTATGCGGTGGATGGGCCTTCGTCTTTTCCCAGATGAGGTGAGCTAATAGCATGTTTCTGTTCGGATTTTCAATAGATCGACGACTAACCGCTCGTAGAACCTCGATCTTCTTGTACGAGACTCCCAGGCCGACGATATATTAACTAGCCTTCTGGCAACGGGCTGCTTCGAGCTCGTCGACCAAGACATCGACTACCGCTTCCAGGATCCATACACCAAGCAAGTCCCCCGCCTCCGTGACACGCGCTGTGCACCAGGCCCTTTCGCCACCGTCAACTTGTGGACCGAAGCCGTCTATATGCTTCGAGTCAACGACGCCGGGCTCGTCGCCGTTATGGAGATCCACGCGTGGAACGTAAATCTCGTCGAAGAACGCTTCGGCACCGTCCCAGAGACGGCTTACCTCACTTTCACTGCCCAGACCGAGCAAGGCACCAGGATTCTGCCTAAGATATCGAGTAGTGCAAAAGGCGTCCCCATCTTCGTACCCTCGATCCCCAAAATGTGCGACGCCGTTCTAGATCAGCTTAGGTACCGCACCACGCATGCAGAGGATTATCAGGGGAAAACGGGCAACCGCCCGGCGTATCATTTAAGAAATCTCGTCAGGTACTTGTATCTAGAAAGGCAATCACAGCGGGACTTACTACTGCCTCTGTTGGCAGAGCGTAACCGGGCGGAAATGGAGCAAAGAATAAAGGCTTTTAAGCGGAAGCCGACGCTTGCCATGATCAAGGAGAGTATGAGAACAACATCCATTTGACGTGACTAGTCATCAACCAAGGATGAAACAAGCCATTCAACGTATACGTACCAGACAAATTTTTTTTGAAGGATCGAATCACAAAAGGCACGCAAATAAGCTCAAAATGTTGACTGTTGATGACCTTGGAGGACGGCAGGCATATCCCAGACGGCACCTTTCAATCGGCCTGTTTCCCTAGTCGATCGTTCCTTCCAGTTGTCCCGATAATAAAAAGGACCCACACTTGGTGTTTACAGGTCTGACCCACCACTTCCCACTACCTCTCACTACCACCTAAAATCGAAATCATCAAGCCCTCCAACCTCATCAAGCCCTCCTCATCCCAAACCTACCACCACTATCACCATCACTACCGCCGCCACAACCTCACACAATGCCAACCATCGGCCCCGGCCAAAAAGCCGCCCTACTGGAAGCCTACACCGCCACCATCTCGCTCCTCCCATCTCCCCTCCGCCCCTCATTCATCATCATCGGCGGCGCCGCGCTCGTCCTCCTCGGCAGCCCCCGCAGAACCGAAGACGTCGATTTCGCCGTGTCCGGCGCGGCACTATTCGCCTTCGAAGAGGGCGCACGCAGCGACCCTCGGTTCTCGCAGGGCGCCGTCGCCGAATGGACGTATTCGTGCCAGGGGAAGGGCATCGAGGACGTCGGGGTGCCGCTTGAGTTTCTCCAGATGGGGGGCGCCTTTGCGCCGACGATCAAGGTTGTTGAGGCGGTGGGTGGAGGGTTCCGCGCCGGTGTGGGCGAGCTGGTGAGGATGAAGGCGAGGGCTTATGTGGGGCGGGGGGAGGACAATGATCGCGGGGATTTTTGCTTTTTGTTGGAGAAGATGGTGGAGACGGGGGAGGGGTTTGAGGGAGTGGAGGTGGAGGGGGAGGACCTGGACAGTATGGAGGCGACGGCGGCGGAATGTGGGGGGAGGTTTTTGGAGCTTTTGAAGGAGCTGTTGGGGAAAGCTGGATACTAGGAGGCAAGGAGAAAAGCTGGCATGGTTGAAAACTCATTAGTCCTGTGAGGCGAGCTCGTACCAGTCCAAGGCTACAGATCAGGCCCAAGAGGCGGATGATTGAAATAAGGTGGCAGCTTCAGCTCAGAAAGGGATACTTGAAATCAAAGAGGAATCAATGCGACTGATGCTTCGAAGCCGTGATGATGATGTAAATCGAATGGTTTAAAAGACGCGAGTCCGGGACCCGCATTACGCTAAATCTTCCTAGTATCGTACGCAAAGGAAGAAATACATCAACAACCAACCTAAGCTGTCGAACTCGCAAAGCCATCCATCCATCCCTCTCGCCTCCACAGCCGCACTCTCATAACCCCCCTTTCTCACTGCCCAACGAGCATTGACTACTCCACCTCCACCGCACCATTGCTCACCACCCTGTTACCATTCCTCTTACCGCTCACCAGCTCTTCATGGCCATGCCCCCCGTTCAACACCCGATGAATGGGGCCCATCCCCCAATTACTCGTCGCTCTCTTCACCCCCATGCCGGGCCTCCCGGAAACAACCCTGGCCTCCCCATCCCCAGCGCGGTTTTGCGTGCTCGCGAACTCCCAGTTCTTTGGCGGCGCGAATTTACCCAGGGTGTCTGAAGGGGGTTCTTTGACGTTCCATTGGTCGGGGCTTGGCATGTTTTCCCACTCGGGCTTACCCTTGTACTCGGGCATGTTGATGAGCTCGTCAAGTAGCTCGCGGTAGACGACGCTGGACTTGTCCCAGCTTTTTAGGCGCAAGAAGCTTTGCTTCAGTAATTCGACGTGCTGCCGAGCGGCTTTCGAGTCCATCGTGTCTAACGTCCTGTCATCGCCGTCGTCGCCTTCGACCACCAAGCGCAGGATATTCTCATGCACACCCTGCGCTTCGCGGTAGTGGCCTTGGCTGGTGTAGAGCTGGGAGAGCAGATCCGACATCTCGAGCGTTTTCGGATCTAGAGAACCCCAGACACGACGCAGATTGTAGCAAATGTCTTCGCAAAGGCGTGTCGCTTGGGACTTGTAGTTGTTGAGAAACCGGGCTTGCACAAGGCGGCGTCCGACGTCGACAATGTCTTCTGACTTCCAGTTCTTTTGCACTTCGCGGGAGCGCCAGAGGAGGTCCAAGATCCACTCGAGATCGACAAAGTTCTGCTGCTCCCCCAGGAGTCCGATAAGATCGTTCAGGTCTCGGAGCTTGAACCGTACAAAGTCGAGTTTTGAGTCTTTGCAAGCTTGCAGCACCTCGCGGATGATCCTTCGTGAGAGCTCCAACATGTTCTCGCGAAGCTTTGGCTCTATGCCGGCTTTCAGTGGCTTGTCCAAGCCTCGTCCAGCCATAAGTGCCGAGAGCTTGAAGCCGTACGGCACGTTCTGCAGCTGGTGGTAAGCGCGCTGGTTGTTGATAAAGTTGGTGGCGCACAGTGCAACTTCGTAGGCGTCTTGGACCCGGTCTTGCTGAAGAAGGTGCTTGACCTTGGCGATGCTGGAGATACAGGCTGCTTCTCCAATACTCACGTTGCGAGTTTCGTGCTTGCCGAACTCCTCAAGCAGGCCGACATGGAAGATGAGGATCATCTCGTGGCTCGCCTTGATAGGCCACTTCTTGAGGAAGAGTTCCATAGACTGCTGCTCGAGTATCTCAACCTGCGCTTTGCGTGAATGAGAGAACAAGAAGGCTCGGAGCCGGCCTGCGTGTACCAGTATGGTTTCGATATCTGCCTTGGAGTGGATGCTGCGGGTGTAAGTCTCGTACAGAATGGACTCGGTAAGATAGCCCGCCATGATCTCGGAGTAGCTGACAGAAATTTGGTTTTGAATGAGCTGTTCGAATGTGACCAAGAAGACGAAAGCAACTTTTCCGACGGACTTGTCAAGCTTGATTCCAGACTTGCCGTCGGTTGGAGCCGACCTAGTGATGATTCGCAGGCGCATCTCTTGGATCATCTCCAGGCCTTGCTCGACAAAGCCGCAGCTAAGATAGATCTCGGCAAGAATTCCACCCGCTTCGTGTAGAGCTCGTGAGCGTTTCTCCCTCTTGATGACCTCAATAGTGGCTTCGAGCAGCATGCGTACCACGACCGTATGGGACTCTTGCGACTTCAGCTTCATTCGAAGTACGACGAGTTCCCGGAGACAATTTAGTGTCTCGGTATGAGACCAGCCGAGTGTGACCCTCAAGGACTCGTACCGCTCCAGAATAACTGTAATTGCACGTTCGATCGTTGTCGAAGAGACTGAACGGTGGCTGCAGACCGAAGTATAGGCTTTGCTTAGCCTTTCTTTGACAGACGTAATTGTGGCTGTAGAGATTACGGTTGTAGTTGTGGTTGTAGTTATCTTCGTCTGCGACAGGACTGTTGTAAATTTCAGAATCAGCACTACTCGGTTAGGGCTTTTAGATAAAAATATCACTGTCGCGATTCAATTGATCAATACGACCTTGTTTCACCGCGATATACCTCGTTCGAGTAATGGTGTATTCAAGTTACTGGGGAAAACGTGCCAAAATGTACATACCTTCTTCGTAGATTGAAATAGCCTCATGGATGTACTTCTCGCTCCTCATACAAAGCTGAGCTAGCTCGATAGAAGCTTTGATAGTAATGGCAACGGCAGCGCCAAAGGTCTGGATACAGAGATTGCGGTATTCGATGGTTAGTTCTCGGAGCATCGAGTGTTCGCACTGGTCATGGATTTCCAGTACATAGCGGTAACGGAGGTAGAGTTCCTGAACGGAATCGACCGTGAAACTTGCATGCCCATGAAGCTGACCGTTCCAAGTCTCCCACAAGACGTTGCAGACGCCCCTTAGCTTGTGCCAATGGCCCGCCTCATAGTGATAACGGCATATATAAAACATTGCGGCCAAGGCGTCAGCGTGGGAGACGTGCGATCCCAGATTAAGGTTGGCGATGATCTCCTCATAGTAATCAGAAGCTTGGCCATGCCCATGATCAGCGCACAGAGAACCGAGGACATAGAGGGTACGAATGGTCAAAGTATGGCCAGCCCCCAAATGTTGGCGATATTCAACAAGGAGCTCTTGATGGATCTCAATCACCTTGTGCCAGTGACGGTGCTCCTCGTAGAAATTGATCAGAACGCCAGAGCACTTGATCAAGCGCTCGTCGTGAATATGACAAGAATTTCGGCAGGCGCGATAGACACGGATGTACATCTCCTCGGCTTCATGAAAATGGTGCAATCGATGATGGCACAAAGCCAGGCTGAGTGCGATTTCAATCGCTGCGCCGCCAAAGGCTTTTGGCAGGGCAATTGCTCCTCCACTAGAGATAACCAACCTCCAGACCAGAAGAAGGGACCTCTTTGTGACCTCAATAGCTTCAGACCACTGTTCGAGTTTCATGTAGTAAGAGATGAGGCTTTTACAGATTATGATGGTCTCAGATGTCACTTCAGAGCGAGAGAGCGTTGACTCGAAGACCTCTTTAAGGACGGTCTCGGTGGTTGTAGTCGTCGTCGTCGTCGTTGATGCTGTCGTTGTAGTGGTGATGATCTCTTCGATGGTCTCGGAAATCAGGACTTCGCATAATGCAGTATGCTCGTGCTTGCCATGAGCTTTGAACCAACACCAACATTTTTTGAAGACAGATACAGCCACAGTTAGAAGGCGGATAGTACGCATGAGCTCTCCAACGATCTTGAGTCGTAAGAAGATCGTCTCTGATTCAAAGTCATACTCCTCGTACTCCGTCCAGATGCAGATCAGGACATTGGAAGCTTCCTCGTGTCGATGACAACGTCGCAGGAATCGAACATACTCTAGCACAACGTCGATTGTGGAGATATGTATCTCCACCCCATGATGATGGTGAAACTGGTGGTATCGCTCCGCAAGTCGTCTCCAGAGCATGATGTAAAGCTCCTCCGCCATTAGTATTTCGCCACGTGCTTCGTAGGACACTGCCAGCTTGATGGTCAAATCGATGCGCCGAATATCCCACACTTCGAGTTCCATGGCGATCTCAAAGATGCCTTTTTCATACTCGACGACATCCGTCTTCTTATCGCCCCGCTTCAGCACAATAGTGAGTTGCTCGGAGATGCTAATTTCTTCCTGCAAACGTTGGGTTATTAGCCGTCTTAAAGGTCTCCAGAGACCGTCTGGTATACAAATGGTACAACCAGTGGTGCCGGAGCTATGGAAGGAGATCATTCACATACCTCCGAACCCTTGCCAAAGCGCATAATGACGATTTCCCGCAGCTCGCGCCATACCGTCTCAGCGTTGTGTTCTTCCTTAATATCAATGTATAACTGCGCCAGCATCTTGTAGTGTCGAATGACAAGGTCGTGAGTTCTGCTATACTGTTCACTGTAGACACTTATGATGAATCTCAGCATCTCTTCCTTGCGTGTAACCAGCTCGGTGCGAGTGGTGGTGGTCAATATCTCGGTGATGGCAAGAAATGTTGTGGTGCAAGTCACAATGACAGGGTGGTTCTTGCGCATAACCAGTTGCCCAAGACGCGATGCGCGATAGAAGCAGGCTGCGGATTCGGTAGACTTGGAAGTCCTCCGGTAGATGCTCCCACAGATTATTAAACTCTGGACTACCGAGTCATGTTTCTCAGTAAAGACGTGCTCGCGTACGCGGAGAGCGAGCTCGTGGGTCTGAATGGAATCGAAACCGGATGTCTCCAGGTCCCAACATGCCCACTCTAGGATTCCCAGCTGCGACGAGGTTGGGAACAAGGCCTTGAAGTCTGCAGCGATTTGTAGTGAGCCGGCGGTCTGATGCATGGGACAACGCCGGAAATGCAAAGTCCAGTTGCGTACAGCATATTCCAGTAGAGCATGCTTTCCCCAGAGACTTTCGACCTCCGATTTATCAGGAATCTCAAATGCGGGTTCGGGGACGTTGGTGAGGTTCATCTTGCAATAGAGAAGCAGTCTCATCGTGAGGTCACTCTGAGCAGCGTGATAGCTGTAGATCTTCTTCCCTTCGACTTGGATGTTGGTCAAGTATGACCGGACTTCCGGGTGTCGGAAGCGGAGGAAGCCATTATGGATGACTGCCAGAGACCCCAGGGCAACGCCAATGTCATGCTTCACATCAGACTTCCTTTCCACGGAAAGCTTTCTCGGCAGATCGATCTGTAACAGGCATTTGACCTCTGCAATGGCCAGCGGCCGCTCTGCCACAAGCATCCAAGATAGAAGTAGACTCGTATCGGATTGAGCGAAATCCAATGCATTCACAAGCTTTGCAATTGTTTCGTCAAGTGATTTAGGAGCTTGCTTTGCAGCCTCGACAGCTTTCATGAAACTATCATGCGAAGTCTCCTGCTTCAACAAGACAGCTGTCAGAATACCCCACAAAAAGTTGCCGTGCGCTGCATGAAGCAGCTTCTCGACAACGGCTTCCCGAGCGTGCTCGCTTTGGCCGCGAAAGTACTTGTATTCTTCGAGAGCGTGATCAATGACGCTACGAAGATCGTCGTGCGTATAATCAGATGTTATCTCGAGTTTGTGGGTCCCCTTGCTTGGAGCTACAGCAACCCGAGAGAGTGTGATCAACTGTACGCTGCTGTGTTTTAACGCTAGCGAGCCCAGGTGATTAGCAACTACCTTCACAGCCTGCTCCCCCCCTCTGATGTTGTCAAGACCATCAACGACGATCATGACATTGCCAGTGCTCTTGAACCGATCAAGGCCAACGTCCAGACATTTCCAGACCGTGTCCTCTACTCTGCTAACGTCTGCAGATGTGGCGATATGGTAGGCCTTTTCAATCTCGCGGAACAAGCGCTGATCCCCTATGTCTTTCTCTAGGAGTTGGAGCAACAATCGCTTGGCTATCGCATACGAGGTTGTTTCGCCAGGGACATCTGCGTCGACATGACAAGTCAACGTCTCGTGAGTCTTCTTGCCCAGCGGTCTCTGGAGTCTCTCAATGATCCAACCACAGAGGGTGGTCTTCCCGCTACCGGCTGGGCCTGAGATAGCCAAGACGTCCTCCTTGCTCCTTGAAAAGGCAAGAAGATGACTTTGGAACCATTCGCAGGTATACTCGTTTCGAGGACTAGGAGCAAGGTCGCGGTCTTGCCAGAGTTTTTGCAGGTTCTGATCAGGAGAGCTAAGCCACTTCCGAAGCGTGCGAACCTTCCTCAAGGTTTCATCGCCCAAAGCATATTCCCACATAGCGTCGACGATATGAATCTTGCGGCTGCTGAAGTCCTTCATGCGTTGGCCGAAATTTTTATTGAAGTCCAAGGTGACCTCCCCAGACGAGTTTTCGATGCACACCATCCGGTATTGTATGCTAACTTCTCGAACTAGTATGAGCAAGTCGTTGAGTGCGGAGCCCGCCTCCACACGAATATGGCTATTCACACAGAGAAGATTGTTGTGGCGTAGGAATAGTGAAATGGACAGCCCCAGCTGATAGAAGACGCCGAAGGCCACCTCAAGAGCGTGGGCATTGTCTGGACCAAGCTATTGCAAATTTAGTAGGAGTCTACGTTCCGCAAGCAGGAAAGTACCTCGAGCAAGGCACGACAGGCTGTCCAGATCAGTCTTGCAGCGATTTTGGAGTCTGGCACAAAGGCCTCTACGGTTTGCGCATAGCCTGATATCTGAAGCGCAAAATACTCCGCCCATTTGAGGACCTTGTCCCAGTGGCTACCTCTATGGGGCATATATGTAAGGCGTTGGCGCTGGACGTAGTCAAGAAAGAGTTCTATGCTCATATCATGAATGAAGGACTCGTCCACGTTATCGAAATCTGTGATAAGTCTTGAGCACGTGGATAAGACCGTTTCTTTCAGAATGGTCACTTGTTGATCACTGGAGAAGGACATGATGCTTTTAAGGCGCTCTGGGTCTAGAAGAAGGGTTTGGATCAGCAAACAGCTCAGTGCAACGTCTCACAAGAGATGCCCTACGATGAGTAGTCCGGAAGTGGCTTTGTCTCTCTGTATGGCCACTCGTTCCGTCAGTCAGGCCATAGCCTTTCTTAGGCATGTATGACTGGTCTACGGTAGGCTGGGTGGTCTTCTTGGAGGGTTTCTCCACCTCGTGGTTGCCATTGACCGCGGCGGTTCTGTCGGCCATAGAGTGATTAAACCTACCGTTCGATGTAGTGTGATTCGTGGGATCGCTTGGAGGGCTGTCGGATGATGTCCTTGCTGCGAGGAATGTCAGGCCAGGGAGTAGACGCGAAGGTGGTGGAGACAATCACGTACTTAACGGATTACCACCGAGACCTAGCATGCTACACCAGATAGTGAAGATATTACAACAGCATGTGCGTTGCGTTCGATAACAAGAAGTAGCATGCAAATTGAGCATCAAAATTGTTAAAACAGGAGAAAACTCAGTTGATAAGTCGCAGTCAACATGGTGCACTACCAGACACAGCAGCAGGCCTAGATCTCTCCAACCCTTCTTAAGAGCATCCACAATGCACCACCGCAACACTTCATGACGCCTCAGACGGAATTTGAGCAAAGTGCCTATCACACAGTCGACGCTGTGCGCAACTAGTGGGTTCACGCCCGGGCGTCATAATTGGCCCAAGATTGCTCCTTTGGGAAGTGAAGGTCAGATTTCATCCATCTAAGCTTTTTCCATAGCCAAGTGGTACTCATTGAATAGGACTAGGCAAGACATGTCATCCAGTGAATAGAATTATAGCTGCACTGGCGGGCACGAGTTGCAGCTGTCATGTCCAGCCATCCCGAGGGAAGCCAGGTCCCGGATCAGGAAAAGCCGGAGAGACAGAAGCCGTCACGATAGAGGCGTCAATATCACAGCACTGCTCAATCGAGTTGCATCCCTTTGTACGGAGTACTCCGTAGCTGGTTGAGGGCTGGTCGAAGGCTGGCTGAAGAACCCATCGCATCTAGTGCGGCTGCACACATCACGGAGACTTTCAGCTGGGGCCGTTCCCCTTGTGGCTTGCCGGAAGCAAGCAACATGAAATTAGCGACGGTTGATCAATACTTGGGTACCGTACCTAGATCATCTATCTTATTATGTTTCAATGGGCTAGATCTGGTATTTGACGAGGCCATACTTCAGTTGTAGATAACCTTGCGATAAGAGGTTGTCAAACATCAACAAAGGATATGCAAATCATGGCTTGTCATATCCTCGAGTCACGGTCGCTGAAAGCCGTGTGGAAAGGGTGAAGATCATCGAAAGATTGATTGGATTTTAGTTGAAATTGCTACTTGATGGCGTAAATATCAGCTCGGCGTCTATGTACTGTACAAAGTAAAGTAAGCTATTCTCGCGTCGGTTTTTAGTTTTCAACCGTAGAATACCATAGAACTAAGCGGTCCTCACCAAAATTAGAGAAGAAAAAGGTCACATCGAGCTTTGAATCGATGCTACAGATCGATCTAATAACAAACCTCTTACAGTCTGTGATATTGTGCTCAGTAATTATCACAGTAATTCAGAAAAGCGCCTATAAAATGATCGAAAGCTAAAAACCGACTCGAGAGTAAGTAAACGTATTCTTGAATCAAGTGTAAATGTGATTTAATTTTTATTTTTTTATTTCTTCATTGAGTGCATGCAGCCTATGGCTATGGCACTATCTAGACGCTGTGTGTATGCTAAATTACATGTAATCTAGCCGAAATCGATGCTTTATATCTTCCCATTGAGCGGTCACACCGATAGAATGCGCATACGAGCGCGATATTTCAACATCCTCAAAAGTACGTCCGTTCCCCTTTTCCCTTTCCCCTTTTCCATTAGTCTTCCGTTCCTAAAGGACATTTCCTGGTCGCAATTTGAGTATTTTTCAAATACTTTAGTGTTGCGATTCTGCCGATTTTGATGATGAACAGTGTCAATATAGTATCTGTGTTTTTGAGCTGAGCTTTTTCCAGTGTAAATGTGAATTAAAGAAAAATTAAACGTTATATTTTGATTAAAGTAGTATTTAAAGAACTAATAAACTGATTTTAATTCACGAACGTCTTTTCATAAAAACTCTCATGTTAATCTTAACAAAAGTCTCAAAAGCAGACACACTTTTCTCAAGGGTTAAAAATTACATCAAAATACTCAAATGTTTAGTGAACAAAATAACAATTCATCTGAGAAATTGAATGACTAGTGAAATTGCTCTTATGGTCAGGCACATTGTTGGTAGACGAGAAAAAGATGGCAATGTGTCGATGCTCTACATGGAAAACTCATGCGTCACTTTCACGAAGGACTTCATGGGCGGGCATATGATCTCAACAAGTAAAAGATACTTGGAAAAACCAGGTGCTAATTAAAATAAAAAAAGAACGTTTGACTAGTTCGCCGACTGGTGAGTCTGCCTTCATGGTGAGGTACATTGCTACATAAGAAAAAGAAAACGAACTGCGCCCCTGATATTGACGTGGAAAAGCTCATATCCCTCTCACAGACCAAGAAACAATACAGCCCCCGCCAACCCTATGTCGGCACCCAGCGAAACAGCGACGGCACCCCCTGCTTAAAAACCGGCTGCCCAATCATCCCCCTCTGCCGCTCGCTATCCCGCCTCCTCAACCTCGACGCCTCCCAAGTGTTCTCCTCCCCCTGCTTCCGATCCTTCTTGCGCATCACCTCCTTCCGGACTATTCGAGTCAGGTCTCCGTACTGGACTTGTATGCCCTCGAACCGGAATCGCTTAAGCCGCCTTAGGCCGCGTAGCGCCCATATGCCTGGATAGGATAAACTGAGAGCGGCACCGGACAGCGAGCGAGCGATGACGAGGGTGTCGAGGTTAGGGCATTTGAGCCGTAGGAGCTCAAAGGCGTCGAAGGCATAGCGAGGGCCGAGGTCGATCTGGTAATAGCGACAGATGATGTTGGCGCCATTGAGATATCTGAATTGGGCGCGGGATTCGTGGTTGTAAGTCTCGGCGCAGTCATTGAAATCAACAACGTTGGCATCATAGTTGACCCATGCGGCGGTAAGTCCTTGCACTTCCTCCTTGGAGGAGCTTGTCAGAAAGTCGTAGAGGGCTTTGGTGTCCTCGAAGTACATCCCTTCGCATGTTGATATCTTATCGCGGTAGTATTTGATTGTAGCCTCGCGGCGGAACTTTTTACACACACGCAGGAGCGATGGATCTGGTGGGACAACACAGCGTCTTGCTAGCCGATTGACACTCCCTTCGGTTACTCCACTCGACTTGAATTGGGACACTCCCCACCATTCATAAATGGTGTTCGTTAGTTCGCCAATATGGAGAAGATCGTTCAAAGTGGCAACGCTAGCGGGTTTCTTTTGTTGAAAAGGATGACCAGTAGTGAATATAGAAATTGGGTTGCCGAACCTATCGACAAAGATCTCCTGGTGGCCCCGAACGTGCTCCGCAGAAGATGCCTCTGATACGTCCTTCCTGAGATTCTTTCTAGACTTCGTAGTCTTGCCGTTGGGTCTCTTGCGCTTCTTTGATGAAATTTTGTCCTCTAGCTCAAGCGCCTCAATGTCAAATTCCACAAAGGCAGAGTCACTGATGTCCGAAAGTGTTGAATCTGTGTCGTAGTCCTCCGGTTTAACATGGTAGATCGTCTTATCGGCTCCATCATGTCCATAAAATGGTCCATCAATGTTCCCAGAAGAATCGAGTGTCGGATCTAGGTGATGTTTTGGTTTGTAGAGGGTTGGGATGGCTTGGGTCGAAATCTGCTGCTGAGATCCTGCTGTGGAAGCTAGAACACTCAATGCATAGGCGTTATGTTCAAGGTCAGCGTTTGATTTCCAAGGCAGTATCTTGGAAGCTGTTGGTTCGCTAGCATCTTCAAGCTGACGCTTAAAAGTCTGTGACCAGTTGTCGGTATCAGTGTTTTCCATCCTGAATATGTTTGGATTAATATTTTGTGCGACGTAAGTGATATAGGCTTATTTTGCCAAAACTTCTAATGGAAAGAAATGGTACGTTGATGGTCTGTGAGCCGTGCGAGTTTCCTCATACAAGTACAAGATGGATAAAGTATAAGCAGTCGGATGGAGAGTATCGTAGGGGGAGGATGGTAAACAAGCCCTGGTCGTAGCCCGTTGAGGGTGTCAGAGTCTAGCCAAGTAGACAAGGAGCGTCAGCAACCGTCAAAGCCAGTTAGCTCCTTAAATCCGGCAATCACACAGCTCGAACAGCACGGCCAACACTACCTGTCTCAAACACTTCCAATAAACCAGCTCCAAGACATTCAGCCAGTATCCAATCGAATCCTAGCCCTTGGAATTGCTTCCACTTGCGGGTCCTGCTGGGTAGAATGCCCGAAAATTCTCCCCTATATTTCTTGGCCTTTGCAGCTGGATCGTCACTCGATATACCGCCATCCCAGCGTTCATGGAGAAGGTACAACGGCATCTCTCTGTATTTAGACTTCAGAAGCAAAGACATGAAATGAGAACGAGCTGCAGCTAAAAGTCGAAGATAGGGGCCTGTATTTGGCAGTGCCACTTGAAGCTTTTCTCCATACTCAGGAACCTTATGGGGATCTTCCCTTGGTTCAATGTCCTGCTGCGAGCTACTACGACGAATACCTGTACCTTTTCCACTACCCCCTGCAGCATGAATGGCACCTTCTCCGCCGACAGCTGCCATGGATCCAGAAGCAGCCCGAGAAATACTGGCGAGAGAAGTCATTGATCCTGACAACGCAGCGTCGGGGCGGGCAAACACACTTCCCATAGCAAGAGACTGGGATGCTGATGTCAGAAAGCCAGCACTCATCAATGCTGCAGCTTCAGTGGCTGTAAAGTCACTACGCGAGAGAGTCAGAGCTAGGGGCTTCGCTTGAAGACACTTTAGGAATTTATCTGGACATTGTCAACGCTGGTAACCCTAGCTGACTCAAAAACCTACCTATAAGGGTCTCATCTAGATTTTCTACTCCTTTTATCATGTGTTCTATATCGTCGAAAAGCACTAGACCTTCACTCATACTGGACCCACCAGTTCCCCGTCCGGGAACCACTATTTTTCTTATTATTCCAGCCTTTGCTAATTCTGCAATCTCTCTTTCCGTGGCAGTCGGCGACTTCATCATGGCATGTACGTGGGTGACAGTGACAGTGGGAGGAAGAGACTTTCTGAAATTTAGTATCTCTGCTATTCGTGTGCTATTAAAACCACCTCTTTCTGGCATAGTATCAAACATGCGCGTACGTACATGACGTACTATTTGTGCCACGTCTCGCAAGGAAAGGTTGGTGGCTAGTGAGGCGACAAGACCTACGTCGTCAAGGCGATCCTCAAAGAAGTCCTCATCTCCATCCTCATCCGCGTTCTCTATCTTGGATAGAGAACGCTGAATGGGCTTCCGTTGGTTGAATCTAATCAGAGGTAACGACGAGGAGCGCCTTAGCAGTGTGTTATTTGCTGTTTGTCTCTTCGTTATACGTGACGAATGCGCGGCTGAGAAATTAAGAGGCATGACGGCGCCGTGCGGCCACAGTCAGAGGCAAGCCCGGACACAAAAGGAAAACACAGATATATGGATAGAGATCCAAGGCGACGAGATTTGTGAAGTCAAGTTTGGCTCTACACGCAATGTGCAGTGAAGCAAATCATTCGGGGATCCTGCGTTTTGCACGGATCTAGTCGACAACCCTGACTAAGCGATATCTATTGCCTGAGGCAAAGGACGGCTCCTATAGCCCACATCAATGATACCCTGCTGCACATATAAGGATAATGTACGTTGTGTAGTATGAAATCGTACGAATGCTCAATATCCGAATAGAAGGAGGTCAGAAATGACCCTGTCCCTCAGCCCTACGATCCTTGCAGCAGGCGTCATCCCGTGCTACACTTGTTCTCAATGTACATATGAGATAACTCAATACGAATGGATTCGCCGCAAACCATTCAATGTAGTGAGGTCTTATAGTCGACCCTGTACTTCAATTGGCCTCGACCGCCGTGTCTACACCATGGCTACCTATGCGCCATTGAACCCGGAACCTTCATTACCAGAAGAGCGCGAGGCGAATCATCTACCGCAAAAATCATATCTTGATGCAGCCGAAGAGAATCTACACACAGACCCGAAGACAGAGCAAACCGCACCAACTCAATATATCGGCCAGGGCGAGGATGACGCCCCAAGAAGCCCGGCGAAAAAGGTGCACAAGAAAAGTAGTTCATTGCGAATGAATGGCAAATCAAAGGAGAAGGAAGGCTCCAGAGTCATTATCGAGAGGTTCCAGGACAAGGACGGCGAGCACTTGACGAGTGTCAAGCTCCCATACGACCACGAGAAGCGAAAGCATATCTCCCACCACGGAAGGCAGCCCTCTGAGCTCGTCAGCGGAAGGAAAGCCGGAAAAGGCTGGGAAAGGAGCCAGTATGCCCATTCTCCCCCATCCTCTCCGCCATCCCCACTAACCCCGTTGCCCTCACAGTATCCACTTCGCGCCCCTCTCCGTACCCTTCCAACGCCGCCTCCAGACCCTCGTTGTTCTAGGCCATACCCTCTGCATCGCGCTCCTCCTCACAATCTTCTTCTTCCTCTGCGCAGTCCCCATCACCTGGCCTCTCCTCGTCCCGTACCTCCTCTACGTCCTCTTCTCCCAAGCCCACTCCTCGGGCCAACTCTCCCACCGCTCCCCATTCCTCCGCTCGCTCCCAATCTGGTCCTTATTCGCAACCTACTTCCCCGCCCGCCTATATCGCTCCGCCCCTCTCCCCCCCACCCGCAAATACATCTTCGGCTACCACCCCCACGGCATAATCTCGCACGGCGCCTTCGCCGCATTCGGCACCGAAGCTCTCGGCTTCTCCCAGCTCTTCCCCGGCATCACCAACACCCTCCTAACCCTCGACGCCAACTTCCGCGTCCCCCTCTACCGTGACTACGCCCTCGCCCTCGGCCTCGCCTCCGTCTCGCGTGAGAGCTGTGAAAACATCCTCTCGCGCGGCGGCCCCAACAACGAAGGTATGGGCCGCGCCATCACGATCGTCGTCGGCGGCGCCCGCGAGAGCCTCGACGCCCAGCCGCACCGCCTCCGCCTCGTGCTCAAGCGCCGCAAAGGCTTCGTCAAGCTCGCCATCCGCACGGGCGCCGATCTCGTCCCCATCCTCGCGTTTGGCGAAAACGACCTGTACGACCAGGTGCAGCCGGACCAGCACCCCTTGGTGCACAAAGCGCAGCTCGTGGTCAAGAAGCTGCTGGGGTTCACGATCCCGCTCTTCCACGCCCGAGGGGTGTTCAACTACGACGTAGGCATGATGCCGTACCGGCGGCCGCTGAACGTGGTGGTGGGCAAGCCGGTCAAGGTGGTGCAGCAGAGTGGGGGGAAGCCGGACGAGAGCTACATGGATGAGATCCACGAGCTGTACGTGAAGGAGTTGGAGCGGATATGGGAGGAGTGGAAGGATGTTTTTGCCCGCGACAGGAAGGGCGAGTTGGAGATTGTGGAATGAATGGGAATGGGTGGGTTGGGTTGGGTTTTAATATTTCTTTTATAAAAACGCTTGCGATATGGCGGATTTCTTTATAGCAGACCATCGAGAATGGGCCCGGGTTTGTACAAAAGTTTTGTACGGAATAGCTTCTTTCTACCCCCATCACACAGTAATCACACCCACGCCCGGCCACAGAACCTAACCCCCCCTCCCTGCGCTCGCAAAACCCCATATCCAGCCAGGCCCTAAAACACACATCCCAAATTCTCCGCAACCATTATTCCAAAAAAAAAAAAAAAAAAAAAAAGGAATCCCCAGACGAAGGACGCCCCCCCAAATATCACCGCCCAAACTCCAAACTCGGCACAATCACCGGCCCATACTTACTGACCCCCAGCCCCCCCTCCGCCTGCACCATGAAATCGCACGCTAAACTCAGCTTGCCCCCGCCAGTCGCCATATCGGTCCTGCCGAACGTGCCGCCCACAATCTCGGGATCATAGGCGACAACGGCGACATAGTTCCGGCGGCCCATCAACTTCTTGCCCTCCCTCGGCCTGCCGTCGGGCTCGGCGATGAAGATCTCCATCATGTCCTCCTTGGTATCGCTGGGCTGGTTGTTGGTGCGGTGGCCGTTCATGGGGACATACAGCGGTTTGTTGGCGTTGTTGGAGGACTGGAGCATTTTGAGGATGTAGGACGGGGGCGGGGGGTTGACGACGGAGGAGGAGATGAGCTGGTACATTGTTTTGTGGTCGGAGGGTTTGGCGGGGTCGTGGACGAGGCCGGCGCCGCAGCAGTCGACGGCGCCGGAGAGGAAGGTCATGCGGAGGGACTTTTGGTGGGAGATACCTTGGAGGGTGCGGATGAGGTAGGTGCGTTCGAGGTCCTGGGCGGTGTTTAGTTGGGATGTGGGATGGGCAGGGGGCAAGAAATGGGAAGATGATGTACCTTTGACTCGTGCGTCCATTGGTCGCGGAGCTCGTCCAGCATGTCAATGTCACCAAAGGGGCTGAGGATCCCACCCATGAGTCCTGATTTGCCAACGGCTTTCTTTACGCTATCGAACCCGGAGCCAACGACGGCTTTGGCGCCGACGACACCAGCGACAGAGCTTGTTACTTTGCCTAAAACGTTGTAAGCTCCTGTTACGGCCTTCTTCCCAGTGGCGACCGTGTGAGCGATTTGCTCAGCTGCTTCCAATCTCGGATAGATAAGTGGCACGGCTATCATCCAGATACAGTGCTGCACGCTTTGGGGAAGCATAGCGACTTTGGGGAAGAGGCCTTGGTAGGTTGGGCCGGCCATGACCTGATGAGGATTTCTCTCAGAGCGGCAGTCGGGACCTACTACCACTACTGCTGGGCCAAGATATTTGACGAAATGCCAACCGGTACCTGTGATGGTGAATATGTCTGTATCTGTGCTGACGTTCCGGAGGATCTCGAGAGTAGTGTGATGTTGGAATAGTAGATACATCTCTATACCAATACGACCGATGTTCTTGAACATGTTAGAAAATTGCATATATTCAGGATACGATCCGAAGCCGTCAAAGCTGGATGAAAACCATTAGTCTAGCTCCCAACAATCGCTCACGGGATATGCTGCACTTACATATCATGATCATCAATCTGCAAAACATGGGGAATCTGTGCAAACGCCTCCCGTAGATATGGCTGGTCGAAATGACTGGTATAGTAATGGAAATATGCGTGTGAAACGTCTTCTTCATGCTTAGGAGTCCATGCGGTATTCTTTCGATTTTCCTTGCCGCTCATTGCAAGCCATTGCTTCAACAAAGGTATCTCTTTCCATATTCTGTCTGCATATATCTGATCACCAAGTCCCAGTTGCGTGTGAAACCCTCCGCATTCTACATGCTTCTGCATAATATCTTTCCACATATAGCCAATGCCGCCAAGGGCTGCTCGTTGGTTCGCATTTACATTCAGAGAAAAGTCGTTTCCAGAGGTGGCAATGAAGCGCCAATTTGTCTCGGTACGGCCAGCGACAAGGAACTCGTATCTCGTGCAGCCAAGGTGAGAAGTGATGGCATAAGTCCACTTGGCACTAAGCTCGGCATCCATCTGCAGATCAATATCGTATCGGTAGAAAGTCCATCGCTGGTGTTGGGAAATAGGGCTAGCCTTCAACTGGCGCGGATTGGGGGAGAGGTCAACGCTTTGATGGATATGAATAGTCGGAGGCTGGGGGGCATCTGTGACTAGCAAAATGGACCCCAACCATATTCCCCTCTCCAAATCCATATTAGTGTACCGGAGATATGGACCGAAGTAGACTCCATTTGTTGGTGCAATCTTGTACATGTCTACACCACTGCTCGGCGGTGGACCTGAAAAGCCCGCGACTGTTGGCGTGGAAGACTGCATACTCATGATACTTTCAGGGTATCCGGGCGTAGATGGCTGGAAGCCGGGGGATGCTAAAGGCTTCCCACTGAATGCACTTAACCCGGGAGAAGCCAGCGGGTTCCCACCATATGTACTAAGAGTCGGGGATAGGGGCTCGTTGAGATTCAATGGCGTTGGTCCTTTGGGGAACTCCCATTGCGTGGATTGAGTGGGCAAATGGATATAGTAATACTGTCCGGAGTTCGGATCGAGATGGGCAATCCAGCCCTCTGGAAGCGGCGGCGGTGATGCTGGACCAGGGCCTAGAGGTGCAGGGGATGGTTTGGCTGCCTGGGTAGCTGCTTGAGCAATCGGCTGTGCAACGTGCTGGGATGGCCCACTTTGACTCTGCTGTCTTGCGTCGTTCGCAAATGCCGGATGACCCTGGTTGTGTTGGTCAACTGATATCCCTACTCCAGCAGCCGTTGCAGCACCCACAGAACCATTTCTTGGAGCAGCGTCTGGCCCATGGCTAGCCTTCTCATTCTGGTTGTTATACGCGGTGGCTGCTGCAGAGCCGGACGGAGAATATGCCGGGGGAGGGGACGCTGATACATGCATCCGCTGAAAGTCTTGTTCTAAAGCAGTCGGTGCAGAACCTCTTCCAGGCTGACTCGAAGGTGAGCTTACACGGCCCTGAGGTGTAGGTGCTTGCATCGGTGGTGGACTCGATGCCTGCCCCGGGCCTTGATAGACAGTGGGAGGGCCGTGTGGCTGGCTTCCGGGTTGCTCGGTAGGTGTCCAAGGCCTTTGTTGCGGCTCCTGTTGCTGCTGCGCTCCGGACATCTGCGCCCCGCCACCAGGAGGTGAAAAGTATTGACCAGCCCTCTGTGCAGCGGCAGCGTTCTGAGCTTGTAGGCTAGTCAACGTTGATGTGCCTGCAATGCCTGCCGCTGCATATCGTGCTTCGATGCCTCCTCCTGGCAGCTCTCCAGGGGCCGCAATTGGCGTCTCTGGCGGCGGCGGAGACCCGCGCTGCGCTCTTGTGGTCGAAGTTGAAGCTGACGAGCTCAGTCGATTCACCGATCCTGGAATTGGAACATTGAGACCGGTTGATGGCGCGGGCCCACTAGCTGAGGCTTCCTCTGGTGGAGGCCAGTACTGCTGGTAGTAATCTGGATAAGGGTTGGAATCCGTTTGGGACGGTTTCCGCGTGTCCCCTGGCGCTGGTGCCCCTTCTCGTTGCGGCATTCTCTGAAATAGCCCCTCCTTGTCAGGTGCTTCTGGGCCTGGCGAGTCAGGCAATGGTTTTGGTACGTTTGCCCTCCTCTCCGCCAGCCTCGAGGCTGGCTGCCCCTCACGTCCATCTCGAGGTCTCAACGCAGATGGGTAATCTGGTATATTGGATCTGCCGTTGTCGGCTGAGCCGAAGCGCGGAGGTGAGTGATACACTGGCGAGGCCCTGCCTTGCTCAGGCGTCGTTGTTCGATTCACAGATGCTGCTTGCGGCCCACGCCCGTTCGTCGTACGTTGTTGTATTCGTGGGCGGTCATCGGGGTAAGGCAATGGAGCTGGTGAGCTCAATGCGCCGGGAGGAAGGGGAAATGCAGCGGATTGCGCAAGTCCGGGTTCCGGTGACTTCGACTCTCGTTTGTTGATCCGTAAAGGCTCGATAGTAGGGGAGTCCGAGTTTGAGGGCCGTTGCAGAAACAACTCCTCCTCCGGCTTGCCAGAACGCCCGCCTGAGCTCATCTTGTAATCTCGAATTTGACGGCCGCAACGCAGGCCGCAGGAAAGGTCGGATTAGCCACCAACGTCGGCCTGTAGCGAGATACCTAAGTATGGATAGCTCTGTAAGATTAATTAGGTAGTCACCGTCAGAACTGGTATGATCTCCGGTTCTTGAGGGCCCCGGATGTATTTAGCATAAGGCACGGTCAAGCCACATAGCGCAAGATAGAAAGTTTGTTGCTCCAATCAGTGATTCTGTTAAGATTGATTAATTGTATCTAAAATCTATAAGGTCTCCTCCTTCTGCGGCATACAGCAACGCATCAGTGACGAGGCCCGTCTCGATTCGTAGCCGCCGAGTATCCGTCATGCCACCACGCCTAAGCGCCAACGGCCTGCAAGGTGTGCAACGTTGTCCAGTAGCTTTACCTTTACTACAACTTTGTCTGGTTGGTCACAGGATCTTATAAACAACAGTTCGAATTATCCAAAGAGTATGGTGCCTAGTACGTTGTAAATTAAAGTTAGTCTTTTGATTTCTGTTTTCGTCCACGCACAGGGATTTAGGTGTAATAAAAAGCTACCAGAGCTGTGCATGCCGCGAATGCGAGACAGTGATAGAGAGTTAGATAGTTGTAGAGAGCGTGTGTGAGTATATGGGAAAAGAAATAGCGAGGGTATAGCGGGTATCTAGATAAACAAGGCGCCGGGAATGCTCGCTGAAATGCTCCAAAAAAGAAGAAAGGGGCCAAGTCCTCTGGTCGGTGAGATCCTGAAGGGTAGCGACGCTGCTGTGGCTGTGGATTCCATCACAGCGATGGACGCCCTCAAACTCCAATTACTCATTCCTCGAACCCGACCCAGCCAAAACTTCCATCAACATTCTTCCACTCCTGCCCCACTACCGCCCTCTCCCACCCCATCATTACGGCCAGGAGTCTGCACCCGACACTGCTGACCGTGCAGACCACCCTGTCGCTTCCACCGAGGATCTTGAGATCCAACAGATACGCCCTCGCGACCAACTCCCTCAGGGCCATCGTCTCTTTACTCGGTTGCTTCCTCGTCTGAGACTCCTCTGCGACCGTCAGTGAGGAGGATGACTTAGCAGCGTTTCCGAGACCCCAGAATACACTGGCGAAAAAGCCACCTTCCCAGCCGACGTTGGTATCTATGAATTTGGTGAAGCCGTCCTCGGAGGGAGGGGGTTTGGGGGAAGAGGCGTCGAGGGTCGTTTTGCTGGCGAGGAGGATTTGGGATTGGGCACGGTTGACGATGGTTGGGGGAAAATCAGCGGATTCGTAGACGTCGGGGTCGTCGGAGGCGAGGAGGATTCTGGAGGCTAGCTCTGCTCTTGAGGGGGATGGGTTGTCGGCGGTGGTGGTGTTCCTGAAGTGGGAAGAGATCATTGCGCGAGCGGCATCTAGGTAGTTGGAGGGTGGGATGTACGATTCCTTGTATTGGAACTCCCAAGGGTGGCGGTCACCGTGGCGGATGTGAAGGCCGACGGTGATGCCACCTTCGGAGTGTACATAGGAGTCGAGTTCAGAAATGCGCGAGGAGACAAAGTCGGCGCCGGAGTGAGCGAGATGGAAAAGGGCGTCGTGGCCGGCGCGGAGGAGAGAGAAGATGTCCTGTTGGCGAAATGGGTCTGGTTTGCGGATGTCTTGATACTTGGCATTAAAAGCACGACCAAAGGTCCACGGTACGGTGGAGGTGGAGAGAACGAGATGGCGGGCTTGATGTGGGCAGGGAAGACGGTGAGATGGTGGTGGTGGATGGCAAGAGGGGAGCGGAGGTGATTGGAAGAAGGTTGTATATTTGCCATATGCCCTATAGACCAATTAGTCACATAGAGACTCGCATCCGAACATTGTAAATACCAATTGGTATCGTCGATAAAGAAAGCTCGACCCTCTTCCTTGGCCAAGCCGTAGGACATCCACAACCCCATCAACGTCTTCCCAAGACCGGCATCGACGGTCTCCATGACATATGTGAGGCTTCTCTCACAGATGCCATTCCTGCTTTCATGCTGTAGGGACATTTGATTCTCATCCTTGAATCTCTTCTCTACCTCCAGAGCTACAGGTCTTCGGCTTGGCCCAGCTGCATTCTCGCTTGCTGCTGGAAGAAGCCCATCCTGTTCGGCCTCCTGAATGTCCATGAATGTTGGATCGTTGTGATCATAAACAACCGAGCCTTCTGTTGAAGCTGGACCGCCTTTAACTCCCCGCAGACGCTCCGAGACTTTGCCGGCCCGTTGGCATATATTGGCATAATCACCCGGTCTGAGGGGAAAGTCTAGGCTTGGAGGTATCGAGACCGTCCATCTTGCCTTGCCTCTTCTGTCTGTCACGACTACGGGCGTAGCTGCGAATGATATCGAGTCATCCGCGGCAAATTCGTATGTTCGCCCATTGGAAGAAACGTAGCTAACGGCCGCTGGTAGCTCCGAACTGCCCAAAACAGTAGAAGCAATCCAATATACCAAGCTCACTCCACATAACCATGTACCCAGCCGCAAGAGCACACGCAGAGCATGTCGGACCCGATGTGGGGGTGGCGTCTTGCCATGTCGCGGGGTTAATGAAGGCAGAGCTGGCGAGGGTAATGGAGAATCAAGTAATTGGCGGAAACCATACTTTCTGGCAAAGTCAACCCCTTCTGATTTGAACGACGGTTTCATTGGAGTAGTGGACGACTGCGTTCGTCGCAGGGCTGTTGTAGGCCTGACTCGGCGAGATTGGATCATGGTGGATGTTCAGAAATGATATCAGACCCCGTCTGTCCGCTCCAATGGAAACGAGATGCAACGCACTTTGCAGACATTCACGGTAGTGAAGCTAGCTGGTGCACCAATGTTGAAATTGTCAATCCATACCCTAGACGCTGGTTTGGCGATGAGACTGACGTTGCGAGTCCTTACTTACTGTGAAGTGCCGCGAGGCTGTTGATGCTGACGTTAGGCTGGCTTTCTCAACTCTAAACCACCAACTGTCCAGTGGTACAGCGGTAGGCCTCCTTGGTTCGGCTGGGGGAGCGGTGTCATGCGGAAGCAAAACGCGACGAACGAACGGGAGAGAATCACGAGCACAGCAGGTTTGACGATTAGCAGAGGTGGAAGAAGTAGCGATACAGTGCAATCAATCAAAGATTTGCAGCATGAAGATGAACGACAGCCTCAAGGAGTCAAGAGAGTGATTATTGTTTGATGAAGATCAATCCGCTCAAGAAAGCAGAATGTGCAGTCTTCAAGAGACTTCGGGCCTGCTCATCTTCACTCCTAATACAGTAGCGTCAGAATTAGAAATGCTTACACTTAAGTTAGGTAGGTAGGTAGGTCTGCTTTGCAACAGTGCCCCCCCTTCCTTACTGGCTGTGACCGCGTGATGTTTGACGTTGGTCATCTCACGTATGCGGAGAGGTGTGATTGATTGAATCACTTCCACCCCCTACCGATTTCTTGAACGGAGAATCCTCCCGAGAGCCTAACAGGACCCTGCGTCGCCAATGCCGGAGGACCATCCTTGCTACCGATGTTTCAGATTGCCCCCCCCCCCCTGGCTGATGTCATAGCTGCGTTATCACGTGCTTAGATAATTCTTCTGAGACCCGAAAGAAAAAAGTGCAAAGCAATAAGGGGGTGAATCTCAAATGACCCATGACCCCAAGGTAATTCCAACAAGAACGTGCGTCTGGTTGTGAAATAATGATCCTCACTTTGAATGGAATCGGAATCGGAATCTAACAAGACACGCTATCCGAATTGCATCCCAAACCCTCGACCACGCCGACACCCATCCATCTCCGAACCAGATCATTTTGGATTACCCACATTGCTTCTTACATCCTCTGGATTCGACCTCACTGACGGGCTTGACATCTGTCGGGTCCCACCTCGATGATCCAGTGGCATCCGTCACCGTCTCACCTCACTTTCCACGTTTACATCTTTCAAAGACTCACCTCACTTGCCCAGTTACAATCCGCCGAGCCTAACCTCACTTGCACCAGTTTCATTCACGCGAGTCTAACCTCACTTCCCAAGTTACATTATGCGACTTTAATCTCACTTGTTCATTTACATTCTGCATCACACTTCTTCGTTCTCGTTATCTCGACATCTTCTGCAACTCACCACATCTTCTGCAACTCATCACATCTTCTGTTTTCTTCGTACTTTGTACCGCGCTCGCCATACATCTCTGACATTTCGCGTCTCAACAAGAGATGAGAAACCTCACTTCAATACTCAGTCTAGCCTCTGAAATCTCGGTTACCGACCTTACTTTTTCCAGACGAAAAGACCAAGCATCGTTGAATCATTGAATGCTGAAATTAATTCAGAAAACACTTCGAGTTCATATTGTCGTGGGATGAAGCTGCGCATCCCTGGAATCTATCGGAACATCGTTCCTTCGAAGATCTACCTACTGTTTTATAAGGAGCTTCCCGAGCAGAGTTTTTCTTATAACCTACAATCTATCTTTTCTTTCGCACGACGAGCAACATACGACCTACCCTTCACGAATTAAGCCTATCTTCTACCTTTTACCCTACCTGTACATAGACTTATCTACTACTACTACTAGTTGAGACATATGATCTCTTCACAGTATTAGTGAACTTTGATCGAGCAACGACTTTTGATCGAGACTCAATCAACTGCATATGTGTCTAGCTTCGAAACTCATTCAAGACTCTCTCTCGTCATCATGCTCGACAAAAAGACAAATGAGAAGACGAAAGAGTTGAACTTGCCAGTCGTTTGATGATATATTTTAATTATATTGATCTGAGTGAATATTGAAAATATCAATGCAGTCATTTATAATTTCTGAAATGAAACATTGCAGTCCGACTCTATTCTGCTCTATCAAGACCGAGTTCTTCAAACACTGCAGCGAACATCACAGTCAATTTGAATCGACAAAATGCGCCGTTGGGGACTGTACCTGCGCGGTCTTGTTCCAGGTCTATGGAACTTACCGTGCGCATCTAAAGAATATACACAGGCTTTCCAACGATGCGATCAAGCAGTATCTCGATGTACAGAAAGGAAAGTCCTAGAATCCAAAAATCTGTCTCGTCTCCGGCTGCATTCATCCTACGATGTATCAAACGCGCGAATCTCTCATAAAACATATGATGGGAAACACACATTATCTTTCCAGGGCCGAAGCAAGTATCACGCTTGAGCCCGAAACATGTACGATCAGGTTATCCTTCGAGGCCTTTGGGACTACAGTATGTACCAGCTCTCAGGCTACAATACATACATAGCACCCGCTTAGCAACTTCAATTGCTGCGGGCTGAAATAGCAACTTTTTCAGCTTCGAACGTCATTGTTAGATAAATCATTAAATGAATCAATGAATTGATTATCTAACTGGTCATCTAACCATCTATTTAAACGAATTGTTGACTATGTAGGGTGCTTAGTAGGGAGTCATGAAGGGGAGCCATGGAGGGTGTTTGGTAGGAAGTCATGGAGGAAGCCATGGAGGTAGGTGAGTAGGTAGGTGAGTATGTAGGTGAGTAGGGTGGTGAACAGGTAGGTAAGCATGCAGGGTGGTGAGTAGGGTGATGAACATGCAGGGTGGTGAGCATGCAGGGTGGTGAGTAGGGTGATGAACATATAGATAGGCGAAGCTTAGACAATGCACATTTATCGATCGCATTCAAAAATATAAAGGTACTACGAGTAATGTGACTTCCTATCAGCCCGGAGCCAGCCCGGGGCCACATTAGCAAAAATCAGCAATTCGATAATGGGTTCCCGAATTTGCCGATAAGACATATGCTGAGATGAACGACGTCGTCAAGATCAACATCAACATGACTCAAGAGCAACGAGAAATCCTCTTCAAACCCGTTCAAAGACCGGGTCTCAGCGAAGCTCGCATTGAAAGCAAGGGTCTAAAGGCGCGAAGAAAGAGTCAACAACGATTGTGGAAGAACGATGCTTTGAATTGAACAAAATTCTTACAGCGATTGCGGCTCGTCTTTGGTCGCACACAGAATTCTACAGTCGAGTCAGAATGTTCAGGTTCGAGAAGAACATATAACAGCGTGGAACAGAAGACTTGAATGCTGATGGAGCATGATGGTTTCGATATTCTCAATTGGGAACAACGACGTGAATTTATCATCGAGATGTTGATCAAATACGATGTCAAAGCATCAAAAGGACTACTCAGAATATTGATTCAGTGATGATGCAGATTGAGGAAGCGATCGATGTGAGTCTCTGAGTCACTTCAAAGAATCTATTTTCACCCGAGATTGACGCTGACTAAAATATTCTGCAGGCGCTTGAAGATGAGCAAGAGGACGAAGATGCGTCCCCGATCACAGACGCGCAACAAGTGACCTTTTACAGGCTTAACGCTATCCTTGCATTCAGTGGAGCGCAAGCAGGTCCGAATGTTCATCTGTCTGCCATTGTTCTTGGGATTGATGAGACAACACCCGACTCGAAGGGGCGCATGACCACCAAACTGCTCAGCAAAGCCGACTCCCTTTATCCATGGCAGATCAACGGTGTTGTGGATATATTCCTGAAGACGTTGGGAGTGACGCTAAATCGCACGAGCAACACTTTTCCACAAGACGCCGTAGAAATACAGCCCGTAGAGCTCTCGGGGTATCGTAGGGTAGTCAACGCTCAGGGTGTCTGAAAAAGCGCCAGGTGGATAGGTAGTGTCTACAATGTACGACTCCCGAAACCTTGATACCATCTCTCATGATGGTGGCGGTTCCGCTTCCGACAGCGTCGACGTCCGGCGGAGTGTTGCCGCGAGCGCTCCGATCCGGGGCACCCCGTACAGGCTTTCTTTCTTCCTCTCCGACGCCACTCTGACGACTCCCTTGGAGTTCTTGATCAGCTGCCCGCTCTCCACGCGACCCTGGATCATCTCGTCGATCATCTTCTGCACCTCGTCTGTGCCGCGCCTCACCCCATCCTTGTCTTTTGGCGGCGAGAGTAATTGGACCGGACTGACGGGAATCGAAAAGGGGCCTACACTACCGTTACTGCAGTGCGGCTGATGCTTGCTTTCCACTCGGATCGCAAGCGGGGTGCTTGTCCTTGAATCCGGTGAAAAGTCTGCAACATCACGTTTGCGGGCTGCAGATCGGAGAGCTTGTAGCATGCGGTCCTTGTCGTCGAGTTTTGCCTGGAGCTCGGCAATTTCTACATCCTTTTCCTGCAGTAGATTCGTCGCACTGGCATCTTCCCCTAGAATGCTAGACATTTTTGGGGACATGGGCGAAAGCGCCAATGACGTTCTCGGTTGGCTTGATCGTCGAGCTTGGAGCAGCCGCTTCTCCAAGGTGGCGATGTATCTGTTTTTGTCTGTCAAGTCTGCTTGGAGAGATCGAATCTGTGCGTTTGATGTGGCGGTGCCATCTCCAAACTCGCCCGCCGAGTCCTCTTCCTCGCCTTCGTTCTCGAATGAGGAGCTCGGTGACTGCGCATTATTGGCTTGGCCACTAATCGTGACCGTTGAGCCTATCGAGACAGTTCTGGCCTTGGATGAATCCATTGCTCCAAGCGTTGAATGGCTTGCTGATGACCGTAACGACCTGGAAGCAGACTCCAATTTTGGGTGCATGCTCAGGGACGACAGTTTCCCGTTCGTGTTGACTCCGGTTGACTTGGAAGACAATATTAAACGATTGAGATGTTCGATTCGTTCCTTCAATGCTGTCCTCGCAAGCTGCATCTCAAGCATCTGCTCTCCATGCCTCTGCTCGGCCTCTTTCTCCAACTTTTTCTCCTCATTCTCAACCTGTATTGTGTTTTGCGTCTCGAGTTGACTGCGTAGGGTCGCTATCTCCATACGGTATCGCTCCAGTAGACCTCTGCTGGCGTCGGGCCCAGTGCCTATGGCTTCCTCTGCCTTCTTTGCATGACTTACGATATTGTTCTTTGCCCTTGCAGCAAACTTCAGGGTATTTAGAGTTTCTCCAGTATGGCCGTTTGCGGCGGCTACACTACCCGTGGATCCAATCTGTATCGTGCAGAGAATACTGACCAGGGAATCCCCGGACAAGGCTGGCTGCAGAAGCCGAGTCAATTTGCTGTCCCTGTACGGTAAATGCTTTCCATCCTTGTCCATTGGATTGCCGTTGTTGTCTTTGTGACCGGAAAGTCGTGCGATGACCGTGCCCAGGGTGAGTAGACTTTTGTTGATGTGGGCACCCTCTGTCCGGCGTTCCTTGTTGTCTGCCGCCCTCTCTGAGCCGGCAAGATCTATCATGCTTAATGTAGAAACCCGGACACCTCCAGGCATCATAGGAGCTCGTTTAATTTCTCCCGCGGTTCCGCTTAACGATGAACGCTCTCTGCTTTCGACTACGATTTGTACGACTGCGTGGCTTCTAGAGCTCTGGGCATTGAACTGAGTACTTCGGGTCCTCCGTGAGTGATCGCCTCTAGCTATGACCCGCAGCAACTGTGTCGGACTCTGCACAATTTCCTCTCTCAGAGGTGAAGCGTAGACGCCTCGTTTGCTGTCTTCACGGAGCTTAATCTCTTCTGGCTGGCTTGCTCCCGGTCCGATACCGCCAACCACTGGCGGGGACAGTAAATCATTAATTTTCTCATTGTAGATCTCAAGGTAGCTAACCCGTAGCAGGAATTCTCGGTGGGGCGTTTCACGAATGTATGAAAATATATCGGTGATTGCCAGAGGTATTACACCAGGAGAATTTGTTGTTCCTTGCATCGAAAAGGTCTTCCCAGTACCTGTCATGCCATAGGCGAAAACCGTTCCATGGTAGCCTTCCATAACCCGTCGCACTAGCCGTTTCGCACATGCATCATAAACTTTGTGATTCTTATCATGAGGCGCAAACACGTTGTCTAAATCATAACTGTCAGTGATGTGACGACGTTCCGAAGCTCGACGACTTACCGTAGTAATAGTTTCCTCCCTCTCTTCCTTTGTAAGCCACTAAGGATTTTCTGCCATCAACCATCCATTCCCCGTCAGACTTCTTGTCGCCGCTAGCAGCCGCATCTGGCCTTACACGAACACTGACTAAAACGTTTCCCTTGCCCTCGTTGGAAGCAGACTGTCTTTTGCCATCTTTTGCCGAATCGTCCGCCTCTGCACGCCCTCTTCTGGCACTTTCGTCTACGTCGTCGAAGGTTGTAGCAGACGTTGAACATGAGCCCTGAGCTGATGAGCTCCTACTGTGGGCTGGCGAAGCCACACTGACCACTCCATCTGAGCCTCTAGTGCCCGGAGCACCGGTTATTGATCTTCCGTCACCACTTCCGTTTGTCAAGCTCAAAGAGGCGGACGCGGCAAACGACCGGCCAAGCGAATCAGGTGATGTCCTTGGCTTTTTCGCTCTTGAGCTGCTAGCAGGTCTACCAGATTCCATTGATTCAGCCGAACCCCGCTTGTTCTGCTCTGACATTGGTGAAGGGGCGTACCGCAGAGACTTGGCGTCTGTAGCGATCCTTCTGCCGATTTTAGGTGGCTGGGGAAAAGCCGCAATACTAATTGACCGTCGAACTTCCTTGCCAGGGGAGCCAAGATCGTGTTCCGGACTCATCGACGAGGATCGCAGCGTCGGAACTTCAGGTGTCGAACTTATTTGGAGATTTTCTGGGGCAAGAGCCGGCCTGACCAGTCTTGAGGGGGTTCGTAGAGCAAGCTTCACCGGAGTTTGAGACATTGATGCGAATCGAGATGTTGTTGAGGTTTTTGGGAGACCCGAAGGGCTTTTGCGCATCTTCAGAACAGGTAAATTAGGAAGGGCAGAGGTTGGTGGAGGCACAGATAGCTCAGACATCCTGACTGTCGCCATATCGAATGGAGGGAAGGATAACCACGGACAAGTCAGACTTCAATCCACAAAACAAGTTTTGGTTCGGTATTCCTTTGTTCCTAACTCATCAGTGGCTTTAGATCCCACATCTGCTTTTCCTGTGTATACCAGATTTCCCGATCCGAGTGTACAAGGGATGTGTTTTTTCTGGTTGTTGATCGGCTCTGTCTGTTGCAGACTTCGCCTTCAAGTATCTCAGCTCCTCCTCAAGCTTAAAAGTGCTTGGATATTGTACCGCGTTATATCGAGCTGGGAACAATTGTGCGGGGATATCGTCCAAACCGTGCCGTTATGTCTCTCGGGTAAGATAAGGTATCTCGCATACACATCCGTACATGCGCCTGCAATGCACGTCCGAGAAGCGATGATTTTCGAGTCGCTGGGATTGACACTCAGTATGTGAAGAACTTTCCCAACGCAACAATTTTGCACAGGCTGCTCCTGGACAGGGTGATGGTTGAATACGGTTGCGCAATCGCCTTTTCCGATCTCTGTCCCCTTTTAGAATCGTAGTAATGATAGTATACTTCTCCAATCATGATGTAATATGCTGAAAGTCTTCCTTAATACTTTCCCCGACCTGAAGTCGAATCTCAGTCAGTTGTATGTTGAACGCGGAAGTCGCGGTGGATGGTGTGACTCGCGGATTGTCACACTCTGGTCACTTTAGATACTGTATGCCGCACAAGAAAGTCTGATAGCAGAACAAAGAATCGCAGATTCAGCGACCTTCAATCAAGCCTCCAAGTAACAATGGGTGGAAGGTTATGTTGTTATTATGATTGACCCTTGGATGAGGCAAAGATGAGCGTTGTGAACGTTTTGAGCGTTTTGTCGGCATATGCCACCAAGGGAGCGATAGGCAGTTGTACACTAGCGTTCTGCACGAGAACCCGATCTTTAAGCCTTGTTGGCTACGTACGTTCCAATGAAACTAAGGAGTAAGGATGATACTGTACTTTTCCCTAGGATAGAGGAGTACTGAGAAGGAACAGCTTTGCTGATACCATGTGTCGATTGCGTCAAGCTGGATGCAAAGAATGAAGAGTACCTCTACCTGGTAAGAACCACCCCTGACGACGAGGAGATATATATTTTGATGCCATACGCGGTAGCTGGGGCGGTACCTACTGCGGTACTAGGGCTAACTCCAGGTAGTACAATTTCCATTACCATGCACCATCTCACCGTACCAGTGGACCAATGTACGAGTACCCTTGGCTATGGAAAGGGGCATCTCTAGTAGTACCTACTACTGTGGTCTGTACCCTACCGTAAGATCAACTGTTGACCATTTTAATGTTTCTCCGTACTACGGTACCTTACTCAGGGCAATGCTTCGATACGAACCTTAATCTTTTTCAATGCAAGCACCAACTCCAACTCCACGTCCCGGCCAACCAACCGAACGCTCCCCGCGAAACAGGGATTTCTGTCATTGGAGTAGACATGGACCGTCACATGCTGCAGCTCCCACTTCACAGTCACATCCTCATCTCCAGCGTCATGTTGAATACCGATTCACGCATTTGTTGGATCGTTAACTCCATACTGGTCTGAATTCAGTCTCCTGCGCTCTTTGTGATGAATGCAGTCCAATGCGCAACGGCCCAAATGCATGCACATTAAGCTTTTTGAATTGGCTCGACGTGGGGATGAGGTGGATTTTCTGCACAAAAAAGTGAAAGAGTTCTGATTTTCCAATTGGGACCGCCCCCTGCAATGATCGCCATCACCTCTCCTTACCCATGCACTCAATCCTTGCGCCTTGCCCCGAAACAAAGACGCATGGACCATTGTTGGTTCACAAAGGGGCCGAGGCGGCGAATGAGCTAAAGAGCTCGACTACTGTATGGTTGACAGCAAACGACACACCATCGAAGATCATGATGGGGAAGACACTACCAAGACTACCTACGGTTTGAGGAAAGACGTCCTGTGAATTCCATGGGCTGCAGTGTGATGATAGCGACGATGCTCCGGAGGAAGCTCATTAAAGGTCGAAACTTGTCTGACCAATGATTCTGCGCTACGGATTGAGGCATGATTCCTTCAGATTGGAGAGCCAATTACGTCGGCGCAATTTCAATTCCTCAATTCCTCATTTCTTCGTACCAAAGTTCAGCTTCCTAGCTACCTTGTCTGCCCTGCCGTCTTCTATTTCTCCGCCTCTCATTTTTAGATCGCCGCCCATTTTCTGTGGTCCCCCGCCTTTCCGGGGCAGATCCTCCTTTAAAGTAGGCCGTGGATCACTGGTCCACCATTTATGCTCTAAGACCTGGCGTGACGTACTTCGTTTGCGAGGATCTAAAGTCAACATCGATAGGAGAAGATCCACCCCCACAGGACCAACGGTAGCAAATCCACTGGCCAAATAGGCGTCTTTTCCGCGGACAGGTTGCACTTTATCAAACGGCACAAAGCCTTCCAACTCGGAGACGCCAGGCCAAATATCCTCAGTCGGGGTTCCAATCGCCTGGCATATCAGCTCGATTTGATGCATGTCGGTGTTTCCAGCAACGAAAGGGGTTCGCAGAATGAGTTCAGCGAAAACCAGACCCATTGACCAGACATCGACGGTTCCGGAATAGTACCTAGCTCCGAAAAGCAGCTCTGGTGGCCGGTACCACCTCGTAATGACTTGACTTGTCATGGCACGATACGGATCTGAAAATGATCTTGCCAGACCGAAATCGGCAAGCTTGACCTCTCCATCAGCTGCGATGAGCAGATTGTTAGGCTTGATATCGCGGTGTAGTACGAAATTCTCATGGCAGAACCACACCGCACGAGCAAGCATGCCCATCCAAGCTTTAACTTCCGCCGTCCCGTATCGTATGCCCTCGCTATCTCTAATGAGCATCTCTAAATCACCACGCGGTAGATATTCAAGAACTAGGTTGAGATTCTGATTCTTTGACGAAAACACAGAGTGAAGTGCAATAATATTGGGGTGAGAGAGCTCCTGCAAATACTTTACTTCTCGGATGGAGTCCATAGAGAGACCATCTTTATATTCGGTATTAACCTTAATCTTCTTAATGGCGACAAGAGAGCTAGGATCTGCTTTGAGATGCCCTAAATAGACATTTGCATACATTCCCTCACCGACCTTCTTATCTACACAATATTAGATAGCGTAGAGATCGGAATAGAGAGCATCGATGGCGCACCCTTGACATATTTCTGCTTCGTTTCTTCGTTAAGCTGCTCTGCTAACTCTGCACCTCTTGGTTTTGGGGTCCGTTGCTCGACCTGACCACTTCCAATCGAACTTGTCCTGACAGCCAACGCCTTGGTTTTAGAGGCCGTGATATTGACACTGGCTGCGCCATTCTGGATAACCTGCGGCGAGACCGCCATGGTACCTTTACAGCTGCAATCGATCTCAAGACTTTTCACGGCATCAGTCTAGCGTACAATACTCACCTAGGATGGAGGTCCAACCCCCAAGAATAGCGAGAGTGGTGGGCATAAATGGACTAAGAGCCTCAATTTGACACAAAAATGCTTATATAATCGTAGGGCTGATACCGACATGTCAACTCAGTAACTTTATCACCGCTTTCAACAAATTATAAACATCCTGATCAGGTGGATTCCACGACGACAATACCTCACAGACCAGTGGCATGGCCGCCCGTCCTATTAAATTGTCCTCGCTACCCTCCACATTACTTGCCTCCATATACAGACCTCAGCGATGCATTCGCCAGCTTCACCAACAAGTTTCTACCAGCCAAATCCCACCGCCAACCCCGTTTGTCCCGGACGCGAAAACTTTCCTCACCTTAATCGGGCGAGGCCTCTCTCAGCATGCCGCAAAGATACCGACATGGCAATCGTTATTCTCACTCACATCCTCTCAGCTACGCGAGCTTGGTGTTGAGCCTGCTAGAAGTCGACGATATTTACTTTGGTGGAGAGACCGATTCCGAAAGGGGTTGCATGGCGTTGGTGGTGATTTAAATAATGTTGTTGATGCGGCAGCACAAATTCGGGTCATTGAGGTGCCTCGACACAAGGTGTCAGATGGCACTCCGGCTGCGCCGACACGTATTCCTGTGAAAAAGAAGCTTGTCGTCAATCTACCATCCGAGGCACCGGTTCAAGGATTACGATTGGAAGAGGTAAACCCGGTTGGTGGGATGAAGGTAGTTGGGGCGCACACGATTGTAGGGCCATATGTCCAGCCAGTGGAGGGCACAGGAGGCAGCGTTGCAACGATCAAAGTACAAGAAGGAATGTGGGAGGTCAGAAGAGGTCAAAAGGTGGATGGTGGAGAGAGGAGAAAGGTACAGGTGCGGCGCAAGCGCAGGCTGGAAGAGAATCGAACTACGAGGAAGTGATAGGGGTATATAAGCGATGTCGATATGGTATAGACGACTACGGTGCCTTCTCCACAACTTGTCGGCATTGATGGACACTGTCAAGGTAGATTCAATCGGGCAGGGAGGAGATCCACTGTATATTGTTCGTTTGAAGATGCACACCGTCGATACATGGTGTACCCCTAGCATGGTGAATATGTACACTGAAACAAGACTTCTCGTATTTGTGTTGCCATATCTGTCGCAGATTTTGTGGCAGATTCAAGCATAGATGCGCTCAGAGTCCATATGTCTGCCGAAGAATAGATATGTTGAATAAACTGGTATCGCATAGAAATCTTAGGAATAGTTGTACAACAGAGGTATCAAGGCCGCCGCCTCCCTGACTCGAGATTGCCGAGTCCCGCGTCGCCCTACGAGGACGCGCATGTCGCTCCTTCCCCATGGACGACGACTTCCTTAAACGGCAACCAATCAAACCCTCAAAAGATTCTTCCTCGTCATCCACTTCCTCTTCTTCTTTCTTCTACTTACATCACTATACTTGCTTGTAGCTTATCGACAACCAGTGAGACTTATCTGTACAACATCTCTTACTTGCATCGCTTTTTCCTTCAAACGTCACACTCTCTCTGTACGAGCAATTGTAGTTTACAGTCGTGTTATTCACTAACAGGACAATCCTTTCATTTTACAATGGGACCATTGGGCAGTTTCATCCGTCTCATTCCTCTCCAGCTAGACGAACTACCATCTCATCCAGCACTAGAAACCCGATTTCGGAACAGCATTGGTAGGGCAGACAGGAAGAATGGCACTCGGCCGGCAGGCAATCCACAAGCTCTGAGAGATGTCTCCAACGTCTCACAAAACCGGCCCAATGTCCAAATGGATACTCCCGCCGACTTAAAGGATGGTTTCAGCTCACCAGGCGAGGATCCAGATCCATTATACGGCTCTACGGAATCAACCCCGGACAGTCTCCACAACCCAGACGACGGAATATCGTCAGACGCCAGTACTTTTGATCATACCGGGCGCCCTAATCTAATCCCTTTCATCAAAGCGATTCTCGACGAGGCCACAACATTCGTCGACATAACCATCCCCCGCACATTCTTCGAAGGTAGTTTGAAGTCGTCATCTCCTTCTACTGCCAAAGTTAGACTATTGAAGCGGACTATCTCTGGCAACGAGCTCTCCCAGATCCCCTGGGAAAGGCCAAGGATTCCTCGAAAAGGCCCCCCAGGCATCAAACCACCTAGCGAGGCATGGTTTGCGCGAAGCAGTACACATACAAATCAGAATCTAAAAGGTAGCGCAGACTTTTCAGAGTTTGACTTCGCTTTGCGAGCAGACCATTCGCAGCATGAGCGAGAGTACACGCCGGATGTTTTCGATGATTTCAAAGTACTAGACTGGGACTTGCGGCCTACGCCATATAATTTGGCCATAGGTAACTATAGACATATCACGATGGGCAGTGAGTATCTCCCGAGATTCCCAGTACATTCCATATCGCTTCTAGCAGGAATAATGCTTATACTCGACCGTTTACTAGTCTACGAGATGTGCCACAAACTTCCTTTTCCACTGGCGCCTCGTGTGTTCCCTGTCCTTGTCATCACTGCTGAAACAGGCGCGGCCGAGTTCGTGGTCGTCCAAATACCCGTTAATCTCGAATCGCTTCCGGAAGCCTTCTATAGCAACGGCCGCAATCTCAAAGAAGGTAGAAGTGCACTGCAGAAGAAGAAGCCTGTGCTTGGGTATGTTAGATCTTGACCGTGCAATAATGTGATTTGAAAAATTAGGACTAATCGGCTTCGGAAACAGCATTTACACCAGCGTCGAGCGCTGCTTGATGGACAAACAAGAGGAAATCGCTGCGAAGAAGGAAATTACCTGGACCATGGCGACAGCTAGTGATGCAAAGGGCTGGCTGCCAATGTGGATGCAGAAGCTGGGAGTCCCTGGAGCCGTGATCAAAGATGTAGGACTTGTGATGAAATGGCTACAGGAGAGGAGGGAAAAATCCCAGCATAGTCCAGTCCCTGCTTGATTGGTCCGATGCGACTCTCTGGAGTATGATGTGAATTGGGGACTTGGTATGAATTGGTGATGGGCGCCGTGATATACCTGGTTTCTTGATGGCGTTTTCTCACACTCAGCAAGATTCCCTCAAGGTGGGTGTTTGCTATGTGCATTGTACATGGAGTACTTTTCTTATCTGGAGGCTTTCTGGCTGGCGATGCCGTGTTAAGTGTACGTTTGTGGTCCGAGTGGCCGTGACTCCTGTAACGTCAGTTAATTACATACGAACAAAGTATTGCTATTATATGAAAACTGGAAGTTCTCCACCTGTAGGATTTATGAGTTACGGTCCTTTTCGGAGATCTAGGACATTGTGAGTCTCGCCCCAGGCTTTCACCTTTATCTCTTTCAGGCCCAGTAACCCTTGGTTCGCTCTCCTTCACTCAAACACAACCGCCAAGATGATGGTAAATACCGTCGAATCCACCCAAGATCTACACCCTTGCCCAAAAGCGAAAAAACGAAAACAGAAAATGTAGCGGGATGTAAGGGGCGAAAGTGTGGGAGAGGGTGACATCGAGGGAGTATGAGAGGGAGGGGGAACGAGGGGATAGGGAAAGGGGAAAGGGGAAGGGGGGAACAGGTGAGTGCGGGTGAAATTGGGGATGAGAAATTTTTTGTGGGGGGGGGGGTGGGGTGAGATGGAGTGGGAGCGGCAGAAAGGGAAAAGGTGGAGGAGGGAAATGGAAAGAGAAAAGGTACAGCTGGGGTGGGGAGGCCGAAGATTAAAAGTGCATCAGAGGTAGTAGCTCCAACTCCAAAAAGGGCAGAGAGAAGAAAGTGGAGACGCAACACAAGCCGAGAAACCAGAGAACGGCAATGGCTTTCGATACGCGGATGGCTATGGTTACGGTTACGGAGCTCAGAAGGGCATACCGAAGCGATAGATCGTTTAGATAAACATTTGATTTCTATTGACTAATTGAACTGAAGTAATCAGATACATTTGATTTCTAATGACTAACTGAACTGAAGTAAATCTGATGACAAGAGAGAAGCCGAGGGTTCTCGAACCAAGAGGTAAAGCTAAGCTAAGTATGTTTGAGCTACTGTATGTAGCTGTTTGTGCGTAAGTATGTGTGAACCAAGTGTGTTGGTAGAAAGAATGGGTTTCCCTTTTTGGGTTGGATAAGTATGTTTGGGACGGATGTGCTGAATCGACATAGATGCCACGCGATCGTGGGTGGTTGCAAGGAAATGTATGGGCGAGTGGTGCTTCGGGTAAAAGATGTTGTGGGACCGTGTCGTCTGAAATGCTCCTATCCTCTCTATGGTAATCCGAAAGTCTTAACTTTGCTGCTCTCCACCCTCGGTCGCATCCAAGCCACCCTTCCCCTTAAACCTCTTCGCCACCCCATCACGTCACCCATTCACCAGATTCATCACTCTAACCCTCCTCCTCTTCCCCGCCAACGCCGCCAATGCCTTCTTCCTCTCCGCCTCAACCTCATCCTCTTCCCTAAACTCCTTGCCCAGAATCTCCTTTCTCAAGACATACTGCTCCACCTCTAGTACCGCCGGTGGCGTCGTAAAGTTCCTCAGCGTGACTTCGCACTTCTTGATTCCCATCTCCTGGAACGCCAGGAAGGGCACCTTCCAGCTAACATTTGGGCCGAAGAAGACAGGGACGTCGTTGATGGTGAGGTCGATACTCAGGTGGTCGAGGCTGACGAGATCGTCGGCGGCGTCCCAGAGGAGGTCGTCCCAGTTTCTGTCGGAGGTGCGTTTCCACTGCTGAAAATCGGTGTAGCGGGGGTTGCCCGCGGTATAGTGTTTGATGGCGATGCTGTAGATGGCATCTTTGGCCGTGGGGCTTAAGGGTTTGAGGAAGGCGCGGAGGATGTTTGGCGCTTTGAAGGAGAAGGTGCTCGAGGCATAGAAGATTGCTGTGGCCTCCTCGTTGACTTTCTTGCAAGTGAGGAGCAGGGCAGCGGGACCTGGAGAGAGGCGGTACGGTGGGATGACCTCCTTGCTACGCACGCGACGCGGGTAGTCGAACAAGCGGCGTCGTCGACCAGCGGATGGACCGAGGCAAGGGCCGATTTTGCCGCGTTTGGGAAGAGAATAGGTAAGGTAGCTGTCTGTTTTCTCAATCCATTGAAGCTGGAAGAATTCCTCGGGGAACGCGTAGTTGTAGATTTTGTTGCGGAGCTCGCCGGGTAGGAGCAGGAAGTTGAACTGCTTGCACGCGATTGGTTCTGGCGCTGGCTTCGGCAGCGGCAGATTCACCGAGATTCTCAGCGGACAACCGGTAGACTTGGGGATTGGGACTTGGGGCGCCGGAATGGGACGCGGGATGACTTGCAGTGGAGGACGACCACTCTTCTGGTAAGGACGACGGCCAGCTTGGTTGCCAGATACACTGGTCAAGGACTGCCCTGGAAGACGGACAATGGGGCGAACGGCGAAACAAGCATATGGTCGAGGAGTGGCCGGGTCGAAATGCGCTTTTTTGCGCTCCGACTCGATGAGCTTTTCGATCTGAGCACGCTTTCCGGCCTGTGCTTTCGTTATTTCGCGTAAGCCTCCGTTTTTCTTCGCCATTGTGGCAGTTGCTCGAAAGGCCGAGGTTCAGGCGCAAAAGTGGGGTTGGAGGATATCAAAGTGGAAGGAGCCAAAGATTTGGATTTGGATGTGGATGTGGGTTAGGAATGGAAATATCAAGGAGAAGGAGGTTCAGATAGAGATTGCCAAGTATTCATTGGCGCAATAGACGGACTGCGACGGACTGCGACTAAGGATAACAGTAGGAGTAGGAAGTTGTGAATGGGAGATGAAGGGTCAAGGGTACTGCGATTGTTGAGCGGTGGGCAGCGCTCGGAGAATGTGAATAACATCAATGAACTCAATAGCAACAAGGATCCTAAGGTATTGTCGGCAAGTGAACGAGCAAGGCTAACAATCAATTTCTGGCCTTCACTGCTGCGATATCTGTGTGTTATTCTTGGTCGAGAATTGTTCTGTGTCGTTACCGTGAATCGTAACGTTATTTGCAGCCTTTACTGCTGTAAATGTCGGCAAGACCGCTTCAAAACTCTGTACCAATGCCGGGCAAGTGACGCCTATGGCCAGCCACGAAGTTGAAGTGAGAGCAAAGCCAAAAAAAACCCTTGGATATGTACTTCCATTATCAGGATGGAAGCAAAGCCCTAGGGGTCTGCTAAAGGATTTCCATGGAGTTATCCGGACAGAACAGTATTCGACATGTCTCGAATCGGAACAAAAGCCAAGAAACGAGATCTCAAGAGCGTTGGCAACTTCCTCGATTGTTCACGCGGCTATGACGATGATGTGGGATAAATGGAATTGACGACTGCGGAAATTGGCTGAGCTTCTTGATGGGTTCGACGACATAGCTAAAAGGAAAACTTCACAGGGGTGTACTAAGGTCTGGCATGTGGTTGAAATAGAATAGTTGCAGGCGAATATGTCCAGGCATGGCACATCTACCAATGTCTCTTTGATAATCTACCTTAGGATATCATGGTGTTTAGGGACATTCGAATGGGGCCGAGAGAAGCTAAAACACTTGGAGGTGGGCGCCCTTATCATATTCAGGATGTCGTGGACGTCAGGAGCAGTAGCAGGAGGAGCAGCAGCAGGAGGAGAAGGAGGAGGAGGAGGAGGAGGAGGAGGAGGAGAGGTTGTGGAGGTCCATAGCGTGTTAGGGTTACGGTGGGTTGGAAGATGATCCGCGCGGAAGTGAAGTCATGCGTAGAACCCGTGCCCGCCTACATATCTCTACTAACAGCTACCTGGTATCACAAAGCTGCATCCTACCTAACAGATAAACCGCATGTACGTACGACCATTCAGCTTCCTTCTTGCCAGAAGAGCGCAGTTCCCCCCCTCAACCTCTCGCAACCACCAATCCACACTACGCCGGACCTACGCCTTAGGGAAACCCTCCAACCCCGCTGCTCAACCCTTCAAAATCTGGCCCTTTGCCGCAATCTTCGTCGCAGGCACAATATCTTACGTCTTAATGGTGAAGTCCCGCGCTAGCGAAGCCCCTCCGAAACCGCGCTCCAAGAACATAACGTCCTCCTCAACACCCTCCTAAACTCCTGCGGTCCCACCTGAAAACGCCCTCACTGCCTCCTAAACCCTCCCCAACAACCAAACCAACAATGCCACCTAACCCCCTCCTCTCCGCCCCCCAAAAATCCACCCCCACCTTCTCCCCCGAAAACGTCTCTGTAATCTACGTCCTGGGCGGCCCCGGCGCGGGAAAAGGCACGCAATGCGAAAATCTTGTGCGCGACTACGGTTTTACACACTTATCCGCCGGAGATCTGCTAAGAGCGGAGCAAGAAAGAAAAGGCAGCCAGTTTGGCGAGATGATCAAAGAGCACATCAGGGAAGGCATCATCGTACCAATGGAAGTAACGGTGCAATTGCTCGAAAACGCGATGACGGAGGTCATGGGCGGGAAAGAGGGCGCCAAGGGTCGTTTTCTAATCGACGGTAAGTCCGCCCACCTTCCCCCCCCCCCCAAAAACCCACCCTCTCCTCTAACACAAACCGCCGTCTCCACACCAGGCTTCCCCCGCAAAATGGACCAAGCCCTGCACTTCGAATCCTCCGTCTGCCCCAGCCTCTTCACGCTCTTCTTCTCGTGCCCGGAATCCGTCATGCAGCAGCGCTTGCTCAACCGGGGCAAAACGTCCGGGCGCGCCGACGACAACGAGGAGAGCATCAAGAAGCGGTTCAGAGTGTTCGAGGAGACGAGCATGCCGGTGGTGGAGTATTTCGAGAAGCAGGGCAAGGTGGAGAAGGTCGGGGCGGTGGGGACGCCGGAGGTGGTTTATGAGGAGGTGAAGCGGAGGATGGGGGGGAGGGGGTTGTATCCGGTGAGGTGAGGGGGGAGGTTTAGATGGGATACATCAGGAGTAGAAGGCAGTTATTATAGATCAGGCCAGGAAACGGGAGTCTTTCTGGAAAGCATTGAACAAATGCAGTCATCCTAAACGAGTGCCCTAATCCCTGATAAAAAGTTAGTTACTAGTAGTCTCTTACATAGGTATTACATTCAACCCAACAGAGCCAAGATAAGTTTTAATCATCTTCCTTGCCTCATTCAACTAGCAACAATGCTACATCAAACATGATCAACATGCCCCCACCCCACTCCCCCAACCAAACCTTGGGCAGACGGAGAGTAGATCATCCGGATAAAACTCCCCAACCCACAAATACATGTCCATGTATAAAAATAACAAAAGAAAAGGTATAGGTAGCTACGCAAGCGAACGACACCCCAAATCCCAACCCATTAGCCACGCCCCAATCCCAATTTTCCCCGAATAAGAAATGCCCAGCAACGGCCACTACCGCAATCCCGCTCTCGGCAATCTCGGACTCGACGGCGGGCTCTCGATCCTGCTCTCCGCCGTATACGCCTGCCCAAGCTGCGCCGCGCCGAAGTTCATGCTCTGCGGCTGGTGGAAGGCTGGGCTCGCGATCGGGCTGGCGTAGGCGCCAGGGATCGGGACGGAGTCGTAGACCTGTTCGCCCGGGGCGGCGGGGACGTGCTCTTGGACCTTGGGGGCGGGGGCGGGCTCGAAGCCATCTTGCGACATGGCCGGGGTGGCGTTTTGCACGCGGATAGGTGGGGGTTGTAAAGTGAATGGTTTTGGCTGGGCGAAGCTCTGGTGCTTTTGCGCGAATTGGGTGCGTTCGTGGTACTCGCCGTTTTCGGCGGCGGAGTGGGGGTCATTGCCGTGCAGGTGCGCGGGGAAGGAGGGGGACATGGGGGTCTTTTGGAAGCCGGGGGTGTTGGGGGCAGATTGGGAGCGGAGCTGTGCGAGATAGAGGTCTGAGCGGGCGCGGTCGCGCAGGTCCATCGATTTGTGGAGCTTGCGTTTTGAATGGAAGCGGTAGAAGACAACGGCGTAGATGGTGATGGTGATGACTTCGACGACGATTTCGATGATGGCGCAGACGAGGGACCAGGACTGGGGGCTTTGTTAGCATTTCGGTATCTTAGGCTAATCTTTAGAACTGGTGTGCTCACCTGCAGTCTGCATATCAGGTTGTAATCGATTTCGTCCTGGAAGAGTGTTTGACGCTTGCCACCTTTGCAAGACCATCCCCAAACGTCTTTGCCATTGCCGCCTGCTTTGGCCTGATGCAAAACAGCGGCGCCAATGATCCACATGATTGTGCTGAACAAGAAGAATCCAACGGCAAACATGGTATAGTATGCAGCAGCTTTCTGAGCTCGCTTGTGACCGCCTTTTCGATATGCTACCAGGATGCAGATGGTGAAGACCAGTGATACGCAGGATATGCAGAGCAGAAGGATTTGTGGCCAGGTCTTTGTGCCTTGAGCCCACGGTGGGAGGTTACTCCTTGGTGGGATAGCTTTTGTGGCGTTGAAAATGGTTAGAGATGTGGAGAGCATAGCGAGAACGATGAGACTGCAGCTGAAGTTGACGCCCCGGAGAGCCATCTTGGCCATTCGCACGCGAGTCTTGACTTTCAGGTCTTTCGCATTCTGCTTATCTGTGCTCTCTTCCTGCTTTTCCAGTACCTGCTCTTCTTTGAAGGTAGGGCTTAAGGGATTCATGAAGCGTCCTGGCGTCCCGGGAGGCTTTAAGGCGCTTTTCAAGGGTGACGCTGGGGTAAGAGGTACCTCGACCCCAGCGTAGGATGAGTGTTTCGAGGCTTGGTTATCCGCGACATAGCCGAAGCCAACGTCAGAAGGTTGAGGTTGAGGCATGAGGTAGGTTGTTCGAGGACGAGGGTCGGCAAAGGGAGAACGACCTGTTGCGGTTGGGTCGATGGGCGAGTTGACAGACGTTGCTTCAGTGAAGCGTGCCGCTTTCGGCGTCCTCAATGTAAGCCCCGAGGATGAAGTCGATGATCTCCGTGACCGCACAATCACTTGTGGAATTTTGGTTTCCTTGTCGTCTACTGAATGGTCGGCGTCGACAGGTGATACTGGCTGGTAAGTATGAGGTTTCTCGTCCGACATAACTATTATTCCGTATAACGTGAGATGATGATCTGCTAGCTGTTTGACGTGCAACTCCGCTCTTCTTCGTAGGTCACAGTCTTCCTTTCGAAGGCTCTCAAACTACTCTGAAAAGATCCAGCTTCCAAGGAGATCGCAGAGGAGGTTTGATGTTGAGAAATGAAAGATGACTACTAACGTGGGAGCCCGAGAAGGGCGGGTACACTGGGGATTTTGTTCAAGCGCCGAGATTCATCTGAAATCCATAAGTATGACGGTAGCCTTTCTAGATCAGTTTCGCATCTCAGTCGTACAACGGACAGCGGTAAAAGATGCACGAATTGTCATGGGAAGGCATACCCAATGTCTAGACTTGGGCGCGAAGGTACCTGCGGGGCAAGACGGTGATAGGTCCAGGGTAGAACTAAGCCAATCCCCAGAAATAGACGCCGGGGAAGGAAGTCAATAGCGTTGTACGATTTAACCCTAGAGACTTCTTGCATTGGTTCGTATTCGCACCACTTGCAGGTGTCGTGTTGAGGCTGAACCGCATTATTCACCAAATGCTCGTATATAAAACCAAAGCTTCATTCTCTCCATTTTGACATTGACGTTCGAGTCCTCTCGACATGAGGATAGGACTCATCATTCTCTCGAGTACACCTTAATCCCATATCGCGAAGGCCGGGCGCTTCCTTTGGTGGAGCATTTCGGACAGGCCCATTCAGAACAAGGCGGCAAATGATTCCTTATGCAGGTGCAAGTGATTGGAGAACGGGAGCTCATCCCTGTATCTTCATGCAGGTGGTGGAACGGCAAAACGCTTGGTGTAAACGAATGAGTGGCTGCGAGCAGTCCATGCTAGAATGCAAACTCATCCTCCGACGATCACGAAACTTCACACCCAGAACGAAACGCATGATTTGTTGCACACAAAACTTCAAAGCGCCAAGATGAGGATTGCAGTGTGGCGATACGTGAACATTCGCAATGCTACCTTCATATCTTGCGTGCCACATTAGGAGTGCTCTTCAATCTTCACTCTCATTTTGCCCTGCAATAGCCACTTTAGCCTTCTGAATTTCCTATCGGATTGCTTGTACAATTGGACGGCCAAGAGCTTAATAAAGTGCTTATTGTTTACAAGCGACATTCAGAATTAGCAGCAATTAGTCCCAAAGGAGTAACATTATGGTTTTCCGTTATTGGATATTAACCCTATTTCCTGACGCGCTACCGACCACTGGGCGGCGCTCCCGTCGTCACCTATGGATGGCATGCTTTGAACGAGACTACCACTTGTTCTGATAGACACCTCTGGAGTTAGGACCTCTCCCAGCTCTTCAGCCTTCGGCTTTTCATTAGCTCTTTATGTGTTGATCCTCATCGTTTGAGTCGCCTGTCCCAGGCTCCCATTTCGAATAATACCAGGAGTCTGAACTTGGTTCGATTCCTTCTTTCATTCACGGTCGAACGCCTTATCACAACGTCGAGGCTCAATTCTTGATGCACCGTCAACGCGAGACGCATCAAAGCAGGAAGCCGTGTTTCAAGGCGTCCAGGGCATTGCTCGCCTCAGCATGCATGAGCATGCACATAGGTCATACAGAGCCTCCTTGATCATCCCGTTCATCCGATACAGTGTTACTGTTGCGTTCCTGTATCAGGATTGTTTGGACTCGATCCTTGACTGTACAGACTTCAAGGATTATCGCCTACTTCTCCGAAAGTAGATGCGAGCAATGAAGCATAGACGTGGTGCAATAGGACTGTGCCTCGACTATAATGCGATCTATTCGCCAACTTGAGATCCTGCCATGAAGGGATGTGGTCCTAAAAGGACAACAGGTATTGGCAAAGTCAATAGTCGAACAGAAATTACAAGGCGTGTTGGCGGCGTCCTATACAATTCGGTCTTGCCTCGATTCAGTTTTCTAGCCTGACTTGTCTGTTCGTAACTAGACTCATTGTACGGAATATGCCACGTTTGGTAAGAACTCTGGAATATCACTTGTGAGCAGTCAGATTCATTTCCCAATGTGATGTATAATATTTCGCATACTGCGTCTTCAAGGAACGATTCTAGGTGGGTGAATAGGTAATAAGGCGTTGAAGGCTCTGTGGAAGTTTGAGCATCATCTCGTCAAATATGTGCTAGAATAGCTGGCAGAGAAGGAGATCAACAAGAGTATGAGGAGCAGAGATTATGACAAGCCCTACTCTACTGGATGAAAAGGTCAAGACGTAGGGCTGACGGAATCGCCCCGCGTGGGGCTTTCCTTCCCTGCCTTGTGCTCCGAACTTCCCCAACTTCTGGAAAACTGTAACATCCCCTCGATCGTCAAAGGAAAGCCATCAAGATGCCGTCAGCGACTACCTCAATACCGCGATTTCTTCTCCCCCAGCTTACCTGGAAGGCCACTTTTCCAAAATCTCTAGCCCTCGTTAACCAGAAAATCGTGCGCACGCACCATCCAACTACCCAATACCGGTCCCTCCCTCGAGCGGCATCATACCCAGCAGAACCCTCCCACCATGAAAGCTACAGACCGTACAGGCCCAGCATATCGCGGCTCATCTACCGTTCTCCCCTTCGACCTTCTGCCCCGCCGAGCCTGCTGCCTACCCTCTTCTGCAGACTCACCTTCCACAAACCCTTCTCCACCACCGTGGCGCTACATAGGGACCACCACTTTGACACCCTAAAGTTCGTCCAACGGCTCAAAGATGAGGGATTCTCAGAAGAGCAATCCAAAGCCATGATGCTCGTCCTCTCAGACGTGATTGAAGAATCAATCCAAAACCTCACCCGTACCATGGTCTTGCGCGAAGGTCCTTACCCTTACCCCCCCTCCAACTTGACCCTTAATACCCTCTGAAAACCCTCGTTCGTACTAAAATTCTCTACCCACCAGACGCCGACCGCTCCACCTACACCCAAAAAGTCGATTTCACCAAACTCCGCTCCGAACTCCTCGCCCTCGACTCCAGTGACACAACCATGACGCTCGCCTCCCACGAGCGCCTCTCCAACGACCTCGCCAAGCTCTCGGCCCGCGTGCGCGATGAACTCTCTCGCGCCCAGGCCTCCGTCAAGCTCGACCTGAACCTCGAAAAGGGCCGCATCAGAGAAGAAGCCAAGGGGCAGGAGCTGAAGATCAAGGAAACCGAGACGAGGATCGAGCAGGAGGTGGCGGGTCTGAGGGAGAGGGTGGAGATGGTGAAGTTCAGTACGTTGCAGTGGTTGATGGGGGTTTGTACGGGGACGGCCGCGTTGATTTTGGGGGCGTGGCGGTTGTTGATGTAAGGGTTTGTTGGGTGGTTGTGAGATTAGGGGTGATGGAGGCGTTGTTGATGTAATCACCAATTGCTGAGAGTGTACAGCGACCCTTGACACCCTTGTGCTCAGTCCAAAGGTTTGAGTGGTATATATTTGAATCGTAACTGGTACCGGAGACCAGAGACAGCGGCAGGTCATGGCCGAGAATACAACCCAGTGTCTGTCGGTCCTCCGTAGAATATCGTAACCAAGTGTGCGATACTTGCGCCAACGCCATTTTAAGACTTCCTGTAAGAACATGGAGAGGGCGAGAATCTTTTCCCAGAGCAAGCCAGCTCCTCTAAACGAATCATATCTCATCTATGCCAAAGCCAACGCTGCCGTCTATCACTGTCGCTTTCAAAAGCCCATCCAGCCGTCATGTTCTCATCCCACATCCTCTCATCTCCGTTATATCCCTTTTCCCCCATTTCTCTACCACATCTCCCACCAGCCCAACCAGCCCAAACTACATCCCAAACAACTCCTTCAACTCCCTCATCGTATCCTCCGGGCTCTCAACACTATGCCCCACGGTCCTCTTATCCTCAAAAATCTCATAATCGTTGCCGCCTTGGTACGTCTTGTCACCAAAAAAGTGGATCGTCGTGTAATCGATGCCGCTGATTTCTTTTTCTTTGGCGAGGTGTTGCAGGCAGTAGGTTTTGTCCCAGCCGGTGGGGAAAACGTCGAAGGATATTTGGCCGCCGATGGAGTAGCTATGGGGGAGGGGTTAGTGTGGAGTGGGTGAGAGAGGGTGGTAAGTGTGACGAGAGGGCATGGGATAGGGGCCTTATGGACAAGGCAAAAGGGAGGCGTACGTGAGACCAAAGTGTCCGAATTTCTGTTTTAGGGCTTCGACGAATTTTGTGCGGATGTGGTGCTTCTTGTCGTAGGCTTCGTAATCGTATCTTTCTTGTGTGCTTGCGTTGCGGCCGATGGGGGAAATGTTGATCATGCCATTTCTGTAAAGACGAAAATTCAGCACGAGCCGTTGAGCTTCAAACTTACGCCCAAGTCTTCCTCATCACCCCACTCTCTTGTAACCCCTCTCAAATACCCAACAGCTTGGAATCAAACATACCTAAACTCCACGAAAGTTCCCCTCTTCACCGGCAAATCAATCTCACTCATATACCTCAAACAGAAATTCACCAGCTCCTTGTACTTGTCCTCCCCCAACCAACCCACGAAGCTACTACTCGCCAATTCCTCTCCTATCCGGTACGCCGTGAGCCCATTCTCCGCAAAGCAGAAGTCGAACAAGGTGGTCACATTGATCTCTGGGGTGCCGATTTGCTCTTGCTGTTTCACAAGGTTGGAGCCGCCGACGAAGCCAATAGCACATTTGTGGCGGAGGGCGGAGAGGAGCTGGAGCATGGCGGGGGAGATGGACTGTTCGGGGGGGTCAGTGGGTTTCAAGGAGGGTTTGCTAGGGAGCTTTGGGGGGGGAGGGGCATACTCGGCGGGCCGGGGTGAGGGTGCCATCGACGTCGAAGAGGCAGATGGTATTCTTGACCGGGCGTTCGGCCAATGGCGGGTAGACGCTGCCTCCGGCAGCCATGATTGCGGAATTGGACGGTGGTGAAGATCGACTGGTAATTATGATTGAAATGACAGTTTGAACGCCCACGGAGCTCGTTCTTGGGTCAACGGGCGGTCAAGCGCGGAAGCGAAGGAACGTTTATGGTGGGGGCAGGACCCTGACATAGGCGAGTTTTAAGCATCAGCCTCGAGCTTCCTCTCTGGCAATTGCAGATGGCCATGAAGGGTGGAAGGTTCGTAACAACGGGCGGCGGAATTGTTCAAGCAAAGCATGAGGTATCTATATTTCTATAAGAGATTTATTTTGAGTGTTCCATTCAGCGGTCAAGCTAAGATGCATACAGTGAGCTTTGAAGAAGCAATTCGCCTTACGTCGAAGTGATCAGCTTTCACATACATAGATCAAAGCTCATCTAGCTCGTTCAATTAGATGGTCAAACAGCAAAAGTTCATCTAGCTCTGTCAGCTAGGTGGTCAGTCAACAGTCAAACAATCAATTCGAAAGCTCACGTCGAAGAGGCCAGCTTTCACAATTTCGATTTGTCTATGTGACCACTTGGTCATGTAGACACTTCACGCGCTCGTATGCGCATTTTATCGGTGTGACTGCACAACGGGAAGATATAACCCATCGGTTTTGACTAAAAGTCATGTAATATACATTCTTTAGCATACACACTGCGCTACAGCCTACAGTGCTACTATTTAGGTAGATAGCATCGTGTTTCATAGCCTTAGGCTGCATAAGCACGTAAAACTTGAAGAAAAAAGATATATAAAAAAATAAGCAAAGAAGCTGGCAGGACCTCCTCTGAGACATGAACGCCTGCCAAAAAAGATGTCAAATCTCTTAGGCAGGATGTTTTCCTTAATGCCTCGGGGTAAGCTAGTGCTGGTACAAGATCAACAGAATGGCTTGATGCAGTTAGGAGAGCTTGGGTGCAAAGCCACTATATTAGCCGGAATCACTTTATGGCGGAGCGTGGTTGAGCTTAGAGGTGGTGGGTGCTTCGCGGGAATTGCCCCGAGTAAGGGAGGCGTGCTACGCTGAAGTGGTGTGGTGAAGAGGAGAGGAAAAGCTCAGGAAAGACAGGAGGTCTGGAGCCAGGGGTATAGTTCATGGGCTCGTAGGTGCCTAGGCTCTTGAGTTGGTAAGCCGAAAGGTGCTTTCCCGTAGCTGTGGACGAGGCCATAGTCTACCCCCAAGCAAGAAGAGGTACAATATCTTTACATACCCATAAACACAAACAGATGAGCCTGAACATTTCACTTTTTTAACAGCAATGTAGCCGAGAATTGAACGAAGCGCTGCAAGGAGAAACGGAGTTTCGACAATGGCTCGAAAAAAATATGGACAAGACGGACCTCCAAGCGATTGACGACAAGGCACAAGCCAAACAAATAATCGATTCTCTCGACAGCCAAACGTACGAGAAGCTTGTTGAACTCGTCGAACCGTACTATGCTATCCATATGCTCGACCAGGCTGGGCGAGCCAAGAGTAGTCTGAGAATTGAGAGGACAAAAGGCGTTAGAAAGTTGACCACGGGCTTCATGCGTTTTGCGCAGACATTTCAGGAGTTCTTGAAAGTATACTCTGGCATCGTCGATATCATGGTCAGTCATCATTATCAACACTTCTGACGACCGGGGATAATCTCTTTCTCACAGCAATTGGCAAGTGACCAATATGGCGGAGCAGCTTATGGCGCTTTATCTATGCTCTTCAGTGTAAGAAAGAATGAAGCAGTTATGCTACTACAATCTGGTTGACTTTCACACAAGGTAGCGGCCGCCAAACAAGGAATGGAGACTGCACTTCAAGGTGCAATTGAGGATCTCAAGGTTCGGCTCGAGGAGATGGCAATCTACAAAAGAGTCTATCCAAATCCCAGTCTAGGAGCTCAGATAGCAAAAGTCTACAAGGGTATTACCGACTTCTCGAGGCATGCTACGAAATATTATAAAGGTCACAGAATTTGTATGTTGCCAATATGGGAGATCAATTCATCGATGGCTTCCAAATCACAAAGAGTGACTAAACTCATCTGTCTATAGATAGATTCGGCAAAGTCGCTGGCAACCCTCATACGTTCGATGAAGAGGTAGTGAATATCAAGAAACATATTTGGGATGTTCAGTCGAGAGGCGAAGCACTGCTAGTCGAGAGATGTTACAGGCTTGAAAAGGATTCAAAAGGTGACTAAATCCTATCATTCTACAATAAGCAGACAACACTAACGATCGGCTTGATGACAGAACTCCTAAATCAGAGTGAAATACATCATTGCGAGCTAATTTGTAAGTCTCATTCATGGCTCGGTATCGTCATTGTTCTTACTGCAGGAGCAATTGTCGAAACTCAGTAGCTGACTTCATCTCAAAAAGATATTAAGGAGCAGAATTAGGAACTCAATAGAAATGTAGATGGGCTCAAAGAACAGAACACTAGTCTTCATAGAAAGGTGGATGGGCTTAAAGAACAGAACATCGATCTCGCACATACGCTAAACAGACGCGAGGAACAACTGTGCAGTCAGTCGGCCAGAGAACTACTCAAGCAACTTGGCGCACCAAACTTCAACGAAGATGAACATCGCAAGGAGGCAGACTCTTGCAAGGTACATCTTCAGCACCTCGCTGAGGATCGAATACGCACACAACGGGACTTGAATACGCTGCAAGCCACACAGCAATTTTCGACTTGATACAGCTCAGGCAAATCCTGCCTTCTCGCTTTGTCGGGTCGCAACGAGCAGAACGTCATCGAGCAATACGGACGATGCTTCTGGCTTTCCCCCGCAGTTCTCGATCTCCTCAAACAGCTCCGCGAGCGCAATCGTTTCGTCATATATCACCTGTGTCTCTTTCACTGCTTGCAACACGATAGCAAAGATCCGAAAGCTCACGAGATAGTGATTAGTTTTATATCCCAGATCGTTACGAAATGCTCGAAAATCCTCACTGAAGAATCCGTGTCCGCACGATTGCGTTCACAGGCACAAAATTTGTCTAAAAAGAGCGATAGTGACGAACTTTGCGATATTAATGAACTTTGCGATTTCCTGCTCAGTATCTTGCAGCTTCTAGACCTCAAGCTGGCGCCGATTTATCTGATCCTGGATCGGATAGATGCGTGTTCCGGCGACACAAGCCAAGGAGAGCTCACGAAGGCGCTGCTTCGAATAGTTCAGAAGGCGCCGTCGACCTGTAAAGTCAAGGTTCTGATTGCTACCTGCGCAACATTTTGGGATCTGATGAAGGAGACAAAGGCGTTGAAGACGCACAAGTTAGAGCCAGGGACGTTCATTCCGTTAGTTTGGGACCAGGAGGTGCCTGATTCTTATTAGGCCTTTGTGCCGAATTGGCATGATGACTCGTCCATCGGGCTTTATCTCTCAGTGACTAGGTCAGCGTTCTGTTCACAGCTTTACTGCTGGATATATATATATATATATATTATATACACTCCGAACAAAGGATTGGTGATTGCCGTTTTTCGTTCGGGAAAGGGAGCACAGCCGCTTTAGAGGGAGCAGCAAGGGAGCATAGGAAAGCAAAGGGCAAGCATGAAGGAGCATCGAGGGAGCAACGAGGGAGCATGAGGGAGCAAACAAAGCTTAAGGAAAAAGCTCGGCTCAAAAATACAGATACGATACAGACACTATTTATGACGAAAATCGGAAGAATCGCTACATTAGAGTATCTGAAAAATACTCGAATTGCGACCAGAAAATGGCTCTTAGGCACGAAGAACTAATTTTGGGAAATGGGAAATGGGAAATAGAAGTAATTTGGATATTTTGAGGAACAACCGCGCTCGTATGCGCGTTTTTATCGGGGTGACTACCTTACTCAATGGGAAGATATTAAGAATGATTTTGGCCAAATTGCATGTAATTTAGCATACACACAGCGTCTAGATAGTGCCATAGCCATAGGCTGCATGCACTTGATGAAGAAAGGGAAAAAATCACTTGCACGCTATGTGAGTGACACATGGCGACTGAAGTCGTGGAAGAAAAAGGGGTGAAAGCACACTAACTTTTCGTCAAGCCCAGCAAACTCCCTCTCAGGGGGGCCGATCTAGGGGTTTGGATGGCTCGTCTGTTCTTCTACATTTTGAGCTCTCATATTAAGGATTTCAAGTAAAAAGCAAATTGGACAAGTATACTTGTAGATTAAATAGACCTCAGCCTATGCTCCCCAGTATCCGGGTGGAGTGCTAAAATATACAGCTACAAATAGTAAGGGGAATCTTGTATGTACGACGCTTGCGCCAACAACGCCGAAACCATGCGTCTATTATGATATCTGTAAATTTAGAGGCTTAATGATCAAGCACCGATTGCCTCAATCTTCTTGCCTTTGACCGACTTCCACTCAACTCCTAGCGCTCCGACCAAGGATAGCGAAGCCATGGCAATTGAGACGTAGAACGTCTGGTCGATGGCCTTGTTGTAAGATAGTATGACGTTTGGCAGGTAATTCGGGTTGATGTGCGTAATCGCGTCTTTTAAACTCGTCGCCCCGGTCTTCAGGACAATCGAAGGGTCAAGATTCGGTACGTTCGCGGCAAGGTTGCCCAGAAGGCGGTTGGTGAAGATGTTCTGCGCAACTGAGATAAAGAGGGCCCCTCCGAGCGTTTGTGCGAACATGATGATCGAGGTTCCAACGGGTACATCGTCAAGTTTCAGGACAGTTTGCGAAGCAATCAATGGCTGTTGCATGCCCATGCCGATACCCAAACCGTAGATGATTTGATAACCCATCCACTGGGCGTGACCGCTGCCTACCGTCAAGGTTGACAACAAGCCGGCTCCAATGGCCATGAAAATGGAGGCGACAATCATGAACGGAGTATAGTATCCTACGTTCGTGATGATGACACCGGCAATGATGGACATCACGACCAAACTCAAGATCATCGGTAGGTTCCTGATACCAGACTCGGTCGCTGTAGTTCCTTTGATAGCCTGGAACCAGATAGGAAGGTAGTAGATCATGACGAAGAATGAGCCTCCAAGACAAAAGACAAACCAAGCAGAGAATGCCACACTCCGCTGCTTCAATATCCTAGGAGGCACTGTCGCGTTTTCTTGTTTCCAGATCTGGATACCGATGAAAGCAATACCAAGGATACCGGCGATGATAAAGAGCAGGATGATCCTCCAGCTCTTCCAGTTGTACTGCGTACCACCCCACTGCAAAGCGAGCAGGAGGCAGATGATTGCGGGGATGAAGACAATAGTTCCAATAGGATCGAATTGCTTGGATCGTTCCTTGAACCCTATCGAATTTTCATTGTGTCGCTTAGGTGACTCGAAAAAGAAGGCAATCGCAGCTATCGTAAAGGCACCAAGGGGTAGATTGATGTAAAAGCACCATCTCCACGACACGTGATCTGTGAATGCTCCTCCCATCAAAGGTCCTGCAACTGAAGCAATGCCGTACATGGCTCCGATGATCCCAGTGTATATAGGCCGCTGGACCAAGGGGACAGTGTAGGCAACAATGACAAGAGCTCCGGAAAAGATTCCAGCGGATCCTATACCAGCAACGGCACGCCCAATGATGAGAGCGACCGAGGTAGGAGCAACACCGCAGATGAGAGACCCGAGTTCAAAGATCCCGATGGCGAAGAGGTATACCCATTTGATGCTAAAGAAGGTGTAGAGTTTACCGAAGAAAAGCTGGAATGCGCAGGTGGTAAGAAGATAAGATGATCCATACCATCCAACATCTAGAGGACAGGGTTAGTGAGATAGCAAAGGTAGAGAGCTAAGAAGGACTCCTTACCGTTGAGAGCCTGAAAATGGTCCGTTATCTTTGGAATGGCAGTGGCAATGATGGTGTTATCCTAAATTTCCGTTAGTCAAGTCTGCGTGGACATAGTTTTCGTAGTAGGAAGGTTGAAAGTGGGAAGGTGCGAGGACGAAATACAAGTGGGAGATTGTGTGTTCCAGTCCACGATGAACGAAAGGTACTTACCAGAGCCATCAGAAACACCGATAAGCACAGTGCAGCAGTGATGATTCCGAGCTTCGCCCCCTTTGGATATTCAGGTTCGTCAGACAGCTTATCGAGCGCTGCAGCCTCTTGTATTGCCGTCTCGTCGACGGTCTTGTCTTCACCGCCGTGTAAGACTGTACCATCTCCCGCCGCGGGCGAGGTCTTCTCTTGATCTAGCGACGGCTTTTCTAAGTCTGACATAGAAGTGGTGGGGGTCGAAGGATCCATGGCGGGAGCAGTTGAAGGTTGAGTGCTGGCAGCAGTCTTCTTCTGAAGGAATGTAGGGAGCTTCATGCTTGGGGGAAGTACGGTAACCCAGCAGCTTGAAGGGACAAGAGGTAGAATCGGAGGTTAGGAACAATGAATGACTTGAAAGGATAGGGAAGGCAAGAGCATCTTAAATTGTGCGTCGGAAAGGGAGTTGAATACATACTTTCCGCATCAGAGCGACTAACGGCTCTTTGTCGATATAAATGATGATTACATCGGTCCGCCCGGTCTAGCCACATCTAGCGTGTGAACCAATCACAGCATCACAAGAAGGCTGAAAGTCGGACTTATGGTTGAACCGACTCGGCTTTTGCACAATCGTTCCCCGCGAAGCGAGATGCATCAGTCAGCTTTTCAATACACTTAGAGGGTAAGGTATTATCATCCTTGAGGTATTATTGCTGCCTAAACCTTTTATTTCGTCCCAAATGCTGTATGGAACCGATCCGATGCCGATTAATTCCGTGCCATGTACCACTAGCCTTTATAGACAAAAGGAAACGACTGTAAAATGAACGTTTAATATTAAGTCTAACGATAAAATACTAAGGTAGATAGATACGCAGTAGGGCTGCCATGCAGTTTCTCGGACCAAAACCCTTCGGCTCCTCCGCCGTCCTCCGTAAGTGACTTTGTTCTTGTTCTTGTTATTCCGTACGGAATACAGTAGTACGAGGGGGTCGCCATTTCCGATGGAAACTGCTTTGCACTACGTCTTTTTAATTAGATATCGTTGATTGCGAAACCTGTGCCGTTTTTTAGAATTTGCCGAGAGCCCCACCAAATTTAGTCGCGAATCTTCTAAAAGTGCAACATAAGAAACAGATTTGTAAAATCAACTCTACTGCCCTTCCGATGCTTCATATGTAGTATATTCAATGCTTCGTATGTGATCTATTCAGTGCTTCATATGTGATCTATCCAGTGCTTCATATGTGACGTATCCAGTGCTTCATATGTAGTATATTCAGTGCTCCATATGTAGTATATTCAGTGCTCCATATGTGGCCTACCCAGTGCTTCATATGTGATATATCCAGTGCTTCATATGTGAAGTATTCAGTGCTTCATATGTGACGTATCCAGTGCTCCATATGTGATATACCCAGTGCTCCATATGTGGCCTATTAAGTGCTCCATATGTGATCTATCGGAAGCCAATGAGAAAGTTGATGGGGAAGCCAATGGGGAAGTTAATGGAGAAGCCAATGGGGAAGTCAATGGGGAAGTCAATGAGATGTAGGAGACCCGTTATCGTTATTTCAAGCTCTTCTCCATACAATAGTTGATGTAGTCCTTCCTTCTATGCGAAACAGATAAGACGAAGGACTCGATGAAGCTTTGCGATGGGGAAGCAAACGAAGGTGTAAATAGGAAAAGCAATGAAGAAGCTAATGAGGTAGAAAGCCATGTAGAAAGCATTGTTTGAAGCACTGTTTGACGTGTGTTATGCGCCCGACCGACGCGTATTTTGAAGCATGTAGGGAGTTCGATAGACAGCTCGATAAGGAGTTTGGTAGGGAGTTTGGTAGGGAGTTTGGTAGGGCGTTTGGTAGGGAATTCGGTAGGGAGTTTGGTATCGAGTCATGAAGAGTGCTTTCTATTGAACTAATTAGCATGTACGAAGCATACAGTATGTACAGGTAAGCTCGATAGGGAGTTTGGTAGGGAGTTTGGTAGGGAATTCGATAGGGCGTTTGGTAGGGCGTTTGATAGGGAGTTTGGTAGGGAGTCTGGTAGGGAGTTTGGTATCGAGTCATGAAGAGTGCTTTCTATTGAACTAATTAGCATGTGCTATGAAGCATGAACGAAGCATACAGTGTGTATGAATAAACAGGTAAATCGGTAAACAGAAATGAACAAAGATTCAAAACACACGTTGAATTAGAATCGAAGAATTCATGAATGGGACGATTATGAGCACAGCGAGTACAGGTGCGTTGAGACATGATAAACGATCGTAAAAAGAGATAAAGATTGATATGGACATGATCATCGACTTTTATTCGAAGAGAAAGCCTGTGCGGCAAGCAGAATTATCTAGTCAAAAGTCCATATTCAACAGATCAATCTCGACCTTTCACACCGAAACCACTACTCAGCCTACTAGTCAATCTGACGTGTCTGGCTATGAATTGCTAAAGGTGAAGCTATGGAAAGAAGTAGTTTAAAACTCATGTCGAATTACTCAGAGCTTGACGATCTACGAAAGTACACTCAAACTGCCACTTAGTCTAATAGTCAATCTGACATACTGTATCTGATTATCAACCATTGTTCCCACGCTTTTGACATTTCCCGATCTCTCTTTTGACTATTCGACCGGAGATGTGGTGAACGGCACAGAAGCAGGAAGATAGTGTCGTCTACTTGGCAGCTGAGAGATATGAGCTGGCGCGCAAAAAGGTATTTTATTAGAAAGCGGGATAATCCACAAAGAAAACCCGATACGTTTATACGTAGTTCAAAAACGAACCTAATCCTATCATCTACAGAAAAATCCCACCGCACCCCCCTATATCCCCTCCACCAGCACCCCGCCTCCGCTCATGCTACCCAGAACCCATCCCCCCAAAACGCCACACCGATTACACAATTACTTACAAACCCCCCTATCCCCCACCCTCAGTAATCTCAGCCGTAAAATCCCTCCTTATACTTAATTCCTCCAACCCCGGCTGATTCTCCAAGGTAAGCCCCTTCTCATTCGCCAAATGCAAAAGACATATGAAGCAGTATGAAGTCGAGATGTCGGCCATGGCCTGCTTGGGATAGACTTGTTGCAGGTTGTTCATTACCGAGGTGAATTTCAGGACGCCATCTTCGGTTTTTGAGGGCGCGGATGCTGGTGTTGGAGGGCTGATGATCTGGGCAGAAGTCAGTTGATGATCGTTAGACGAGAGTTGACAAAAGGGGAATTGGCTAACCTCTTCAAAGCCGATCCCCCGCCACATTTCTTCTTTCAGCCGCCTTACATCCACTTTCTTCGCTACCCGGGCATACTGTACGTACTCTGGTCGCAACCTTCGGCTTTGCGTCACTAGCTGCGTGCCGAATGCCCCTTCCTGGCTGCCATCCGCGCCCGCCAGGATGCCGGCAACGACCTGACTCTCGGCCCCAGGGTTTCCCTCGATGCCTGGTGAAAAGGCCTCTCTGGCATCGGCAAAGTCGTCGTCGTCTTCTGGGGGGCCACCGGGGAATGCTAGGCCATCGTCTTGGAAGAAGTTGGCGTCGTAATTGCCTTGGGGAGCGTCTTCGTCCAGGGGGTTTGTGTTCGCCATGTTCTCCTTCCTGGCCCAAAAAGCTTCGTCCATTTCACCCTCTGGTACCTCTTCCTGCTTCATCCTGGCATTTCCCGGGAATCCCCCCAGCCCAGCTTTGCGTGTTCCCATGCGTGCTTTGGGTTTGAGGAATAACCGTAGGAGCTGCCGAGAGTTGAAATGCTTGTCGTCGGGTAAAATGTTTCGCGTTTTCGATTTCCATTGTGTTTTGGGTAAGGAGATGGATGAATTTGATGCTGCTGGCGTGTATATCAGTTCCGCAAGGGCTGGGTCTAGCGGGGCTTCGAAATCAATCTGGAAGGGTTCCTTTTCTTTCCGTTTAGATGGTGCGTGTCCGGCAGGTTTTGTAATATCTTTTACCCTCCGTATTCTCCAATGTTCCGGCCCGGCCCAATTTTTCCTGAGGGCATTGTCGAAATAGCTGAGTATATCCTCGTGGTCTCCTTCCGCTTTCTTCTGATGTAGTGAGACCACATACTGGTCGTTCTCAATGTCGAAGCCGCCGACGCCCATACCATCTCCCCCGTTATCTTCCTGCATGCCGGCCTCCTGAAACCCACCGCCATGCAGGCGCACTTGAGGCTCTATAGCAGCAACCTTGGCCCACGCCTCGCCACCTTCTCCGAAGGCAGCATCCGCACCGACGTCAAAGCCAGCAAGCGCTCCCTCTTCGTCATCAAATTCAGCCGCGTTATCATCGTCCAAAAATATCCCAGACTTGTCTCCCATCCCTCCTTTCTGGGGACTTTCGTTATCTTGTCGCCAGTCTTCCGACGCTTTTAGAAATGGTATATCTAAGGATGCAGTTGGATCGCCCAGATCAAAGTTCTTCAGCGATGGGCAGATGTCTTGATCATCAAGCTTTGCTAAGTCAGGGAAGAACCTTTGGCCGAGTGCAGTCGTGTCAATCTCCATGTCCTGGCTTCCTTTCGAATAGTTTTTCTGCTCCACATCCTCTTCTTCAGCACCATCGCCGCCTTCGTCACCAGCTAAAGCACCGCTCCGCCTTCTCGTGCCTTCAGCTTCAGCAGTAGCGTCTCCAGCGTCATCGCTGCTGTCGAAAACGATGCGACCTGTAGAGTCAATTGCCAGGTGATTGAGTAGAAGTCCTTTCGCACCACCTTCATCGAAGTCTGCAGCCACCTTTTTAAATAGCGGATCTACTGAGAATTCCAGCTCCATTTTCTTCACTTGCAATGACGCGAATGAGGGTGCCAAAGTCGCCTCCGATGGTCGTTGGGCCTACCATATATCAATTTCACATTCAGAACATGAACCTCATTGCAACATACTCGCTTCTTTGTTCTTTTCCTAACACCATCCTCACCCTCTTCCTCAGCTTCGTCCCCATCACCTTCACCTTCGACTTCGCCCTCCCCTCGCTTCGTTCTCTTATTACCGCTGTCTGCTAAGCCGCTCAGGAGCTTGCCCGTCTCCGTCGCAACACTATCTACACGACTTGTGTATATTTTCACGCATCCGTCCAGTGTGCAGCTAGCCTTTTGGAAATTAACACCGTCTCCCTCCTTGAGCAGGGACATGTCATGGAAGTAGTCAATGAGCGCAAAATTCCAGGAGTTCGTCGCATTGATCTTATTGTCCGTAGCCATCTTCATCCACTCCTCGAAGTTGGCTAATATAGGAACGCGCTTCATCGGCGTCATCGCACTGGCCTCATAATCGACAATCGCAAAACCTCCATCCTCAGCATTTTCCTTTCCGCGCCCAGGCTGCATCCTTGGAGTTTTGGGGCTGCTGCTCGCAGCCCGCTCAAAGTTGTTGAGTTTTCGCATTGGAGAAGCTGCCGCTTTTAGTGAATTCATCTGTAGGTCATGGAGTGCTTGACGGGATTGCAGGCGAACAGCCTTCTCTTGTCGATCATCGTTGAGCGGGATTCTGTACAAAGCTGTGATCAATTTTGCTTAGCTAGATCTCTATATCTCAAGACTTACTTTAATGGGGATTGCGCTGATTTGTGTGGTGTTGCAGCGGACACATGCTGTGCGCGTGGTGGATGTGCGACGCGAGGCATTGTATTGATATTGTGGGAAGCGCAATTCTGTTCAGCCTATTCACCATTCGAGAAGGCTCCGTTAATATTGCTAGAATCTTGAAGCAATATAAAGTCAACGCGGTGCCCATTCGCTTGTGTTTACAATAAACATTGAAATGCTTATTGAGTGCGCAAGGCCGCCGTAGTATCTCAAACTAGCTATTTAAAGAGCGGTCTTGGTCGGAATATTGAAAGCCATGTGTCTACGTAGTACCTACACCAAGCCCACTAGCTTGTACGGTGGTCTACCCGACCCGTATGCGCAGCCGGTAATTTTTAGCGGCTAGTGACGGTTGGCGCGTATTGAGCTTTGACGTTTGAACATTCGAATCCACTGTGCCGTCGAACAGCTCTTGTTGCGCTCAACTGCCCTTGCTACCTCTACTTTCAGCGAAGATCTTCTCCACCGGCACATCGGAGATGTAACAGCTGAAGCTTTCTTCTCGAAACGCTACGTCAACGACCTCACTCCCACTTTCAGCAGCAGCTTAAATCAATGTTTGCTACATGAAGCTTGGCTTCTCCTAGTCAATTGAATACGCAGTCTGGAATCATAGCATTGGTAACAAGCTCGTTGAGAGAAAAAGCAAAATGCCAGGCTTCGCAGACTCGTTCTGGTCCGGCGACTTCGCCTCAGGACTAAACGTGCTTTTCGGAAAGCTTCAGCAGGGCGTTGTGGAAAATCAGCAGGTCTTGACAATTGCCCGAATGCGAGCTGATGCAGAAGATACTTATGGACGAAATTTGGGTAACATTGTACCGACGACTGATAGAATGAGCGGTGGCTTTGTTCGGGACGATGGGGCGAGCTTACGGAAGGCGAGTCGGTCGGTCTGATAGATAGACAAGGAACTTGGTCTGACGTTCTCTCTTTATAGGCTTATGAGGGCGTGCGCGGTGAGATGGAGGCAGCTTCACAGAATCACAAGAAGATTGCATCAAACATCAGTGAACTCGTGGTCATACCGTTCAGTCGTTGGTGTGATGCTCACGAAGCCCGTGTACAGAACTCCCAGGACGATTTGCAAGCCCGCATCAAAGCACATGGCAAACAGGCGGACGCGGTACAAAAGTCAAGGAGTGCTTACTTCAACAAATGTCGTCAGGTTGAGGATTTGGAAGAAGAGAATAAGCTCGCTTTTCAAGGCCCTGAGAAGACCCCTCTTAGCCCCAAACTAATTCCCACCCCTACCATAAGGGTCGAAGAGGAGCCAGAGGAACCCGAACCCATAGAGATTGGAGACGAAGTATACCAGCCGGAGCAAGTCAAGAAGATCCTGATACATATACTGAGTAACATCAAGCTTGGCGAGGCCAAAGTGCCCATACTTGGAACGTATCAGAATGTCTCTGTGGGATCGGATATTGTTGAATACATTCAAAAGCATATGGGTGCTACTAGCGTCAGCTACGCGGAGAGGGTCGGTCAAGATTTGGTATCGAACGGCTTTCTAAGACTGGTAGGAAATGTTGGGAAAACATTTGCCAATAGCTCAAAGATGAATTATCAATGGCGGCCGAAAGCCTTTCAGATCAGTGGCGTACCTGAGAAGAAGAAGAAGCTGGACCGTGTTTCTTCGATAGCGTCTACTACTAGCCTAGAGTCTCCCACTGTCGGCTCAGTTGGCGACATGCTATCAGGATGGAATCCTTTGAATAACGCCCACCCGAACGAGACACCTGCAGAAAAACTTCGGAGAGAGTCTTCAGAAGCAGACGAGAGGTACAAAGTAGGTGTTCGAAAACTAGATCTACTACGCTGTAATCTCGAAGAAGCTATTATCGACCACCTCAAATTCATGGAGCGATGCGAATTGGACCGCTTGAAAGCTATCAAAGCTGTTATCTTGGACTTTTCAGGAGCTATCAGCAATGTCATTCCTAGTCTCCAGAGTACTGTTGATAACATGATGCTCTACCAAGAGACTGTGCAGCCTCTGGGTGATCTCAGATATCTACTTGAGAACTACCGAACCGGGGCTTTTGTACCGCGAGTACAGGTCTATGACAATTACTATAACAAGGTCGACGGTAAGCAGATGACAGTGCTCATTGGAACGTTAGTGTATGAGGCTGACCCATAGTAGAGCAAACATTTGGCGTGGATCTTGAGGCTAGAGCTCGTGCTGACAGGAAGCGAGTGCCAATAGTCGTGACTACAATTCTTACATTTCTTGATAACCGTAAGCACTTTCTGAAGACATGAAACCGACTCAGCTCACTCAAGCACATAGATTACCCCGATCTTGAGGGTGACGAGGCTCGTCGAGGTATTTGGCTGGTAGACGTACCCCTGGCGGCTACGCATCACCTTCGAAATACCATAAATACAGGCAAAGCCATTCCTCGTGAAGTTTTAGAGCGATATGAGATACCCATTGTTGCAAGCGCTTTGAAGTTATACCTCCTTGAATTGCCTGGTACTTCATTTTCCACCCCTTCCCTCAATTGTAGGCCCATTGCTAACCAACAATTTAGACTCCCTCGTTTCCTCCCAAGTTTATGAGATAATCAAAACCATCTACTCAACTCCTGACTCCTCGACCTCTTCCGAAACCCGCATCTCCGTCCTCCAAAACACCCTCGGCCAGCTCCGCCTCGCCAACATCGCCACCCTTGACGCAATAACCACCCACTTTACCCGCCTGATCGAACTCACCTCAGCAACAGAAGAGTACACCTCCTCTCTCGCCCAAGCCCTTGCCCCCTGCATTCTCCGCCCTCGTACAGACACATCCCTCACCATGCACGAGCGCCACTCCTACCGCCTCATTCGCGATCTCTTCGCCCACAAGGAAGCCATCTTCGGCGAGCTGAAACGCGCCTCGACCCTGACACACACTCCCAGTGGCACCGCCGCCTCCGGCACGCCCCGCCTCCGCGGTATCAGCACTGATGAAAGCAATCGTCGTGCCAACATGGAAGCCCGCAACCGCGCCATCGCCTCCAAATCCCGCAACAGTAGTCCCGCTCCCCACGCCAATGGCCGCTCTCATCGACGTGATCGGTCTAGCGATCCCCCGCAGACGAGGTTCCCCATCCAAACGAGTCCCACGACGATAGGTGACGGCGCACGAAAAGTAGCAGCGCGCGGTAGCCTCGAGGTACCCGACGGCAAAGAGGCATCCCCTGTTGTCGAAAAACACAGCACCCCTCTCAACAACGTCCAGAACAACCCACACATGATTCCCGAGGACCATCCCACCAGCATGACTGAAGACGCACATACAAGCAACGGCGTCTCTGATCCTGCCGCTGCATCAGAAGCCACAAACGGCACACCTGCTTCAAACGAGAAGAGAGATTCCATAGGAAGGCGAACCGTTTTCCCAGCGAGGAAAGCAGCGGGCAGTCTAAGCTCGGGTAGGCTATCTGGTGGTCCCGTAGCGGGGATGGGCAAGAGAGGCAGTCTGGGAGAGGAAGGAGGGGAGAGGCCGGTGGGGGTTCAATTGAGCGATCGCCCAATGGATGATTGATTGATTGATTGTTGAGGTGTTGGAAGGTTTCGCTTCGATTGTGTATTTTGCTATGACCAACTTAGCGTTTGTGAGGGAGAATTATGCGCTTCGGCGAAGGTGGGTTAAGATGCAGGCTCCACGCCAGCAGCGTATGGCCAAGATTCACATTTTGTAGGCCGGGCTACGTTTCGAGATGCGATAGCTCAAGGAAGATGTATGCTGTTTATCCAACAGGCTCTACCTCTCGATTCATAAGGGTAACCAACACCGCAAACTAACACCCTAGAACCATAATCTACACCCATCATCCCAGGGCCCGAACCCGTACAATGTCCTCACTCGTCCCTCAACAACCCCTTCAAGATCCCCCCACCCACACCCTCAAGACACCCCTCTACCTCACCCTCTCCAACCCAACTGACGACTCTCCTCTCCTCTCCCTTGACCATCCCCTTCCCCTTCTTCCCCGGCGTCCGCATTCTCATCGCCAGAACCCTCCCATCCTCCCCAATTAGTCCCAGCGTCTCCAACCCAGAGATCACATCCGCAAATTCCGTGGCCGTGAGCGGATGCAGTGTGTTTTCCCGCTTACAGAGGGAGCAGTAGGTCTCGTAGACTTTCCGGACTGTGGGTGCAGTCGGGGAGGACGGTGATTTGGAGGGCGTTTTGGATGGTGTAGCAAAGATGGTTTTGGAACTCTGAGAGCGGCGGTTCGACTTTTCCAGGGAAAGTAGAGCGCAGAGCACAGCTTTTTGTTGCAGGTTTAGAGTTTGCAGGCGCTGCGGTGTACCGTTGCTCAACGCGGATGCGGCAATGCGGGCTATGTGCGCGATTGTAGCGCGTGGAGCTGTGGCTGGCGTGAGGAGGGATAAGGAATTGAGGGGCTGGGTTGAAGGGGAGCAGAGGTTTGAGTTTTCTTGTAAGGGAGGTCTTGTCGTGGACAAGGGAGTGGTAGGCTCGCTTAGACGTATCTGTTTGACTTCGGCTTCGACAAGGTCGATGGTGCGGCGGATGATGTCAAAGGCTTTGCGGAGGTCGCCAGTCTGGGCGGCAACCTTTTTGGAGCAGAATTGGATTGCGGTCGATTGGAGAAAAGGGATGTTTTCATTATCCAGGGCCGTGCCGGCAGGAGAGAGTGATTGAAGCTTGGTGGTGATGACAGATGCGATTTGAGGTGCGGTGTAAGGAAGGAACGGTAGCAATTGCGGTTTGAGATTTCTGGCCTTGAGGCGGGGGAGGAAGCGGTCGGTCAGGTCAAGGGCATTCGCTATTCCGATCAGTACGAGTCTTGACGAATGCTGTAGAGACCATTCGAAGAGCGTGTACAGGATGTCCAAGTCGAGTGTCAGGAGATGGTCGATTTCGTCAAGGGTCACAACGTAGACGTAGGCAGATGATTTTTCCTTTGGTAGGAATTTCGTACGTAGCTCTTCAAGCTCATCTTCCCGTGCGCCTCGACTATCACCTATCAAGTCTTCACAGAGCTTGCTGTAGATGTCTTTGGAGCTCTTCACGCTCATGCAGTTGATGTACGACGTCTTGACACATTCGTGTGTTTGGATATACCGACAGACTTCACTAACAAGGGCACTCTTGCCAGTACCTGGAGGCCCACTCACGTACAAACATCGGCCTGACTTGGTTTCGATACCCTCTTGAATGAACGAGTGCAACTCTCCTCTCTCCTCCTCACGTCCCACCAAGCGTCCTGGATCCACGCTTCTCGCGAAGATTTCGCGAGCCTTGTTGTAAACCGTCGGCGCATTGCTGGGAGTCTGTGGTGTGCGCGGTGTACGGGGAGTCAAAGGCTTTCCTATCAGACCAACTCGATGACGTGGGGTAATCGGTACTTTCTTGGAAAGAGCATCTCGATGTCGAGGAGTCTGCGGTGTTCGGGCTTGTACAACCTTCGGGTTTTCTCCTACACCTGTCAGACCATATATTTCGTAGTGCATGCACGACCTACTTGAGGTTAATTTCGAGGACTTGAAGTGGTCAACGATTTTGGTAGGAGACAATAGGGATCTCCCTGCTTTGACAGTGTGCTGAGCCTGTGTTGAAACGGTTCTGGAACTTTTAATTGAGCATCGAAATGGATCGTCCAGCTCGTCCAATTGCATGGATCCACCATACTGGGCCGAGTGCTGTACATGGTACGAAAGTTCTGGGTTGGCGTTCTCGTCGTGGACGACTAGCAGTTGGTTTCTCCGTTTGACGCGCGAAGAGATGGAAGATGGCTCTGAGACGTCGAGTTAGTCGAGGGAGTGGCATTCAAGACGTTCTGGTAGGTACCAGTGAGTGATTCGGGAGCTCTTGCCCTTTTACCCAGCACTGAGGACGCCATGATCAAGGAGCTCTTGCTGCTTTGTGATGCGACTTTTAGGAGGGTTGCTGTTTTAGCCACGCGAGGAAAGTGCAACTTGAAATCGCGTGAAGCGCGATGGGCGCTAGTTGACTAGTGTAAATTTCAATACCGTGCCGGGACATTTCACAAAACTTGTGCAGACAGTGTCTTTGACTAAGCAGCGGAGGTATTCCGCGTCCAGTATTCCGTACCCCATCCATTGCTTCGACAAACCTCGAACAGGCATTAATACTTTATTGTATTCATTCTGTGTCTGTCATAGCCTGAAACCCTCAGAAATCCTAATCGGATCTAAACATGTTCAACACAGAGACCTCATGTCTTCCGCAAGATATTTGATATTGCTGTTACTCTAGGTACAATCGAAGTCAAGTCCAGAAATAGATCCTTCACGACTCAATGTCACGAGACTTCGGGAATATCCCTGCAGGTAGATCATTGTCTCTGCCTAAATGATATGAGCAAATCGGGAGTTCAATCTCCAATGGACATTTCTCCGTCGCATTGCAGATGGGGCCCGCCAGAATGCCAGACTATCTCAGCCATTCGCATTGTCAACTGTCATCTGGCAGAGCCACTATGACTACTGTGACTGAACAATAAATGAAAGATGTGGATTGGGGCGGTACAGAATAAGCACTGCGATAGATCTCCTCATTACTGGTCTTCCTCCATCAGTTTAGGCAAACATCATGCAGGACGGCCGACAGAGGCAAGATTCTCCATTGCAACGTTTAGCGAACTCGGCTCTTCCGCCGCTCAGTAAATACTACTATGGGCCAGCACAGGTGTCACCTCGCGGCTCTCCCGCTAACGACGGTATGTCAAAGAGCTTCAGCATTGACAGTCATGCTTGACGTTGTGACACTGATCTCCAAACCGAGCACAGGTACTGCGTTCGATGTGCCACCCAACTTACCACCTCGACGCTCTCCTGGCCCGCCGAACTATCCTCCAAGACCAGGGGTGAACCCAACCTCAAATCCTCCTCCACTGGATGCAGGACAGACATGGCAGAATTATTTCGAAAATCTACCTGGCTTTCAGCCTTCTGCTCCACCAGCCAGCCAATTTTCCAGTGCCCCGTATAATCCAAATACTTATGGTCTTATGCCTAGCGCACAACAGTCGCCTGTACACCCAGCATTCCGTCAGCCTGCGATACCTGGAACCAGTTCAGATACGTCAACCTGGGGAGTGAATTTCAATAGCAACCACGGCATTGGTTCGGTTCCACCCGCCATACCTCCCCAATTGCCGGTAAGGTCATCTTGCGGTAACAATGTTCACAACTATTGCCCTTTCGAATAACTGACACTTGAACGTCTGCTCAGCCAAGACCTCACAATATCACCAATGACAGTCCAAGTCAAACCCATGCTTATTTACGGCCGGACCTGCCTCCTCCAGTTTCACAAAGTCATCAAAATTCTGAGATCCTACAGCCCGTCGCTTACAACTCGCAACCTCCATCGGTCCCCCAAGGCCATCCCCTCTTGTCCCACAATAACACGATTATTTCACTACCAAGACCTGAATCTACGACTCTTCCGCCAACTCTGCCACCACCACCTCCCCAACCGCCGCCACATCCACCGAAATTGCACCAGGCCTATATAAACGAGATACAGCCACGTTCGCAAGCGAGGGCCTCATATCCTTCAGATCCCCCTCAAACACAAATGTACCACCACGAAACCCCACTCAGTCACGAGCCTTACCAGTATCAACAACCTTCTATCGGTCAGGAGCAACAGAATGGCGCTACTTTGGAAGCGATATCACCCCGAGTAAAGTTGCAGGATCAGCCAACTTATCCGCCACCTCTCAACCCACATTCGACTTTCGCAGTGCAGAACAACGACTTTGATCGATCTCATATTGGCCAATTACTGCATCAGTCTTCTGTTTCGCCGGTAGGATCAGGTGATGACATTCGCTGGGTGCCTGAGGCCAATCAGTGGGAGTCTCGTACCCCCTACATTCCATCTCCGCAATTAGATCACGCTGCTCTCTCCCAAAGAGTACGTAACCAGAGCATGAGTAACAATCAAGTACCTTCCACAGCGAATTCCACGAATCAGCAGGCTCAGGGAACCAATCAAACGCTATCCAATACAGCCTTTTCCCAAGGACCTCAAACATCTATGCCTCAGGATGAGGCTAGACCCCAGGATGCCAGCGTCCAGGAGCCTGAAACAAACAATTCATTCTATTGGCATTCCCCGCATTCTTCTTCAGACACTACCAACGACCACAGTCAAACCTTCTCTGGTCCTACCACACCTTTAAATGCCTCGAGTAGTTCCCAAGTACCGCCAATCTCCACCTCTGCCATGGAACAAACACGGAGTACCACATACAGCCAAACGACAAACATGTATCATTCAGACCTTGGGATTTATAACGCCTCTGCGCTAGGCTTCGGCGGACCATCAGACTGGGAGCATTTCGGGGACTATGAAGCCGAGGAGGTAGACGACACCGACCTTTACAGCCGTGCAGAACCACCATCACATGTACCCGTGTCTGCAGATTTCGCTGAGCTGCCTGCTGATTCGCCTCCACCTGGTGGTTCACAGCAGCTAAGACCGGTTGACCTGGTCGCGACAGCGTCTGCAGGACACTATTCGGCGTCCCTATCCACAGACTCTGTAAAATTGGAGACTTCTTCGTCGGCGGCTGGATCTGCACGAAATCGAGAGGCCTCTGCAGAGGTGGGCCACGAGTCAATGTCTAACCACTCAGGGATGCAAGCCCAAATCCCATCTTCTGACGGAACGGATAAGCCGGGATCGCAAGCAGAGCGCTCGTCTGGTGATTCTGACAAGGCTGAGGCAACTATTATGGACGAAACCATCCAGGCGTGGTCGCACACTCTGGATCCGCAAGGCCAAAGATCATCGAGCCCAGCTATCAGCAACCATAGCTCGCAAATGAAGTCCATCAATGAAGTCTACACTCCTATGCAGTCTGATCATAGCAGACCCGCGTCAAATTCTGAGAGCCCCTTGCGGCACACAGAACAATTACTGAAAAGCTCGGATCAGCCTGCAAATACGATGGAGAAGCAACATTCAGGTCACGATTCCCTTGTGAACGAGGACCAAGTCGCACCGAAGCACATTGACTACCCAAACCCAATACAGGTTTCCCAAGTCCAAGACGATAGTCGTCATACTATCCCTCCATCGCATGTTGGGTCTCCACTGGTGCCCAAGGACTCTCCGGATCAACGTGCAAATCAAGGTGTTAGTGCGAGTGCCGCCGCTAGCTCGCTTTCTTTAGCTAGTCCGGATCAGAAGTCCATCAAGCGAGACATCCCGCAGGATCCGAAAAACGATATACAGAGGCACCTAGTCGTTGCAACATCTCCCAGCCTCCCATCAAAGAGGATTGAAGTTAGCGATCCTTACGCGAATCTTGACCCATGGGCGAAGGCGTCTTTGAATAGATATGTCGTGATGCTCCGCGAGGAAGCTCGAGCAGAGACTGACAATGATAAATTCAAAATATTTGAGGTCTTCATTAGTCGCGAGACTCGACTAAGAGCCGTTTTATACGGAACTGACGCCGAGCCGCCAACTGAAAAGAACATTCCGGTCAAAGAGACTCCTGTTCAGCGTACTAATACTACAAACTTACCACATGCTTCGAAAGCTCTACCCGCACTACCGGCGGATGCCGGTAGGTCTCCTCGCAAGCCAGCCTTGACCATGGTCCAACATACTCCCAAACCAGACACGACGTCAGTGCAAGACCAAGCTTCGAACCTGTCAACCGGGGATCAGTCTTACGTTATGGTAGATTCTTCGGATGATGTGCAATACAGCCCAGGAGGAAGACCCATAGTCTCATGTGCTACAAACACAAATCAGAGCTGTGATAGCAATATCAGCAAACATGAATCCAATTCGGACACGCCAAACCCATCAGGATCAGGTGACATCCCAGATGTTCACAAACCTGCCTACACACCATTCAGATATAGTCAGCCAGATGCTACCGATTTGTCCACCAAGCGTCAGTCCTATAGGCCCTATGCAGCATTAAAGATCGGCTCGTTAGGCGTTGGGCCGAAGACCAGTGACCAGACAGATGATCGAAGAACAACTAGGATAGACCCGACCGAGAAGACCGTTGTGGGTAGCAGCAATAAGAATGATGGCGATATCGTTATTAAGGATCTTGGTGGATTGGATGCTCCGGCAATTCAACGCAGTACTCAGGAGCCACTGGACCTGCGACGTTTCGAGAAAGCTGATTTTGATCCTCTGGTCTCTGTATTGCCTCGATCTGGAACTATCCATGAGGAAGCTATCTCACTTCAAGGCTTGAAACGTAGGATAGACGCAGTCCCAGATGACTTTAGCTTCATTCATCAGAGCGTGGTCGCCTGGGATACTAAATCTAAAAAGCTACGTGAGAACCATGAGAAGGCGAGACATGCAAGACAAATTGAGTCTGAACAAAGGATTGACGCACTCTTCGATGATCACGAAATCGGCTATGGAGATATCTCGGAGCTTGAGTCGGAATTCAAACAATCCGAAGCTGCTACTAAGGCTGATGAAGATCGATTGGAATATCAGACTTTTGTGACTGAAGTCTTCGACCTCGTATGGACCCGACTTCATTTTGAGATCGAACAGTTGACTCCTCTTTACACCGAATATACGGATCTGCTGAACGAGACTCTGGCAGGCAAAGATATGTTTGACGGATCAAGTGATCGAATCGCACTTGCACCAACGATGGATTCGTTACTCGCTTTGCATCAGAAGCTTGAAATACGCCATCAGAAGGCTTTCGAGTCAGTTCTTGAGAGGGACCGTCGACTTAAGAAGACCGAGCTTTCGCCTTGGTACTCGCTCGGCAATGTGACCAAGGTGAAACAGCTCGAGAAGCAGTTTGAACAAGCAGAAAAGAATGCAATTGTTGATTACTGTCACCAGCGCGACGTAAGAGCAAATAAGTTGATGGATTCACTTGATCAGAATACCCTGAGAGGCGTTGGATCCAATCAGGACTATATGGAATTGATTCATCGAGCAATTTGCAGAGTTGCGTCGCAGAGAGCATTTGCCTCTGCTCCAAATTCAAACGAACCTGAAGTGGGACTAGACGAAGTTATGAGGGCGAAGGCAGTCACGGCTGCTCTAGCTACCTCGTCGGAGCAAATTGTTCAGACATTCCACGTCGCCGACATGCTGTTGAATGCGGCAGATTATGAGGTCTCGGTGGCAACGGCCAAATTCGCGAATGCAGATCCAGCAACATTCAGAAGATTGAGTGAGGAAAAGGCAAAAGAAGATCATAAATTGCTGAGAGATCTCGAGCACCGGCTGGCTCTCATCAGGGAAGACTCGAGAAAAACCAACGATGAGATTGTAAAGCTTTTGTGTTTCTTGGGTGTTCAAAACGGACATGCAGAAGTACCACAAAGAGTTGCTGGAAAAGAAGATCCAGGGCACCAAGAGAGACTTCAAAAGGCGTTGGAGGAAGCAAAGAGAAGGAACGCGTCGAAAGAAATGCATGTTTAGAAGATTCTTCCAACAAGTGGTAAGAGAGTTCCAATTGTTCCGCATACGGCTCGCTCAGCATTTCCCTGTGGAGGGCTGGCCTACTTTCCGGTCCTCTTCGGGTTCCTCATGCGTCAAACGACTTTATGACTTTCTTGTTTTCTATCATACCTACATTGGTCTCATATTGACCCTATATAATGTTTGTTGTGTAAAGTAATGCGATTCTATATGATACTTGTCACCCTTAACATTCAGTTACCAGGCACCGGGGGGTTGTTGAAAGTCAATACAAGTAGTAGCCTCGGGATGGAAGTCGAGAAAAATCGTTTTCGCACGCTCTTTTGACCAGTTCATCTTATCACCTGCACTTAAGCCTCAAATCCGAATCGATATCCATAATCCTCCAAGAATCGAGGGTCTACTAATTTTTATTTGGATTTGTTTATGGCTTTCTGCCAATCCCGGGACTCCGGACGACGATCTACCTACCTTACACCATGACGTCGGAAGGGACAGCACGAGGTTACAGCCTACTGTAGTTAAGTTACGACTACACTGGTACTGTACCTGGGGTAATGATTGTTAGTACAAACATCCCACTGAAGTCAGTAAAGAGAGTTCTCTTAACGTTCATAGTCAAGGTAGATAGCAGCTGCCTTCTGTAGTTGCTCTAGCGAAATATAGGTCAATGTGTATCTACCTTACCGAGTAAAATCTTCTGCATAAGGTACCTTACCTAGGACCGTAGTACGGAGTACCCTAAAGATACATATTGCAGGTACGGTACCTTAGCCTTCGATCGTCACAGTACCACGGAAGGTTTAAGCTTTTGCGTTGAGAACTTGGGCAATTGTGGCGTAGACTTGCCTCTTCAGATACTAGATTACGGTATTGTGATCCTAGCGTCTTACCGGCTCAGCTCTCCACGCCTTTGACGAGGAACATGCATCCAATCACTGAATGCGGTCCATGTCCAGCTCATTAAGGTACCTCAACTTGCCTTGGTATTCTGGTTATTTCACAAGTCATTACCCTAGCGCAACAAAATATACAATGATGATTCATTCCTGTGTGTGTGCGTGGTGTGATACCATAATAATACGGAGAGTACCAGCCCAGCCGAGTGTAAGTTGGAGTAAAGTACACCAGAAACACTGCGGAGCTACTACACCTTACCGCCGCAACCATAATCAAGTATTATTGAATCCCAAAACTCCCCAAACCGTGGAAACCTCCCCCTCCCCCCCCCCCACATGGTGCCTTCAATCAGTCGCTCTCAACTTGCGACTCCATACCGCTAATCTGTGACCACTGCGACTTCATCTGACTGTCAGGTATCGCTCCTATCCTGCTCGTTGTTGCCTCGTATATGTGGCGCACTCAAGGCTAACCAGGACTCGAGAGGACAGGAGCTGTGAAAGAGCCAAGTGCTCTATTTGCAAAGGGGAAACTTCTCGAGTCGAAACTCGTTAGGGACCTCGGACGCAACATAGTAGACTCGTACCGTACATACTGCCCAATCGAAAGTACCTGTCCTACGTGGAAATCTTTCGCTAGGCCATGCTTCTTCCAACTCGTCTGGTACAAAAACGTCCGCCCGTTCCTCCAATCCATGCGATCGCGCGGCGATTCTGAGTTTGGAGGATAGGTCTAGAGCACATATATTCCGTACAGATTCGACGCCCACGGTATGCTCTGCTTTCCAGAAGCCTCAACCTTCTTTCTTTTCCCTATCACATACCCCAACAACACCTGAAAGCAGGGGCCGTGTCAAAGCATATTCGAAAATCTTCTAGCTTGGTGTAAATCCCTTTTGGCCAACATGCATTATACTCCATAAAAGTTGTGGCTGGATTTTGTCGGCTTTTTCCCTCAAAGCTCGTGTCGCGGACTCATGTGCAATGCCGCGTAGACGTGGAGATTGAAGTTGCCGAGTAGCAGAGACTGACTCTTGCCATTCAGGGTAGATCTTACATTCCGTCCGCTCTAGGACCCATATAATCGTACCCTCATTATTGCGATAGATGGCAGAACCCACGGGAGCAGCTTCGACACCCAGTACTCCAACCGGACTTTCAACAACCTCCATTACTCTTCCTGACACGCCAACCTCCGTCTCGTCCTCCGCAAATCTATCTACTGCCGCCGATCCTGCAAATTTTCTCAAGCCCCAGCCTCCCCGCAAGCGCAGACGTTCGCCGGAAACCCTAGCCAGCTCGTTACCTGACGAGGGTCCTTTGACCTCATCGCCCGTATCCCTACTACCCAAAGGTGCCCTTTCCTCTCGGTATACGCCGCAGCCTCTCACGGCAGTGGCTGCTATGGTTGATGAGAAACGGCAAAGACAAGAACAAGATAAGGCTATTAGTCGACAAACAAGCCCAAACCCGGCCAAGAACGCATTAGGAGCGTTGTTGGGAGGGCTGGCCGCGGGTCAGAGCAAACCACAAGATGCACCAAACGCCACGAATACCATGAGCGAACCCGTTGCGGCAGCTGCGTCTGTCATCAAGTTACCTGCCACCTCTCCTGGTGAAAACAACATGCAGACCAGCCCCTTGAGTATGTCGAGTTTCGGTACTCTGGAAAGCACTGCTGGTGGTCCACCAAGCACTAATGGGGCAGTAGCAAGTCCTGGTCGGATGGAAGAGACCGTAGACCGCGACCGGGAACAGTCAAATAACAGCAACAATGGACATGTAGAAGACTTGGGGAGAAATCCTGATGAACCTCGCTCAAATAAAGCAATGACATTTCCTGGACCTCTGTTGAGTGCTCAAGTGGCTGATGCTCGCCGCGGCATGAGCTTGCCGCATTCCGGCTTCGGTAGAGACAGTCCCAAATCATCATCTGTCAAGAAGCACAAATGCCCGTATTGTTCTACAGACTTTACTCGACATCACAATCTCAAAAGTCATCTACTTACCCACAGCCATGAAAAGCCGTACATGTGCGAGACGTGTGACGCGCGGTTCCGTCGCCTGCATGACCTCAAGCGCCATACCAAACTACACACCGGTGAGCGACCACATGTGTGTCCCAAATGTGATCGTAGCTTTGCTCGTGGTGACGCGCTAGCGAGGCATAATAAGGGTCAAGGTGGGTGTGCCGGTAGAAGGTCGAGTATGGGTAGCTTTGGCGGTGATGATAAAGATGAAGGACCCAAAGGCGGCGATGACAGCATGCAAGGTCTGATGTACACCGGTGAGGCTTCACAGGAGCCAGTGCGAATGGATGAGGACCCTGAAAGTACAGACACTGTAGGAAGAAGCTTGCCCAGTATCAGGAAGCACGAAACTCCTCCAGATCCGACGCGTCGTCATACTACTGACCCTCACGGTGCGTATCACGCAAGGCAGCCAAATACATATCCTCCAGTGGCTGCTCGTAACCCTGTCACCGGAAGTCTATATCCTCCAAGTCAGAACCTTGGAGGTGGCCTTAGCACTTCTACTCCCCCAGGTACGCAAGGCTCAATGGTCCAGTATCCCTCCGGTGCCAGCGGCTCGTCCGCCTTTCAAGCTTCCGGGCCAAATGTTTTCGCTCAAGGTGGGATGACGGAGAGTCCGAAACCGTTGTCACCTGGAACCATGAACGCTCATCAACTGGGACATCCAGATTCAGGTATACAACATGCCAGATCTCCCAGCTTGACACAGCAGTTTCAGCAGCAGCAATTCGGTCGAAGGACCAATCCAAGTACGCATAATACCCCACCTCCTATGGGTTTACCTCCACCGGTGTCTAGCTCGGGCCATTCGAACGCCCCTCATCTGCCTTCGCTACCGGGCTTAACCCCTCCGGAGCCAAGGTTTACTCTACCAAGTCAAATGACTTCACAGCAAACGCATCCTCACGCTACCGCGCAGAGCAGTCTATCAGGCCCTCCTCATGGCTCTGGGAGCGCTGGTTCTCCGAGCTATCAGTCCCAAATGGGCAACGCGCCTTCTGCCAACAACAGCCTTTCCAGCCATTCCACCGGACCTCATGTGAGCGGAGAGGGCAGCCATAATACATATGGCCAGGGTGACCAACGGCTTTGGGCATATGTCCAGAGTTTAGAAATCAAGATCAACCGCCTTGAAAACGAGGTCACATCGTTGAAAAGTCAGCTTAATCAGAGCAGCCATCGATAGATGTTCATTCACTGCTATTCTCTGGTCGCCAGCCATATATCCGTTCACTCCACTAATCGGCTGGCCTTGCATTTTATCACCTTGTCTTATCATATCGACATTAGCGGGGAGTCTCGTGGATGTGAGAAAAGGAAGCTCAGTACACGATAGCAGCTTCCGCCAGCGGTGAGCAACAGGCTGGTTTACACGAAACCGGCGAGTATTATTGAGGGAATCACTATATAGATGAACTGGTGGGACGTCAACGACAGTTATGGAAGTGATCAGGGCAAAAAGTCGATTCGATTATTATCATTACTATCTCTCTTTCATCTATTTGCTCTTGGAAGAGAAAATGCGCTTCATGGTTCCCTCTTTTCGTTGCTATGTATTAATATAGTTGCGCGGCATCCGTTGAGCGTTCAGTCTCTGGTTTTGCTCCTTCGCGGTTCGCCGTCTCGAAGGGTATTTATCAGACTATCACAATGTACTATAGGCTCCGTTGGCAAAGAGACGTGCTGCAAGGCCAACCTATCAAGTATCCACACGTTCCTTTGACTTCCAGATGGTGCTGGACTATTGATTTCATGGCAGGATGAGCTATCATACCATCAGAGACGCGCTCTAAAGCAGATATTCTGGTGATACAAGGAGCCCTTTCATCTCGACATGGCGCTGCGAGGCGAACTTCGGGACACGGTGGTGCTCTACAATCCTGAAAGTTACATCCAAGCACGCGTTGCAAAGCCGTCTCACCAAGCACCATTCCTAGTCCATATTAAACGTCTCCTCGACCACGATGCACCGTCACTCGAGGATCAACATCCACCCCCGCAACTCCTTCCATCACAGAGCTATTTGCAGCAAGTTCCACCCACCAAAACTCCACTCAACGCCTGCTACCATCGCGTTTCCCTCGATGACTAAAACATCGGTCGTTGGATATGATAGACTCTCTTGTTCCTCGCCCCTTTTCCGATTCGATTACAAGTTAACGTACGGTTCAGGAAACTCCTAAGATGTATAATCATACCCATCGTTATTCCTGGGAAGGTGCGGGGCTAGAATCCTCGGAACCCTTGGGGATGAGATCTGGGACTTGGTTGGACCTGTGCAATAGAACATGCGGCTGTAAAAATGGATACGTTCAGGACATGACGGGCTCCATGGATCTAAGATCCTCACCTGTAGCATTTGCGATATAGCAATCGCATTCATCCAGGTATTTCTCGTAAGTTCAATGATTCCATTTCTATCTTTCTATCTGTGCCTTTGGATTGTATAAGACGCGCCCCACACGTCCTTACAAGCACCGATCCAATCTCTTCTCAACTCGCTTCTATGAAACCTCCAGGATTCTGCTCGCCAACTTCCTCTCCCTTCCCATCCACTATAGGCCCCCCCGTGAGAATCGCGCATGGTAAACTCAATTACGTTGATTAAGCAGCGGAAACTTAGCCAAGGGGAGTATTGGCAGGGGTTGAGAATTCGGTCAGTAGAATGCTTTTTTTTGGAGGCAAGGAAGAACTTGACAGGGAGTGGTTGTACGGGATCTTACAGGGTTAGGGAGAAATGCGATGGAATGGGAGCGTCAGTGGCAGAGAAAATTCGTGGGAAGTTTGCATGGTAGGTTAGGGATATGATTGCCGTTCCAGAGTCTGCGTACAAGAAGTTCTGCGGAATATATTCGGCCGCGTATGATTAATGTCGTGCTGGTGAGGTTTTTTGTGTGAGAGGGAAATACTTGGGACTCGTTCACATATGGCATGCAAATGGACCCCAACTCTATCGATGAATGGATGAAGACATGGAGAATTGGAGAACACGAAGCTTAGGGTTAAGGTAGGTGAATGTGGACGTATTAGGGGCTTTGTAAATTTCAATAGATCTTTAGTTGAAAGTTGTATTGGAGCCAAGGGGGGCAGACCAATCTTATCTTTGACTCCAGATCCTTCATTTCTGTTTGAAATAACGCTTCGAGGCTCGTTCAAGGAAAGCCTGCACGTGCGCTATTTGAAACTTGAGATGATAAGGTTTGAGACTTCTTCGGTTTCACAGAAAGCGGTTTCATGGTGTTACAGCGAAGGTTCTTGAAGTAGTGCTCGTCGCTACCAAATTTTTGTATCTCGGTTCTGCAGATACGAGAAAAGCTGAAATAGAGCTGAATGGGGCAACAGTCTTTGAGTTTTCATATGAGACGAAACATGCGGAGTGTGTTCTATGGAGCTCGTGGCTTTTGCTATTCAGGCCATTGTCAATAATATCGCGGACTTCCTGCTGGCGGAATGTAAGCTAGCAACTATTCGGTGCATTCCTGCCATGAAGACAAGTACTTTTCCTGTTCCTTTCTTACTCTTTCGTCACCCTTCAACTTCTAGCGGCGGTTGAGGTCCGTCTTACCACTCAGTTACAAATCCTTGACTGTTGAGTTGTCGCATCGCTCACTTAGATCAAGTCCAAGATGGAAATTCCGGTATCAATATCTTCAGAGGATTGGGAGAAGATACCCATCGAGGAAAAAGTGGAGAAATGGATAGAATCTACCTATCCAGGATCCCTGTCAAGCACCTCTGCACGCTCCAGTGCAGACCCTTTCATCCCGAAATTTCCTCCGCATCCCAAGCTTGGTGGAATCGAATGGGGTCCGTTGCCCACAATACACGAATACAAAGTTCGCGCACCGACTATGGTCACTTCCAAATGCTACGCTCGAATATTATGATCTTGAAACGCAGCAGAATTATCTGGAGACGCGAAACAGGACCGAGGAATTCTTGACCCGAAATGTATACGCAGACTTTGTAGACGGCAAACACCAGCATAATCGACAGCAAATCTCCCGACGCGAAATTTCGAACAATTTTCCTAACGCACACGCGCCATTCGATGCGGAAGGTTGGGAATATGAATTTTTGGGTGAGCTGGCGCCCGCAAAACGGCAGGTTACAGCAGATGATGTATCCATTGCAGGAAGAAATAAGAAGGCAAGATGGCTAAAGCAAGAGCTCTTAGACGAGCTTCCAAATAGAAACAAGCCGCGGGACAAAAAAGCGACAATAAACGACCTTAAAGATGAGCTCTTTGCGTTTCAAGCGATCCATGAAAACGATCTGAACAACCAGGTCGGCATCTACCCTAGGCACGGGCTAGACCAGTGGGGTATCGAACAGAGAGGCCACGTCGACAGCTGTGCCGACGCAGATTATGGGGATACAAGCGAGGATAATCTGAGCTCTTTCCGATTGTATACATGGGCCTTGCATCTCTCTCCATTCAATCCAACTTACTGGGTGTCCCGAGCATACCTGTTTCACCAGAAAGGATACTATGATCTCGCTCTAGGAGATGCCTACCGTGCTTACTTCCTGACTGAAGTGCTGCAAAATGGAGCCACCATACCAGGCCTCTATGCGCGAGTCTGGGACGCGATCGAGCAGCATGTCTACGCAAATGCGCAGAATCCGTACATACCACTCAACGACTTCAACAACCAAGAGAGAATCAATGCACAAGCCTCTGCAGCATTGGATCTGACTAGGAGCCCGGAGGGCCTTCTTTCTTTCGTACCACACCTGCGAAGGACTATCCATCATATCATCTCCTTAAACCTACTTAGTTCTCAGGCATGGGTTGACTGGTGGAAGATGGACGCTTTTGCTTACAAATTGCAACAAGAAGAACATGCCCAACCGTTTTTGTTAAGGTTAGAGACTAATCAAGGACACGCAAACCGCAGAAATAAACGGCAAAAGGATGACCATACACTATGGAAGCATGAAAAAAGCGCTGGATCTATAAGCGGGAAAGAGTTCCTTCAGAGTGCAAAGGACGTCGATCGAACTGCAGAAGCGTTCCTAGCTACGTTAAATGCGAAATTCTTCGGACCTTGGCCAGGGAAGAAGGACCGGTCACCAGCTATAGAGGTACGTCGGAAGGCAGACGGCGAGCTTGGTGTCTTTGCACTGAAGGCATTCGAACAAAATGAGCTCATCCACATCGAAGAGCCTTCAATAAGAGACCAGGTTCGAGGAAGATGGGCTTCGCACATACCGGAAAGTGATCCACAACCGGCACCGTGCGAGGACCGCAAACGACCCATTTCCTATGATTTTATAACAGATGCGGAATGGTCGAGACTTGACAAATCTGAACGTGATAAGCATCAGAATGTCTGCCGCTGTATTGATGCTGAGCCCCGTCGGTATTTCTGTCAACCTTTCCGGCCGCAAGGATTAGGTATCACAGGTATCGATATGAACCCTCAGCAGCCGACGGTGAGTAGAGACGAAGATGATGAAGTAGCTATAGGCGTCATTGATGGATCAAGCGCTCAAGCACCAGAATCTCGCGCAAGCAAGCGAAAAGCCACAGACAATAACGAAAATGACCAGCCTCCAACAACGCGAACGACAAGAAGTGGTAATAGGCCAACCAGAGCTTCCAAACCTTCCAGACCCTCTACTCGAACTAAGAAGAGAAAGGTTGAGCCTCTAGTGGATGACATTGCAGTGGTGGAGCCTGAAATGACTCGTCTCCAGAAGGCACGAGAAACATACCATTTCAAAAGCTGTGGCAAGGCGTGGGAATGGTTGCATGTACAGCTGACGCTGACGGAGCCTGCATACCCTGGCGGATACACAGAAATCAACCATGAAGAGCATGGCACGCTATTGAGCTTCCTGTTACTTGACGTCTTCGACAGAACACTTCTCTTGCGTACTCAGCAGCCAAACAGTCACATTCTGGCGCACGAGGTTGATGGTTTGCTGCCATTGTGTGGTGCCGTTGACCTACCTGAGAAACATTTCCCGTTCACATATTCTGCCAATATAGTAGTACCATTTGATATTTTGTTGAATCTTGGAGTTAAAATCTTTCGGGAGCTAGACTTTGATACTTAGATGATTCAGACCGTACTGCGGAAGCTCTTACTAAGCTGTGTTCCGTGGATGCGTGGCATCGTGGAGATGATGATAATAACGAGACGTACCAGGCGCACGGTCATTTCGAAACCCTCTACGTGCACACTGGATTCGCCATGTTCAACCACGCATGTATGCGCGCCGCCAACTCCCAGTGGTCCTGGGATAAGTGGACCAAGGAGCAACCACACGACCAGAAAGGGATTCCGAATAACCTAATCATGAGAGCTAGCAGGGCTATAGCCGTGAATGAGGAAATCAGAATCTAGTACTACCCTGGCGCTGAACCACGATTGAAGCAGCGACGACTGTTTGGGCAAAAGTGCGATTGCTGTCAGTGCCCGGGAATTGCCCAGGCCAAGAGAATCGGAAGATGGAGCATCCAACCAAGACGACCGTTGAGATGATTTAGTTAGCGATTTCATCGACCAAGCTGGATTGGTTGCAGAATTTGATCAGTAAAAATTGATAGCAGCATTTGTGGAATAGCTGTTCATGGACGATGAGGGCGAGATTTGTTCGGGGACTGTTTTGGGTTTATTTTGGCGGGACTCTCAAAAGTGCTTCTAAGGATGGTGTGAAACAAGATTTTGAGCAGACAAGAGATCCTAACGAGAAGTAGTCGAGTGAATGCGAGTCGTATGGATTGTAAAATCAAGCCTGCTGGAACATCCATCATCGCCACTGCACCATCGCAGATCTGCTTTTCCAAACCTGAAACCTACGCCTCGACGTGTCAATACCACAGATCCGCAGTATTTTCAATATTCTATCGTGAGAATACTGAGGTTCTGAGGTGGGAAGGCTTCGAGCCCACAGCAAAGGCAGTGAACCACACCATGGTTTCAAGGCCGTTCCTTCGTTGATAGGCGAATCAGCTTTACCAGAACACAGTAGGGATTGAGGACTTCAGTGAAGCAGAGTTTCAAGGCCCTTCAAACGAGTTGGGGTCACCACGTAATGGGCCAGCCCTACGAGATATCCGCCACAGCCTCGCTTGCTGCGCTAAGTCCCTCAATCTCGACCTCTTATGTCCAACCAAACTATCGGCATTGCGACGATACCTTAGGAAGCTATAAAAAGGTGCGGCGATCACAGTTGCTCTCCTGACCCAGGATGCCTAGGACAATCCAGATCTGCAACTAGAATATGGGAGCCGGTTTGCTTGTTAATTGCTTTCCAGCATTGCTGTGCCTGATACTCCTAGTACTCAAATACGTACTGAGTGTAGCTGTCACATCTCGTTGAATGTTCTTGCAGTATATCATTCGAAAGCAAGCAGTACGCCGCAATGCCTGCCTAATAGCTATGAGTGCTGTTTCTATACTCCATGACACCACTACGAGAGCGTCTGTCTCCGTGAAAATGAAGAAGAGGGTCATAGCCCTCAGGATGAGTTTCATCGAACTCCGGAGGAACATCGTTGAGGTCCACTTAAGGTTGTTTTTCCTCTCGTTGTTTCGGATTTTCGTGGATGGAACCCATGCCGTTAGGGCTTGCGTCTGCTCACGCTCTAGTTCATCATAGCAAGTCACCAAATGTGAATCGTACTCTTCTATTCGCTGCTGCGGTTGTAGACAATGTCCAAGTTATCATGCGGGTTCTCTACGAAAAGGCCAAGTTCGTGCACCGGGTGTTTACCGCTCCCACATCGAGGTTCTCCTGGTAAACCCCTTCGAAAACCAGATCAGCAATCTTTGTTAGATCTGCAGATGAATTCTGACAGGCCTTACCACCTTGCAAGCCATGGCTATGGTCCCCTGGATGTTGAAACTTGAAACGATTCCGACTACGGATCTCACCACGTAACATGTGGCAGTATCTAAAGTCTGTGATGCAGCAGAGGATACATACCAACGATCTACTCTAGAGCAGTTGCTGTGGTTCTTTATCTTGATCACTGATGATACTCAAGAGGGCTCCCTTGCGGTGTCGTCGCGAAGTCTATGGCAGTGCAATATTAACTTTGTGCGTACTCCTCAGCATCGGTTCCAATAGTCCTCCCAGAAGGGGGGGCAGGTTATGTTTCTGTTAGTGACATCGATTCGGCTACAGGCAGAAGGAAAGCCGGTCTTCAAGGTCTTTCCCTTTCCATGGCACTACGGCTGATTGTCGGGGCTTTAGGAGGCAGACTGTTCAGATATTGTAGATACGGAGAGCCGGAGAATGGTGAGTTCGCTCAGTCAAAAACTTCTGCTCTCAGAATGCCTTGCTGAGATGTCGATGCGGTTTTGACGGAAAGGATTAGTCCGCCGGCTAGCGACCTCAGCCCCGAAGCGGCAACGCTCTCCACAGCACTCCGCACCACATATTGCTTAGTAATCAACCCTGCCGTAGATCCCGTGAACAGAATTCCATGCGGTGATTCCTGCACTCATACCTATCCGTCACTCTGGCCATTCTTCGGCCTCTCACCGAAGTGACGATAATGCCGAGGACCTGGATATAGCCTCGGGAATGCAACACCGGACCTGTTGCTGCCTGACTGGTTGATATCGTCGCCGAGCTAATCACTTCCACAGCAGAGACTCACTAATGAACATGACCAATGGTCTCTTCGCGTGCGAAGAACTGACCAAGACCCAGGCCGTCCACTGACCAAGTGTTCGTATGGGGGCTGAGATGATGAGATGCAAGACCCAACATCAAATGGCGGCTTGGTGGGAGATCGACCGGGTTCTCCGCGTCAACCTAGGAATACTCCATCCTGGCCGTGGCAGAGACGCTACATCGCCGTGCGGCTCATACAGCTGAGCTTAATGCTTCACTGATTGTATGTCTTGTAGACCGCTTGATAGGACGGTAAGAGTTCTCGGAGGATAGCGGCGTGTACAGATCCGCTCTTTCCATGGCCCTCCAGGGGGCTTTTACTGGCGTCAGACATTAAGCGCCATTTGGGGCTGATATCTTCCAAATATCTCGACTTTCCCCTTGTCTCATAGTCCGACCGGCTGCCTAAGCCTTGGGGATTATATTGCACTACATAAGGCATGCTTTGACTCGAAACATCTTTCCAACAATAGGCATATTCTCATTTTTCACTCCGGTCTTTTCCATGTCGACTCCAACTCGGAGCTTTGAGACCCTCAATATTGGAGGAATGCCGCCAACCAGACGCTCCCAGACACAGGCTCACCAGCAACGGGCAGGAAGATCCGCTGGCGGGCGTTCCCGTGGTCGTAGCCGCCGCCGCGGTGATAACATAGACCAATCAGCTCCACATATTGCGGTCCCTGTCCGTGAAGTTGAGGCCCCAATCCACGGAAGTTCGGGATTATTGTATAATATCCAGAACCTGTCTCCGGGTTCCTCCCTCCGTGCAGTCGAGGGTCTCGCCTCGGAATTTTTCGTGGACCGCTTGAAGTGCTATGGCTTAGGATCCGATGCTTATTACGCCTTCCAACTGAAGAAGCCCGTCAGTGTACGGATTCACGATCCAGCCAGTGGTGCTAGGAGAGTTGAATGTACCTGCGATGACTATCAGCAATCGCGCTCGATTTGTGCTCATATATACGTAAGTGCAGCGCCCGGGCTGGGAGGTAAATATCTTGCTGATCTACGCAGTGGCTCTTTGATGGCTTAAGCGCAGTGTTGACAAATCAGACGGCTGAGGATATCTGCACCTTGAGCCAAGGGGACGTGGTTGCGCAAATTAGTGAACTATATGACCTCATTGGAAATCGTGTCGATTCGCTACCTGATCAGCTTAATTTGGCTCGAGGTAATGATGCCGACTATGACTCGGATGATAGCATCACCCTGGAGAGCTCCTTTACAGCAAGCGATGCTCTCAAGGAAAGTGTAACAGACATGCTTTCTGTTTTTGATAGCGTAGCGCTTCCACAAGACTACGGCCGAGGATTCCAAGAGGCTACTACAACAGCGTCATTGGAGGATCTTTTCGTTCCTGGAAATCTCAGTGCAACGATATATGGACTGGCAGTCCGAGATGCAAGTATCTATAAGCGTCTCACCAAGGTCATAACTCCAGACAGGTGCGCAAGCAGTTATTACGCCAAACAACGTGCCAGGGCTGAAGAAGCGATGCGAAGCCTAGGCCGGTACATCAGAGACGGACCATCACCCAATCCGGCAACCCAAGATATGGACGTTCCTGAATGCGCCAGGACCTTTCGCATGATCGTTCACCAGATCTGCCAGGATCGAGACTCGCGTACTGCAAAACAACCACTTAGCGCCGCAGTAATCACCAAAGTAGCCGAGATACTCGTGGAAATCCTCCAGCAGGTCTGCAATCGCGATATCGATGTTTATGAGAATATCACTTGGCCGAGGGTTGGGGCCAATGACGAGCCCGAGAGGGATAGGAATCTCTACATGTACTTGATTGGTGATCCTCCCAGGGATCCTTCAGCCCCTGCATGGATGAACGACGATTTTGTTATTGACCAGCTTCTTAATTTTCCCACGAATGAGTGGAGGCACTTGGTCGAGCCACTCACCACGCTTCGAGAGGAAATCTATGAGCGAGCTGTGGAATATGGGCTTCCCTCGATTGATTACGCCGCCAAGTTGGAAGCCATGCTCCGCGAGTACACCAACGAAGCCGAGGAGCCAAGCACGTCCTCTGTGCAAAGACGACTGACTCTCGAAAGTCCTCGCGAGAGACAACGGAGACGTATGGCTTAAAAACGGTCCCGGGAGCCAAGCCGTCACTGCTGCCTTGCGAGCGGTCCTCTTGAGTTACTCTTTCGTGGAACGACATTGAACATACAGGCGGTAAGAATCTTGTTGGCAGGCGGACTCTCCGTTTGGCCGTCTCGGTAACTTACTCTGATGTTTTGTAGAACAGAAGGCTGGGATAGACCGATTTTGCGACTGGCTCGCCTGCGATTGCTTATCTTGTTTCCTTTATCACCTCATTGCTCGAAATGTAATATTTCCCTGGTTAGCTTTCTTTAGATCGGGGTCGACTTTTCTCTAGATCATTCTGACTTTTTGAAGCAAAGGCTGGTCCTGTGTACACTATTGCTTTATTTACTCCCTATATCAGTCCCGTGTGTTAGACGCTTTAGACTGACTCAATCAACGAGAGCTCAAGGGGTTGCGTGTCGTCATGAGCCACCCAGCTCCATCAAAATGCATATCTGGACAATGCACCCATCAAGCATATTGTGCCTTCTCTACTACCCTCCACCGAGCTGCTAGTAGTATCGAATACTTCCAGAACACCTATTTCTTCGCCGTGATAACATCGACCCGCTCGGTGTAACATACCTAGCCATCTAGGAGTATCATCCAAGATCCCCAGTACCGCAAAGCCCGAGTCCCCTGCTACATATCGGGTGTCTTTGACTCCCTCTCCTTGAGGCATGTAGACGTTATTGGGTGAATCAAGGAGTCCTACCCACGATGTCGAAGGCTAGATGGCCTGACCAGTGGACCATATGATATTTGCACGCGAATGCTCAAGTAGACATGTCCGCATGTCGATTCGAAAGAGCCGGTATGATTACTATTTAAACGTAGCCACAAAACTTGAGGTAAACAATTTAATTCGGTTACCCACTAAGATTCTCCTGCCACTTCGAGGCCAGGTGGGCATATTATACATTTCACGTACAATCCTACTGCATACTTATCCAGCACGACCTACCTTGTTCCATTGACTTCCCCTGTTCCAACATCTACGGCATCCATCATTAGCAAGGCCGGTCCAAAAACCTCACCAAGACATATCGCTCACCTCCATCAATTTCTCTGTCCCGCCCTCACTGCAGATCCAGCACAACCCGTCCAATCAACTTGGCCTCCTTCATCTGCTCAAAAACCTACAACGCATAAAGTCAGCGCAGTTCGAATTTCAGAAACCCCACCACAACCTCTCAACTCACCTCCGTCAGCTTATCCATCTTCTCGACCCGGTAATGCGTCTTCACAATTCCCCTCGCGGCAAAATCCATTGTCTCAGTTGCATCCCTCCGATTGCCCACCGCCACCGCCGTAATCGTTGCCTGCTTAAACACCAACTTTTGCGGATAGCTCTTCGCAATCGGCTGGGGCTCCCCCTCGGGCATGCCTACACAAACCAACGTCCCTCCGAACCTTAGAAAGTCAATACCCTGCGCATAGGCTCTGTTGTTCGCCGTGCACACAATCACCGCACTCGCTCCAAATCCGCCGGTCAATTTGAGCACTTCGGCTGTCATCGATTCATCGTCGTGTTTTGTGACGTCGATGAAGTGTTCGGCACCGGATTCCATGACAAGTTTCTGCTTTGAGCCGTCGTCTATGCCGATGACGCGGAGAGCCATGCCACGGGAGGCGAGCTTGACGGCGATGTGGCCGAGGCCCCCACCCGCACCGGCGATGATGACCCATTGGCCGGATTTGGCATTTGAGCGGCGGAGGGCGGCGTAGGTGGTTACACCGGCACAGAGCATGGGCTTTCTGAAGGTGAGCTGAATGTGAGGATGTGGGGAGGGTTGGGAGAGCGGGGGAATGAGGAACTTACGGCTGCGTCGGCGGACTCGAGGGATTCAGGGATTGGAGTTACGTAGCTATCGAAACACGGTCGTCAGTAACAACTCATAGAGCAGAGTCTCAAAGATGACAGCATACTTTGCCGGACTGGTAACATATTGTTGGAATGTCCCAGGCCTATAATATCCGCTGACTTTCACGCTAAGACACAATCCATCGGCACCCTCAAGACAGGGAGCTATTACTCCATAAGCCTCCAAGATCCGGTAGACCAAATCAGGATCAGACTCACGGCAGCTCCCACACGTTCCAGCGACCCACTTGATTCCGACCCGGTCCCCAACCTTGACGGTCGTTTCATCGGTACCAGGACCTAGCTTGACAACCTTGCCGACACCTTCGTGTCCGCCGACTTGACCTTTCTGGGTTGGGTATGGGAGGGAGGCCCACTAATGGTGCTGCTTAGTCCTGCTGAGATTGATGAAGCCTGCATTCGACACCGCAGAAACCTACGCTGTTCTCCATGATTCCCATGTCTGAGTGACAGACTCCGGAATGAGTACTTGATTGCAGATAGTGTGGTTAACAGGCTTTCTTCCTTTGCTAATAGATTTTGGTGCAAGGACCGTGCACATACAGGTTGATCAGTACCTCGCCAGGCCCTGGCTCTGGCATATCGAGCATCTCGATCTTGGTGGAGATTCTGCCCGGGTCATCGTAGACGCAAGCTTTGTACTGCTTGGGGATTTCTGCTTGCGAACCCATTTCGACGGGTAGAATGAGGATTTTGACCAGTGGTTGATTGCTCTTCCTTCCACTTGGATCTGAGCTGAAACTGAGATGAAAATTCAAGGTACAAAGCAGAAAATGTGGCCGAAGAAGGAAGAAGAGGAAGAAGGGTACAGAAGAATGAATATCTGACGCACTTTCCTGATGATGGTTACGGCGATCCTACATGAAGCGGGGAAGTTACTTTCTCCATCCACCCTTAGCCTTATAGGTAAATCACGCTGAAGACTAATGGGGGCATTTCCTGTGCCGAGGGGTACACAGAAGTAGAGCAAGTACCTAAAGTAGGCAATTGAAAGTAAAGTACCTTGGCACTCTACTTCCAGCGAACACTTGAGCCAAGGGACTTGGCGACTGCCTCTTGACATGACATTCCTTGTTGCTTTGGGAGGAGGGAAAGTCATTGGGAGCCCCCATCGAATGATGGATGATATTGATGTGGGGTAAAATAGTAGCGATCAAACGCGGGACCGTTGGTTATCGCGGGGTTGGAAATGCAGTGTGGGAGATAATCATGATTTGCCATGGCTGAGCACATTGACGATGGCCAATTTGATGAAAAACATTGAAAGGTCAGGTGCTTTGAAGATAAGAAGGGGATGTTGATCACGACCGGTATGCATGAGAGAATTGAATTCCTAAAAACGGTATGAAGAAAAGCTAAAGCCTACAAACCATTGCTACCCACCTAAGGTACAGAGAATCCCTTCCTGGCCCCACCCCAACATAACGCCATGGTCGTGATGCGCAAGAAAGAGTGATGTCAGGTCATCGCACTTCGTATCGCTTGACAGCGTGATGTTCCGAGCCCTCGAGAATCGATGGACTGTCGAAAAGGGCCACAATGCTTCCTCAGTAGTGCCCGCGGAGCAAAGCGTCATAAAGCCAATAGGATACTGTACATACAGTGTAAAGTAGCAGACCTAGGTGTTTGCGCCGTGGTCGTCAAAGCTAGAGCTCCAGTATAAAGCTGTATCGGAATATTGAGAGCCAGGAAGCTGGATCGAGAGTAACAAGCCAGTAGAGAGCGTTTGCCGAAGTATTGGCTAGGCGACAGAAGGTATTCGATATCCGATACGTAGCTTACACTATCGTAAAGTGGCGTCGAGAACCGCCATAGGATCATCACCATCTAATCCATGTAGAAATCTCCCTTCAAGATCCTCTCTTGGAAATCATCCGGGGCCTTGGGGCTCTTGGGCATCTCTTTGATAGGTTGCTCGACCGCTGCCATACTCGCTGCCCTTTGATGTTCTCTGGGATTGGTTCCAGAACCGGGGGCGGTAGGGCTTGTAGCTGTTGATGCTGATCTTTCAGCTCTGGATCTGAGCCCCTCAGACCAATTGAAACCGTCGCCTGAGCGTTGTGAATAATCATTAGATGCTTTCCTTGAATCTCTACCAAACGACGTGGACAAATTGCGCCCTTTGGCAGATGGAGAAGAAACCGAACTTATGGATGTTCTACCATTTACATTCCCAGGCCCTCCCCTAACATCCCAAAGAGCCCGTGCACCAAAGCTCATTCTCCGAGCAAAAGGTGACGAAGGTGTTGTGCTCGGTGGAGCATCACCTTCTTCGATGGCGCTTTCGTCAACGGACGGAGCGCCGGAGCCGCCGCTCGAGACGCTCTCTTGCCGAACCCTCCCGTTCGGAAACGCAGAGGGCTGTGTTGGGGAGCCTGATAGTCCCAGTGACGAGATCGACAAACGTCGACGCTGCTGAGCTTGAGCGTTGGCCGCAGCGGTTGCAATCGGGCTAGGATGAGCTGCAGTGCCGGTGGCAGCCGTGTTCGGTGACCGACCAAAGAGCTCGGAAATTTTCTGACCCGGTGAGAAAGACGAACGGCGAGCGGAAGGCGACGGAGGTGATTGCGGTGGTGAGTTGTCGCTGGACATGATGTATCTCGATAGTTGTTGCTGGAACTATTACGACCTCGACCTCGGACCCAGAAGTATGAATGCTCTGGAACTGTGATCAGAAATCAGTCTTTTTCCTGGACGTCGAATTTACATGCGGGCGGGCAGTGGTGATTTGTACTCTTGAATCGTACTCCTGATGCGTTGTATCCTATGGGATACGCAGCCTGCAGGACACACGATCTGCAGCTGCAAGGATCGTCTGGCCCGATAGTGATAATAACGGAAGAAGGCGGTAAAGCTTGACCCCCTAAATCCAATGTATGTTTTGTGTTTTGATGTCAAGCAGAAGGATGAGAAAGTGAGCCGTAAGAGGTTGGAAGGGAGGTGGAATGGGATAGGCAGGTAGGTATTGTCTGAGCAAATTACCTTGAGGTAGTTCATAAGCCTGTAAGAAACGGTACTACGGGTAGCACCAACAGTCAGAGGTGCGTTATCGTCAGCATGTCAGCAAGGGGGGGTGGTAAGGGTATTTAGCGAAACGCGGGGAAAGCAAGGAAAAGCTTAAAGTATGGACGCTAAGTTGAGTCCTCAACGTCAGGTACTCCAAAACTATGTACCGCTCGTACCTTCGTAGCTTATACTGCGCGCTTTCAATCAACTTTCAATGCCCGATCATCGAAATCGATGATCAGGTACCTTTATAAGTCGCGTGATCTGCCAGATCAAGGTAATGAGAACAAAGTAGTTGCATGAAGAAGGTAAATGACGTAGTCAGAGATAAGGGACTGATCAGAGAGCATAAAGCAGTGCTACGACATTCCATCGTTTCCTAATACACAACAACAAAGCCGCCTCGACTCGCTAAGAGTATGGAAGGTACCGTACCTTACGACAGCCATTGGGTTACGTAATGGTAACCGATTGATCATCTATGGAGGTATTGGGGCGCAAGTAAGTAAATGGTGCAACCATTATTGGCGTTACCTCAACTTCGCTTTGTTTGACAGTCAAGGCCAATTCAGCCACCATTAGTGCCAGGAATGGCGGATAGTGCCTTAGGGCCACAGGCGAGAATATTTGCAGCATACATATCAATGCTGAATGATCAATGGTGCAGTCAATAAGCATAGGCCAGTGGATGGCACTAGAACGTGGTAAAGCGAGTAGCGGTGGGTCAACTTCATGAGCAGATGTGATCTGCCAAAAAAAAGAGGCCACTATTGACTCAAGGTACATTAGTCCATCAGCCTTGACTGACAATTCTTAGATAAGGCAAGTTCTGTCCTACCTTAGTAAGGTACCTTAGCAGCCATCAATTCAATACCAGGCGTCGAAAATTTCCGGCTCAGACTTTATGATCAGAAAGCAGGGGCAAAGGATGGCTTTGGGAGAAATTAAAAGACTACCAATAACAAGAGCCAGGAATGCGTTCACATCAGCCGTCTTTTAATTCATCAATACTTACAGCAATCTGGCTCAGGAATCTTAGAGCCACATGGGCGTTAATTGTCTCTCGGATATAGAAGCCTATAAAGAATATCAAGCCTTATCATGGCATAGTCTGTGAATGCGGATAATAAATGAAAGGCTTGGGTATATGTCTGAGTTTCAATACGTTATGCTTTTATCATCAGGATCTATGAAAGTTCGATGTATTAGTTTGAGCTCTATTCAAGTATGTCGCAAGAAAGCGTCTGGCGATGACATACCTCGTTTAATGCCTTTGTGTCCATCATTGCCATCTTCTTGTGTCGGATGTAGCGTTGTCTAACAGCATGTCTTCCACCAGCGAGTCCATTAGGTAACAACATCTCTCGATTACCCGTTGGTTCGGCCTTTTCTCCTGACGAATGTTCTGGTACAGAAGGGGATACATGCTGCGGTATGCTTGGGGTGATGGGCATGTCCGATGGTCCTCCACCCTGTCCAGTACGAGATACCCTCCTGGCCTCTCGTCTCAGGTTTCTCTCGAGCTTGCGTTCTGCCTTATCTGCCAGTCTTTGGGCTGTGCCTGGGCTTGATTGTCTTGGTCTGAAATCAACAGGTGTATTGCATCCTGAATTCGTTGTAAGGATGGTGCCAGTGTTTCTCACTTCCTGTAAGCTTCTGTCGAGGTTTGGCTCAGCGGTATCATCGGCACTTCTCGCCCTTTTGCTCTTTCTAACCTTTTTTGGTTCTTCAGCAGTCAGTGATTTCGGTGATTCCTCAATGTGTTTCCGGACTTTGGTATTCGCTACTTCGTCTTCAGGCTTTAGCACTGCCGGATCTTGTAGAGGTTGCATCAATATACTTTTAGGAGTTGCGGAATGCTGGCTATTTTCTTCCGCGTGTTTTTGTATTTTATCTCCAACTAGAAGACCTCCGCTCACGAAGCGAAGAGATCCCCAGCGGTTTTCTGCATACAAGGCTCTTCTCAAGTCTGCCCTTGACTTTTGATCCGCTTCAATCTCCGTCTGACCTTTACCATTCAAACGCCCCAGCACATCTTGAAAGATGTCTAGCCCAGTGCATTGGTCATCACGGGTTTTTGCCCCAAGTTTTGCCCCGAGGCCGAGATTTCCGTCTCTCATTGCAACTCGTATGTGCGTTCCACTAGCTTTGCTGTACGAGCCGGCATGAGGAGCATATTTGGCCCCAAGAAAGTTTCCGGGACTCCAGCCTTGAGATAGCAGTATTTTCTGGCCATAGCCAGTGGTACATCGACTCCATGCGGTGTTGTTAGGATCGTGGGAGAGCTTGGTCCGTCTAGATCCATTAGCATAGAGAGCGTAGATTGAGCATATTGATATACTTTCGCGGTGCGCCAAGGCCCATCTTCGACTACAACATTTGCCTTCGATGATTGCTAAAGAGTCGTCTTGTGAGATTGTGGGATGTCAGCTAAAGGTTTGTCCTCACCTCGGCTACGCTTTCCTAGCGTAGGCACAGCTCCTGTACGTGACAACGACTATAACCTCGAACCAAACCTCCATCAACGACCATTAACAGGACATAAGGGGTTGCGCTAATGGCGCCCAAGCGCTCAGGTCCGCAAGCAGCGAAATCGCAGCCCAGGATAGGATCACCGTCAGCGTCTGGTGACGGGGAAGGTAGAAACGCATATGTGCCTCCTGGATCACAAGAGCTAGAGGATCAAGATGTTGCGCAGATGGCGCAGAAGATGATGGATGCAGTACATTCAGTTGCATTAAGCTATCTAACGCTACCAACTGACTCATCTCCAGACCAAGAAAAGGCGTCAGACTCGACGGGATAACGCAGTACGTGAACATTCGAAAGCTATGAAGAAACTGCAATGTGAAATCTGCGTTAGCTTCGAGGAATCTTCAAAGCGCTTGTCAGTGTTGTGTTCTTGATCCTGCGGACCAAGAATGGTCGCAATACTATGGGTTGACCGAAGAAGCAGATCAAGCGCTCATAAAATCCGGCTCCAGAAACTCTCTACACTACTAGACAGGAAGGCTGCGGTTGAAGAAAACATCCTGGCGAACTCTAGGAAACTTGAAAAGGCCTTGCTCGCCGCCAATCAGGAGCTAAGGGTTGTATTCGGAGCACGATACAAGGATATTGAAGGAAACAGCAGTCCGCCAAAACGTGATATAGATCCACAGTGATCTCTCACAATGTTCTGGTCTAATCACCGGAGCCACACTGTTCAGGGGCAATCTTCAGGAACGCCAGATCGTAAGCTACCGCTACTTAGAAGGGAGCTATCGTGTGCTGGCTATTACGGGTCGATGTACGGATGCTTTGGTCAGAGATGTCGATACAAACAATGCTATGAACGATAGCTAACCCTTAAATCTGTAGATGTAATCGCTCTCATACTATAATGTAGACTGTATGACTAGAACTTTTCGTATTTCAACCCTTTTGAAGATCGAAACGTGTGACGTCGGCCCTTAGAAATCCCAAGGCATATGGATCGAAATATGTAATAGAATTGGAATAAATAAACCGTATCCTCTAACCTTTTGCACTGTCCACAATTGATATCCGAATTTGTTTGTAGTTGAACACAACAAGTCAATAATGAAACGATGTGTGCACTCGCACAACTTCCTTCAATACTGCAGGATTACGACTTTGCTTGCAATCCTACATAGTAGGATTAGGACTTAACTTGCGACAATGTCTCAGAGGGTACTTCTTCGAGAACACCCTCAGCGAGCCATAGCTCTTGTGACAGACTCTCATGCGCTCGTACTTCGCCATAGTGCCCCAAGCACGACTTCAGAGCTTCAGAGCAATGGCGCAGCGATCAAATACTCATCCCCTAGATGTATGGTGGAATTCTCGGCACTAAGTGAAATCAACCTCACAGATTACCGTCCACTCTCTTCTGGCGTGTATGGTACCCTGGGTCTAATAAATCTAAATGCCGATGTGTTCTTCTGCGTTGTTAGTGGTTCTGTTCGTGTTGCTACGGTGAGACCCGGAGAAACCGTCCAGAGAATAATCTCTGTTGAATTCTGTTGGTTGTCCTATTCAGTCGTGCTGAACTAGATATACTACTAATGCTACTAAAGACTGTCTTAACAAGGATGACTTTGATACCTCGCTTTATGAAGAGACCAATCCATATTCTAGAGAGAGCATTTCCCCGAATGGACACGACTATGGCCATGGGACTGATCCCCGAGATACGCAATTTGAGCATCCATGCCTGGAGCTCAAGAGGATCCTCAGCAGCGGAACCTTTTACTACAGCGTCAATTTTGATCTCACCAATCGTTTACAGGATAGGTACGAATGCACACTTCTGCGAGCTGTCTGTACTAATTGCTGGTAGACTGTCAGAAGGCTCCGCTTTCGATGTGGACAGTCTTGACGAAGAATTCCTGTGGAATTCTTACATGATAGATCCGCTCATCAAATTTCGTTCCAGGCTCGCTGTACATGAGAAAGGAACACTGGATGCATCGCACATGCTGACCTCAGCCATAAGAGGATTCGTGTCGACGATCCTTATTCCCCCTTCCTCATCCCCCGTCAAAGCTACACGAACTAACCTGCCTTCGGGGTTGACGCTGATATCTCGCTTGTCGTGCCGACGTGCGGGGACCAGATTTAATACTCGGGGCATTGACGATGACGGCTATGTAGCCAATTCCGTGGAAACAGAGACTACCTTCTATCAGCCTTCTGGCTTGTGCTTCTCATATGCCCAGATTCGAGGCTCTGTACCAGTCTTTTGGGAGCAGGCACCAGGGCTTCTACCTGGTCAGCAAAAGATTCAGATTACTCGGTCCCCAGAAGCCACACAGCCAGCTTTTGACAAACACTTTGAACAATTGAGCTTAAACTATGGGACTGTGCATATACTAAACCTCCTCAGTGAAACGAAACCTGGAGAAGTAGAACTGTCAGCCAGGTACAAAAGTCACGTCGCACGCAATCCTTTGAATCAGATTCTTGACCTTGAAGAGGCATCGGATCACCGTGAACTGCAAATGTCTCATTTTGATTTTCATGCTGAAACGAAGGGACCTGGGGGGTATGAAGCTGCAAGCCTGGTCAGGCGCCTTATACAAGATCGTGCTGAAGCTTTTGCGTACTTCCTAAGCGATGAAGCCGGGCTGTCAGGCTCAGAAACGGTGTCAACTGAAAAGGCTTCGCAAATACTTCCTACAGTCGTGTTGCAACAGGAGGGAGTTTTCCGTACGAACTGCCTCGACTGCCTGGATCGTACCAATCTCATACAGACGATAATCAGCCAGATGGCTTTCGAGTCATGTCTGAACCACCGAACCGAGCGTGCTTCTGCAGACTTTTGGATGAGGCACTCCAGTCTTTGGGCTGACAACGGAGATGTAAGAAGTAACAGCTCGCTTTGCCTCAGTGGCTTGCTAAGCAATTGAAAGGCACTATCAAAGATATATGCCGGCACTGGAGCCTTGAAGTCTTCATTTACGAGACATGGAAAAATGTCTTTAGCTGGCGCTATCGCGGACGCTCGCAAAAGTGCAACTCGCATGTACATGAATAACTTCGCCGACAAAGGGAGACAGAATACTATTGATATGCTTCTTGTGAGATGCACGCAATACGTCCTGGCTACCGTGGCCAGCTAATGATGATTTCGTAGGGGCGCTTGATGGACCAATCTCCCGTTCACTTATATGATCCCATTAATGATTATGTCAATGCCGAGCTTAAAAGAAGGTAAGTCAATGGAATTGATGGCATGAATTTAAAATGATGTTCATATAGGCTCGACGAGTACTCGATGTCGCGGGTCATTCGAATTTATGTGGGGACCTTCAATCTGAATGGCAAGGGAAGTGGTGTCAAAGAGGATCTTTCTACCTGGCTGTGCCCGCAATTGAACAGTCTAGAACAGCACCCAGACATCATCGCTGTTGGGTTTCAGGAAATCGTTGAACTAAGTCCCCAGCAGATCATGTCGACCGATCCCGTGAGGCGTCAGGCATGGGAACATACAGTACGACAAACATTAAATGAGAACGCTCGAAAGGGCTCTACTGAAGAGTACGTGCTTCTCAGAAGCGGACAGCTAGTCGGAGCTGCGCTCATGGTCTTTGTGAAGGCCAGTGCATTATCTAATATTAAGAATGTTGAGGGTAGCATGAAAAAGGTGATCTTTCTCGCTTGGTTAGCAATCTGAGATATTAACATCCAGAAGACAGGCATGTCCGGAATGGCTGGCAACAAAGGAGCTGTAGCAATCAGAATGGACTATGCCAACACACGTATCTGCTTTGTGACAGCACATCTTGCAGCTGGCTTTGCCAACTACGAAGAGAGGAATCGGGATTACAGGACTATCAATAGCGGACTACGCTTCCAACGAAATCGGTCTATCGAAGACCACGATACGATCATATGGCTCGGGGACTTCAACTATCGGATTGGTCTCAGCGATGATGAAGTACGCCGGCTGATTGACGCGGGTGACCTTGAGAAACTTTACCAGAACGACCAGGTGGGTAATTAGCAGAAATTGATTTTCTTTTCATGGCACTGACGAATTGAATTTAGTTGAATTTGCAGATGGTAGCTGGTAGGGCGTTTCCTTTCTATTCAGAGGCCCGAATTACGTTCCTACCAACGTACAAGTACGATAATGGGAAAGATGATTATGATAGCTCGTAAGTTTACCGATAATTCAGGCTTTCAGACGGGCAGCTTGTGCTAATAACGTCCAGGGAGAAAGGTCGGATCCCAGCGTGGTGCGATCGAGTACTTAGAAAGGGAGACAATCTGAAGCAAATCCATTATACAACCGCACCACTCCGCTTCTCAGACCACCGACCAGTATACGCAACCTTCCGGTGTACGATAAGTGCAATCGATGAGGAGTTGAAAGGAAGTTTGAGTCAAGAAATTTATGCAAAACGAAAAGCCGAAGTTGGAGACACGACGGCCAGTGCCAGGGATGGAGAGAACGAAGACGAGGATCTAATAGGATACGACTCTATAGCACCCGAACTTCCTCCTGCAAGTTCGGACCGCCGGAAGTGGTGGCTGGATAATGGTATGAAATCTATAAGCACTTCTTCGGAAGAATCAACAATCTGACATTTCTTCGAAGGTCTTCCGGTTCGATCAAACGTTGGGCCTCCAGAAAGAAATTCTACCCTAAATACTTCAAGGCCATCGAATCCTTTCACTCCCACTAGTGAACCGGATTGGGTTGTTGTACCCGAACCCATTACCACTCAGATCTCATCGGATCAACGATATCGGCCAGATGCACTAAAACCACCAGCGACAGGGCCAATACGCATGCTCCCGCCGCCACTCGACCCAGACACCAAGATTTCGTTCGACGACAGTCGTAATGGTGGTAGAACGAGGCTTAATCGCGAAGACAAATCAAGAGCTTCCAATGTCGCATCCACAGCGTCATCGACATCAGGGGTAACGCAAAAAGCAGCGCCTCCAGTTCCGAAGAAACCTGTGCTGCTTTCGAAGCTAAGCGGCCGAAGAGACTTGCAAAGCGGTATCGAAGTCAGCAGGGCGCTAGCTCGTCGGAGCACCCTAGTGAGCAATGAGAAGACCATAATTTTGCCCCCTCCCCCTCGTCTAAATACAGGCATAACGCCAACGTCCCAGTCCAGTCCACGATCCCCAGCGCCTCAGCCGATAGATAGTGTCCGGCAACAGCAAGGCATGTTAAATAACGATGACCGTCGACCCCTTCCTCCCCGAAGTGCCGCTGGTGGTCTTTCTAGCTCGAAGGACTTGATGGATGAAGATGACGATGGTGCCCGAACGATACCTTCGCTCCAGCCGCTGCGTCGTTAATGAGTCTAGAGAGCCCATGAAACCGTTTGACACCCTAAAACAGACATTCTCACTTCATGTCCCTGTGCTGTGCCCAATCAAAGGCTTGATTCTTAACCATGTGTGTTCTTCCCCACCCCACTATCATCCCGCCGATAGTACTCCCTCCTCCTGCCACCCTCGTCGACCACAATCCTCTCCCTCGTAGTTCGAAGACTCGCTCCGCTCTGCCGCGGGCTCTTCGCATACGTCATGCTGCTACTCCTCCGCCTCTGCGCCGACTCTAACCCCGCGTCCCCCACCCCGAGTAGGGTCTCATTGCCTGCTCCCGTAGATATCTGGCCGTTACCATATGAGTAAGAAGCATAGCTGAGGGGCCGAATTTGGACGCTAGTGCGCGAGGATCGCGGGGACACTTGCGAGATGACGACCGCTTGTTGTTGTTGGTCTGGCTGCGAGCGGCGGGCCGATGGGGGTGCGTAAGCATGGGGTCTGGAGCTGGGGCGGCGTTCGACGCTGAGGGAGGAGCGGTGACTTCGGGCTGGAGGGGGTTGGACGCGGAGGACCGGTCGGTTCGGTACAGTGGTGGGTTCGGGTTCAGGGTGGACTTTGGTGATGCACATTCTCAGGATTGAGGTTATTATGCTTATTGAGGTTATTATGCTTGATGACCAAGCAATACTTCAAACAGCTTGCACTTGGGGGAATCTCTGCCTGTCAGAATGGTAAAGCCATGGCTTTTGCGGGCAAATAACTATGAATCACTGTGTTGGTGAGTCGCCTTGTTCTGCTTCCGATGGAAGCTTAGGGTTACGCGGGTGGTCGGTCTCTACGAAGGATCAATGACTCAAAACTACTGGCTAAGCAACCTGTTTCTTCCGTTTTGTCTGGAAGAAGTAAGACGTAATTGGAAGGGGTTGCTTGAATAGATCACAACATGGTAAATACAATTATACAATTACTACTTCATAGACTCAGAGGTCCGTCAGGCAGCTTCGTTGTCCATCGATTCGTGCTAGGAACAAGCGATGGTGTAACGAGATGAGTCGACCGCTTAGCAACAGCGCTGGGAGATGAACGGCGGGATGGATTGACGTACACAATGGTCGACTCTTGCAAACGTTCCCAGTAAATGACTTGGACGTTGGTAACCATTTTGATAATCAACAGGCTTGATAACAACGTGTTTTCGAAAGTATGCATGCATACATACTGGGACATAAAATGAAATCCAGGATGCCGGCAATCTGGGTGTAGATGGTTATAGATCGCTTGATCATGATGTTCGGTCAGTCACACTTCGACATTTCAGTCCTGAGACCCTACTCACCCTTCCTCAATGTTGATCCAAGTAACGTGAAGTAAGCTTCAAATGCCGTAGATGGCAAACCAGAAACGGCTTATGCCTATGAATCATGCTCGTGTCAAAATATAATCGTGTCAAAAGCCCCAGAGTAATGCAACGCCGTCCCGTTGGTATCACTGGCATTTTCCAAGCACCTACGCAAAAAGGTCCGCAGTCCCAAAAAGCAATCTGTATGCAGTTATGCCTACGCCATTCATGGAATGTCTATGGTGCAGGAGGCGCAGGAGGCGCAGGAGGAGGGGGAGGCGGTGCAGGAGGGACGACCTCTGCACCCTTCTTTCCGCCCTTTGAACGTTTCATTTTCGGTTTTGCTGGCCTCCCAGCGAACCATCCTATGGAGGTGGCTTGCTTCGGCTTTGGAGCTTTCGGTTTCTTTCCTGAACGGACGTTAGAATTGACGACGAAGAGAGCACCAAATAATGTTGAAGGTGCAACAGCTGGATTTACTATACCTCCAGACGCTGAAAGAGCAGGAGGTTCTTGGGGGGGCAGACCTGGATCTTCTTTCTTCGCTTCAGGTACCACAATTACATCTACCGCGGCCGCCGGTAGTGGATCATCCACCTTCGCGGGTTCAGGCATTGGCCACATGTGCATCGTAATGGTTGTGTCGGGTTCGATTACTGTTCCCCAAACTTGAGGTAGGATAATCTCACCGTTTGTGCCTACGAGGTCGTAATGTCCTTCTGCGACATGGGGCCCGATGACTTCAACGTGAAGGAAAGCTTGCCTGATAAGGTCTTCCATCCCCTATTGAAAAATAAGAAGGTTAGACGTCAGAGCCAGGTCATGCGCATTAAAAAGGGTCCTTTTAACTTACCGTCCATGTATTACACAGATGGAAAGGGAAGCTGAATTTTCTGCCAACGGCATCTTTGAACTTGATTGGCTTTTTCTTTTCTTCAGGCGCGGGAGGGGGTGGGGGTGGTACGGCTGCGGCGGCAGCTGCCGCAGCTGCTTCCTCAGCGGTTTTCTTCTCGGCAGCTTCTTTGGCTGCTTTATCAGCAGCCGCCTCCGCCTCCGCCTTGTCCTTGGCTTTTTCGTCGGCAGCCCTTTTCTCAGCTTCCTCGGTGGCCGCAGCCGCAGCCGCTGAAGCTGCCGCTGCAATATCCTCGGCAATCTTTTTATCAGATGCCGCCTTTGCCGCAGCGTCTTCCGCGGCCTTCTTTGCTGCAGCTTCTTTGGCATCTTGCTCTGCCTTCTGATCTAAGAAAAGTTTTTCCAGCCGAGCAAAGTTTTCGTCAGCCTTTGAATTGTCGGCAGGAGGGGCAGGAGGAGGTGGGGTGGCCGCAGCAGCCGGCGCAGGCGCAGGCGCAGGCGCAACTGGTGGGGGTGGTGGTGGTGGTGGTGAGTAAACAGCATAGGGAGGATACATTGGAGGCGGAGCCATTGCTTGAGGCATGGGGTACGCTTGAGGGCTATACGGATAATAGGCAGCCCCTGGGGCGGGATGCATCATGTCTTGGCCGCCATAAGTAGCACTACTGTGTGGTCCCATTGTGTTCCCCATAGCTGCTCCACCATGATGCCCAGGGCTGAAGTAGCCAGGCGCCGCCGCACCGGGTGCCGATTGGTAAGGTGGAAATGCATAAGGACCTGGGTTCACAAAGGGTGTAAGCTGCTGGCCTGCAGGTACTATGCTTGTTGTAGGAAAAGGGCTGTAGGGTTGGCTCGATGAATAGTTTGGCGCATAATTAGCGGGCGAAGTCCCGGCATGACCCCAATGTTGGTATATACGGCCATGATGTGGCGGTGGGCCACGGGCGTAGCCCGCGGGGTATTCCTCGTTGGAGTCCACACTTCCGGGCGCGGCCACCGGGGCTTGTCTGTGCGCTCTGGGAAGAGAGTGATGACGATGATCGTACGAAACCTGACGCCGCGCGGGTTGACGGTTTGCTAGTTCGGGACGAGATGCTTCAACGATAGGGCGATGGTGGTTCGAGGTTCGCGGTCTGGATGCAGATTCTGAGGGTCCGATGTCATCCGGGTCCGCAGCGTGAAGCACCTGCCAACGCTCGTTCTCCTCAAGCGAGTCAGAATATTCCTGGCTGCCGACTGCTGAGCTTGGTGAGACTTGCACACCAGTGCCAGAAGAGTCTTCTTCGTCAGTCACAGATGAACCTTGCGACGAGTGTTCCGACGTGGCGTGATCGATAGTGATGTTGATTCTAGAGAATATAAGGATGATTATCAAGGACGTACGAAGAAGGGTATGTGTGCTGTGTACACTCACGGCATGAGAGTAGCCGCTTGGAGCAAGGGATTACCTAGCTCGAACCTCTACAAAGGAGGTCGTCGAGCATAGATAGCCTTGACTCTGTATTGATGCCAATTGTCGGCGGTCCAGGAGTAAGAGGATTTGAGTCGCTGCAACTTGGCGGCAATTGCTGGTTGTCGAATCGGTAGCCTATAGGACCCACGGATCGACTAGGAGCGTAATCGAAGCCTTTTGGAAGAGTATTCTCACCAACTCGCTACTGAAATACGCTGCAGAGAACGGTCAACAAAGATGAAGCTTTTGCTTGCTCAATAGCAGAAGCACAAAATATATCTTCGGAGCCGCACGGCTTAACGATATGATGAGTGGAGAATGTAGGGATTGGGTGCCAGGCAAGGAGTAGATATGGGTATGTTGTATATATAATGACGACGAATTGGCGCAGACCACTAGAGAAGAAAGTAATTTTGGTTGTTGATTAAACAGCGGGATGATGATGCGAGGGACCAACGAGTCCCCTAACAGTCGACGGCAGTACTAGAGTATCAAGGTACCTTAGTCCTTCAACCGGATACTGTATCTGTACCCTACCTAGGCGTAAGATATGTGTCACCGTGTCACCGTGCCAACTCAGGCACTTTACGGAATAAGGTATGTAGTCGCTCTCATGGGTACGTATGTAGTAATAAAGCTAAGGTATTTGCCAAGAAGCTAAGGTACTATATTCCCAACTTGCTGACTGTTATGAATCAAGGAAGACGTCCTATCGTACTCGAAAAATCATAAGGCATAATAACGATTGCCCGATCGGGCTCAGGAGCCCGAATTTACCATTGAGGTCTATTCGATTAGTTCAGTCAACATTTCATTTGTGCTGTATTGTGCAAGCAATAAGAAGTATGACTCGGACATGTTGGGCCCCTATAGTTCGAGTCTGTTATATATGCGCTCGGGCTTGAAGACGATTGAGAATCACTTTGGTTATCCGAATTATATCGAATCAAGCAATGATCCGGGTGATTTAGGGGAGCGTTGTTTGCCCAATGCCTGCCCAACGTAGTACTCGCCACTGAATACTGCGAAACAACCGTCTTTTTCTCTTCAAGCAGGCATCCATTTTTGCTATGACTCTAGAAACCCGTGATACCTCGCACAGGCGCAGCGCAGCCATTCTCGAGCCACTCAGAATCCTATACTTATAACCTAGCACAAGCGCCAAGGCTGCATGCTCGACCAGACCAACCAGGAGCTTTCCTTTTGGGAGGGGTCTTGCTTGTCCACTAACGTTGAGACCCGGCCTACTTGCATTATGAGGTGCCTTTGTGGTCTAACATTAATTATCGCTGTACGGAATGCGTACTTCTTAAGAGTAGTTCTTTCACTGCAGAAACTTCGAAAGGATTATAGCCGTCGTTTATTGCTTGTCTTATTATCTCCGCGAGCTTTGATGTCGATTGTTCGTTTAGTTTGTGTAATATCGGCATTGAAGGGAACGGTATATCTTCACCATTCTCAGTGACTGACACTACAGCAGAAGAGTTCTTCGGCGTTCGAGGTAGAACTTCAAGCAGCAGATCAGAGGCCTGCAATGCATCATCAGGTAAAATCCTGAGCGAAGATAATAAGATTCACTGAACCTACCATCTTCAATCCATAGTAGCCTCTTAGATATCCATCGCAGAGCTCAACACTCCTACAAAATCGGCGCAACGACTCGGCAAGTATCCTGATTATACTACTCTCCGAGCTACTCGTAGCTGACATAAATAGCACTTCACCGAGGCGAGCATGTATCTGAGTAGCAGACGCAATTAGTATCATTAGAGGGACATGAAGCATATTCGAGCTATCACGTCGACACAACATACATTCCAAGCGTTGGGGGCCACCAATAACACTTCCTCGAGGCAGAACTCGGCCTGAGAGAACAGACCCTGCGCTACGTATAGGTCTGATAACTCGGTCCATGCCTCGATATCTGTAGGAGAAGCTCCCAGCAGTTCGACAAGAGCCTCAATCGCATCGGCAGTCCTCGAGAGACTGCGGAGAAGTGCAATTCGACGTTTCATCACCGGCTGTGAACCTTAAGAGTCAGTGCCAGTTTCTCAGCTCAATGGTTCGAGGACTTCGCACAGTATTGACAGGGTCTTCTGCGAGAACTTCCTGATACTCCTCTAAAATTCGTTCAAGACCTGAATCATCCAACGCCACAGCTTCTTGATACAGCCCGCGTAGGCCCATCACACGCTCATTTGTAGCTCCGAATCGATCGACAAGCTTTTCGAGGCATAGGTGTGCAGCTTTGTCGTCCCCTATCCGCAAACAAGCCAGCAATAGCTTTTCGTACGTGTTCCATATCTCTGTAGAATCTGGATAGGACACGAGGGGAAGTGGGATCGAGGTCTTGCTGGAGGCATACTTTCGGAAAAAATGTTCAGTCTGCTGTGACAGACTGAGAGCTTCAGCGTGGGACTGTTGAAGAGGAGAGCCTAGACCCGTTGCGGTAGTCATTTTTCCTTAGAACTCTTCAATGAAATTCGGAGTCGTGATAAGGTATATTGTCTACTCTATTGACCGTTTGACCGTTCAAATACAAGTCGTGATTGAGGAGTTGACACAGCTCGTACTTTAGGATGGTTTCGACCGGGGTGTTTCGAGCCGCAGGCGCGCTTACTCGTACAATGCACTACAGTGTACCTCCGTACGGCCGTATACTACCTACATAGTTACATTAATGAGCGCTAGTATTCTATCGCGCCTTGAGCTCTAGTACACGATAGGCTTTACTTATACAATTCATAGGTATGTACCACAGTATTCCGTAATGCACATTCAAACCGTTGAACAGAGGTATTCACCAATATTGATATGGGCCATTACCTTATCTACGGCTTTGGTACTCCGTTGTCCTAAGATATGATATGAAGATGAACTCTGCAATTCACTTTAGGGTCTTCACTCGCAATAGTCTCCACACTCGACCTTTCGTTGCTCATCTGCAAAGACCTCAGGCCACAATAGCGTTATAAATGACAGAGAAAGGCTCTAATTTCGTGTTATGAACTTCGGTCGATACCACCTCGGGGTACTATAGCATGGGTACTGCTGGTGAAAGCTCTGTCTGGTGCTACTCTACCAGTAACCCTTGAATTACACGTGTTTGCGCAATGTTAGTGCACAAAATCTTACTTATAAATATTGCTAAATCACATGTAGGTTCGAAAAATCGCTTTACGATCTCATCAGGGGTCTACGGAACCATAAAGGTAATGAGAGGGAGTATATTCAGCACAGCCTTCGAGAATGCCGGAACGAGATCAAAGGGTCCGACATGGGTGTGTGGTATCCTGATGCATCATTCGTAGGGAAGGAACTCATGAAAGACAGACCTGAAGGCTACGGCGTTACTGAAGCTTATTTACCTCGAGATGTTTGGTCATGACATGTCTTGGGCATCATTCCACGTGCTGGAGGTCATGTCAAGTCCTAAGTACCTTCAAAAAAGGGTGGGATACCTAGGAGCCGTACAAAGCTTCCGACCTGATACAGAAGTCTTGATGCTCGCAACTAACCTGCTCAAGAAGGTACATATGCACTCTATGGGAGTCTCGGAACTCGAATTGACGTTGGTCTTCAGGACATAACTTCGTCTCTACTGCCTACAATGTCTCTGCCTCTTGTCACCTTACCGCATATTAATACTGCTTCTCTGGCTTTATCGCTTTTGTCAGATCTACTACCAAGGCTATCACACTCTAATCCAAGCATACGTAAGAAGACTGTTGTCGCCCTCTACCGACTGGCTTTGGTATATCCAGACACTTTGCGACCAGCTTGGCCGAAGATTAAGGATCTTCTGATGGATGAACAAGAGGACTCAAGTGTAACAGCCGCAATAGTTAACGTAGTATGCGAGCTAGGCTGGAGACGACCGCGAGACTTTTTACCCTTGGCGCCAAGGCTTTTCGAGTTACTTGTCGACGGAGGCAATAATTGGATGGCTATCAAGATCATCAAGCTAGTTAGTGTTGCTGCGCCTATGAGTGCTAATTTGATTAACGAGTTAGCAGTTTGCGACCCTAACTCCCTTGGAACCACGTCTGATTAAGAAGTTGTTGCCTCCTCTAACAAATCTGATTCGCACTACACCGGCAATGTCGCTTTTATATGAATGCATCAATGGCATCATTCAAGGCGGTATATTAGAGGGCACAGAAGGTGTGCATGAAGGGGATGATGTCGCAATTTTGTGCGTTGGGAAACTTAGGGCGATGATCATGATAGAGGGCGATCCTAATTGTAGGTCAAGCCCAAGGGTATGGGTATATACCACTAACAATTAGGTAGTAAGATATGTGGCGCTACTTGCCTTCAACCGGATTGTGACCTCGCATTCCTACCTCGTTTCTGCACACCAGGACGTCATTATGAGTTGTATCGATGATCCAGATATCTCAATACGCATGCAAGCCTTAGATCTCGGCGCGGGCATGGTCAATAGTGACAATGTTGTGTCTGTTGTCGAGCTCTTGATGAACCAGCTACGAAATGCGCCTTTTTCGGTCAACACTATTGATAATGGGCGCAAACACGCCCTGGGGGTAGAGCCAGCTGCAGATTCGGAGGGAGAAGACCCGGAAGAGATGCTTCGACCCTCGAAAGAAGCCCAAGGTGGAGCATCAGCGCTACCAGATGAGTACCGACTTTCAATTATTCGCCGCATTCTTGATATGTGCTCCAAGGATACTTATGTTAACATCCTCGACTTCGAGTGGTACGTCGAAACACTTGTGCAGTTGGTGAGGCTCCTCCCAGCTGGAACGATGATTGAGACTGGGCCATCCGAAGATCGTGTAAACACCAGTCACGATTCTCCAGAGTCAGCGGAAGACGATGTCTCATGCGCTATTGGTTGGGAACTGCGTAACGTGGCTGTGAGGGTGAGCTCAATCAGGACTGAGGCGGTCCACGCCGCGAGTTCACTGGTAGTCCCTCAAGGAAACGAAGGCTCCGCAGCCCTTGCCCCCTTGGGTGGTCAGGGAGTTCTGCGATATGCGGTATGGATTGTTGGGGAATATGCTGGCGAGCTTCTTGACGCGTCTAGCACGCTGACCTCGTTGGTTCATCCACGGACACACTCGTTTCCTCCTTTTGTCATATCCGCATATCTTCAATCAGTACCGAAGGTCCTCGTATCAACGATCTCAAACGACGGACTTATTTGGAACTTGGAGCGCAAGACCATGGTTTCTTTGCTATTGGCCAGGGTCGTTCATTTTCTGGAACCATTGGCCACGCATCCCAGCCTGGAAGTCCAGGAAAGATCTGTTGAGCTACTCGAGCTCATGCGTGTAGCAATTCAAGCAGTTACAGGCCATGGTGTGGAGAATGAATACGGGCCTCTTCTATTGACCAAGGCATTACCGGCCCTTTTCTTGGGCCCTGTGCTGAACCCTGTAGCTCCAAACGCGCAGGAGAAGGTTCCGCAACCAGAAAGTCTGGATCTAGACCGTGCCATCAACCACCATCTCTTGGGATTGCTGGATGGCGTTGATGGCTCCTACTCGACGGAACCCGAGTCTGCAGACTTTGAATGGTTCTATAATCGTCGTCCAAAACAGGAGGTGAGCACCATGGCCGCATTTGACGCGCTGCCGCCGGTGGAAGCGAGCATATTATCATACCAGCAAAGTGTGAGTGACACAGTTGATCCAGAAACTCTCGCCAGGAAAAGAATCGAGCGCCAGGAGAGGATCGAGCGCCAGGGAAGGAACAGGGACGACCCATTTTACATCGCGAGTTATGATCGCTCTTCCGGAACCTCTACTCCCTTTCACGATATACTTAGGAACACTAACGGTGCAGACGTTGACGTTGACTCAATACCAATCATGGACCTAGAACTGGGAGATAAGCGATCTGGAGCAGAATATTTGGCTGTGGATGTTACAAAGCCAAAGCGCAAGCATCCAAAGAAGTTTCATATCACGACAGACGAGAACATCGATTTGAATGAACCTGCCATTGATCGAATACCTCAAACTGGCGGAAGCGCAATCAACGCGAGTGGTTCGTCAACACGGAAACGCGACACATCCAAGGCATTGCTCGAAGTTGACTCAAGTGGTCTCGGTGGGTTTTCGCTTGAGAGTGACCAAAACGTGTCTGGACAGTTCGATTTCGAAGAACAGGAGGTAGATGATGCAGAGATGGCGAAAGCACTCCAAGAGGTCGAGCGCTTACGATTGGAAATGCAGCGTGCCTCTGAGCGAGTCCGAGCTGCAGATGAGATTCCCCCTGAAGGCACGCTGGTTAAAAAGAAAAGAAGGAAGAGAAGGAAGGACGGAGTTCCGGAAGAAGTAATGGTTTCGGAATCTGGGGTGGGCCCGGAAGATGGGACTGGCGTTGACAGCCCAATTGGCGCAAAAGTGGTTCAGGTAACGAAACCGAAAAGGAAGAAAAAGCAGTCGATAGCTCCGAATTATGATGCTCATGAGTGAAGAAGCAGTAGCCAAGAAGATGCAGGCCGAGGCTTCGAGTATATATCGTCTAGTGACCAGATCAGTTAATGAAGACAATCTAATCTGTTGTTGTTCATGCATAGGCTATAACGACGGCCACTGATGGTTTGAACTACCTTAGCATTATATGATAACCCGTTCTCATAATACAAATACAATCAAATAAACGCTTCTTTTGAACGATAGACATTTCATATAAAGAAAGATTTTTTGAAAACCAATATTTACACTCTCGAGTTGTCTCTCATGGGAAGACGAGAAAAAACGAACCAAATTAATAAAATCAATCAGAAACAAGAGAGACGAGAGAAAACACCGCTGGCAATGAAGCCTGTGATCCATCTCGACCGTCATGGTCAGGTGGGCGCAGTCGGCGCGACGCCGACGAGTGGAAGGGGCGCACTCAGTACGCCCAAACGTGGCACAACCCAAATCGCGGCGGATATGACGATGAAGAGGCAAAGAATAAGCGAACTCTATGAATCGAAGGAGAAAAACGCGTCCGGAATGGTTTCAATGACGAAATTGAGCAAATTGCTCATCCTGATAGAGAATTTGACGCGGCGGACCAGCGAAGCTACCGCGACGACGAAGCGCAGCGACATCAGCACACTGGTGAAGAGGCCGAAGAAATCAGCTGATAGGCTGGAAAAAATAAATAAAGAGGGGAAACACGCTCAAGAAGCAGACATCTGGGCCAAAATAGCAAGAGGTCTCGCAGTTATTAACTTATTTCGCAGAAGGTGAGAATTGAACATAAAAATAGCGAAATACTACGACACAGAAAGCAGAATGAGATAATGCATGAAATGTCAGAAATACAAACATTTAACATATGCATGCAAGAAGAAGAAACGCTGCGCTCACTGTGCACAAGATCATCGCTTCGAGAGCTGTTTGCATTAGAAGAACTCAGCGAAGTGAAAATGCAAAGCGTGCAAGAAAACACATAAGACGTTTGATTGAAAATGTTTCAAAAGACAGAGAGAGAAGAAGAAAGTCAGAATGACAGTGAAGACGAAGCTCATTTATCACACAGTCAAGACAACGAAAGCACGAAGAGCAATGTTCTCTTCACTATTTTCAAAAGAAGTGATAATTTTCACTCATGCAGCGAACAAAAGAACGAAGCGCAAGATTACATTACAGAGAAGATCATTGCAGACAAGTAGATTGCAAAACACACTTGTGATGATGAGTGAAAGCATGATACAACAACTGATTAAAAAAAGATGCTCAGATGACTTGTTGCAAAGTTAAATTGTCTTGATAAATCAAAGCAGCAACAGCGAGATGATGTCATCATCAACAAGCATGCAGTTTATAAAGAGAATCAAGAACTCAATACATATAAATAACACTCATGAGAAACTATAATGATAATACAACAAGAGTTAGAAATACTGCAGTACAACGTTCACAACTTAAAAGTAAGATGATGATAACATTATTGCAGAAAGAAAAGATAAAGAAGTATAATTTATTAATAATACAAGAATTATGAAGACATCATGTTGAAGCAAAGATGTACAGTTCAAGTCATGCAAGCTTCAAGTTTAAAAACAATGATGAAAATACATGCTTTTATATCAACAAATGCATTGATAGTAATAATTAACATAGCATATGATACTTCAAGAATGTAAAAATGATAATGTTTCAGATTTACTTTAATGATCATGAGATGAAGCATGAACTCATCAACATTCATGAAGTATACAACTTATTTTCAAACAGTCACAATAAAACAAAAGACAAGAGTAATCTTTCAATGATAAAGCAAACTTTGCACATGCAAAGTAAAAGCATTATAATTGAAGATTTCAATTTACATCATTTATTTTAAAAGATATTTTTATATTTTTAACAGCATTTGCTGTGAAATGATTTATTGAACATTATATGCACAGTCAGCATCTTACAAGCGCTTTTACAAAATATCATAATCAAAGATTATCAGAATGTTCAAACTATGATTCATTTATCATTTATCATTGATAAAATGATGAATAAACTGTTATACTGCAACATTAATGAGAAAATAAAGAATTCATTTAAACATTTTTCTTATTAAAATAACATTAAATTTTAAAATGCAAGAAAAGTTGTAATATCATTTAAAATGAAATTGAAAATTTATGAAATTGAAAAAGTTTAATGATATTATAAAGAAACTACTTTTAAAATCATTATTAAACATGTTAATAAAATGTTAATACATTAATGAGTATACAATAAAGTTATTCAATTTATTGAAGAATATAATTAAGAAATTCACTTTATAAGTAAGATTTTATAAGTGAGTCAAATTGAAATAAACAGCAAAATACATCAGAATAATTAAGAAAATAAAACACTTACATCATGAATGTTGCATTCTTTGCAAGTGAAAAGCATATATTAAAGCATGCAATAAAAAGAATAAAATTTAAAAAAAAACTTAAATAAAATAAGTTTCATGCAATGATGCAAACTTTAGAAAGCTTTACAAAAAGACTCTTCAGTATGATAAAGTGAGTAAGAAATTTAATGATAAAAATGTTAACTTAAATTATTATATTATTGCTAAAGTATCATGATGTTATTGCAGTTATGACAAGAAATAAAGTTAAAATTATGTTTTAAGCTCACTTTTTTTCTTTATTAATAATATTCATGAATGACATTGAAAAATTCATTTACTCATCATTAATTGAGAATGACAAGATAGTGATGAAGTGCAAAATAATAAAAGCAACGTACAAAGTAATTTCTAACAAGATATTAAGCATTAATAAGATAATTAATTAAGCATTGTAACAGTTAACATGCAGCATCTTGAAGTAGATAAGATTTTTATTCAACAAATGTATTCAGAAAAGCATATAATCATTTCATTTCAAGAAGATGATCATGATAATATTATGCAAATATGAAAAGAAAGATTATTTAAAGTTTTTAACATTTAAATTTATAGTGTTTTTAAATATATTAAGTAAAGTATTGAAATCAATAATTTTGAAACGTCTGCAACACATTTTGAAATGCATGACATGCTATCAAGCATGCAGATAAAAATCAGAAGATAATGATTGATTAATATAATATTGCAAATGATTATAAAGAAAGTTTACATAATATGAAGTGATTAAAAGAAAAAAATAGTCTTATTGCTGAGTTTAAATATATTTAAAGTCTTCAACAATGTGTTGCATATTCAACTACTTCATAACATTTGATTTGATTTGATTTGATTTAAATTCATACACTTTTGTAACATTGATTTAGACTCAACTTATGAGAGAAACTATGCTATGTGTATTAAATAACCAAAATTCTTTGAAGAAGAAAATCACTCATCAACTACACAACAACTTCATATCGTTGAAACAATAAAATTGACACTGTGTTATCAATAATGAATCTATAGCTTTTATTCAGCGCATGATGCTTGAGTAAACTTTTATGAGTGTCTGTGCTGTTTATTGTAACACATTGTCTTTGCTCTGCTCTTCATTGACGATATTTTATACAACAATGTTTTGATTCGATTTTTAATTCAAAGATGAAAGACGTTTCTTTGCATTCGTGATGCTCATAATTGTAACACAGAAACTGTGTTCTCTTTCTTAATGATTGTTATTCATTGAGCAGAGAAATGTGTGATGAAAGAGAGATGCGCATGATGAAAAGATAAAGTGTGATTATATTGAATAACTCTTTTCTTCTTTTGATTTGACTTATGTCACGTAGACGTTGAATAGATTGTTAATATAGACGTGCAATCGCAATCATTCAATGCTTAGCTGATCAATAGTAGAGATGCATTCTGATCATTCTCATGTGCTCTCAATTTTTCACGTAGATAGATGTATGACTTGACATCAAGTAAAGAAGATGAGCTTAAGCTTTCTCAGTATATCAGCGTGATTGACGAGTCACTACTTCTTTGAACACATGTAATCACAAACTCAAGACTCATCATCTGATTCATTTATTCTATTTGATATCTTTTCATCAATTACTTGACAACATTATTAATGTGATGAAGATGTTTCAATATCGATGCAGTCAACAAGTTGCAAATTCTTTGATCATTTGTAGTCATGACTTTCAGACTCTTTATTTGAATCGACTATTTTACTAGTAGTATCTTTTCATCTTTTACTGACATTGACATGTCATTAATCTTCTTTGTAGATTGATTGTAACTGTTAGAAGAAAATGTTGTCGTGTGAGTGAAAACTCTGCACAATGACTTTTCTGATCACGTAACATTTTAACATCATTCAAAATGCATCAAATTGAAATCTCTTGACTCTTCTGACTTCTATTCAAAACAGAATAGAATTAAAAGATTCATAGTTAACATCATGTATAAATGAATCTCATTATCAGCTTTACTTCATAACATAAAAAAAGAAAAGTTTCTACTTTTTTACTTAATTGAGTGAAAGACTTTCTAAAAGAGCAATGCATTACTCTGATTATAAAAAATTATATACTTAAGAAGTATAATGTTAATGTAAATATATCACAAGAATCTTCACTGTCTTTAATATTATATTTATTCTACAATGTAAATTTTTTGAATATATGCAATGACATTAAGTTACAAGTCAGCATTACAGAATTTATAAATAATAATAATAATAATAATAATAATAATAATAATAATAATAATAATAATAATAATAATAATAATAATAATAATAATAATAATAATAATAATAATAATAATAATAATAATAATAATAATAATTCATACATCTTTATGACATCGATTAGATCGACTCATGAGAAAGATCTATGCTATGTGTGTCAAGTGAACAAAATTCTCTGAGGTATAAAATCGCTCGCTGTCTATACGACTGCTACACGCAGTCGAGACGATAAAACTGAGACTTTGTACCAAATTTGTTCGCGATGATCACACGTTAGAGAATGAGTGTTCTTGCTACTTTAAACTGCTTCAGCAGCTTCGTTTTCATCATCATTCTCGCTGTTGTCTTGAGATTCTTCGTGATTGAGACGATGATTCGATAGTTCGTGAAGTCAATGTCTCGTAGCATATTCAATCGAAGATGCGTTCAATTCGAACAGTTCATCAGAATATGCTTGACTGTCTGATGACTTCATTCGCAGTCGCATCGAGAACTATTCGCGCTCGATACATTTCTTGAGTGCAGATAGACATTCAGCTCTATGCGTTCAATTCTGATGTGAGTTGCAAGAATGCTTTTGATCTTCTGAAAATCATCATGCATTCTTACTGACTTCTTGAATAGATGAGATCTTTGAGCGAAAGATGTGTTAATGTCTGCAATGCATTTCTTGTAGTTTTCTCATCGAAGATCTCATTGACTTTTATGAAACTGTGCGATTGCACGTTCACTTGTTTGAGTCGATGTTAAGAAGTCGAGTTGTCTGCGTCTAGACTGTATCTTTGCTCTCTCGCGAATTGAAACGTTCAGAAACGTCATTTTTTTTGAGATCGAGAAGCGAGAAATGAGTCTATTAGTTTCTATCAGACGAGCATGTATGATCTCGCATGCTCATCGAGTCTTCTGTGTTCTGTCGTTGACTCAACTGCGTAGTGTGACTTGATTCTGTAGCTTGTTCAGATGAACATGTAGCGAAGATGTATATGTTTCGACTTTCAGCGTTTCGATGTTTACTTTCTTGAAGACGTCGATCACATGACACAACGCTTGATTCTGAAGAGTTTCTAGTCTTTGTTTTGTACTCGACAATTCTTCTTCTTTATTGCGTTGATGTCATATCGATGCTTCGAACGTCATTTCTGATCTTATCATCGCTGAGTATATCTGTCTTGCTTTTGCGAATGTAGTTTCTCAGATGAAGATCTCAAGTCAACTAAGCATCAGCATCTTGATGACGTGATCTGCTTCTATTTGACGAAGATGCGAATCTCATTGTAGTTTCGTGTTCAGTTGAACTTCGAGAATTCATACGTTCGATTTCGACTTTATTATTGAGTTTTCTATGCATAAACTGACTGTCATGTCGAATCTTTTTGACTTGCGAATAAAGTGTGTGAGTTCGTATTTCTCTGAAGCGAACGTAGCGTCATGAGTTCGAGCTCATTTCGCACAGACGTCGTGTGCTTGACTTAGTGTTTTGCAGATTGATTCTGTGATTTTGTCATAGATCAGAATATTGATGTCATTTACGAAGTTAAGCACTTTGATTTTGATTTCTAAAGCTTCGCATTTTTCGATTAAGCTTGCGTTAAAGAATAGAAAGAGAATCGATGATATGAAAAACTCTTGCGATATGTCAGCATTTACTCGTCGCATCGCGCTGATTTGTTCATTGAACGTCAGCGATGATTCTTTGTCTTTCAGAAAGCTGCAAGTTCATTTGATTATGTAGTTCAATGTTCTTCTCATTCTCAGAGTGTGCAGAAGTCTGATGTGCGAGACATGATTAAACGTCTCAACGACGTCTAGACTAAGCATGAAGATCACTTATCTGATTTCGCAGCTTCATACTGCGTGTACTTGATCTACTAGTAGATCTAACGCTGAGATCACGAATCACTTGCGTCTCGTTCTCATTTGAGCGTTCGAAAGCATGTGATGAGTCTCAGCAATGTCACTTAATCTTTTGATCATGATTGATTTCAATGTCTTATTCATGATGTTTAGCAGAGCAATGAGTCGATACGTCTTTGAATCGATGTAGTCGCTCTTCTTTGATTTGCGTAGTACTATTGTCTGAGCTTTTTTGAACTGCTTCGAATGATATTTGTGAGTTACACATGCGTTGAACAGACTGATTAATATCGAAGTCAGTTCTGTTAGACTCGCTTGAAGCGCTTTATTTGAAATTTCAAATGCGTCTGACGCTTTGTCAACTTTTACTCGTTGAATCGTCTATCTCATCTCGTCTTGTGATAGAGCTGAATTGAACGACACTGTCAGCAATATAAACGACTTCGAAATGTCGCTGATGTTTGTCTGAGACGATGATGAAAAGAACTTCTTTCGTAGAATCTCTGTTTTTTCTTCAAATGAATCTGCTATGTGATCGAAATTGTTGCTCTTTAATGATGAAAACTGCGAAAGTTTCTTGAGTAGTTGACTTTCGATTCTGACTCATTTTGCGAAGCGTCAAATCGATTTCAATTTGTTGCTCAGCTCATGCATCTGTGATTTAAAATGTGAACATTTTGCTTCTTTAATGATCTTGTTTTTGTGATCGTTGTATTTCAGATAGTCATTTCATGTCTCTAGAGTACTCTGCGTTTTTCATACGACTCGTAGTCGTCGCGATTTCGTCACGACTTTCGAGCAGATCTGATTTCAGAAGTCTCGTGCTCAATTCGACGACTTTGCTCAAGAAGTAGACTTCTCGATGACTTTTTGTAATGCATAAATGATCTCAACTACTCTGTCATTTATCGCTGTCTTGTCATCGAGAAAACGATCGACGAGAAGATGTATTCTTAGATGAGCGTTTAGTGCTTCTGTGTTCATTTTCTTTCATAATCGACGAGTCGTGAGCTGCATAAAGAATGTGCGTAGACACAGCTTCGTGACAATGAAAAGATGATCAGATTCTTGATGCAGATCAGTTCTCATCTCGCATTTGTGTATCATGAACTGTATTTTCTCACTGTCAAACGCTAAATCTATTGTTGTGAGCTGATTGTGAGTCTCTCTAGTAATTGTGCCTGATTCAAGCAGTAACTTTAGTCTTGCGTTCATAATGATGTCTAGTAGAGCATCAGTCGCTGTGTGACGAGTAAAGCATTTTCTGTCTTCTCAGTGTGAGTGATGCAGATTGAAATCTTCTACAATTAGCTGTTCGCAATCATCTTTGATTAGTTTGTTCAGACGAGAAATAGTAGATGATTCTTCTGTGAAGATGATAGACAGTGAGCACGAATTGTAGATGTTTATGAGTCGTAGTGTCTGTATCTCGTCTTTCGAGTTGCTAGTTTGTAGCTTGATTGAGCAAATGTTCGATTCAATGATTTTCATTGTTTATTGATCGAGTTTTAGACGCTTGTTGACATAAATGCATGTTCTTGCTTGAGATGATGAGTCTTTCACTAAATGAAAGAAGTTGTGAGTCGAGCTAAACGTCTGTGAAACGTTGATGTTGCGATCTTGTTTCTGAATGACTATTATGTCAAATTTACGAACTTCTTTGTCTATCAAAAATGATTTCTGAATTTTCAATGACTTTCTGATGTTGTACTGTAGAATTTGCAGAAAGATTTGATTCGTCATAGAGATATCTGTAGCTGCTGTTGACTCTGCACAGAGACAGCTTTTTGTATGCTTTTAGTCGTTGAGAATCTTTCGCATTTTCTGATTTGATGTTTCTGTGTCTGTTCAGACGTCATGTCTTCTGAGTCGCTAATCACGCATGAAGAGCGATTGACTCATCTCTTCTTGACTTTCATCACTTGTCATGTTGACTCGTCGACGTCTCGACTGCTTGTTGTCGTCAAGATGTTCATTGAACTTGATGAGTTCGTTGAACTCATGAGATTCATTGAACTCAAGAAGTTTCAAAAGAAAGAAGAGAATGAGTGATTGTCTTTCGACGCTTCGAGATATCTGATCGATCTGTTTCAAAAGATTTCTTCTGATTGCTTTATCTGTAGTTTTCACTTAAAGCATGAGCGTCTTCAGAGTTCGTGACTATCGTTGCAGTTCACGCATCGTCTTCTATTCATTGACACAGCGCACTCTTCGATGTGATGTTTGTCTGCGCATTTGAAGTAGCACTCTTCGTTTTTGCAGAATCTAGCTATATAATCAAAATCGAAGCATCTATAGCATTGTGTGATACAACAGTTCTTTTCAAACAATTCGCATGAGCATTCTTGATACGAGTTCAGCATGTCTACGTCTAGCAGTCGATTCATCATCGTTTCAATTGTGATCTCTACGATGAGTGATGAGTGAGTCTTTTCACTTTCAACTATCTTCTTGAGTCAAGCTATTCTTAGCATCTCTAGATCTTCATGAAGTCTCGCGTTGTTCTTTACCAGTCTTTTGGTAATCGTCTTCTGATTGCTTGTGTTCAGTGTGATGTGTACATCATGAGCTAATATCGCGAAGCTTCTACGCACTACATGCGCTGAGCTTGCGATTTTCTTCACTCATGCCTGAAACTTTTCTAGAGCTGCTCGAGCTTTCGAACTCATCACGTGAAGTGCAATGTCTTCGCTTTCAAGCTTGCGAAGCGACACTATTAGATCTCGTTGCGTCGTTGACATGCTTGCGATTTCTTGAAAGATCTGATCGATCGATCTCTTTTGTATCTCTTTCATCTCTTTTCTATTCACTATTTTCACTAGAATTTCACGTTTCTTGCGAAGCGATGACAGATCGTCTCTGAGTCGCTGCTTCTCGATTGTCGCTTCTTCTCTTGCTACATCGACTCATGATGATGTTTTGAATGTGAAACGCGTATTTTCTTATGTTTGTAGTTGTTTATTAAAAAGTTGAATGAATGTCTTCAACTTCTGTACATTCTTCGCGATGAACATGTCTTGACTTTCGATCTTTCTTTCTGAAATGTTTCGAAGACGTTGAATCAGCTTTAAGATCACTTCTTTTCATGAGTGATCTTTGCTCTTCTCTTTCTCTAACGTCAATGTCTGTGTTAGTAGATCGATGATGCTGATAATTTTCATCTCGTCATTGTATAAGCGTTTAGATCTCGCGTCGCTGTCTCTCTGCGACGAGTCAACGTTGCTCGCAATCGTCATTGAATCAGCATTACTGCTGCTCATGCGATTCGTCATCGTCTATCTCTCTACTCAATCTTTTCTCTCTCGTTTATAATGCTCTTTTCAAAAGTTCGTTTTGCGCGCGTTGTGATTGTTCAATAATAATAAATTCATACACTTTTGTGACATCAATTAAATCAACTTATCAGAAACTTTATGTTATTTGTATTGAGTGAACAAAACTCTTTGAGATAGAAAATCACTCACAGTTTATATAATTACTTCACGCAGTTGAAACAGTGAGTTTTGAAACTATGTATCAAATTTGTTCGCGTTGATTACACATTAAAGAACAAATGTTCTAGTCACTTTAAATTGCTTCAAGAGCTTCATTTTCATCATCATCTTTGCTACTGCTTTGAGACTTTTTATGATGATGATGATTATTTGATAGTTTGAAAAGTCAGCATTTTATAACATTCTTAATTGCAAATGTAATCAATTCAAGCAATGCATGAGTACATGCTTTGTTATCTGATGACTTTATTTGCAGTTGCATCGCAAGCTATTCATGTTTGAAATGTTTCTAGAATGTAGATAAATGTTCAAATCTATGCATTCAATTCTGATATGCATTATAAGAGTGCTTTCTGCTTTCTGAAGATCATCACGCATCTTTATCATCTTATTGCTCAGATGCAATCTTTGTGCTGAAATTGCATTGATGTTTGTGACATGTTTTCTGTACTTTTCTCATTATTGATTTCATTGATCTTTGTGATATTGTGCTATTGCAATGTTACTGCTTGTTGAAATTATTATGAAGAAGAAAATGTATCATCTGCATCTTGACTGTATCTTTGCATCTTCTTGAATGAAAACATTCAGAAGTATTATTTTCTTGATGATGAATAAGTAAGAAATGACGTGATTAACTTTCATCAGATGAATGCATATTAGTTTGCATACTTGTCTGATCTTCTATGTTTAATCATTAACTTGATTGCATAGCGTGATCTTGTCTTGCAGCATGTTCAGATGAATATGTAGCGAGCTTGTGTACATTTCTGTCTTTAAAGTTTCAATGCTTACTTTTTTGAATACTTCTGTCACATGATGCAAAATCTAATTTTGAAGTGTTTCTAATTTGCATTCTTTGTTCAACAATTCTTCTTTTTTGTCATGCTGATATCAAACTGATGCTTTAAATGCTATTTCTGATCTCATTACTGCTGAGTATACTTGTCTCATCTTTGTGAAGATTGCTTCTCATGTGAAAACTTCAAGATGACTAAGTGTCAGCATTCTTATAACGTGACTCACTTCTATTTATTGAAGATGTGCACTTCATTGTAGTTTCATGTTCAGTTGAATTTTTAAAACTCATACATCTGATTTTGACTTAATAACTGAGCTTTTTATCTGTATGCTAATCATCATGTTGAATCTCTTCAATTTTCTAATAAAATGTGTAAGTTTGTACTTTTCTGATGCAAACATTGCGTCATGAGTGCAAGCTCATTTCGCGCATGCGTTATATGTTTTACTCAGCATTCTGCAGATTTCTTCAATGAATCTGTCATAGACTAGAATGTTAATGTTATTTACGAAGTTGAGCACTTCAACTTTGATTCTCAATGCTTTGCATTTTTTTATTAAACTTACGTTGAAGAATAGAAAGAGAATAAATGAAATGAAAAATCTCTGAAATATGTCTGCGTTTATCTTGCACATAACGCTTATTTATTCATTGAATATTAGCGAAGTCTTTCAATTTTCTAGAAAGCTGCATGTTCATTCAATTATGTAGCTTGATGTTCTTTTCATCTTCAGCATATGCAGAAGTCTGATGTATAAGACTCAATTAAATGCTTCAATGATGTTTAAACTTAGCATAAACGCTACGTATTTGATTTTGCAATCTCATACTGTATGAACTTGATTTATCAGTAAATTTAATGTCAAGATCATGAATTACTTGCATCTTGCTCTCATTTGAGCATTAAATAACATGTGATAAGTCTTAATTATATCACTCAGTCTTTTGATCATGATTGACTTCAGAGCTTTGCTCATGATATTAAGCAGAGCAATGAGTTGATATATCTTTGAATTGATATAGTCACTTTTCTTTGATTTATGTAGTACTATTGTCTGAGTCTTTTTAAATTGCTTCAAATGATACTTATGTGTTATGCATGCATTGAATAAACTTGTCAGTACTGAAATCAGTTCTGCAAGATTTGCTTGAAGCACTCTGTTTGAAATATTTGAAGCATCTGATGCTTTGTCTGCTTTTACTCATTTGATTATCTGTTTCACTTCATCTTTTATGATGCATGAGTTGAATGAGACTGTTAAAGATATGAATGACTTTGCGATGTTGTTGACATTCGCTTGAGAAGATGAAAGAAAGAACTTTTCTCGTAATATCTTGATTTTTTTCTTGAACATCATTGTCATATAATTGATGTTGCTTCGCTTCAATGATGAAAACTGAGAAAGCTTTTTAAATAATTGACTTTCAATTCTAGCTCATTTTGCAAAGCATCATATTGATTTAAATGCTTTGCTCAGCTCATGCATTTGTGATCTGAAGTATACACATTTCATTTGTCATATGATCTTGTTTTTATGATCATTATACTTCAGATATTTATTTCACACTTCTAATGTGTCTTACATTTTTCATATGATTTACAGTCATCTTAATTTCATTACTACTTCGAAGCAGCTTTGATTTCAAAAGTCTCTTGCTTAATTTAATAACTTTGTCAAGAAAGTAGATTTCTTAATAATCTTCTGTAGCACTCTGATAATCTTACACACTCTGTCATTCATCATAATCTTGTCATCTAGAGAGTGATTCAAAGATAGATGTATTCACAAATAAGCACTCAATGTTTCTGTATTCATTTTCTTTCAAAGTCATTGAATTGAGAATTGCACTGAAATTGTTTGTAAACATAGTTCTGTAATGATTGAAAGATGATTCGATCTTTGATGCAGATCAATTTGTACTTCGCACTTGCGTATCATGAACTGTATTTTCTCGCTGCTAAAGACTAAATCAATCATCATAAATTGATTATGAGCTTCACAAGTAATAGTGTTTGATTTCAGCAATAATTTCAATCTTATGTTTGTAATGATGTTTAGTAGAGTATTAATCATCATATGATGAGTAAAGCATCTTCGCTTTTCTCAATAAGAATGATTTAGATTGAAATCTTCTATAATCAGTTATTCACAGTCATTCTTGAGTAGTTCATTCAAATGAAAAATGATTGAAGATTTTTTTATGAATGTAGTAAACAATGAGCATGAATTGTAGATGTTTAGAAGTCTTAGCGCTTATGTTTTATCATTTACGTTGCAAATTAATATTTTGATTGAGCAAATGTCTGATTCAGCTGTTTTTACTACTCATTGATTGAATCTTAAATATTTGTTAATGTATATGCATGTTCTTGATTGAGATGATGAGTTTTTCACTAGATGAAAGAAGGTTTTTTTTTATTTCTTCATTAAGTGCATGCAGTCTATGACTATGACACTGTCTAGGCGCTGTATGTATGCTAAGTTACATGTAATCTGATCAAAGTCGCTGCTTTATATCTTCTCGTTGATCAATCACACCGATAGTTTGCGCATACAAGCGCTCTCGCTCAAACTCTCGCAATCGTACTCTCATTTTTCTTCGTCTCTTCGCACTCTTCGCGTTCTACTCTTTCGTTTCTAATAGTCATTTTCTCGTCGCAATTCGAGTATTTTTCAAATACTCTCGTGTTGCGATTCTTCCGATTTTGATGACGAACAGCGTCAATATGATGTCTGTGTTTTTGAGCTGAGCCTTTTCCTTAAGCTTTATCTGCTCTAACCTATAATGCTTGCAATTTAGTAGTAAATGCTCTGACGTTTGACTCGCATTGCATATTTCATAGCATTTGTTCGAATTATTCTCTGATAATCGATGCAAATAGCTCTTGAAATAGTCGTGTTCCATTTTCAACTGAATAAAGGTTGAAAACGTTAGTCTATCGATTTTTCTAAGCTCTTTTAGTGGTTTCTGACTTAGATTCACGTCCGATATGTGCTTTCGATACTGATTTCCCTTCTTGATGCTGCTTTTCCAGACATTTAATCATTGTAATTTCGCCTCTTTGCAAATCTGCTTTTTGACGAAGCTTATGATGATTGCTTTCGTGTTGCCGATAACTGATAATTCTTGAGCAGCGCTTTTGATCAATTGATCTGCTTTTTCGTTCTTTATAATGCTTTTGCGACTTGATATTCACTGTATGCGAATTTGACACTGATTCTGACGTAAATTGGTCAAGTTTTGTAGTATGTCATCGAATAACTTCGCATTGACGTTGCTCTTTGCGTTTAGTCTTTGCAAAGTCATTTGACTGTTCATGTACACTCAAATTTCGCTGTTTTTGAGTGCTTTTTCGCTGCATATTGCGATTGCATCGCTAATAGCTTGCAGTTCCGCTTTCGTTGTGGTTATTTTGTCAGAAACGCTTGTCGCTTTGCTGAATCTGACGAATTCATGCGTGAATATCACTGTCGTTTCAGTTTCTGTTTCGATCTCTGCTATCTTTTTCCGAATTTGCGATGCGTCGATATACATCACTATGTTTTTCGCCTTTTTGGTAATTCTTTCTAGTTCCCTGTAGTGCGTATTGACCGTTTCGTGAGTTTCGCTTTTTGCAAATTCGGTTTGAATTTTTGCTAAATGCTCGATTTCTTGATTTCACGGTTTCTTGAAGTGAGAAATTTCGATTTCTTTTATTGAATTCAGTGTTTTTTGCACTTTGTTCAATATGCGATATATCTGCGTGAGTCTGTCTTTGCACTTCTTGACTTTTCGAGGTAAATTCGTCTTCGTCTCGTTCCAGTCCAGGTATTTCGATGCGTTTAGATCTAGGTTCAATTCAGTAGAGTATTGAAATGAGTATGAAATAGATGTTCTTTTTCTGATAGAGTGTTTTTTCGATAACTCAACTATTCGAATTGCATAGTTCTTGCACTTTTGATCTAATCGCATCTTCATCCACGAGATTTCGACTTCTATTTGCATAGCATCTATCGATGATGTTCGAAACGCATTCAGAATTTTCCGTAATGCAGCGTTTTGCAGTTTGCGAAATTTGACTAAGTAGCTTTTTTGATTATTTCACCATATTTCGACGCCATAATCGCTAATAGACGTGACGCATGTCAGATATAACTGCTTTCCTGATTTGACATTTAGTTCTCACTCGCTATTCATTAATCTAAACAACGAGTGTAGCGTTCTTGTGACTGTCGCGATTTTCGTTTGCACATGAACTTTGAAGTTGAGCTTTCGATTCAGTCAGACTTCTAGTCATTGTACGCATGTCTTTGATTTTATGATCGTGTTATTGAGTAGAATAATCATTTGATTGAGTGTCGTCTTGTGACTTTCAAAGTGTATCAATTCAGATTTCGAGTCATCGAATTGCACTGCGTTGTTCTCAGCTCATGTGAAAGCGATTTTTGCTGCGTTTTCCAGCATTTTCACATTCTTGTCAATATTTCTTCCCTCAATGTATAGCGTCACATCGTCAATATAGCTGAATGACTGTAAATTTCCGAACTTTGCGCGAATCTTTGAAAACAAGTATCGAATATAAATTAGAAATAAAATGAGCGAGATAGATGAGTCTTGTGATATTTCTGTGCTTATTTTCTTTGGTTTCTGACGTTCGTCGTCAAATGCTAAGTCAATAACTTGATTTTGTAAGAAAAATTTTACTCAATTGATTAAATTGATCGATATTTTCAATTTAATCAATATTTTGATCAGCTGTTTCAACGTAACATGATTAAAGACTTCTTTGACATCTAGAAGTAGACAGATAAGCGTGATTCCTCAACTTTTCGCCATTTGCGCATCATGTACTAGGTTTAGTACTGCGTCTATAGCTGATCTTTGTTTTCTGCCTCTCATTTGATTAAAATTCAGCAGCTTATCGTTAATTTCAGCTGTGTAAGACAGTCGCACTGCTATTATTTTTTCTGCTACTTTGCCTAAACAGTTTAGCAGCGTAATAATTCTGTATGCCTTCGAAATTGAATAATTCAACTTGTCTGATTTTTTTAGAATAGTTCTCGTGCCTTCGCGTTATATCTTCGAATGATAGTCGTTTTCGATCAAATCTGAATACACTAAATTGAAGATTTTCAATATAGTTTTGTACGCTCGCTGTATGATTGCGAATGACATATCGTCTGGTTCGAATGCTTTTCTGAGTGCTGAGAAGTTAATAGCATGCTTGATTTTCCCTTCGATAACTCTTGATCACTGTATACTTTCGTTCGATAGTAATTCTTCATTGATTTGAATTTTCGAAGGTGATGAGTACATTGCTTTCAGAAATGTCTCGCACTTTTCATTGAATTCAATCTTCAATTCTTTTTGCGAGTTTTGTATCGAGGATAGCTTTTCGATTAGACGTGATTTAGTGAACTTGTATGTCTGAAACACTTCTTTCCCTTCGACGTTGTTCAAAAAATTGGTTCAGAATTGATTTTTGATCAGCTTTATTGCATCATGGTACGAATTTCGCATTTGCACTATCTCTGCTCATGCGTCGTCATTTCTGCATCTTTTTTAGGTTCGCTTTTTTGACGACAGCGTCTTTCGCATTTCGATGAGCTCATTGTTTCACCAGAGTTTTGATCTTACGCATATTGACTGTTTAAATACGAATAATTTCACTGTATTCTTGATGCATTCAGTCAAATAAATGACTTTTGCTTCTAAACTCGTGATTCTTTGCATCTTGACAATCATTTTGTCTTTCGTCTTTTGCAAATGCTCATCAAAGTCTTTTCAGTCGACTTTTTGCAGATTGTATGACGCGTTCAACGAATTTTCGACCAACTTCACTTTTTTCGTAACTATTGTAAATAGAATTACTTCATGATCGAATTCTGTGTCTGCGTTCTCATCTATATGTCAATTCTTGATGTGATTGCGCATATTCTTTGATGCGAATGCTAAATCAAGTATCGAGCTTGACTGACTCGAATAGCTGTGATATGTGTCTATATCAGAAGTGTTAATCAGGTCGCACTTATGTAAATTTACTCAATTTATTAACGCTTTCGTTCTAATAGAGTTTGAAATTTTTGCGTTTCATCAGCTATGATGTGCATTAAAGTCTTCGACAATAATAACTTTTTGCTCAGAATTTAGCATAACTTTTGCTAATTCTCGCTCAATCGTGTATAATTGCTCGTCATCTGCGTTTTGTGACTTTTCGTTGTAAATATTGAACAATAAAATTCCTTTCTGAATTTTATTGTTCGCTATTGATATCGCTTGCATATCTTCTCTATTGACTATGTCTGATCTTGATGTGCATGTAAATTTCTTTGCGTTTTTCGCAACAAATATCAGTACTCTGACACGAGTATTCTGAACATTTGATTTGATGCAGATAAACGACGAATGCGAAATTGTTATATTTTCGTCTTTCATTCACAATTCTTGTAGTATAACAATATCTGTCTTGTTTTTCGCAAATTTCATGCATGCATGCATAATTTGCGTTGATCTTGCGCAATTGTGCTGTAGAATTCGAATATTCGACGTGTTTGCAAAGCTTTCGTCATTTGCGTTGTTTTGTGACATTTCGAGTGCAATACTCATTACAATTCCGTGACTAGATGATCTTTTTGTGAGCTAATAGACTGAGCTGTCTGATATGTTTCGCACATTACGCTGTTTGCGAAGTGCGCATTTTGACAGTTGCAGCATCTAGAAATCGTGTGATTGCATGATTGCTTGTCTTCGCACGTAGGTAATTGACATTTATGCTTTCAGATCTGATGATTTCGCTCGCAGTACAAGCATCTTGATGATCTGTTACATTTGTTCTGTAAATGCTTGAAGGTTTGACATTTTTGACATTGATCATTTGATCGATAGTCTCGATATTCGACTGTTTGATATGTCGATCTCGCAGCTAAGAGTCGTTTTTTCAGATGTCTTTGCGCTTCTGCTTCGGTTCTAAATGCTAAGATCGTCGATGCATGTCTGTTTCGTGATCGATTTTCGCTCTTCGATAATCATATAGAATTGATTATTAGTTTCAATTCGGGATTGTACGACTCTAGCTCAGTTTTTAGATTTTCCATTTCAGTTTCCGTGTTGAAGATTTCGATTTTCAGACTGTGTATGACTATTTTGTGTCATTTCTCGTCTTTCTTAATGCTTTTAACATCAAAAACATGCTCTCATATTGCTCTTTACGCTAGTAAGACATCTGCGATGTATTTTTTCGAGACTGTCAGAGCAATGTTGTTTTTCTTTTGCGTTTTGACTATCATGATGACTATTAGATCGATTTTCGCCTTTTTCAATGCGTTATTCATCGAATCTCGCATTTTCATCGTCTTTAAAGTTCAGTTCTCATTTTTGGGATTGACAATGAGTCTTTTTTTACGTTACGATATTTCTTGTGATTTTGGCGAGGATTTCTTGATAATCAGGTTTCATTCGCCTGCATTTGCATTCGCATTCGCATTTGCATTTGCATTTATGTTTGCATTTGCATTTGCGCTTGTGACTTGAGCTGCTTTTTGCGCATATGTGAGCTTCTGCGTTGGTTTTTGCGAATTTTGCATGACTTGCGACGTTTGCGAAATCTGTGCCTTCTGCGAGATTTGCGAATTCTCTGTCATTTGCTTTGCGTTGATTCTCTTTTTGATGTTTTCAGCATTTTGTTGAATCAATTGTAGAATGATCTTCAGTTTGTTGTTTGTTTGACTTTGAAGTCGATCAATTTGCTTCTGAATCGAGTTTTCTATGCTTTTGTCGCATGCTCTTCGAATGTAGATTAAGCTATGATTTATAGCCTCTTTCTGTTCTGATATTGCTTGTCTTAGCTGATTGACTGCGAATTCAATTCTTTCGCGCAGTCTCTTTATCTGCATCTCTTTAGAGATGACATCGTAGCACTTGCTAGTACTAACTTCGATGCTAGCTTCTTTTTGCGAACTTTTCATCACTTTTCGCTTTTTCATTTCTTTGAATTTCACAATCGCTCGTGTTTGCTCTTTTTGCTGCGAATTCACATTTCGCAGATTGATTGTATTCTTGTCGTTGTGCGCATTTGCATGTGAATTTAGCATTAATGCATCGAGTAAACTAAACATGTATTGCGTTTTTCTATTTGCTGATGTGAGCGATTTTTGTTGACTGCGAAATAAATCGACAATGTCGTTTTGCAGTTGTTTGCTTGTTGACGAACTCATGCTAAGTTCGTCTCATAGATCTGTTTCAATCTCTAACGTTGACTTTTTGATTTCTATCGTTGACGTTTTGAGTTCTGACGTCGAGCTATTGCTTCTGCTGAGTTCCGCGTTACTATTCGCGAAACGGGGCGAGAAAGAGCGCATAAAGCGACTCTTTATATTTCTTTTCATAGAGAGTTTTTCCGAGTTTCGAGCTTCGAACTTCTAGAAAATTCACTTGACATCACTTAAATATTTCTTTAATCTCTTATTCAGAGCGTTTCACGTAGACAGTAACTCTAGTGTAGAGGTTTCTCAATTTCTATTCCGAAATCTGCAATAGATCGTCTTCTATTATCGACTTATGTCAGATGAAAATGATATAAATCTAGCCTGCAAGAGTCTAGATTACTCTTTTTGATAGAAAATGCTTGATGCAATTGCTTTATATCTCGTGTATCGAAGTAGTCGCGTTATCTCGCTCAGAATAGTAACGACTGATCTCGACTTATTGTCTTGCGCATCAAGAAAAGATAAAACAGATAGTGATTTGATAAGAAACGCTGTACTTCTCTGAAACAACGTTGTTCTCTGTGCAACCTTCAAGCGCAAAAGAGTTCGATTTCGATTTTTGCGTCAGTACGCAGTCTTCTGTGCTGTTCTGAAGTCGATTGATGACTTGTTCTTTTCGTGTGAGTTTGCTCTTCGATTTATCAATCAAATTACTGTCTGAATTGATGATTCTTTCTTCTGCGTTGATGAACTCTCGTTTCGCCGCCGATTTTGGCCTGCGTGGGCGCGGAAAATTTCAATTTTCGATTTTTGACTTGCGACGCAGTCATCTGTGAAGCTATTGAGTCGAATGGGGGCTTGTTTTGATCGTACAATTGTGCTCTATAACTTGCCGATCGATTTAGTATATTATATGCTTCGGTAGATCGCTGTCGCCAATTTTTCAATTGTCTAAACAGATGAAAGAAGTTATGTGCTGAGTTAAATGATTGTGAATCATTGTTACTGCAATTTTACTTCTGTATAATTACTATGTCAAATTCGTGAATTTCTCTGTTAATTAAAAATGATTCTTGAGTTTTTAATGACTTTCTGATGTTGTATTGTAGAATTCATAGAAAAGATTGTTTTATCATAAAGTTATTTGTAGCTGTTGTTGATTCTGCAATAAGAAGACTCTTTGTATACTTTTAATCATCAAGAATCTTTCTTGCTTTCTGATTAAATGTTTCTGAGTCTGCTCAGATATCATCTCGTCTGAGTCATTATTCACATAAGAGAAAAGATCGACTCATTTTTTCTTTATCTCTACTATCTGTCAGATTGATTCATCAGCGATTCAACTGCATGTTTTCAACATGATTGTTATTGAGCTTGAGAGATTCATTGAATCTAAAAAGTTCATTGAACTTAAAGAGTTCAGAAACAGCAAGAAGAATGTGTAATTGTATTTAAAGTATTTGAATGATCTATCTCTATAGATTTTGAACGCTTGTTTCATTTGCTATCATCACTTAAGACAGATGCATCTTCAGAATTCGTGATTTTCATTGCAGTTGATGCAACGTCTTTTATTCAAAAGCACTACGCACTTCTTGATGTGATGCTTGTTTGCACACTTTTTGTAATGTTGATTCTTTCTGCAGAACTTAGTCATATGATCAAATTTGTAACATCTGAAGCATTGCATGATGCAACAGTTCTTTTCAAATAGCTTGCATGCATATTCTTGATATGAGTTCAGCATGCTTATGTTCATTAGTTGATTTGTCATCGCTTTGATCGCGATCTCTACAATGAGTAATGAATAAATCTTCTCACTCTCTGCTATTTTCTTAAGTCAGACTATTCTTAGAACTTTCAGATCTTCATGAAGTCTTGCATTATCTTTTATCAATCTTTCAATGATTTTTTTCTGATTGTTCATGTCTATTGTAATGTGTACTTTATGTGTCAGCATTGCAAAGATTCAACGTGTTATACATGTTGAGCTCATGATTTCTTTTGCTTATGTTTAAGTCTTTTTCAAATTTGCTCAAGCATCTGAACTAACTGTGTGAAGAGAGATATTATTGCTACTCAGCTTGTGAAGTGACACAATTAAATTTCTTTAATCTGTTAACACGCTTGCGATTTTCTGTAGAATCTGCTCAATCGACTTCTTCTGTATCTCTTTTATTTCTCTTCTGTTCATTATTTTAATCATGACTTCTCTTTTCTTGCAAAGCGATGACAGATCATTTTTAAGACATTGCTCTTTTATCATTGTTTCTTCTCTTATCATGTTCACTCATGATGTGATTTTCATTGAAAGATGCATGCTTCTCTGTATTTGCAACTGCTTATTAAGCAGTTGAATTGATGTCTTCAATTTCTGTACATTTTTCGCGATGAATGTATTCTGATTCACATGATGTTTTTCTTCTGAGTCGAGTTGAAAATGTTGAATCAGCTTCAATGCTATCTTTTTTCATGAATGATCTTTGCTCTTCTCTTTCTTTAACATTGATATCTTTATTAGTAAATCAATAATGTTAGCAATGTTCTTTTCATCATTGCATAAGTGTTTTGATTTTACATTTCTGTTTTCTTGTGATAAATTAACATCACTTGCAATTGTCTTCAAATTAACATTGCTGTGATTTATGTAATTCATCATCATTCAATAATTTTCTTGATTCACTCTTTTTTATTTATAGTGCTTTTTTTCAAAATTTATGATGCATGCGTTGTGATTGTTTTTGACTAAATGAGTCAATAATTAAGTTTTAATTTATAAATAATATTAATATATTAATATATTAATTTATAATAAATTAATTAAATGTAATTGCAGAATATTGAACAAGATATATAATAAATGTAAAAAGTGAGCATAAACTTATGATTTTAAGTTTGTGAAAAAGAAACATGAGTTAATTCACTTTTTATGAATATTTAAGAAATTTAACATAATTGTTGAAATAATGTTGATAAAGTATCAGATAAACATCAAAGTGAATCTTTAAATTCTGAGAATGCAACTTAATTTAAAGCTGAGATAAAAAGTTTATCTGCATTTAATGGAAGATAAAGCTGATGATTAAACACAAGAAAGCTTTAATTATAAAAAACCTAGTTTTTAAAACATTTTTAAAAACAGAAAAGCATAAGTACATCATCATCAAAATGTTGATAATAACTCATGATACAGTAACATAATATACACTCTTTAATGTTAAAGATTTAAGAAAGAAATTTATTTTGAAGCTGTACTCAATAATCAATACAAGAATGCATGCTTTAATTTTAATGCATTATAAAAGTTTATAAAATAACATTCATAAAAGCTTTACAGATGAAAATCAATGTAATACTCATTGAAATTTATCTTGAAAATTTAATGCAAAGATTAATAACTACAATGAATGCATAAAAGTTAAGCAAAGTTATAGATGCAATAATATAATAATAATAATAATAATAAATTCATAAATCATTCTTGTGACATCGATTAAATCGACTCATGAGAAACTTTATGTTATGTGTGTTGAGTAAACAAAACTCTCTGAGATAGAAAATCACTCGCTATTTATACGACTGCTTCACGCAGTCAAAACAGCAAGATCAAGACTATGTATTAAATTTGTTCACGTTGATTGCATGTTAAAAAATGAGTGTTTTAGTCACTTTAAATTGCTTCAGAAGCTTCATTTTCATCATCATTCTCGCTGCTGCTCTGAGATCTTTCGTGATCATAATGACTTAAGTGCAGATAGATGTTAAGATCTATGCATTCAATTCTGATGTAAATTGCAAGAGTGCTTTCAATCTTCTGAAGATCATTACGCATCTTTATCATCTTGTTGAATAGATGAAATCTTTGTGCTGAGATTACATTGATGTCTGCAATGCATTTCTTGTATTTTTCTCATCATTGATCTTTGTGATATAATATTATTGCGATGCTATCACTTATTAAAGTCGTTGTAAAGAGATTAAATCATTTGCGTCTAAACTGCATTCTTGCATCTTCTTGAATAAATGTGTTCAGAAACATTATTTTCTTAATGACAGAAAAGCAAAAGATGAGATGATTAATTTTCGTCAGTCAAACGCATATGAGTTTGCATGCTCATCTAGTCTCTTGCGTTCTATTGTTAACTCGACTGTGCAATGTGACTTTATTCTGCAGCATGTTCAGATAAACATGCAGCGAACCGATCTTTAATGTTTCAATGCTTACTCTTTTAAACACTTCTGCAACATGATGTAAAGTCTGATTCTGCAGAGTTTCTAGTCTGCATTCTTTGTCTGACAGTTCTTTCTCTTTGTCGCGCTGATGTCAAACTGATGCTTCAAATGCAATTTCTGATCTCACTACAGCTGAGTACACTTGTCTCACTTTTGTGAAGATTGTCTTTCATGTGAAGACTTTTAAACGACTAAGCGCAAGCATTTTTGTGACGTGACTCGCTTTTATCTGTTGAAGATGCGCGTCTCATTGCAATTTCGTGTTTAGTTGAACTTCTAAAACTCGCACGTCTGACTTTGACTTAATCACTGAGCTTTCTATTTGTATGCTAGTCATCATGTTGAATTTTCTCAATTTTCTAGTAAAATGTGTGAGCTCATATTTTTCTGATGCAAACGTTGCATCATGAGTTCAAGCTCACTTCGTGCAAACATCATGTGTTTTGCTCAGTGTTTTGCAGATTTCTTCAATGAATCTGTCATAAACTAGAATGTTGATGTCGTTTATGAAGTCAAGCACTTCAATTTTGATTCTCAATGCTTTGCATTTTTCAATTAAACTTGCGTTGAAAAATAGAAAAAGAATCAATGAAATGAGAAATTCTTGAGATATGTCTGCATTTATCTTACACATAGTGCTCATTTGCTCATTGAATATCAACAACGTCTCTCTGTTCTTTAGAAAGCTGCGTGTTCATTTAACTATGTAGCTTGATGTTTTTCTCATTTTCAGCATATGTAGCAGTCTGATGTGCAAAACTTGATCAAATGCTTCGACGATGTCTAGATTTAGCATGAAGATCACGTACTTAATTTTGCAGTCTTACATGATGTGAACTTGATTTACTAGTAAATTTAATGTTGAGATCATGAATTGCTTGCATCTCGCTCTCATTTGAGCATTTGAAAGCATGTGATGAGTCTCAGCTATGTTACTCAGTCTTTTGATCATAATTGACTCTAAAGCTTTGCTCATGATATCAAGCAGAGCAATGAGTCGATATGTTTTCAAGTTGATGTAGTCACTTTTCTTTGATTTGCATAGCACTATTGTTTGAGTCTTTTCGAACTGCTTCGAGTGATATTTGTGTATCATGTATGCGTTGAATAAACTCGTCAGCACTGAAATCAGTTTTGTGAAATCTGCTTGAAGTGCTCTGTTTGAAATTTCAGAGATGTCTGATGCTTTGTTTGCTTTTACTCATCTGATTACTCGCTTCATCTCATTCTTTGAAATGCGTGAATTTGATGATACTGTCAAAGATATGAATGAATCTGAAATGTTGCTGATGTCTGTCACGATTTTAGCATGTGTTACTTGAAAGATGTTGGGAAAAGAGATGTTAAATCACTTAGATGATGTTGAACAATATTATAAATGATGATAGACGTGAGATTATCAGTGATGTTATGAGGGTTTCTCGATACGAATGATACTCAGCGTTCATGAGATATAAAAATCTCTGAATGATCTCTTTCTTTTCTTTCTTCTTTGTGCAACATCTTGTATTTAAAATCTAGTTATTAGAATTTCATTCTGGTTTCATTCAGCTCTCAGTTCATGACATTACGTTGCATCACACTACATCATGAGTCAATTCGAGAATATCAGCAACACTCTGTCGTCGACATCTCTAGTTTCGATCAACGAATTCATCACTGTCGCTCAGTTTCAAACTCACGTCAACAATGCTCTCGAAGCGTGATACACTTTTCTGATTGAACTTCAAACTTGATTCAACGACATCATCATTCAGTATATCAACTGAGTCTCAGTCTGTCAACAAGAACATGAGCAAACTCAGATTGAACTTAAGCAGTTTCAGATCAATAATGAAATCTTGTCAGAAATGATTCAAGAACTCAAGAGCATGAGCAGAATTGATATCAAATCAGAGAAATATTCGAATTCAGAACTCTATATCGAAGAGTGAGAAGATAAGCTAAATCAGTTCATCTTCAAACTGATCAGCAAGCTGAAGTTGAACGTGAATCGTTATTCAACTCTCGAGTTTCGCCTTCTGTATGAATACAGTCGCTTATCGAAGAACGCTGTCGCTCAAGCGTTGTCGCGTATGACTGCTCAGCATGACAAGCTAGTCACGATTGAGCAATTAGTTGCCTTGTTAAGACAAGTCTTCGATGATTCAGACAAGCAAGAAATCGCTCAGCGATTCATTTCAGCTCTAAGAATGCGAAATCGCATCTTCATTGAATATCTGTTCGATTTTCAGCAGCACATTGATGCAATCGAATATGACGTCGTAATTCAAAAATTCAATCTGAAGAATGAACTATTCAGCGAGCTCAAAGCTTTATTGATTCAGATGAATGTCAGCAGTCTGAACTATGAGCAGTTGATTATCAAATGTCAGCAATTGAATAGTCGATATCGCGTCACAGTACAGAATCTTCTCAAGTCAAAAGCAGTGATTCATTCTGTCTCTGTGATCTCTACAGTTCTTGCGTATCTCGTCAAATATGTGACATTCTCGACAGGCTCGAAAGCTACGATCTTAAGCTCGAAGAATCTCATGAATTTATCGATCATCAACATGAAGAAACGAGACTCACTGACTCTCAAGAAGCATCAGCATCGCATAATCAATCATCTGTGTCTATACTGCGATAAGTCTGAACATCAGACTGCGATCTGCAATTCAAAGCTCAAGATTCAGCTACAAGTCGTCTCATTATTCGCTCTTGCAATTTCTATCGACAATCTCGCTTTCAATACTTCTTTCGTCTTGAAAAAAGCCTAGTCTCTGCATACAGTCGCTCGCAGAGACAATCGAACAGTCTGAAAATCTCTGCACTCTCAGTTAGCTCGATTCATCGATTAGAAAAGAAGGTGAACAATGATCATCTCATGCTCTCAGATAATCTAGAAAGCAATAAAATCAATGTCAATCTTTCTGTTTTGATTGATATCGATGTCATCAATTATGCATTTATTGATGATTCTTTCGCGCAAAGACACTCTCTGCTCTGTTTTTCTTTATCTGAAATCTGTATTCTTCAGAGATTTGATAATCAATCAGTCGTATTCAATTCAATCACTCATTACGCTCTTGTCAAACTTCGAGTTTCAAGCGAAGAGCTCGAAGAAACTCTCTTTTATGTCACTCAACTTTCGCAATTCTCAGTTGTTCTAGATCTGCTCTGATTAAAAAGTCATAAAGCAATTATAGATCTGCATCATAATCAGCTCATCTTTGAATCTCAAGTCAACTCAGAACTCGTACTTGAAACTCTCTCGAGCATCTCGATCTTGACTGTGTCAGTATCAGCTTCTTTGACATCTTCGCTCTCAAAACATCTGAAGATCTACGCTATAAATAGTGCTTCGTTTCTGCAACTCGCTAGAAAAAAGAATCATGATCTGTTTGTCATATTTATGAGAGATATCAACAAAGCTCTGAAAATCACGTCTTTCGTTGACTCTGTCACGCTATTGCTCTTCGAATATCACGACTTTCTAGATGTTTTCTCTCGCGAATTGATGAACATTCTATCTGAACGACGTTTCTATGATCATAAAATTCAGCTGCAGAAGAGCAAAACTTCTATCTTCGAGTCTTTATATGACATGTCTCAAGATGAGCTTCGAGTACTAAAGAAATATCTGAAGAATAATTTGATCAAAGACTTTATTCAAGTCAGCTCTTTCTTCGCGATCTCTTCGATACTCTTTGTTAAAAAATCAAGCGAAGAACTCAGATTTTGCGTGAATTATCGAGATCTGAACGTCATGACAGTTAAGAATCGATATTCGTTATCTCTCATTCGAGAAACTCTAGATCGACTGACTAAGATCAAGTACTACATCAAGTTAGATATCATTGCAGTCTTTAATAAACTGCGAATGACTTATGAAGACGAGTGAAAGATCGCTTTCCGAACACGTTATGACTTATACGAGTACAACGTTTTGCTCTTCGAACTCACAAATGAATCGTCATCATTTCAGAACTTCATTAATGACACTCTGCATGACTTCTTGAACGTTTTCTGCATCGCGTACATGAATGATATCTTGATCTATAGCAACAGCAAAAAGAAGCATACTCAGCATGTTCATCAGATACTGAAGCGACTTAGAGTCGTTGAACTACAGATAGATATCAAGAAATGCGAATTTTCAGTTATTGAGATCAAGTATTTGAGTCTAATAATCATCATTCACGAAATCAAAATGAATTCTGAGAAGATTAATGTTATCATGAATTGAGCTGCATCTCGAGACGTCAAAGATGTTCAGAGCTTTCTGAGCTTCATCAATTTCTATAGACGATTTATTAAGAAGTTTTTCAAGCTGATTGATTCGTTGACTGTCTTAATCAGAAAAGATCAGTCATTTAATTGAACTCAGAAGTGTCAATTCGTCTTCGATCGACTCAAGCAGACGTTCATCACTGCTTTTATCTTAATGCACTATAATTCGAATCTACTCATGACTGTGAAAATCGATGTCTTCGACTATGTTGTGATCGAAGTCATGTCTCAGCGAGATGATAATGAGCAGTTAAGACCTGTGATCTATTTCTCTTTCAAAATGCTACTCGCAGAATGCAACTACGAGATTTATGACAAGAAACTTTTAGCTATAATCAGAGTTTTTGAGAAATAAAGACTTGAACTGAAAGACACGTTAGATCTCATTGAGATCATTTTCGATCACAAGAATCTAGAATATTTCATGTCAATCAAGCTGCTTAGTCGAAGACAAGTTAGATGATCAGAATTTCTCTCTCGATTTAACTTCAAAATCGTGTATCGTTTGAGTGAATTGAACACTCAAGTCGATGCACTCATGCGTCGATCAGAAGATCTTTTCTTGAACGAAGAGAATAGTCGTCGAGAACATCAGTGACAGATCGTGCTAAAATCAAAAAATCTGAAAATTCAAGTCTTAATCAATGTTCTCGATGATAGTGACTCTGAAGCACTTGAATCAAGTGACTCGAAGAGCGAATCAGTGATCTCTGAGCAGTCTGAATCATCAGAGAAAATGTCTATGAATGAGCTAGAAGAACAACTTTTCGCAGTCTATTTCAATGATGAATGAGTACAGATCGTGATAACTGCGTTAAGAGATGATCAACGAAAGCTTAAAGAATTTTCGTTAGCGAAATGTACGCTGCGAAGTGATCGAGTCTACTATAGAGATAGACTATTGATATTCAAAGATGAGAAACTGCGACTACGTCTGCTTCAGTTAAGTCATGACACGTCTATTGCGAGTCATTCAGAAAGAGTCAAGATCTACGAAATACTCAGTCGTCATTATTACTGACTTGAAATGATCAAGACGGTAGCTCGCTTTGTATGCAATTGTCATCTATGCTTTCGAGTGAAGATCTCTAGAGAAAAATATCAGAAAGCTTTGAAGTTTCTTGATGTACTCAATCGTCGCTGAAAAGACATAGTCATGAATTTTATCATGACAGTATCTGAAAGTAAGAATCTGAACGAAAATTCAACAATCAATATTCTGATAGTCGTGAACAGACTATCTAAACAAGTGCATTACGAGTCTATGAGTGAAATTACAGCTCTAGATACAGCTCGAGTTTTTTATCATGCAATATGAAAACATCATGAATTAT
>JAABUH010000044.1_pt1 | contig 171713 bp, 249 predicted proteins | sample 5559121 | NCBI WGS metagenome assembly JAABUH01 (sample SAMN10711871, study PRJNA513364) | rock metagenome | isolation source: Antarctica rocks | place: Antarctica: Victoria Land, Battleship Promontory nord | collected 2015-12-28
AGGGGGATATGGGATGACATACCGAACGATAGAGGTTAAGCCGAATATTAGACCGATGGTCAGACCGACACCAGCTGTAATCGCCAATCAGAACTTAAGAGCTCCACTTTGCGAGGTATGACATACTGCCCATCATGGCTCCCATCTTCACTGAAGCACAAATGTTAGCGAAAGTTCGGTTTCATCACCGGGTCTCGGGGGTGGATTTTGCTCACTCTTGTCGAACGTTGAGCCGCCCATCGTAGTCGACGGCGGAGGTGGCATGGTGTCTGAGTTCACTTGTGCTGTGTAGCTAGACCTTACAGAAGGTACAGAGAAGACAGAAAGTCGTTTGGTAACGGACATGATCTCAATTGGCATTCGTCACGTGCAGAATCCAAAAAAGCGAACCTTGTCGAAGAACGTCAACAGTACTAGTCGGTATGATTCGTGATCAGATGGATACGATAAGAAGTGCATATCACGCAACCCTCGCCTCCGCCTATTCTTTTGGCATAATCCAGCCACTTTCAGTTGGACATGATCTTCTCACGCCGCAGCTGTTTGTCCACCCTTGACGGCAGCCTGGGTAAAGTCGTGCCACCTTGGGTTGAATTGCACATCTGCAAGTTGTCAGCGTGAAGCAGGCATTGTCAGCCTTATCACGTACCAAGCGGACGACCGCCATACATGTATCCCGTGAACTTCTCACCAGCGGTCTGAGCCTCGGCAGTCTCGGTGAACTGGACAATACCCTCGCCCTTAGACCTGTTTCCGTCGAAGAGAATCTCGGCTAGGACGACAGTACCGACCGTCTCGAAGAGCTCGACCAGGTCTTCGTTTGATGTCGACCAAGGTAGCTGAATGTTATTAATGGGATATACCCGTGGAAGAAGGGATCTACCTACGTTTCGGACAAGGATCTGCTGGTTTGGCTCGGCAGGCTCAGGCTGCAACCCAGACCCAACAGGATCCACCGCCATCCCGTTCGAAGCCGACCCGTCTGGACCATTATAGTCAGCGTAAAGCTCATTGCTGAAGTTCCTTCCGCCGCGACCGCCTCCTCCCATTCCCATTCCCGACCCACCGCCACCGCCACCGATCCCCATCCCCATCCCCATCCCCATACCACCACCTCCACCCATATGTCCACCGCGGAAACCACCACGGAAGCCAAAGCCACTACCACCGCGGAAACCGCCAAAGCCACCTCGGAAACCTCCACGTCCACGGAAAGCACCAGGTCCTCCGCCAGCGAAGCGGTCCTGCAATATTTAGTGACGAGATGAACTTCAGGTTGACTACCTACTTCGCGGACTTCGAGGATGCTTCCAAACCAGTCAAAGCCGTTGAACATTTCTGCAAAATAGTCAGAAACGGGGGAAGATACTGCCATGATAGACTCGCCGATAGCACTCCGGGCATCTTCGGGTGTCACGAAGACAACTGTTCCGTTCCCTTTAGGTCTCCCATCCATAAGCATGCCGATATCCGCACGAATGACTTCTCCCGCTTGACGCATGAGGTCCTTAAGATCTTGCCACGACGCTTGAAGGGGGAGCTTCCATTCATCATCAGTTCTGTTCCTCAAGCAAGTCTTCGAACTCACATTGCCCACGAAGAGGTTTCTGTTGCTTACCACCGGCGCTACGGCTTGATTGCCGAGAAAGTTCCGAGCCTCGCCCATTGCCATACCGATCTTGCCTGGAATAGGGGTCGCACCGAAACGAGCGGTCTCTTCGCGATCCTGCATCAGTGTCAGCCTGGTAGTACGGAGTAAGTCGAGTTGCTCACCTCGCGAATGAAGACAGACCGGCCCATGAACGCCTTGTCTGCAAGCTCGGCTTTTGCGCTACGAGCCTCGTCGTCCGTTGCGAATTCGACGATCCTAGCGACAAATCAGCTGTAGTCGTACGGAAGAGGCTCAAGCTCACCCGCATCCCTTCGACTGGCCGCCAGGAGTTACCAAGACTTCCGAAAAGATGACGTCTCCTCCGGCTACAATCACCAATCCGATCCGTCAACTCCTGCTCCACTTCAAGTCCAGCTAATCCGATCCAAGAAGAGCTCATCCAAACCATCCAGATCATCCAGCTCCTACCTATCCAGGACACGCGCCCAGACGAGGGATCGAGCAAGCGGAAAGCGGCAAGCAGCCCTCCAACCCAATCAATCTCACTGGTCTCAGCTCGGCACAGGTCGGATCGATCGGCCATCGCCCATCACCTTCCAGCCAGATCTCACCTCCCGGCCAGACCTGTCCCCTTCCACCCAGACCTATCACATCTCACTTTGCCATCTGACGTGCTCCCTCATGGGAGCCAAGCCAATCAGCCCGGTTGACCCGGTCCAAGCCAATTCAACCAAAAAAGCAAATCCAGTCCATTGTTCAGAGAACTCCAAACCCACCTCCTCTCATAAACTTCTCGAGATCCTTGTAATTGCAGTCGTACGCTAAATTCCCGACGTAGATCCGATTCTCGCGCTTGCTGACTTTGGCATGCGCCTCGGCCTCTTCGGCGGGTGCATTCATCGGTCCACCGACAGACTTCTCCCACTCATGGCGGGGCGCACCGTATCGACCTCGTCCATGGAGAGGTGGTGGTGAGACTGGTCGTCGGCGACGGTCCCTGTCGCGCTCATGATCTCGAGACTTGGAGCGGGAACGAGAATTTGATGGGGAACGACGGCGGTGGTGTCGCGAGCTGCGATGGCCTGGAGACCTGGAACGAGAGCGGGAGTAGGAGCGACGACGGTGCTGAGGGAACCAAGAATCAGCTTGATTCCTCTATATGGAAGGCGGTCGGGGCATCCACGACACATCTCCTGAAGGATGAAAGGAGAGCCCAATGGATACATGCATACCAACTCCGTCCTTCAAGAAATCCACACTCACGCTCCTATGCCGGTCATCATCCTTATCGCGGTGCCTCCTCTCCCGACTCCGACTCCTATCCCTGTCACGATCCTTATCCTCTCGCCTTGCAGCTGATCGTACCCCCACATCAGTTTCACCTTCCAAATATCTTTAATCTCCAACGCTCACAGCGGTCGCCGTTCCCTGTCTCTGGGATCATAGCCTCGCCATCACGCATCTCCCGATCGTCTTCCATTCTGTTTACGTGAAATCGTTGTTTGAAGGGCTCACACAGCTGGAAGAGAGACTACTGTAGAAAAGGAAAGATCAGCGCACAACCTCGGGAGGGGTTTAGTAGGACGGGACCTTCTTCGGTGATGCCGATAGTTCCGGTCGTGGCACTAATCAGGGAGTTTAGTCCGCGTCGATATTTTCTCAAACTTGGCCCCCCCGAAAAGGCTGATGACCTCATTAGGCAGGTGTGAAGAAGCTCAATATGCGTATGGCGCATCAGTAGAACAACGTCGAGCATTCGGAAACATCGGGTGGTTTGGCTCGGAAGAGTGATTGATTCTATGGAGACAAGCATTTTACCGGACCAGGATCCGCTTGTGGAGCAATCGCTGCGACGATAGGGACTAATTCTTCCGTGAAAAGACGGGAGGGAGAAGAGGTACAGTGGTCCATTGCAACAGCGCGACTGCGGCTATCTACATGCGTGGTACATAAATCGACAGATTTCACGAGGTCGAGCGCATGATGGAAGGGGCCTTCCCCTTGAGCGTGGAATGGAGCGATGCTCCTCAGCTAAAGCCCAAGATCTTGGCTACCCTACCACCCTTCTTCGTCTCACTCCTAGTCAGCCTTGTAGAGCCTTCCGTTGCGATCGAGCATTTGGGTCCCCTACCAACCAGCGGATCTAGCAACACTCTCAAATCAGCGGCCGCCTTGTCGAATGCAGTTTGACTGGAGGTCGCAATTGGCAGTCCGCTCGCAGTATGACCGTGATGTTCGCCAGACACAGCTCCACCATCATCAAACTGCTTCCATCTGTAGCTCGATCTCGTCAGCCGGTTCCCAAATGCAGACAGAGACTGGTCTGGCTCACTTATCGAGCTGCTCTCGGATGCTTTGAGCTTTCAGCCGGAAATGCGTTTTCACCTCATTTTCGACTGCAAAATGAGTTGCTGTCAGTACATGACCAAGAAACACCCAAAGAAAAGTCAATCACAATGCTCAGGAGGATTGCGGATGTTGTTGCCCATCGCGTCGATGATGGTCATCCGCCGAATATTCGCTGAGTATGCCTAGCTCTACGGTCGGCAAGATTGCCAATACTGATTTGAGAGACGAGTCACCTTGCTTTGGGGCGACTGGGGTGATATAAGCAATACGTAGCGGGTAAATCAGACGACTCACCCCTCCAGAAGTTGCCCATCCTGCAGGTGTGAGCCTTCGATCAGCCACACAGTGCGGTCAATCCGCAGAAGCTTACCCGGCTCGTTCAGATAAGGCTCCTCGCACAGGATCAGACTCTGTATCGAGATCAAGACCTGAAGCAGTGTCGATTGGCCGGAGATCCAGCCTGGTCCTGACCATGTCCCAAGGAGGCTGAGGCACACTTTCTGCGACGACATCTTGTCAACACCCACCCCTTGATCTTACGGACCCATCCACCGCAATGCTGGACGACTCACTCCATCGGCGTACAGATTAGGATTGTATCTATGGGGTTTGGCGCGTAAGCGAAACCGGCCATAGATAGGTGCCGCACTCACCGATACCGTCCACCATTGGTAGTCATGGACTTGACTAGCGGGCATTTGTAATTGTAGTCGATGGGCAGGCAGATATCGAAGAGAAAGCAGCCGTTTTCGTAAGGGGTGCCATCGGGACCAATGATCATCGCCTTCAGGCAGTCGACTCGGGTCTCATCAACTCTGAAAGAGGTCAGTATGCGGAGCATGTTAACAACAGCCAAGCTTGCCTCAGGAAGATGGTCGAGTGCCATGCTGCAGGAAGGCTCGTCGTGAGTATCGCCAGCTCCTTCGCAATGGCTCGGGACCGTCTGGGTGCGTCCTATTGGGATGAGCGCGTACGACTGGCGCAAAGAAATGCTGACCATATTCGAAATACTCTGGAGTTGGCTATCGTATGCATGTTTGAAGCGGACCTTCCCATCGTCCGACTCGGCAGGAGGTATCGACATATCACAATACTGGAAGCGAGCCTTCAACGCCCACTCTTCGTCTGGACGAAAAGTTAGCATGGCTCGCACAATGTTATGATACGTACAGATCCTCATTACGGTCTCAGCGGTTTCGACGGTGATCCCCTTCCCTTCCACCTTCGCGCCGGCATCAGGTAATCTGGGCAGTGATTCCCGCATTCGCTCGACGAACGGCCGGCCCTTGGTGGCAATGAGCGAGTTGTCGATGTGCTGTGCAGACGAGATGATCCGGTTGCTAGTCATGAAGTCAGCCTTCATTTGATATTGGATTCAACGGCTTACCAAAACTCGCTCAGCTGGAAGTTCTCGTTCTGCTTCTCCTCCTCCCGATTCAAAGCTTCTCGGTTTGCCAATTCCCTTGCGCTTAGCCTCAACTCCATTTCCTCCTCCTCAGTTGTCTTCTCCGTCTCATCCTTCGCTGCAGTCGCTTGCAAGCCTTTCAACGCTGCTTGCGCCTGGATGATGCAGTTTTCAAGCAGTTCTCTTGGGCTCGATGCGCCCTCATATGTGACAAGTATCTGCTTGGGTCCTTGGCCTGACGTATTCGGGGCGGGTTCGGTCTTAGCCGGTCGCATTTGAGGCATTGCAAGCATGCTAGCCAAGGCTTCATGGCTCGATATGATCTGACAACAATTAGCCGAATGGATTGGGGCCAGCTAATGGGCTTGACACACCTCAAGCCAGTCAAATAAAGCACAGTAAAGGTCGTTTCGAGCACACATGTCCAAAAGAGAGCCGTTTCTGAGCAGATCGTTGACGAAACCACTGCGTCGTCGCAAATGAGCGAGAGCAGTCGGGTGTACCAGGTGATCGGATGTACAGGTCCCGCTGGCTCTGTTAAGGGAAGGTAGGTAAACCCGGACCTGGGACAAAAGCTGAGCTGTCCGCTGATCGGCTGCTTCTTGCGCTTTTTCAACTGCTAGCTGACCCGATCGCTAACAGATGCATCAGTCAGGAACCACTCATTGGAGAGATGAAATGACATCCTCATTGGCTCGTCCATCGTAACCGGTTCCGCGAGCGGAACCACTGCCTCTCTCATTGCTATCGACCAAATACATGAGGGAGTCGGAATCATCACTGTCGTCCAGTGCTGATGAGCCCGAAGCACCTCCGTATGCTGACGAAAATATCTTGTGGCTCGCCTTGCCAACAGCGGTAGCAGATTTCGACTTGAAGACGGAGGTCCGACGTTTCTTGTTCGGTGGAGACTTGCTCACCGGTGAAGCAAGCTCGCCTGCAGGATCTTTTCCTCTCACAAAAGCTTGCTCTATCATATAAAGACCAACGCCGATGATTACGCCCTGCGTCTTCCGTGAGCATAACTTGAGTGGTAGAGTATGAGTGATACCTGTATGTTCAAGCAGTGAAGCAGAGAGTCCTTCTCAAGCTGCACCTCATGACCCCACCTGCTCTTCCCTCTCGCGGCGAGCTCGACGTGCCTTTCCAACATGTGAGTAGCATTGACGCTGTCGCCACAGGCTACACATGTAACTTCCTGGCAGTTCGGGCAGGTCACTCGTATTATGCTGCCGAGATGGGCAATGTAAGCTGGAAAGTCGGACTGGGCGAAACATGTCAATGGCTGCACCAATCTAGTCGGAACATACTTACGGAAAGGAGGAAGAAGTCCTGCTGCTTGCGCTGAAACTGATGTCCGCACCCGGACGAGCACTTCATAGGTGAACCGAGTAGGTTGTACAGCTGGAATAGTAGACTCTGTTCATCTGAGGTGACCGAAATGAGCCTTTTCTCTCATTCCAACCGAAAGACGAGGGCTACTCACTGCCTTCCGGACACCCTTTCATCCAAGCTCCCATACCTAGGACCAGTACTTTGGGTTCCACATTGCTTGCGTGTCCAGCCCTTGAGGATTTATGCGCCATGGTATCAATCCATTCTGCTTCTTCTGCTTCTTCAATGATTTGCTCGGTCCGGTCTTTGGAGAAGAAGATCCCAGCGTAAGGGTCTGACAGTAAGCGATCTTCGCCCAGCTCGTCTATCCGGTTTAGATTAGTGCGCATTCATGTGGCCTCTAAGATAGCATACCATCGTCATCGAATCCATTTGCAGAGCGCGATTGGTCCAAGGAAGCCATGTCGTCCTCATCCTCCTCGAGCACGACACTCGTCCTGACTCGGTCTGCGAGAGGCTGGGTACTTGCGGGTCGCTCTTCGGGAGTCCGCAACTCGATCAGCTCTGAAAGGCCATCGTGGCTCGCCTGCAACCCGGTAACCTTCGGAGCTGAGGGTTCTCCGTCCTCTTGGTTCTCGCCCTCATCAGATGGGATTTCGTCGAAGTCGCCGCCGAACACACGTTCCTACAGCCAACTATCAGCTTCTGCAGATCAAAGTGGATACAGCGCCTTGTGAGACCTTCACAAAATCTCGAAACTCACCGCTGCAGACATGACATCCCCCTTCGTCCTCCTCAAGGCAGCCCTCGCCCTTCCGCCAGGTATGCCCATCTCCAGTAGTTGCGCAAACCCAGCATCCCGGACCATCTTAAAGTAGAAGCTGAATAATGGCGAAGCTTGATGAATGAAAGGATTGATGGGCGGCTGGCGAGTCGACACGGGGTGATCAGGATTGACGGTGAGGGTTGACGAGGTCGTGAAGGGCTATCGCTGTATCGCCTTCACACACAAGTATCTCGCAGTCAATGATACAGCCGTACGTGCCGATATGATGGTATACTGCGTAATTGTAGGCGAGAGTACGGAGGAAATGCCAACCTGAGGCGCGTTTATGCGACTACAGAGAAAGGAGGAACACCGTCTCCTGGCTACAGGCGGGGCTCCAAGTGAACGAGCGGTATATTTGCTTCCGTCCACCGGCTATGCCGTCATCCCAATGGTCGAATGGCCGCGTGTAAACCGTTTCAGAACTTTTGAGCTTTATAAAAGGATAAGTTAGTCGGAATGCAGGCCAAATCTTTGACACCATTCCACCACTTGAGAAGCCAGTCATGTGCATCGATGTTTATACCTCGAGACGCATCATAATATAGGTGCTGGTTGGTCCTGCGGTACTAGCCATGCTGCGTACACGGCATCCTTTGACTGTCGAAAGTTTGTTCACATCGATACATCGCCTTTCAGCATCCTCCTCACTCCGCGACCCCCATCTTGTCGACCATGCAACCGTCCTTTCAATCGCCTTGGAAATTTCTCACTCCAGCCTACCGTCCTTGAGGAACTTCTCGACCACTGCACGTCAGCGCGATCAGCCGAAAACCTTTTCAAACCAATCCAGACTACCCCGTCTTCCCGTACCCAACCTCGAGAAGAGCTTGGAAGGCTACTTGAAGAGCTTACAACCGGTCTTGGAGCAGAAGGTCAGTACGTACACTTTCTAGTACGTCTCGGCACTCATCCACTATATCTCTTACAGTATGACGCCAGCTCATTGCGGATTGAGACGGAGAAGCGAGAGCTGTTCGTACGGGATTTTGTTGGGAAGGGAGGGCTTGGAAGGACATTGCAGGAAAGGTTAAAAGGTCCGTACTGGTCCTCATACTTCATCGTTAGATTGGTGGAGATGACTGTGCCAGCCCGAGACTTGAGAGCTGACTGGCGTGCAGATCTCGACCACGTATCTCCCAACAACTGGCTCAATGATACTCTCTGGCTCGGTCTCGCATATCATACATGGAGAGCACCTCTACTCGTCAATTCGAATTGGTGGCTTCTCTTTGCCCCAGATCCGAAAGATCCTTCACCGCCGACATATGGGTCTACTCCGAATTCAGCCGCGAGCTCACCAAACCCAGACGCAAAGCATAACTTGCCAGAGGGTAGTCAGGGTGGAGGCGATGAGTGGTTGGCGAGTCACGAGAAGCTTGACGATCTGATCAGCTTTGAGAGAGCGGTGAAGAGGGAAGAGGTAACGGGATGGCAAGTCAGGAAAGCGGCTTGGCTGGCCCGGCGGTTCGCAGAGTTCCGAGTAAAGGTGCAGAGGTAGGTCACGGGAAAGAACACACGCATAGAATGCTGATATATGGTTAGAAAAGAGATCCCTCCGGATGCATCTCGAGGAGGTCCACTCTGCATGTCTCAGTATGACAAGTGTGTACCATCTGAGGATACGAGTCGTACTTAAGGTAGAGCAGGATGTTCAACTTGTCTCGCATCCCCCTCGCCAATTCCGACGCGTTCTCCGCCACCGCTCATGACGCACTGCACCTCACCCTCCTGATCGACGACTTCGTATACTCCATCGACATCTTCGCGTCATCATCAGCAGATGGTGCTGTAGCTGAACCTCTTCTTGTTGCGGAGATCGAGAGAAGATTCGCCGATGCCGTTCAGGATGTCCGTGATCGACGGCGGAAAGGTGAAGAGCCTACCAAGGTCGGACTCCTGACAGCCGATGAGCGAGATACATGGACGAAGGTGAGCTGAACATTCTTAAGTTCGCTGAGTTTGGCAGAACCGGGAGGAACTCCTTCTACTCTCCCCTTCCAATCGGGAAACCCTAAATTCCATTTCCAACTCACTTCTCGTCCTCTCCCTCGACTCCCATACAATTCCGTCAATACCCAGTGACGATACTCTGAGACATCCAGCTATAGACGCGCAAGTCCGAAATTGCGCAACAGGTATCGATGGAGGTCGAAATCGATGGTTCGACAAAGCACTAAGCGTTCTGGTCGAGACGAATGGAAGAGCGGGGATGATGGGCGAACATAGCCCGGTGGATGCGGGCATACCGTCTATCGCGGTGGATTATGTCCTATCAGAGCCTGTCAACGAGCGTGCATTCTCGTCGCCCTCATCGCCGGGATCGTCGGCGGATCGAAAGGACTGGGATAGGCTAGATTGGGTCGTCGATGATGCGATGAAGCAGGAGATTGAGGCTTGTCAGGGGAGGAATCGGAAGATCATCGAGGATTCGGATGCTGGTCAGCTCTGGTGGGGCGAGTACGGTGCGGAGTGGATTGAGCGAGAAGGTAAGGTGGAAATGCCTCTCATCTGCCGAATCAGCTCATGCCGATCTGTTTGACCAGCCAAACTCTCGCCTGATGCATATATCCAGCAAGCTTTACAACTGGCATGGTACCAGGACCAGGGGTACGCGACTGCGACATATGAGACTGCCTCGATGCGATCATTCTTGCATGGCCGTACCGATGTCATCCGAACTCTCATTCCGGAAAGCCGGGACTTCGTCAAGGCTATGATGGACCCTAAGATGGATGTGAGTGGAGCTTCCGCTTCTCCCAGCTATCTTCATCTGCCAAAAGACGGTGGCTTGGCTTACAGCGATGCAGGACACAGCGCGACTCAGCGCCTTATCTCGAGCTTGCGCCGCGCACGACGCGCTTACTCACCAGTCCATTTCAGGACACGGTTACGACAGACATCTCATGGGCTTGAAAGTCCTTTTGCAGCCCAGAGAGACCCACCTACTCTTCGATGACGAGATGTACGGCAAATCGCAAGAATGGAAGCTCAGTACTTCTACTTCGGGCTTAGCGGGAGGGCGCTTCATGGGGAACGGCTTTGGCGCGGCTTGGCCTGATGGATATGGCGTGAACTGTGGGCAATATACTACCTCTATCGAATAAGACTGATGGTTGATTGTAGACATTGCCGCACCGTATTTATTCAAGTTTGGCATCGAGAGCAAGAGATCATGTCCAACGACATCTACGACGAGTTTCAAGCATCACATCGTTCAGAGTTTGCGCGATATGCGGAGGGTGTGTGAGAAGGCGCGAGGAGAAGAGAATAAGCTGCAAGAGAAAGTCAAAGCATAACACTTTATTAGTCTGAACACTTGACCCACTGTAAGAAATCATGATATCTTTGCATTGTTGACCCAGTTGTTTCATGTGAGAAGTCATACACTGACCGCTTCAGACAATCTCCTTTTGATTCTCTGAAACCGAAATCCTGACGTGGAGCTGGATGAAAGGTACTCATGCGGTTTCGACGGACAAGCAAGACGGTCTACATGCGACCTCATGTCTCCAAGAGAATCACCATCAATCCCATGAAGTGATTTAGCGCATATTAAGCATGACAGCAGTAGCGGCATTCGCCCTGACCCGTCTCTCACCCTTCTCCCTCTCTCTCCTTGACCGATCCCCTTCGACTCTGCCTCCGATCCCCACTCTTGCCGAGCTACAGAAACACGCCGAGATCGTTACTGAGGCAGTACCGACTTACACTCCCATCGCTGCTCCCGTACGGATCACTCATGCTCAAGGTCAAAGTCGAGGTCAAGCTTCATCCACCGGTGCAGGTATGGGGCACGGATGGTTCGGAGGCACCCCACCTCCGACCTACTCCAAAGAAGATCCATTCGGTAAGACGGGGAAGGAGAGGAGGTTAAAGAAGAAGAAAAAGACGGGTTGGTTTAGGCTTGGTGATGACGAGGTGGATGCGGAGTCGAATACGCCGAGGATGACGGGTAGTAGGAGTTATGCTCGTGAGTCTGAGGTTAGGCACGATTGAGCTGATAAGGAGATGGGACGCAGCCGAGTATCGGGGAATGTGAGGATGGTGGTGTGAAGAATCAGAAAACTTGGTGGAAGTGGTATGTCTATCTTCACTCTGATCAGAGTTTTATTGCTGATCGGATCGTGGCAGGTTGACATGTCGTGCGTGCTAGGTGTCATGGATGCGGAGGGAGGACCTATCCTGAATTATTAGCGCGCCGGTAGACGATCGACGATGCTTTTGAAACAGCTGCGATGTATTAGTAACGGTACTTGTTTTGGATCGGCTGATCAGTTGGCTGCCAGACTGAAGTCATGGCGAAAACTGCGTCGAGAACCGCTCCATCAACAGCCTTTCACCTCGTCTCGTCAAACGTGAGCTCGATCACCGATGACCTTGGGAGTTTTAGGGCTTTTGATTGACTTAATTTGAGCGATACTGCGGCAAAAGGATTAGACCCTGTAAGCTTCAGCTTGTGAGGATAAGCCATACTTGTACCTGACGAATTTGTCAACTAGGTGGAGATCCCACAAAGGAGCAAATATTTCCGGTCGAATCAGCGTCGACTAGGGTATAGGGTAAACCAAGACTTAGGGCCTGAGCAAATGGATGAGAAAGTCCATCAGCTGCTCATCACAGCGATGAAGATGAGTATGACCCTGTTGATTTCTACCTGGCCGTCCGATACCTGCATATAGATCCTGCTTGATTCCGCAATCATTATAAGATAGATGTAAGTGTCGAGTAAGTCCTGCGTCCATTCGTCAGTACAAAGCTCGTTATGCGCTACTGTAGCAATGGTGAGAGGTAAACTAGACGTACGAGATGATGAGGACAACGACCTGAATCAAAGCCCATATGAACGGTAACCAACTGCTCCCTATCAATTCTATCCTCACCCTGACCAACGCATAAACCTCACGTGGACAAGCTAAACGCTCCAGCTGCATATACCGCCGCCAAAGCGAAGCCCACGACCGTCCCCGTGATCAATGCTATGAAAGCCGCGATGAACGTGCAGACGAGGGGTAAAAGCAATGCAGGCCAAAAAGGGGGTCTCCTCCTCTTCGATCTTTCCTTTTTCGGCCGGTCGAAACTTGGGGAAGGTGGTCGAGTGGGGTTAGGTGTCGGTGTTGAAGAGTATTTGGAGCGGGATTTAGAGGAAGAGCGATGGACGGTCAGGGAGAGGATGATTGTCAAGGAAGCTAGGAGGGAACAGATGAGGAAGATCCCGCATAGGATCGTCAATGTCCAGAAGAATGTGAAGCGCCATATCGCTAGGTTGAACAAGCACTGGATCAGCTGCAGCTCCCCAAGCTGAAACCAGGGGAATAAGGCCTCGGGCATACCTTCCGCTTCGTAGAGGTAGATTCCATCGTTATTTCTCGTGAGATCGAAAGATGGGATGTAGAGCGATGGGAAGGAAGGGGTGACATAGCCTGCAGGGACGGTGACAACCTGCGAAAGCCTTCCTCAGAGACTATTCCCCAACTTCTCGATGCTGACTCAAAGCATGCTGACCTGGCTGTTTTGACCGTCATCAAAGACGGAGGAGACGGAGTTGCCCATATTCCCAGCTCAGCCTCGGTTGCCGTCATCGGTTTCACAGCTGACGACCTTGATTTACGATCATCGCATAGCACTTCCCTACGTGCTGAGGCGAGCTGGTATAAAAGATTTAATTCAGGTATCGGTATCAGAACAGAAGGGTCCTCTAATGCTGAAGACGTAATTAACAACAACAAATGCCTCTACCGGGCTGGTCCGCCTTTTTGGAGTTGGAAGTATTACCCCGTGCCTAATGAGAGCATTGATTTGGGCGTAAGGAATAAGGCCGATATCCAGAATCCAAAGCAGCTGCAAGCTCACGGTAACACTGATGTAGTGATATTTCCATGAAAGATGCACGAGATGCTCAAATAGCAAGAAAATTTGACGCAAACACGATACACCGTTCAATCCGGCATCTCCCGCTGCACCAACCGCTCAAACCGACTCTCCTTCCACCCATCTTCTTCCAGCCAGTCAAACAGCGCCGCCTCATTCAGCCCGAAGACGCTCAGCTTCCCATCAACTCCCTCTATGTATGGCTCATGCCGTAGCCGAGCTCTTTCTCGTTCTCGCTCGCTTATGGCTAATGTCGCTCGATCGCAACCTTCGAGGACGGAGATGATCTCTTCTCGGTCCGGATAGTGAAGTCTACCAAACCACATCAGCGAGCTTCTCTCTTGTGAACAGGCCAACCTTGGTTCGAGGAAGCCGAAAATAGCCAGTGCCGCACGAAAGATGTACTGATCGCCATCGAGCATTATCTGGCAACATCAGCTGATGAACGCTTGCGATGGAGTTTGTGCCGACTCACCTGGTCCCACAAGCGACACGCAGCCTCAAAAGGAACCTGCTCGACCAACAAACTCCTGAAATAGCTCTCGGGCAATCTCAACCCCAGATTCTTACAATTCGCATATATCTTGGGGAATGTATCCGCCTGGAGGTTTTCGAAGACTCGGTAGTATGCCTCGATCTCGTCGATGGTTTGGGTGAAGAATGCTCGAAGGCAGGGACGGGAAAGGAGGTTGATTAGGGACAGGAAGGCGGTTGGGAGTGGAGAGGTGAGGAGAAGCATGGCAGCGACTACGTTGATGTATGCGGCCTACTCTAGCGGTCAGTCCGGTACTTGGACTGCTGGGCAGCTCATAAGAGCTTTGCAGACCGATCCGACCCTGACTCACATAGCCCAGCCCTTCGTCCGATCTGGCGGCCACCCATGCGCAAAGCAGCTCTCGCAGGTCATCTCGCAGTGGACTGCCGGGTGTGAACAGCTTGAGCGTGGGTAGCGTTTCGTCCATATCCCGCTCTATCCGCTCCAGGACATGCTGAGGGAATCGTCCGGCCTCGATAGCTCGACGTGCTCGGTTGGCATATGCCTTGTACGCATCTGAGCTATACAGTCAGTTCCGAACCCAAGACGTAAACTTTCGGGTTGATGCAGAGACTCATTGCTGACCTTTTGACAGAGCCAATGGATTCCCAATCGCCAAACTCCAAGCCCTTCCCCTCAGATGACTAGGCACACCTTCAAACCACAACCGCCTCAACCCCATATCAGCCTTCACCTTTCCAGGACTAAAGTCCAGGCTATTGAGCAAAGCCTCCCATCTTGGCGTACTGATCGCCATTCTCTTTTCCTTCTCGAGCCTCCTAATGTCATTGATCTTCCGCCTCTCCGCCTCGGCCGATCGAGCTCGAGCCATCATTTCCTCCCATTGATGCAGATGAGTCTCGTCCTCAACCCTGTCTTTCGGAGGGAGCCAAGATGGGCGAGTATGGGAGATGACCTTCTCGAAGGTGGAGATGCCTTTGACCCCGAGAGCAGGTGCGGGAGTGTCTGAAGATTTAGCAGGGGCTCGTTTGGTCTCGGTCGTAGGAGCAAAGCCGGATGGGAGTGGGAAAGGGTGAGGATGAGCAGGCGGAGCATGTAGTCGGGTCGGAGTGCTTGAGCCTGATCCAGATGCAACAGGCTGCTCGGAAGTCTCGGTTGACGTCGACCTTTCCAAACCGGATGATCGAGGTGCTTCTCCATTTAGTGAAGGAGCAGATCCATTCGGATGGTATTGTCCATTCTTGGCCAGCCCAAAGCCGGACCAAGATCTCCTGCTCCCTTTCGAAGCGGACTTAGCATGCCTGGGTGAACTTGGTAAGGGTGCTGAAACGGGAGAAACGGGAGGTGTGGTTTGTAGGGGAATGGATTCGAAAGGGGCATCATCGACCGGAGTATTAGGACTGTCAAGAGAGACCGAATGTGCGGGTAATGGAGGCTTGTAAGGTATGAATTCTGGTGGAGGACTCGTTCGAGGTGAATGGGCGGTATTGGGTGATGGAGAGCGTCGAGGCGAGGAAGACGACGCTCGAGAGCTGGAGATACCGTTTACTGCGTCGGATTCGCCTCGTAGTGGAGCAGGGGAATATGAAGGGAATCGCGATGGGGTGATTTGGCGGGATAAGGAAGGGCGAAGTCTCGGTGATCTTGGAGCTGGTACAGCATATCCGATGTCGCCCTGAAGCTCAACCGTACGCCGAGGTGATGAATGACCGTTCCGTATAGGACTAGGTGATCGTGAAGGAGAGCCGAGCGAGATCCTGCTCATCGGTGTTTCGACGGGACGCTGACTATCATCACGATCGACGGCAGCAGGGCTAAGTGGGACTGGGGAAAGGGAAACGCATGAGGAGGATGCGCTATGCTACTGGGTGTGAGCTGGACAGAAGGTTTGAAGCAATCTTCACTCACCTCCGACATATGGAATACATTGAAACAAGGATTTACAATAAGACGAAGGAGATTACTGGTGGTCGTGCATGTCCGGGTGATGCCTGCATGCTGACAGATACTCAGATGTCAACGAACTTGAGTTTGGTCCAAGAGAGATACGAGTCCCCCTTACGACCGCCACATCTACCGGATTCGGTTTAATTCCGGCGGCTTCGGCGTTGTGCCTTAACGATGTCAAGCCCCTCTTGACGGCGTTTCTGTCAATCCCCTCATCATCCCTTGGCTCTCTTTGTCCGTGTCTCGGCTGATCCAGTCTTGTTCGTTGCCGCTTCTTGACGAAGCTTTCTCGGCGTCGACTAGACGAAGGCATCATCGGACCGGTGGCTAGATCGCTCTTATCTTCGGATCAACATTCACTCCGGCTTGAAGCATCATTCTTGCTTCTGGATCGGATCATGGAGTCACCAGTGAAACATGCCGGCTGGACCGGTACTGCTGGATCAAGCAAGGAAATCCCCAGGGTAGGGGAGACGAAGAGGAGTGGAAGGAACATCGATGTCATGGGAATGTGAGTGGATCTCAGAGTCTGATGTGAAGCGCTTTGTGCGCAGGCTGGATTATACCAACCTTGGCCTTCGAAGCTGTACCATCTGATAAAAATCGTCATTGCATACAATACATGTACTGATGTCGCCTTAGTCTACCCACTCCACCTCGATCCCGCGAAAGAGCTCACCTCCCAACACCAGAAACGGTCCGCCGCCAACCGAAACCCTCAACCAAGACCGCACCACTTCAACCCTCCACCTCCCTTCTTCCAACTCCCGAAACGCTACCTCGAAGACCACGCAAATCGGATACCACCATCGAAGATCCGATTTCCCCTCCTTCACCCAGCGGACACACGACGTTCTTCCTTTCCGCCTCTTCCTCCTGTCGACCAGAAGGAGGGGTACGACGACGACCGGGTCTCACTTTTGCTCAGCAGATGGGCTTGCTGAATCAGAATCCTGCGTCTGCTTCGACGTCAACGAGTTTCGGAGGTAGACTGGGTATGGGAGTAGGGATGGGTGGAGCAAGGCCTAGCGGAAATGGGAAAATTGATCAGATCAGCTATGGACGCCTGGAAGATCCCATACCGCTCGACGACAATCCTTTTCTTGACACTCGACCGATGGGACTGGCGTCGCCTGGCGCGGTTACCTCCCGTATACCAGGTCTCGACCACGATCACCATGAATCTCTAGCATCTCCACTCAAATCCCGGGCGCCCCAACGTCAACTCCAGACATCACTCCTTTCCTCTCCACCAACCCAGAAAGCCGTCCGCATACGTACGTCCCCTCGAGCCGCCGATCGACAACGCAAGAAGGAAGAGATGAAACGAATGATGGATGCCGACTCGAACCCTTTCCTCTCCCACCCAGGCGAACATATTCACCCCAGTCGAGCTGGACCGATCGTGGATGAATTGAAACCTACGGTCACTTACGTCTTTCGCGGAGTTAAGAAAGTGTTTGCCAACCCATTCTTGAGGCAGGATCATCCCTTCCCTCCGGCCAGCTTGGATCCGGAGGATGAGGGATTTGAACCGCATCCAAACCCTGCTCCGAAACTTCTTTGGCCTAGTGCTCCACCTCGAGTAGATAGGGATGGATCTTCTTCGAGAGAACAGAGTCCGCCTTCTTCGCCTGTGGCTACTCCAAGATTTAGCCGGCGGGATAAGCCGGGGCTGGAGATTGATGTGGATGTTAGCGGGCCGAAGCATGCTTTCACGGATGAAGAGGGGTTCGAGAGTGAGAGTGAGGAGGAGGAGCTGCCTGCGAGACGGGGATTATTATTCGGGACGAGTGGGATGAAGAGGGGTCTGGTCGGTGGAGATGGCGGGAGAGGGAAGAAGGCGAAAGGGCGACGACTATAATGACGACGACGACGACTACGGGTCATTGGAGATCAGAACAAGCAAGAGGATAGGGAGGGAGATATCATCGGATCATATTGCTTATATTTCCACCTTGCTGTGCAGTGGGTACTTGTATCTTGCCTGCTGAAAGTAAGGATATGCGTCCATGCAGATACATGCGATCCCATGCTTCCCATGACTCATCCTAAAAATGAGGTCCAGCTCCCCTGCTCATTGGTAGAAGTGGTTGGCATGCAGGTTCGACTGGATCTCCGCCTCCATCCGATCTCCATTGGCAAGCAATTTCTCCTTGTTGTAGAGCAGTTCCTCTCGAGTCTCGGTGGAGTATTCCGCGTTTTGGGCTGCGAACTATCAATTCTGCTCTCAATAAGTAGAACGAGACACTCACTCTCGACAATCGCATCGACGGGACACGCCTCCTGGCAGAACCCACAGTATATGCACTTTGTCATATCGAGATCTGCATCACGGCATATCAGCGGTGCCTCCAGTCACATCTGAGTAAGGGAATCGAATGGAAAACACTTACCATACCTGACCGTCCGCCTTGACCCATCCTCCCTAGCCTCAGATTCGATCGTAATAGCCTGAGCGGGACAGATCGCTTCACACAACTTACAAGCTAAAACCTCATCAGCAACCACTCTCCCGAATTCCGAGTAGCTAGCTAGCTCTAGAGCTAACGGGTAGGATGAAGGACGAAAAACCTGACCGATACATCTCTCCTCGCCATTGGGGTAACGTCGTAGTGCATGCTCACCCCTGAATCGGGGAGACAAGGGACCTTTCTCGAAAGGATACATGATGGTGTAAGGTGGTCTGAAGAACTGTTCCAAAACGATCCACATGCCTAACGAAGCCAAAGAGCATATTCGATCAGTCTCTGCTAAAACCTACATGGACCATGTGAAGAACTCCTCGACTCACCCCTGAAGATCTCTGTGAAGAAAAAAAGCTGAGAAGCTTTATCCAAAGCACTAGGCCCTTTGCTGTAATCCGGATATGGGCTCAAAGCGGCATCAGGATCGGATTCGCCAGCATGTCTTGAACCTGGATGTTGGTTCGTGGCCGTCGTCGTTTCGGCTGGGTTGGGTGTACGGATCGGTGAGGTTGTAACTCTTTGAGGACCTGTTTGTGGGGTGGCAAGGAGGCGTGAAGGGGTGGTTGAGAGGGATCGGAGTGGGAGGAGGGTGCGGTTGATGGGGAGTGGGCGGGTGGCGAGGGTTCGAGAGGCGGTGAGAAGCGTCATTGGGCGAGGCATTATGGTTCTAATCGACTGCTGTATTTATGAGTCAAGAGCCCTCAACGATAGAATCTTTGCGCACGTTGATGGAAGATCGGACTACGAACCGGGAATGCAGCCCATATGTCAGCAGACGTCGGCAATTCAACTGTGGCACCTGAACAAACAATCCGGCAAGCTGCTTCAGATGGTAAAAGGTGGTTTTGGATATTAGGGAAAAGCGAGAAAAATGGATTAGATCCCATGCAGACATTATATTGCGACTATCAAGATCGTGACACACTCGTAGCAAGTCGTTGCGCTCCTCCTGCAACACTCTTCACTACTCCTCCAAGGACGACCTTCCCTCCCTGTCTCGCTGCGGTCCTCCCGAAACTGAGGATATCGAACACCGCTGGAGTTGGCGCGAACCGAGCGAGAGACTGGCTGAGCAGTGACATGAGCGGAGAGCCTGGATCTATACGCGCAGCTAGGAACGCCGAATGTGACATCTTCGGAGTATCGATCAACTCGATCTCCGTTGGTGCTGATACAGGCGATCGTCTTTTCAAGATGACAGGCACGAGGGTAAGAGCGGAAAGCAAGACCAGCTTGAAGATCAAGACTGGATCCCGAAGCAGGCTCGTCAGGCTATCTCCGGTGACGCCGTCCGACATCGATGAAGCGCTCGGGATGGCGAGTCTAGCGAGGATGTTTCCGACAGACGCGGTAACGTAGGACCAACTGGCTGATCCAGCAGCAGTCGTGAGCCAGAACACCTTCCAGTCGACCCCTACAACACCACATGCCACATTCATGCCGGACCAAGGGACGAAGCCCATGGCGCGCATGATGAGCAATCGACGCCAAACATTGACTTTCGCTTCGGTCCCGCCGATAGGAGATGAGGCTGGGTCGGAAGAGATCTGTATCGCTGTGATCGTCTCGCCTGACTTCTCGGTTGTGATCGGTGATGAGATAGACGTTGATACGAGGGCTGCGCGAACCAGTGCGAGCGGTTTCGGGAAGAGGACGGCGATAAGGGGAGCGAGCGGGCGAGACAGAAGGTAGCAGAAAAGCGATCCGGAGGCGGTGATGAAGGTCAGGAGCAAAAGTGCTCCCGTCGGCTCGAGAATGGATCCAACGAGGATGTTCTGGACTCGATCAGCTTGACTTTGTACCAGGGAACGCATGAAGCTCACAAGGACGACAGCACCTGGCACGCTCCAAGCATGTTTCCAGCATCCGACAAAGGTGATCACCCCAACGGTATGCCACCAGCCCACATTGCTCGATGCCATGTACGACCGTATCTCCGCTGATAACAACTGCAGATCCGTTGTAGACGACGGCCAGTGCTTCAATTGAGTTCTGATAGGACGGATTAGCTTGTTCGCAGATCGCCAGACCGTGCAGTACTCACATGGGTAACCCCTTGATCAACCACAAAGCCATCGCAGCCGTGACAAACAACAACCCTGTCAACATCCCGACCGTCCACCCCATCTCCCGCATGACCTCACCAGTCCTGCCCGTTCCACTTCGCGACCAGACACCATATTCTGATCCCGACCATCCGTCTCCAGGTTTTGAATCACGTAACCCTCGTAATCCTTGCAAAACATCCCGCTTCGATCCGGATCTCGAAAGCGAGCGAGAAGATAGAGCGGGTGTCGGCAAGCTTCCTTCAGCCATCTGGAAAGCTGCAGCTAGCTCGGGTATCCTCGTCTCGCCCTTATCATCAGGCGGTGTCGGGGGCAGCGAGAAGTAACCCGAATCGTGATCGGATGATTTCCTACTGCTTCCATCACCCCAGTACTGTTCATTCTGCCGGATGCTATCCTCGCTCGTTCGTGTCACACCAGAATCAAGCGAGGACTGGTCGGAAGCATCAAGTCCTTTTTCAGAGTCTTCAGATCCTCGTCGTTGAGCGAGAAGGTGCTGACGTGGTCGCGGTCGGACCCATTTAGCGAGGCGGAGCACCGATGACTCGCCAAGGTGACATGCTTTTTTGAGGACGGAAGTACTGGATGTGGGTTGGCGGAGGTCTACTTGTGCCGGACTGGCTGGAGTAACGTAGACACCCGACCAATTTTCGGATTTCAAGGGAAGGGTCATGTGGTTCTTGAAAGGGGGAGCATGAGGGGGAGCCGACGATGGTGCGAACGTGTTGGCGGGATAGAGTGGTATGACGTTGCCATCCAGCGTTTTGGGCACTACCAAGCTCGTGGATGTAGCTCTCGCTCGGCTATCCACCTCCTTTGCCTTCTTCTGCCCCTCTTCCACCTCAGCTTCGTGTACATCCTTCGTCTGTCGTCGAAACATTGCAGGTGTAGATATCCGTCTCTTCAACCCTGCACGCTTGTTGATTGCAGTAGCTGTTTCTTCTGTAGGAAGAGCCAGAAGCGAGGGGAAAAGGGCGGGAGATGGGGAAGCACGAGGTGGAGCTTGGTACGAGTAGGTGCGGGAGGATGGGGGAGGTCGAACGTGAGAGACGGATCTAGAAACATTCCGATTTGGTATTGGTGTCTCGATTGGTATCGTCAAGCGAGAAAGGCCAGCTTCGTAGACCATCTCGGCGGTTTTTGGACCCGACATGCAAGCGGCGAGATTACGGGGTGATGTGCGAACAAAGTCCTGATAAGATACTTTCTTTGTCAGCCCCGAAAATGGGATAGATGATGATTCGGGACCGGGGGTCGTGGAGGGCGGAGGCTGAAGCGGAACCGAGAGCTGGGGTTGGATCCGGTTGACCGAGTGTTTCAGACCATACGTATTAGGAAAGGTGAGGTGAGACAAAGGAGGATTCTAGTATTGGTCGTGACCGTCTCGCACACCTTATAGGGTGCTGTACTGTACAAAGGAGAATAGTATACGAGGGTAATTGGGGCTTCTAGATGATCAGCGTTGCCCGCCGGAGCTGACGAAAGACCACGTCGTCAAAGGGGATCTGCTTTTGCGTAGACCCTCTGTGAAAGAGGGGAAAGGCACGGGTGAAGCCAACGGAGGCAGAAACGCACCCATGTCTAGCCGTCATGATAATCTTCGTCCACAATATCGATACACTGACTAATAAGAATCAATCTGGACACACAAAAGGGTAGGAAAGGTCGATTTGTTGAGCACCGCTTTCAAACCCGTTGACCTTTGCCGGCGGCCGAGGGCAAACATCGCTGAGCGAAACGGCTTGATTGCCGAGCCACGTGTCTTTTCGAGGGCATCCTGTTATCACTGAGGGATATTAAAATGTGCGAGACCTGACCCACCTCAAATGAACATGCTCGTAATCGGTTGTTCCGCAATGCAGGCAGGACCGTGAATATCTTTGCAAACATGTTCCATTGCTGCTATTACTGCTGCTACAATTGTCCTTAACTCGCCAAGGGTATAAACGATGAAGAGGTATCAAATGAAGGTATAACCCGGGTTGATTGACCCATAATACAAGTTCTCATTTCAGTCTGGGGTCCGCTAAAATTGCAAGAAATGCTATGCGAGTCCGAATTCGCGTGACTCGAGCTTGAATCCCGCTTTTTCGCCAACAATCTGCCGTGCGTACGAGTTTGTTGTGATCGGATTAATTGAAGTAGAAGAGACCGGCTTTCGAACGATCGATCTTGAGACCTTTCGGGAGCTCGTAGGTCTTGCATCCGCCAGATTGCTCCAGCTTCCCCCAGTTGAACCCGGCTTTCGGAACGCTTCCGCTGTCAGGCGTGAGGACGGAGGTAGCGCAGCCACTGGATCCGTTCCGGTAGGTGGCGAGGGCGGGTACAACGGAAGATAGTCGGCGCGGGATGGAAGATGGAGGTGGCATATGGCCTGGTTGAGGTGTTCGAGCGGCACTCGAGCTTGACGATGCGTTGCGTTGCATTCGACTTGGGATCGCGACGGCTGCGGTCTGGTGGACGGCATGATGAAGTTCTCCATCGGACTCGAAGGATGATCTGCTTGTCGTGCTTGATTGACTCATGCTTCGTACCGCATTGCCGGGTGTCGAAGCGACATATTTGATCTTCCACCGCCCGTTCTGCACTTCGAGACTTTGCTTTGGAGTGCAATCCAGTACTACCTCAGACCGATCACGCTCTGGGATCGCCATAGCGGGCGCGTTCCTGGCAGCGACAGCATGCCTGCCGTATGCGTCCCAGCTAGCGTCGTGGCATGTTCGAGACTTAGCACGGATGGTTCCGGAAGTCGGTCGAGCGATAGGGTCGTTAAAACTTCCGCGGCGTGATTGAGCGGGCGAGATGCTGACACTTCCAGAGAAGACGAAGCCTTTTTGCGCGAAGCTCGCGGACGTTCCCGATGAATCGCGAACGGGAAAGGCGGTAGCGTAGGATTGAAGGAGGTTGAGAGTATGATTCGGCGCCGAGCAGAACTCAGGCGGAATGGGCACAGGCTGTGCTGAACCAGGCGAAGCAGCCAATGAGGTTTGAGAAAGGTTTGATCCGATGAGTGGGCGAGCAGGGATCGGAGCAGAGCGTTCCGAGCCTGACGAAATGGATCGTTGTCCGTGACCGGCGTGATATCGATCCCCGTATCCCGGCATCATCCCCCTCAGCTTTCCAGAACCGCTTGTAGACCTAGCGAAGTACGCCTCATGTTCAGGATTCCACATGCTCGACAGGGAGTCGGAGCTGAGGTCAACTGTACCGTGCTGACTTTGCTGACTTGGTTGCCTACTCATCGCGGTTGGCCGAATGGCAGGGTGCATCGAGCTCCTTCTTTGTTTCAATGTCTCATGCCACGCCTCGTCAGGTCCATCCCGTGACATGCGGAAGTAGTCCATGATCTTCGGGGCGGAACAGGCGGGACCAGCAGGATCGAGGTTGTCGAGATTGGATGCATTGGATGACTCGGTGTCGGAGCCCGAGACGAGTAAAGGTGATGGGGGAGCATAGGGGTTCCTCATTTGGTCGGAAAGATGGATGGGGAAGCCGGATGTAAGGATGGATTCGGGATAGCCTTTGACATACTCGTAGGACAGGGTACGAGTGATGTCCTGGTACGCCGCCTCGCAACGTCCTGCATCGAGCTGTGCACAACTTATTGTGCAGTAGATGGCTGAGTAGAAAGGTTGTTCAGGTGGAGGAGTAGGGGTCTTGGGAGTGTCGGCGTCTGGACTTCGTGATTCGGTGGAGGGATCGGTGGTCCTTGAGCGGGTAAGGGGTTGCAGCTTGGCCGCAGCGTTACTGTTGGCTGCAGCTACCGCTGCTAACCGATTGGTAGAATGCGGATTCCGAAGTAAACCTGGCCGTGTGACCTTTTGACCATTGGCAGTACGTGTGGTGGTCGATCCATCCGGATTCTTGACCTATTCACCCATGAGAAGGTGTCTCGAGTCACGTCAGGAGGCATTGCTTACACGGATGGTTCCGGCAGCCGACTTCTTCTTCACCATTTTCACTGCTTCGGACTCCGGCTCCTTAGGCGGGATGATCAGTCGGTCGCATACGATACAATACGAGTCGAATGACATCTCGTTGAGGGAAGGGGAGAGGGACAAGGTGTCCATTATATTGACAGAGGTTTAATGGTCGAGCAGCTACGAATCGATGTCTCGACCTTGTTCGCCCCAGCTTTTAGCGCAATGACGTCTTTAGCGAAGAGGTCTGTGCGTAACCGTTTCGGTCAGCAGGAGACCTAGGCGAGAGAACTTATGAGGGGAATGCGGCGGTGTGATCGCAGCAGGAACGCAATAACGCGACATCCTGCTGCGCCGGGACGTGGTGGGATGACTGGCGGAGACAAATACTCACAGGTCAGGTGGCCAAAGCCTCCTCTATGCCTGTCGTAACTCGACAGCAGACTGCTCATCTAAGCACCACCGTCCCACACGTCCAAGTGTTGGACATTCGACCTTTGATAAGTGGTCAAAGCAATATTAAGAACTTTGGAAAGTCTCGTAATTCACAGCGTCGATCAGACTAGGGCTGAGGCTGAAGTGGGCCAGCCAAAGTGGGATATAAGCGAGACGGAATGGGGTGCCAGGTGGGAAGAGACCTCGCAGCGGTGATGCGATAATTTTGCGGAACCAAAACGAAGTTTGCGCCGCTCAGAACGGCAAACTAGATGTGTTCGTCCCGAGACAAATCGCTGCGGTGCGGTGCGGTTCAATCGTTATATTGAGAATGGTGAGGGAGGGGAAGCGACAAAGGAGCTGGTTTGAGGATGACGAGTCGGTCCTTTGCTTCGACGGACAATGGTGTGCGTGCGACTGGAAAGGTGGGTGTTGATCTTGCGCACTGAAATGAGAGCCGAGGTGATCGAGGTAAAGCGTTGCTGTCACACGCGAGGAAGGCCTTGGGAACACCAAGAAGTTGAATCGAAATTTGTGCGTGTCACCGACGATCTGTGTACGAATGATGACAATCAGGAACCTAACTAAAAGATCAATCAGATCGAAACCCAGTCAAGATCAATAGGATCAGCGAAAAGAGTACACGGTCTCGCAAGTTTCGCTTTTCCCATGAGGCCGGCCCCAACAAAGCTCGGACCGCTAATTCCGGACCAAAAATAACGTGACGTATTGTCCCGCTCGTAAGAACCCCGACTCGTCGGTCCGAGCGCAGCCTTTTGCCGGGACTGCTACTGTAGGTATTTTCCCGTAGAGCGGAACCAGATCCGGGTGAAAGCACATGCATAATGTCGGCTTTAGTCGGAGGATGTCAATTATCCGGTCTGACTATGCGATCTGACGAATTCTGGGAAACCGGGCGGTGACAAGAGAAGCTCAAGTACAGTATGTGACAGGCTGTGAGGCTTGGGAAAACAATTGAGGGCTGCTACATGCATCATGCTGGGTATGAGATGTTGACTTTTCCTTCGCCTTCCTTCCTTTTTTCGCAACCTGACTACAGCTTCGCAACCGCCTTAATCGGTTCGAGCGGCATTGCAGCTTTCGAGGGCGTCAATCCCGCCTTGAACGCGTGGATATCCTCAATGAACACGTTCCCCGGTCGCAGCTTCGCACTCTTCTCCTCCTCAGATTTGACTCCAGCCTCGGTCCCCTGCAGTTCTTCTATCGTCTCCTCCAGCTCAATCTTCGCTTTCATACTCAAGCCTTCCGCGTTAATGACAGCGGCTGTCGCAAAGTCCCTGACCGCTTGCAAGTCAGGCTTGGACATCATGAGCTTCTGTAACACCTCATTGTCGACGGCGACGTGATGCTTGGTGAATGCCTCGACCAGTGGTGCAGCGGCCGAAGCATCGAATTTTATGCCCTTGTATTGCGATCTAAGGTGTGTCGACAGTTTTGCACGGGTTGGCGAGGAGGTGTGGAAATAAGTCATAAGGAGGTTCAGGACATCGGCCTTCGTTGTATTGTGCAGTTGCGAAACGTCAGTTTGTCCTGCACGAGTCAGTACATAGCCAGACGAGGCCGAACGTAGCTCACGCTTGCCAAACTCGTAATACCGGTCCGCGATCGCCATGAAATACCGCCTAGTCTCCTCACCCAGATTCTTCGGCTTCTCCTCCTTCTTCGCAATCAGACTCTGCTTGTTCTTCTCAAACTCTTCCTCGCTCATCTCCTCGATGTATCCCTTCATTCCGTCAAGGAACCCCTCGATACAAGTCTCGACGTAGACTGGGTCCTTCTCTGACTGGATGAGTACCCTGAACCCCATGGATCCTGTTGACTGGGTTCCCTGGGTGTCTACGATGTATCCGAGCTGTTGTTTCGTTCGAAGCTGATCAAATGCGGGCTCATGAGCGATCTGAGCGAAGAGCTGAAGGGCGGCTCGTAGAGGTCTATCGGTATTACTGCCGACATGAAGCTGGTATACCACCGCAGAGTTGACCTCAGCCTTATTCGGGAGCTCCATGGACCAGACATGCTCGGATGCTACACGATCAGCATTAAAGCATACCTGTTGGAATGGGCTCACATGGAGGGAGGAGAAGAGATCGTCCGAGGTTCTTTTCCGATGCGGCCAGTGGGCGTGGGTGCAACACCCGCTCAAGCATGTCCTGCATTTCCTTCGCACCCTGGCAGGTGTCAGCTTATCAACAAATGAAATGATGACGCGGCATACCTCTAGTGAAGTGTTGCCATGGATCAACGATTCGATGTACAACCGTTGCATCAACTCCCGCCCATATGTCCGCACATCAGCCGCAGTGATGACTGATCCTGTCAGCTCCTTCAATCTTGGTGCAAACCCACAATCAAGCTCCTGAAGTTGCTCCTCCTTCGTCCACGATGATTGCGATGTGACATATCCGCCCCAGAAGGCTGCTATTCGGTATGGGTCGCTCAATGGCCAGTTCTTCCAACTCAGTCTTAACTGCAACCACTTATTAGTCATTTCTCTTGGGCGCCTGACTGCCTCACGCACATCATCGACTATGCTATCAAAGCGACCATCATCCACTTCGAACTTCATCAATCTCTGCAACATGGTCTCCGTCAAGACCGCCAGTTTATCGCTGAATCCCGCAGCGCCGATGCCGATCCAATCTCCAGCGTACCATAGGTTGAAGCTCAGCTCGGCTAGATCGGCATCGTAGGTGTCTTCGGTGACAGAGTCGCGGAAAAGGTCGCAAAACAGTTGAGCGAGGACAGCATTACGCGGAGTCGCATTGAGTTGGGGCCTGCGAATATCAGTGCGAGCTGCGCGTGTGCTCCGGAGTGCAACATACGAGTGAAGCAAGACGTCGAAATTGGCTTTCGGCAACCAGAATTGGTCATCCCGTTTGTACCATAACCGAGAGAGAGGTGTATCTTGAACAACCGCTGGTCGCAGAGCCGGCTGACATAGATGAGCGCCGCTTCGCATACAATGTAGGTGCCCACCTCTTGCACCTCGAACTTCTCCACATCCAGCTTCTCCGGGATGAATAGATTCCTTCCAGGCAGGTGTAAATCTGGGATTGGCGATCCTGATAATGCCTAGAAAATCATCAAAATGACTGATAGTTCTCGCAAGATCTACTCACCTCCTGATAAAAGTCCTCTCCCAAGCGCATCTGCATATATTCCGTCCCGTATATAGGCTCGGTTTCGTTATAGGTCCCTTCGACACCCGGTGGCAAGTCCCTCGACGTCATGCCTATTGTAGCTCGCCTCGGATCGAGCAACTGTATAGCAGCAGCCAGCTCATCCGCCTTGAATTCCCCAAGGAGCGATCCTGCAGAGACAATCTTGTCCCTAGGTACGGGGTCTTGCATCGACGTCGAGATACCCTGGACATACTGATGTGTTTTCGATCGCTCTGCAAAACGGAAGGAAATATCCGCGATGGCTTTGATCTCGTTGAAGATTGTTGATGAAGGAGGTTGAGAGCGGAGGAGGGCGACGTATTTGAAGATGGCAAGGGCGACGTCTTTCCAGTGCGCTAAGACAATTTAGCAAACCTGCTCGGTCGATGTGGAATGAGCTCACGCAGGCCTTCAGGAGCCAAGTCGACGGTGATCTTCGCAAAGTCAAAGCCAGCAGCGCTATGACCCAGACCTGCGCGGAGGTAGTTGACCCATCCTTGCTTTTTGAGGTACGAAAGCACCGAGCCTTTTCCTTCGTGGCCAATGAAGTGGGTTAGGTAATGCCCAGGCTAGCGAGATGAGCGTTGTTCCTACACCTCCTGAAGTACTCACCTTAGTCTGGTAAAGATGACCGAGGTCCGGGAAGGGGAAAGTAATCTCCAATCCTCGACTATCCTGAACGGGCTTCGTGACAGTCAAGATCTACGCTCATCAGTCTGATGCATCTTCGCAAGGTACTACTCACGCGCATCTGCTCCTCACCGAGCGGTTGCTGCTCGAAAGCGACCCTTACTCCATTCGGACCAACTGGCGGTCTTCCTTCCGTCCGTACAGGAACCGCCTCGAACCTCTCCCTCACCCATTTCTGTAGCGTCTCCACGTCCTCCTTCCCAGCTACAGCCAACTTCATCCGTCGCGCACAGTACTGCTCTCTCCACCATTCAATGAGCTGTTGACGCGGATCTCGTCCGGCAGCTTTTGGCTTAGACCAGAGGGTTTCGTAGTTGCCTGTGCCAAATTTATGGTAGGGATGATCTTGACGGTAGACATGCTTTTCCATCTGAAAAAAGCGCTGCAAAGGGTACATTAGCTCTGGAAGCGGTCTCCAAGAGATTGGACTTTCCCACATATCGCTTTGAAGGTTCTTCTTATGCTCAGAATCGACAGCTTTGATCTCCCTCTCTGTACATTCCTGTGGGCCATAAGCTAACTATTGGAATGGGGGTACCAGGACGACAAACCTCGTTGAACAAAGGCTCGATGAAAAAACCGGCAAATCGATCCAGTGCACCCTCGAGAGCGTCAGGAGCGACATCAAAGAAGTATACGGTCGAAGTCATGGCGGTATATGCGTTTGAATGACCATTATGTGTCGAGAGGTATTGTTGGTACTCGTTCTCCAAGGGAAACTACACCTCCATCAGAATCGCCCCTATTCCTTTGCATTATGGATACACACCTTCTTGGTACCCATGAACAGCAGGTGCTCGCTACTCTCGTCAGTCGAGTCTGTCATAAAGAGCTCGATGTCACCCACCAGAAATGCGCACATCCCGGCAGATCATCTGGGTCTGACAGATGTCCCACCCCGACATCCATACTAGCAGCCGCCTTATCCGCCTTCGGATCCGAGACGACGATCACCTCCAATCCATTAGGCAGTGTGAAGTATTTATGGGGTCGATCTTCGGTAGGTGGGAGAATGAGGTTGACGGGTCCATCTGCTTTTGGGATGGGTGGACAAGGTGGGAAATCGTACGCCATGATCGGAAACGGAGGTGAGAGGGAGTTGAGGTTTGAGCTAGGGTGGAGGAAGTTGAAGATCAGCGGGATGAAAATGTATGCACCAAGCATCTGGGTAGGTAAGGAACCCGGCGGAAGCGTATGTGAATGTGAGTATACTCACGAATAAGATTGGGAGACTGAGGCTAGAGTTCTTGCTTCTCCGCTCGTCAAAGGAGTGCCTGCTGTCCGAGGTGGATGTTGCGGTGAGGGACCGGAAACTAGGGAGGCAAGAGCTGATCTGCTGATGGATCGGATCGGATGTGCCCTCGGTAATCGGATTGACAAGTGACGAGGACAAGACGCTCTTGCTCGTATCAAGGGTATCATGCGTGATCTGACAAGCCTTCAAAGCCAGACTTTTGGGGGTGGATAGATTTACTGAAGAAGGGAACTCAGAACATTCAGACAAAAGGGATTCGCGTTCCTGACTACTCCTGACTGTTTCAACCGGGTATATGGTACATGCTCATCAAGAGATAATCACAGCTTTATCCGCCCCGTGCATGGCGTAGACAGCTTTCGGACAAGCCAGAAGTAGCTGTCGAACACGACTCACTACGAATCGACAATTTATAACGCGACTCGATTTGACTTTGATGACGCCGGTGGCCACAAAAGGTGGTTTGCATCCACCAAGTCGCTAGTATGAATATCCTCCCTCCACCTTCGTTCCTCCACCTGCCACCGTCTCCTAATGACCCGGACTTTTCAGCAGCTCTGGGCAACTGGTTCGCTGCGGCATTGGCGACCACCAACGCCTGCTGCCCCAGTCCCCTGCTGATGAAGGTAATGCTCTTGTTTTTAGGTCGTGAATCTCATGGTTCTATGCGATAAAACGTTAGTGTCCAACGAAATCCTCTGTGAGCCGGTTTGGATTTTCTGTCTTGTTTGTCATCCAACACGCTGGTGACGATTGAAAGCTTATGCAGTAGAACCGTCTTTGAGGGGGTCTGTCTTGACGCCTGAGACTGTTCCGCGAGTCTTCGGAGCCAAACTCCCTCCCGCCCGCAACACCCGCGAACTCGCCGAAGACGGTTTTTCAGGCTGCGAAGCCCGCGTGACCCACGTCCGGATCGAAATCATGCTCCGCGCCACGCACACCCGAGAGGTCCTTGGCGACAAGGGTCGTTGCATCCGCGAGCTCAAGGCGTTGGTCGAGAAGCGTTTCAACTTCCCCGAGGGCAGTCTCGAGCTTCACGCCGAGAAGGTTCAGTTCCGCGGGTTGAGTGCTGTGGCGCAGGCGGAGTCGTTGAGGTATAAGCTGTTGGGTGGGTTGGCTATGCGTCGGTAAGTCCGCATATATCCTCCTCAGCAGAATTGTTCACCGATGGGTTCATGATCCACTCCGGTCAGCCCGCTCGCGATTTCGCGAGAGGCACGTCTTGCTCCGTCAAGGTGTGCTCGGTATCAAGGTCAAGATGTAAGCTTTTCCTCGGGTTTCGTCTCGAGTCAAGCTGAAATGACGCAGTATGAAGCCGTTCGACCTCGAGGATCGCCAGGGTCCCTCGAAGAACCTGCCCGATGTCGTCACTATGGTTGAGTAAGTGGACCACAAGCTTGTGAGACTGCGAGGCCCCAAGCCCGAAGGCACAATCGAGATTCGCTCCGAGTACAATGATCCGCCATTCCAGGCTATTCCCCAGCAGATCCCGCAGCAGCAGCAGCCGCACGAGGCGCCTGGAGAAGGGTACTAGGGGTCATTCACGGCAATCAGGTGTTAGCATGGTCGATGGATACGATTCTCATCACATCATCTGGCTGGGGTATGGGTATCAACATGATGATCGATGGGTCTAAATGAATAGATGATCTTCACCTGCCGAGCGGGAAGACGAAGTCACATGAACCCGATGCGTGGCGGTATGAGTTTGCATGGGCTTGTATCGTGGCGACATTCTATTCGGACGAAGAGAATGATGACTGTACTTGGCGTTGCATGAGGTCGCGGTCAAACTTTCATAAACCCCAAGGCGGACGGGAGGGGTAGAACCGAAATTCTGTTGGGCGGCAAAAATCAGACGCTGAAGACGATGAATCCCTTTGACGGCCACTTTTGGATTTGGTGAGGACCCGCTAGAACCTGTTCTGACCGTATTCTGTCGGCAGGTCGCCCTCCCTTTCCCCCAAGGCGTACTGAAACGTGAGCTAGCACAGGCCCTTTGCGTTGTCCTTCCCGCGGGTGACTTCGAGAAAGTGACGTCAGCGCGGCTGCGTATGACGCGCTCAAAAATCCGGCCCGCTGTCCAACAGTGATACTATTCGGTAAGAAGATCTCTCAAGCCAACCCATTCGGACGACAATAATCATTTTGAAATACTTCACAGCTCGCAGAATGTCCACCACTCGCAACCCTTACCTCGATCCCGAGCCATTCACTACCTCTGGCGCGATCAGCGACGAGGTACCTTCCATTGAGATGGACATCCCGCCCACCGAACTCGACTCTGATTTCCTCGGGAACCTCCCGATCACCAAGGGCGCTCCCCCGCCTCTCGGAGTTGAGGGCTATCAAGCCCCGTCATCGTACCATTACTCTCTTGGCGGGACTCAGTCCGACCAGACTCTCACGGATAGGAACCCGTTCAGCAGCGGTTCTGCCGGAAGACGCAACGACTTTAACCCTTCTTCCGACACCTCTGCGTATTCGACCAAGGAACAGTACAAGTCCCCCATGTACTCGACCGCCGAACTTGATGCTTATTCTGCAAAGTCATCCGCGAAATCCACCGCTGACCAGGCTGGGTCCGCTGCGGCCGACACTGCCAAGCAAGCCAAGTATGTCGCCCATACTGCTGTCGATAAGGCCTCCTCTGCCGCCAGCAACACGGTTGACCGAGCCAACTCTGCTGCCAACACCGCTGCCGACACCGCCTCATCCGCCGCCAACACCACAGCCGACACCGCCTCGGCGACCGCCAAAGATGTCCAGGCGTCTGCCAATACGGCCAAAGACAAAGCGAACTCCGTGGCGATCAACGCGTCGAACACCGTCCAGGCCACTGTCACGTCGACTGTCGACAAGATACGTGCGAAGGCGGAATCCGTTGTGACAGGCTTGCGACACCGAGCGAACAGCCTCAACGCCCAGCTCAATCAGGTGGATGAGCTTCCCGCCGTACAATCCGCCAAGGATGCCGCGCAAAAGCAGGCTGGCAGTCTGAGGAAGACTTTGGGGAGGTCGCCGACGGTCCTGGAGTTCGAGAAGAAGACGGGCTTGGACAGGCTCTTTCTCGTCGTCGGGACAGGACTCTTGTGAGCTCCAAACGGAGGTTGCTCTGCTGTGCTAACATGTCCATCCGAAGATTTATTCTTCTCATCCCTCTCAACTTCTTCCACCTCGCTCGCCCAACTACCAACCTCCTCGCCCTCCTTCCGCCAGCGTACCTCGCTTTCAATATCCTCGACAGCAAGACCTCCCAGGCCGACGAGAACTCGACCAAGCTCCTGCTCGCCTACTTTGTCGTCTTCGGTTTCATCCAATTCGCCGAATCCCTCTCCGCGGGCTTGTTGAGGAGGACGATCCGTCCGTCCATCTCTCCAAAGACACCAACCATCTGATGTAAATGAGCAGCGCAATACTTTACCGTCAAGCTCATCTTCCTCGCTTACCTCCTTCATCCCCGTTACAGAGTAAGGTCTCGCCCTTCCTACCACCTTGCACTGCTTATGACCTCGGGCAGGGCGCGATGATGATCCACGAGAACGTGTCTCTCCCCCTCCTCAACGCCGTCACCGACTCGTCAGCGACCCCGTCCACCCCACCGTCCACTCTCAACACAGACGGCGTCGAGACGCCCGGTGTCAAGAACCCTAATGTCACCTCCTCGCAACCCGCCCCTTCGGTGGTGTATGTCCCGCCCGGTACCGAGGTCCGCCAGATCATCCCCGCGGAATAGGTCCTCCTTGTCGACGAGTGAGTTGAGACAGGAGCTGAGGGTACGGGCGAGGCTGAAAGGGAGAAGGGGTTTCGACAAAGCGATCAGATACACGACAGCCGCTACGATGTAGATGTATACACGATGTTCTGAGTATGGCACGGACAAGCAGATAGGGTAGATGTAGTGGGGAACGTAACGGTCAGGGGGATGAACGGTAGCGGAGAGAAGATCGCTCCGAAGACTTCCCACGCATCTCGAACTTACTTCTGAATAATATAAAAGGGCAGAAGCCGTCCCGCTCTCTCCCCCATGTAATAAAGCTGCAGCTGCTCGGTCTTGAAGTGTTTGAGAGTCGGGAGGTTTCGAGGAGCAATTGTGGGGTCATTCACGTAATTCCCTACGGTATTGAGACCGTCTGACTGGACTCGAATCATGGATTGATCGGTCTGAGAGTGACGGTTGTGTTTTGAGCGGATGTCGAAGGGCTTAAAAACAAGACGCGCTTGTACGTTCCTTTTACGTTGGTGAGATGCGATGAGCTTCAAAGGCCATAGTGTTCACGCCGTCTTGTGTGAGACCAATTTTCGGACAGATCATCAAGGAGGATAAGGCAGAAGCGCCGATCTTGTCAACCGATGACAGCTGGGGGTTCCGCGTTCGTACTCCCCCACCTTGCGGATCCGGGGGTGCTGACAATCCGCTTCAACCTTCGCTCTCACTTCACACAGTCATCCTCTCGCCCCGTCAGTCGTCCGCCCAGCCTTACCGACGGTCATCACCTAGCTGTGCTTTGGGACACTCTACTGATGCCCTATAGTCTCAAACATCGGATACAGCACAACTGTTACAACGGTCATCCCACGTACCGCACCGGTACAGAATCCTGGTCCATCAACCTCCTGAACGAGTCCAAGGGCAAGGCCTCGCCCTTCCTGCCAAGAGGCCCTTCCATGCTCTCGGCGCTAGTCAGAACGTTGTAGATCGATTCCTCTACCGAGTCAGCTGCTGCTTCAAATAGCGCGTTGATCGACGATTCATCATGGGTGTTGATGCTCTGAGTCACGGTCGGGAGGAAATTGTTGGAGACAGGCTCTCGGGGGATCCGAGCTAGAGAAGGCGAGGAAGATGTCACCGGAGGAATTGGAGCCTTGCAGAAGGGGTCCCAGTCAGACCTCGAGCCTGATCAATCATCGAGTGAGCACTCACCCCAACCACCAACTCTCGCAAGACCTGTTGTAGCTCCTGGATCTGCCAACCACCGTGCAGCACCGCCGAGAGCTCACGGGTTGCAATTCTCTTGAGCTGCGTCGGGTGCAGTGGAGCCTAAATCAGTTATTAGCCAGGGTTTCATCGTCCACCATCCACTGACATCAGCGGCGAGGATGATGATGCTTGACCCGTCCTTCTGAGCTTTGGGTTCCGCCGCTGTTTCGTGCCCAGTGACGCGGCCTTGACATCAGCCTCTTCCTTCATGATCAGACGACCGATGGGGACGTTGCCGATCGTCAAGTCGCGCTTGGCACCATTCCTGCGAGACCAGCTAATCAGCTCCCCGGCTTCAACCGGATTCAACATACAGTCTGAACAAGAACAGCGACAGTGTATTCCACGGGCTTGAGCTCGCCTCCTCCCGCCTCTTCACCCCTTGTCATCCCCGCAACGACCCTGCTGGCCGACCCAGTACCGCCCTTTATCCGTGACAAATCATCCCAGTTCGTCCTCCCGTGTTGCCCTCGTTTACTGAACCCACAACTAAACACAGAAGTGGCACTACTCTGTTCAGGCTGCGCTCCGGTCGGTGTTGGTGGGACTGCCCGATAGTGGTACCGAATGTTGAGTCGGGAGGCACGGAGCCCGAGCAAATTCTCAGAGGAAGGGGGAGCTCGAACTCGTAACCTCTCAGTGTGTACGACCCCTGAGGGTGGACGTTCTTGCTCTCCAGAAGTCGCCAGCAGAGCCGCCACGCGGTGGGCTCTTTGATCATACTGGCGTATCGTGAGCTATCCCTTGGCAGGTTGACATCGACAGCCACAACCAGTCGGACAGCTCTTTCGCAGCACCGACGCTTGAGTGCCGATCGCGAACTCGGGTTCCGAAGTCCGAGCTGTCTCACCAGAACTTCGACCAGGTGCTATCAGACCCGACGAGTCTTGCGACGTAGATGTCTCTGCTTGGGAGGTAGGCGCTGCCCATGTTGGTAACCTTCGATCACCGCTCCGGGTGGCGGTAATAGCCATGTTGTCGGCCTCCACTGCTCTGTCCGTAAGATTACGGCTCAGATTCACAAGTTGCGGAGCTCACGGTAGTAGCGACGCATACATTGCTACACATGCGATCTAAGCGAAATAGCAAAGAGCGACGATTGGCAACTGACCTGATGTGCCCCATGATGGCATCTTGCGCAGCACATCCATAATCCCTTGACACCCCGATGGCTATGCCCGTCAACTTTCATCAATTGTCGAACTGAGAAACTCACCAAATGACGCAAACCCTCGCTGCCCGCTGACATCGCTTACACCACCAGAACCTCTGCCCGCTACCAACGTCCTCCAGAGAGCCCGTCAACTTGTGGCAGCGGGTACAGCGGATCAGTTGCGTCATTCCCTCACCCGCTGGGTTGGTTTCAAGAGACGGAATGCAGGCGTATCGGCGGATATAGGCTGCGGGGATGTCAAGGCGATGACGCTCAAGTAGGTCTGACGGGCTTCAGTACGGTTGAAGAAGGTCAGCACTCACCGACATAGGCGTGAGCCAAGCGTTCCCGTTGTTCAATCGGGAAATCGATGACGCTCGATCCAACGACCGAAGCCGTTGTAGCGATCTGCATCTCGCCCTGATCATATACTCAGCACAAGACTTCCGGGAAAAGTCGGATGCGCACATCATCTACGTAGGCCTGCCACCACTGTAAGAAAGTCTGGCACCTGTTCCTGCGATGCGTTGCCCAGACTTCCGGATCAAATCCGTTGATCTTCCCGCTCAGTGAGGTCGAAGGCTGTGCTTCCTTCAAAGGCGAACGTCGCAGTGCGCTGTCTGGCATTATCATAGGCTGAAGCATAGGTGAAGCCTTCTGCGATCTTGGCTCGGCAGGCGGAAGGAGAGGCAATGCTCTCGGTCCGAAGCTTTCGTCCGGTGAGATACCGTAAGGATCCGGCCAATTGTCGAGAACTCTCGAAGTGATCATGTTGACATTCGCAGGGGTTCCAACGCTTGTAGGCCCCACCGACTCGTCTGACCCTGATGATCCCTCTTTGGACATCTTGTGTTCGACCGTGAAGCGTGGCGTGGCTCGTGCGCTCGAATGTACGAGAGATCCTCTTCGAGAGTCAGCTTCGAGGTTTCTTCTCGAGTCTGGCTGAAGGAACGCCGTAATCCTCGAACGTGGGGCTGAGGGTGACTGCGAAGCTGATGACGCAGTCAAGAGCTCCTCGACGGCATCCCCGTCAAGCGTGGCGTCTCCGACCCGCTCCAGCTGAACTGCTGATGACATGCTGATATCAAGTGAGTCCATGAGTACGGGGCGTGGTGTCGTAACTGAACCTGCCTGGTCACCCGAAGCGGAGAGGGGTAACAGGCTGAAGCTATCGTCGTTTTCAGTCGGGGAGGCAAACTCCTCGATCAGGACCTTCAGGAACATCCAAAATCTCGCTTCATCGTCTCGACCGCAGACTTGAGCGGTCTGACGTCAGCTCAGGCCGAGGTGCCAGCAGCTTACCTCGCTATTCCATTTGCAAAGGTTTTCCGAAGTATCACCTTCCAAACGGTAATGATATGCCATGTAGGCGAACGCAACGTCCTCTGGAAAAGGCACGATACCAATAGCTTGAAGCGGCTCATACGGTGGATCCGATATGCCTTTCGATCGCCGACCGATCTTGTCCCAATGACCTGCATATTCCATCTTCCTAGTCTCATCAATGTCGCTCGCAACGAACACTCACAGGTCGTCAAAGGGAACTTCGCCTGGCGTGAACCGATCCAGCGCATACGCCAACTCGCCCTTGGTAGACCAGGCCATCACCTGCCTCGGAATATTGTCCAAAGGGACGAATCTATGCTTCTCATCGAATTGCGCGAAGCCGCCATCTCGGAAGCAAGCTACTAGAGACGAGTCGTCGCTCCATGCCACATCCACAGCGCTTCCATCTTGTGTTGGCAACGCGTACTTTGCGATGTAATGTCGCCGGACATCCCAGATCTCGAGGTGCACGTCGCTGTCGAAGGGATGCGAATCGGGACGTTGCGGGGTAGAAGCGATAGAGGGATCAATCGAACTGGTTGCGAGTGGCTGATTGAGGGGAACGATGGCCAATTCTGTGTCGTGGTTGGGTCGCCAAGCAACGCGTCGCAACGGATATGCAGTATGGAGCGAATGTACCGGTATAGGAGGCCTGTCCCAGCTCTCGGACATATCCCAGATCTAATGATGAGCCAAGTCATACCGCTTATCTCACCTGGACAGTCCTATCGGCTCCCGCACTCGCTAGCCAGGTTTCGCGGTCATGATCCTCCGCCTTCCACTTGAGATCAGTCACTGGCTTATTCCCGTGCGCTCCCCATATCCGGCCCGTGGCTTTGTATTGGTACCTCAGATCGTACCGCTGTATCGAGCCGTTCTCGAGACCGACGACAAAATGATGCGAGTCGTCCGGTGCGAAGCAGAGCGAGGTGATGGGTACAGAGTGTTTGAAATACTTGCGGATCGCAGTATCGTGTTCCCTTAGATCCTACAGGGCGTCAGTACTACATTTGCGCGATGACATACCCAGAGTTTCGCTTGCCCTTCGGTTCCGCCGGTTATGAGCATATGTCCATGCGATGGTTGTCGGCAGAATTTGACGACATTCATCGGTCTAGGATGGCCTCCGCTGACTTCCTTCTCTGCATTGTATCAGTTTGTGGGTTCGCGGGCATCACCTACCGAGCTGGCCCTTGTTAACATCGAAGATCAGGAAATTACCGCTAGGCGTTGCGGTGACGAGCTTGTTGCTAAACGCTGCTTCTATCGGCGTGTCTCCGCTGCCAAAAAGAGCAACTGACCGCCTACACCCCAATCTATGTCATTCACACCTTTGCCAACCGACCACGACCCCTTCCATAGGTTGGCGACCTCTCTCACTACGGTCCCGTCTCGTCCTCGCGCTATGAGCGGAAAATCCTGACCAGCAATGTCGTCACCTCCCGAGGAGATCTGAAGTATCCTCAGATCTGTCATCAGACCTATTCGTCGACTTCTCACTCACATTGTCCTCCTCCTACAGCGTACTTCCCCTCAGGCCCCTGAGCCATCTTCGTCAACCGACTGCCGCGCGCGACATTGCTCATCCCCCAACCTCGCTTGCCATGAGCAGTGGAGGCCGCCATCAAGTTGACTCGAAACCCTCCGGTAGAATCCTCCTTGGGTCTTGGTGTTCTTGAACCGCCAGCACTAGGGTATTTCTGGTTCTCGTCATGGTGCAAGCGGGTTGAGCGAGGATCATCATAGATCAAGCTGCCCTTCCGGATGATATTCGACGCTTGAAAGCTCGAAGTAGGCTCAGACGGCGTTGAGACCCGAGGCGATTCTCTGGAAAGGTAGCTTGAACCCGCATCGCTGTTTGAGCTAGGTAAAGCCCTGTTCAGATTAGCTGTTGATATATAGCCAGGTTCGGGACAGACTTTGATAAAGCATGGCTTAGGCGATTGAATGCGCCTTCCGGACCGGGCATTGTATCATGCTACACCTCGCAGCGGCTTGTTCAACCTCTGCCCATCTAGGGCAGCAAGCATCGTGTCATATTCCGACGAGACCTCGGGATTCATACATACAAAAACAGTCTAAAGAAGACAGCACGTGATTCATTTGTAGGTTGTGGTAGAAAGGCACGTAAGAGCGCTCACATACGGCGTATCTTCCACATTGCTGACCGTTATAGCGCAATTGCGGTCTAGCACGGACACATCTCGCCCAACATGTCTTCCAACATGGCCTCACATGGCTACAAGCAGTCAGTCTCAACGTCCTCATCAACGGTTTTCGCTGAGGACTCGATGCCAGAGCTGATCATATACCAGGGACATGCCCCCTTCAGGCGGTTATGCTCCCATCAAATACAAACGAAACCTCCCCCTCCGTGGTCCATCCGGGATAGTGTTGTTTGGCGCCCTCGGTGCGATCTGTACATTCGGTTTCTGGCGAGTCGGTCAAGGGAATCTCGAGAAGAGGTGAGTCTAACCTCTCCTTTACCCTCCTTCTTAGGGTGTCTGAGTGAAAGACGTTGGTCTGAGCTCATTGGATGTATAGGGAATTGAGGAGAGAACTAGCTTGGTCGAGGATATATCTCGTCCCTCTCCTCTTGGCGGAACAGGATAGGGACGCTTATAGACGAACAAGCGCGGCGCTAGCGAGGGAGAAGGAGATCATGAAGGATGTTCCGGGTTGGGAGGCGAGTTGGCCTTTCAATTATGCTTTAGCGACAGTAGGCTGATGTGATAATCTAGGCTGGGAAGAGCGTGTATAACACTGCGAAATATACGCCGAATACTATTGTCGTGCTGTGAGATGGGATGCAAGTGTATCATATCGTCGCAGCGTCCTGTCTTCCCCCCAATTCCGTCTTGCCGCCCTCCTCTGCAAGAAATCCAGCTTCAGCCTCGGCCTCGACACCTCACTTGACCAGCATCTCGTCAATCGAAAGCCCAGCGATATACCGTCCAAAAGGCTGTTCATCCATCAGCGACGAGTCTCTTGATGAGGGTTAAATCCCAAGTAGGGATAAACTCACAGTAAATTGGAGGTCTCGACTTATCATGTATCTTGTCCCACGATCCGGTCCCCCGCGCTCACTCGAGGTCCGAGTCCGACTTCATACCTCTGTGTCGCTCGCATAATGGCATCCGTATAAGGTATGAGGCAAAGTGTAGCGACGAGCATGAAGGAGGCGAAGATGAGTGGCATCGTGGATTAACTGAATTGCCGGTACTGCGGATTAGAGGGAGAGTTACATCCTTTATAGGGAAAGTGAGAAGGTATTGGTCGATCTGTCGAGGTCCAGTTGGTGAGCTTGGATAAGGGGAGTGAATGAATGGCCGTGCTCGAGTTCCAAGAAAGAAGGGATGGATCGCGGCCATTCAGAGCGTTTCATAAGCAAATCCCTAACGAGTCTGGACCACAACACCTGGTCGTTCATAATAATTGCTTTGGCCAAGCTGCGCTGGAAGACCACGGTTACTCGGTCCAGAACAACCTACCGGGCACGGATTACCTCCAGGGATCCGCTTGTTTCGCCGATTTTAGACCCTCCGAAACACCCTCAACCTGGTCAATGCTGGAACCATGTCAGTGTCTACCAATGCTCACATGTGCTGAGAATGCTTCTTCCACTTTCCGCAATGTTACGTGCTCAGGCAATAAACGCTTTTTAATGCAATAAACGCCTTTTTGTTTACAAAGCAAAGCTTCCGACTCGCGCTCGGACATAACAGCACTTACAAGTAGTGCATCGTCCCCCACTGAGTATCATGTACATGTACGAAAATGCATCGATCGCCTCGGCGAGAGCAACTGCAAACAAAACGAAGATGCAAATCCCTTCTTCCCTTCCCATTCACCGTCGAGTCACCGCCACGGCCCCTTATGCTCCAAATCCGTAAAGTGTTCGTCCCTGTCGTTTCAAGGCGTAAACAACATCGAGCGAAGTGACGGTCTTGCGTTTGGCGTGTTCGGTGTATGTCACAGAGTCTCGGATAACGTTTTCGAGGACTTTCAAGACCGAAGCATTAGCCAGGCTGATACATAATCATAAAGCTGGGAAGAGGACGTACAGATCTTGAGAACGCCTCGGGTTTCTTCGTAGATTAGTCCCGAGATACGTTTCACACCACCTCTTCGTGCGAGACGTCGGATGGCGGGTTTCGTGATACCCCTGCGGCCAGATGTCAGCATGGATGCAGCAGAAAGAATTAGACTGTGGACGTCTGGATGTTGTCACGGAGCACTTTCCTGTGTCTCTTAGCTCCTCCTTTCCCCAGACCCTTGCCACCTTTTCCTCGTCCAGACATATTGATGATTTGATTTGTAAGTGGTAGGTAGTGAGAAAGTGTAGTGAGGGGTTTAACTTGTTGGATGGGTATTAGGAGCCAGCGCGGTAAAGTACGGTATTATATATCTAGAAAGGGCTATTTGGATCCCGGATCAACAGTGAGCAAACCCCGTGATCTGAAATGGCGTTACCGGCGTTATAGAGGTTGATCCGCGGGTTGTTTACGAGTTGTGTTGTGTCCGGGATTATTCTTCAAGTGTATAACCCCGTTCAGCTTTGCGGGAAGCCCATATTAGAATCAAAGGGCACCCTGCACACGTAGCATGGAAGGAACACTGGTGAGAGGTCGAGCACAATCTGACCTGATAAACAAGCGATCCGACCGGGGTTCGGAAGGCGTGATCGTCTCTGTAGTCGTGTCTGTGTGCAGCATCCATTCTGTTAGCGACTTTCGTCTTTCCTGCTTGAAATGTGAACACGCCCACATGCAACTTCATCTCGGACACGACTGTCGAGTCATGTATCTCAAGATGAAAATGATCATGCACAAACCTTTCGTCCTCATCCAGTATCATCTATTCGTCATGTAACTCTGATTCTCTTCGTTCTGAGGGAGCACATCATGATTGACCGGCGGTAAGAACATACAGGGATGTCACTCCTACCTCGACCCGTACCAATACGCGCAGGCTCTTCCAAACCTAGCTCAACCCCTTCCTCCCGACATACATCCAACACTCGTGAACCCGCTCATCTCCCTCTCCACCGACGTCTGCTCTACCCTTACGACCCACCCGACAAGCAAATCCCTCCTCTCATCCCCTGCGACTCACCTGATCTCCTAGCGATCAGTGAAAGGTACGCGCCTCCCGTTCAAGCTGTTCCCGTAAACTGAGAATCTCTTTATGACTCGCCAGGCTACATCACTTCATCGCTTTGATTCTGCAAGCATATATCCTCTCCTGGTATCCCCGATTCACCAAAGATCGTTCTCTCCTCCCTCAGATACACCAAAACATCCTTCGACCTATTCTCACACCCATCCTTTCAGGGATTTACGAGCATCCAGAAAGACTCGCCGAGTTTCTACTGCTAGACTTACCGACGATCTTGGCGTTGCATGTCGAGACTTACTGGTCGGCGAGAGCTTCAGTCGCCAGCGGAGTGATTGGACGGGGTGAGGAGAAGTTGAGCGTCGAGAAGGAGGTCGGCAAAGCTTATCATGCCCGGCTACCGCTGCTTTCTGTGGAGTTCCCGAAGATACCAAACTTGGAGGAAAGAAGCGAAACCGACGTGTATGAGCTATCACCGTTGTACCTCACGTCCCTCGCAGATGCGTTACTCCGGCTGTACCTACCACCGGCGGAATATGGGACGAACGTGGAACGACTTATCGCTCGAGAAGTACTGGGTCGGAGCGTGCTCGGATCGGTCGGAAAAAGGTTAGGACAAGGATGGTTCTGGTGGTCGATCATGCTCAAGTCTCTCGGCAAGCCTGGGTCGGATACAAAGCTGTCAGAACAAGCTCGAGAAGAGAAGAACATCATCCCGGATATGTTATTGAACTTTTTCAGCCGTCTTCGGCCTATGACAATGATCGTCTGGACAATGGCCTCCGTTATAGCGATACTGTCAACAGCTCCGCTGGTTCAAGTTAAGTATCGTGGAGTAGCTGATCCATGGCTGAGACTTGGTCGAGAAGTGCTGGGGATCGATGGGAGAGCGGGACTCGAACGGACGTTCTGGCGAAGAAGACTGGTCTGGGGAGTAGTCGAGATGGCGTTGGGTCTCTTTGGCTCAGTCCTAGACCGGTAGGTATTTCACCTTGCTGGAAGGAGTGAGTGCTGACGACCTGAAGACTACTTCCGCATCTGCTTCAGACGAGATTGCTCGCTCCATCCGCTGGACTGAAAAGCATCGACCTCCTCGAACGTATCCTCTTCCCGCTTGATGTGCATCCGGGTGTATCACTTCCCGACCCGAGCCCTGCGGAGGCGAGGGAGATGCGGCGAAAGCTAGAACGGCGGTTTGAGGAGGTGATACCTCGTGAGTCCCTCTCCCATCGTCAGGAAAGAAACGCTGAGGCCGGTATAGCGATGGCACGGACGATCTTTTACCCATCCCAAAAAGATATCGCAGCTGTGCTAGACCCGCTAGAGAATTCAGGGTGTAATGCTCATCTAGTGGGGATGATACTGGACGCCGCGGTCGCGGCTGTCGTCCCGGACCTCGTGGCGGCGTCGATCACAGAGTCGTCTTACAAACACAAAGCGACTGAGACTGAGGGGATTTCTGAACCTGGTCCTGAGGTGGACGAGCCGAACGTTGATACCGGATAATGTATGCATCTATAGCGAATCGTAGACTCGTATCGTGACCCGATCATCAAAAGTCCTTCCAATCGTCCTCCTGCCAACTATCTTTCTTCGCCTGGACAGCCGGCTTTGCAGACGCAGGAACCGTCACACCAGCCTGATCTCCCCAAGAATCGAAGAAATCATCATCCCCTCCACCATGAGGTGTGATCACACCATCCTCAGCTCTTTCCAGCTGTCCATAACCCGTCCGACCAGTCGGTTTTATCCCCAGCTTTCCCAACTGTTCACTCAGGTCCACCCCTCCCTTCTCTCTCGCAACCTCATTCACACTCTCCCAAGTCTCTCCAGCACGTTGTCCAGCCCAATTGGCAGCTTGCTTCGCACTTTCCAGATACTTCTGCCATTCCTCCCCACCTCCACTACCAGCCAATTCCGAAGCTTTTCCGATCCCAGGCCGAACGACAGACTCGTTGATCTCCTTCCCAGCTATCGCCACTGCACTGGAAAACAATCCCCATCCTTTACTCAGCGCTCCAAGAGGGTTCTTTTGGAAATCATCTATTGTCGGTGCACATTGACTAGACAGTGGAAAACTCGGATGACTGTTCGTCCCAGGTATTGCCGGATCGGGTGTGGAACCGAAACCTGCATATCTACCTCCTTGTGAAGGTGGAAGATGATCAAGTCGAGCGGCGTTGTTATTCCCCATCCACTCGAAGAAGGCTTCGTGACCTGATCCTGGACCGTATCCGTTGACGGGAGTTGCTGATCGGCTGGTCTGGGCGGAGGGTTTTAGGGAGGATATACCGATACCTGCTGCACGGGATTTTCGGGTCGCTTGTGCTGATGATGGACGTGAGGGGGGTTTGGGTGGGGCGGGAGAAGGGGACCAGGGTTGGGGTGGGTCGGAACATGTCGCAATCAGCTGCGAGAGATCGAGGTCAGCTACAAGTTGTCGGGCATGGCTCGATACATACCTTTTCCCGATATTGCGCAGCTGCCCATGAATTGTACTTCTCGTTCATTCCCATGCCTTTCGTATATCCTCTATCGGAACCGTAGCTGTCCATGAAGGTCTTGAACGCCTCGTTTCCGCCAAGCTGCTCGGAAAACCGTCAGTCTCCTGGGATAGACCATTTCTTGCCCTTTTGCCCACCTTCATCTTCTTCAGCTGATCATCCGACCATTTGTCCATAGTAATACTCCTGACGAAAGATATGTGGACGCCAAAGCCTGTAAAGAGACAGCTGTCAGCTTCAAGAGGTACAAGACGCTGCAGGTGGACTGAATGGCAGCCGGCATATACCGGAGGTACGAGCGAACTTACCTCGGTGGACACCCGAGCACTCGAGGCAGATGAACGTCCCATAACTGACACTCGCCCATTGCGGAGATGGGGCATTGCAATCGACGCAGACTACGGAAGGCGGAGATTAGCTACACCTGCAAAGTAGACTGACTGACTCACGCTTGTTTGCGCCGGTACTCATGAGAGATATCAGCTCCTTCTTCTGATAGTTCTCCGCAGACATGGCGAACCCAAGAATACAGTCACACAGCGAGATGAGGGATCCGTCCTCGTGGGTACGATCTACAGCTGCTCCAAACGGAAAGTTGTACAGTACGAGTACGAGTAATTTCTCTCGCTTTCTGCCTAGCATAAAACACGTCATGTAGGAAACAATTTACACACGTCTTGCGCGTAACCAAAATTAGCATCCGCAACGCTAGGCGTGCCTATCAGACCCTGAAAGACACCAGATCTTACCGGCGCTGACGTAGTCTCCAATTCCGACGATCGAGAATCAATAGTATTTCCGGCTCCGAACTTTGCACAGCGGAATGAAGCGTTTTCGCAATCAGCTGGTAAGACTTTCAAACCTGTGCACGGAGCCGGTTCCTTTCCCCTTGCAAGCAACAACAGCCTTATCGATACTCCTACCTCGACTTACCTTTGTTTTGCGGCGTCTCAAGAACATCGTAGCACCATGCCGAAAGATGAGTCTTGCGCTTGGGGTGGTACGACGGGGCCAGGGATCGCGGAGAACGCGCCGTTGAAGCGAGGAGATGCTTGTCTATACTGTCGCAAGCGCCGAATCCGTTGTTCTGGTGAGTTGAGCATAAGTTCGGACAGTCGAATGAGAGCAGAGTTGACGTGTTGTTCAAGCTACGAAGCCATCATGTCAACATTGTACGAAACTCAAGCGGGAATGTGTATACGATACCGGGAAGCCAGTCTCTCGGGTGAAGCAGCTGGAAGACAAGGTTGCAGAATTGGAAGGAATGCTCAAGACGGATCAACCTTCGAACAATGTTCTGAGCAGTTCGACTTCCGACAGCTCCTCCTCGCAACTAGCCCTCAACGGTTCCGACTTGCCCCTGTCCAGCGGGTTCGACCTGCCGATCGACATCAACATGCTCGATTCGCTCTCAGGTTCCAACGGGAACGGTCAACCTGGCAACTCCTTCCCTCACTTTAGCGGTTCGATCTTCGATGGTACCCCTCCATACCCTCAATCCACCGCACCTGCACCCGTTCCTCCGCCCGAGGAAGCATTCGATTTCTCCACCCTCGATCCGAGCTTCATGAACCTCGTCAACTCCTTTCAAAACACCTCGACAGGGATACCAGATACAACAATGAATCAGACGCCAGGATCTGGCATGGCGTACAACCCCTTCGACAACCAACCTACAGGTCTCACACCCTTCATCAATCCAAACATGGCCGGTCCCCCTTCTGTTCCTGCGCAACCTAATTCAGGCTTCTCCCCGGGCGACATGAACGCATCCCTCTTTTCCTCATCTGCGGACATTTCCCAATCCAACAGTCGGTCTCCACCCGGCGCCGTACCCTATCAAGCCTATGTCACCGACCTCGAAGAGCCGAAACCCAAGATCGCGGACACCCCTTCTTCAGGCATTGGCGGGGCGGACCGTCTCTCCCGTGCAACAATCGGCGTATCAGGAGACTATCCCGGTGTAAATTACTCTTCTCAAGGGGGAAATCCTGCTGAGATGCGGGGCGGTCCTTCCGGCAGCAATAATACTTGGTCTGCTTCGGCTCACTTTGGGTGGAAGAAAGATTCGGACTACGAGGGGGTGGGCATGGGGTTGGTTGGTGGTTGGTTTGATGCTGCGGATCTGCCACGGGTAGCGAGGGATCACTTGTATGTGAACATTATTAGCATTGGCTGACTGCAGGCTCGACCTCTTCTTCTCCGGCATGAGGATCTTTGGTCAAGAATTCCACATTCCCCGATTCTTCGCCAGGTACATAGCCATCAGATTCGTATTCTCTGCTGCTACTGACACTCATTCAGTCTCACCCTGCCGGCATCGAAACGACCTCATCCTTGCCTTCTGTACTCCATGTACCTTATGGCGTCACGAATCTCCATTTCACCAGCTATTCGCTCCCTCGAGCCCCACTTCTACTCCATCGCGTCACGTCAGCTGGACGAGTCCATCGCTCGCGCTGATAGACTGTTCGACGCCGTCCGTGCATCGACTATCCTGGCGACTTACAAGTACTCCTTGGCGAGATATCATGAGGGATGGATGATGTCGGGACAGGCTGCGAGGTGAGTTTAGTATTCACTGCCCTATTCACTGCCCTCCTTACGTTCCAGATTGGCGGTCTCGGCGGGATTACACCAGATTACGTCCAACGTGTTCAAACCCAGTCCGGTACCGAAGGATGGCCGTGCGGATCTGATTGGTCTCCTGCGGCAGCGTTCGTATGTTATACCAGCCCCAGCAGATGCTGTTGAGCTCGGCGAGCGTATCTGGGCTTTGTGAGTCCCGTTCCTTTTAGAACGTCATCGCTTATGTCTCGCAGCTGGTCCATCTACACTGTCGAGCGGTGCGGCACTATCTCCTCTCAATGGCCCACATCGATCCCAGATGAGATCATCACTACTCCCTTCCCTCGACCACTGCACGAGTACGAACTTGTGAGTCCCTTGGTAGTGAAATACATTTCCCTAACGCCTTGCAGAGCTTGGTGAGCGATTCGGATACGGATAACGGTTCGATATCCAATCTTTACGATCCTACTCCATCCCCGCCTCTGCCATTCTACGCCGACTCCACCCTCTACGTCATCCGTATGCGAGCCATCGCCATTCTCGAGCGCTCATCCAAGCTCATGTACCTAAAACCGGAAGCTGGATGGCAAGATCGACTACGAGAAACCATGACCAACTCTCCAGAATCGTTTGGCGGGAACAATACAGTCATCTCCCCTCCCAACTGGTTGGATGAGTACCTCTCGGTCGACTGGACGATGGAGGCGTCACCGGAACGGATTCTTGATACCGGTCGGAGAGGTAGTGCCGCTGGGAAGGGTTGGATGAGGTGTGCGAAAAAACGGACACCGAAAGCTTATGATGAAGTGAGGATGGCCCTGTTGGCTATTGAAAAGGATTTGCCGCCGGAGAGACGGACCGATTGGGAGGTTTGGGATGGGAAGATACAGGATTGGCATCATGGTCCACCGAAAAAGGAGACGTCGACTTTGGTGAGTCGATAGCTGCATTTTCAGGCACAGTACTTGTACTGATCAGTGATCCGCAGCACTTTGTCCTGGGTTGCGCCTGGATGTTCCTCCTCGACGTATTCAGCTTCAACGCGCAAAATGACAAGGCGGTTGACGTAGCTCGGCGGTTGACCGCAACGATCCGGATGGTTCAGCGAGAAGCTTGGACATCGGATCTGGACGTCTTCATTGCCATGACGTGAGTTATGCCGTGCATCTCGTCGCCAACCTGTCCTTACTCCGATCTGTACAGATGGTCCTTCATCGTCAAAGTCCTCATTCGAGAAGCTAAACGATTACAAGCCATCAACGATCCAGCAGGTAAGTCGATGTCGTCACGTCAATTCGGAGACTGATATTTGACTTTCCCAAAAGCGGCGGACATCGAAATCGACGTCGAGTTCATCGTTTACGCTTTAAAAAACTTTGGTAAACAATACAACATCGCCAACCAACAAGCAGAGCGCGCGGATCGATTCCGATCATCGACGATGGATGATATGAAGTTTATGGAGAATGATGATCTGGATGATGAGCTTGTTCATCTGGATGTGAATGAGGTGAGAGTGAATTATGGAGGTGGATAGATTCTTCGTCATGATATGAAAAATGTTGCAAATGCATTTTGGGAGTTGTCCCGGATGGGATGGATGTTCTGCTATTCCTGCAGGATGAGTTCTTCGACTTTCCAGTCTTCAAAAGAGTTGTCTGCGGGAGTCAGCGGCGTAACAAACTTGAGGGAATGTGCAGCGGACAGACCTGGTAGGTATCTCCGTATGACCAAGGGTATCTTCTTCGCTGCGAGCTCTTTCAATGCGATTTCTAATGGATCTGTCTCCCCTTCCACAGGAACTAACACCGGTGCGTTCATACTATGACAAGGATCAGCGGAGTCGTCCAATCGGTTCTGCAGCTGATATCTGGACTTCCCGACCAGACGACCTCTGATCTGGCGACATCACCCGAGAGTGCAGCTGACACCCGTCCCACTCACCTGATCTGCAGCGCTCTCGTCCCCAAAACCCTAGCCCTCTCATATTTCGTCATATAAGGCGTCGTCACTCGTATCTCATTAGGTTTCGCCGCTTTCCCAGTCCGTTGTTTCTCCCCACCGTCTGTAGGTGCGTTACTCTCCTGTTTGAGGCTTGATCAGTCTTCCATGTTTGACAACTAGAGTGAGAAAGGGGGAGGAGAAGGGACTCACAACGATGACATCTCCATTCGTTTGATCCGCGTTGAGACCTTCTTCCTCGTCTGCTGCTTCTGCCTCGGGGACTTCGTAACTGTCGCAACTTTGTCAATGGCCCACACGTGAGGACAGTGTTAGCCGAAACGAAACATACTTTATCTCATCTGGATCGTATTCTAGGTCACCGTCTCCGCCCATGTCCATCCGCTCATCGTCGGACATCCTGATATGAAGGTATCAAGCAAAGTGTTCCAAGTAATGTGAAGGAGAGCCAAAGAAACGCTTTTCCAGATCGCTCGAGTATTTTAGCTTTTAAGAGAGGTCATGTGAGTTTATGGTCGGTGAATCCATCCGAGTGGGTTGAGATGAGACGAAGAGCTTGCAATAGGGCTCGCCAAAACAACGAGAGACTAATCAACTTCTTTGCCTGCGTCACGTGACTCGTTACTTGACTCATCACCTGGTGTTTTCCGGTGAGTCGTTACTTCTCACGCTTTGGTCGTCATCAGGTGCAACCAACATCTTCATAGCTGGACCAGCCTCTTCAATGTGGCTAATAGTTCGTCTAGTAACGCGGAGATAAATCCTACGACCGTCCGTTCCGGCTGATGCAGCTCGGACGATACCAAGTATCGACCCTTCGACCAGCCCCTGTCCACTCGATCAACTTCTCACAAGATGGGCGGTTCTTTGCGGTAGCAAGTGAAACTGGGTATGAAGTGTGGAGGAGCTGGCCGCTCGGTTTGATCAAAAGGAGAGGTAGGTTTTCTATCATGTGCCGCTCTTACAGGTTGGGAGGCAATGAGGTGCTGATGTTACCAGTGTTACCTGGTACTCTGGTTCGAGCGTTACTTTTGCCTCATTCGCCTCTCCTGGTACTACAGGGAGGGGGGAATACCCCGCTGTACCCGCCTAACAAGGCTGTCGTCTTCCATGATAATCTTGGAGTCGCTGTAGCGGAGCTAGAGTTTGGGTAAGTCTTGCATTGTCATCCATCTATGCTTTGTCCATATACTGAAGAATGATTAGGGAGCGAATACGAGGCATCGAAGCTCGAGAATTCACCACTTGTATCGCGTTGTCGCATCGGGTCATCGCTTTCGAGTATGGGATCGGTTCAAGTGATATGATATCGGTCAAAGGGAAAGGCAAGGCTACCGAGGGGTTCTGGATGAGGAAGATTGGGGAATGGGAAACAGCCGAGAACGAGAATGGTGGGTTCAATCTAAACTTACAAGTTTTTCAACAAGGTTGACTCTCCGACAGGCCTCCTTGCCCTCTCGATTACGCCAGGATCAACCCTCCTCGCCATGCCAGGCAGACAAGCAGGCCACGTCCAGCTCGTTCATCTTCCCCCTTGTCCACCTGCCCCTTCTCATCCGTCATCTTCCCAGCCTTTTCGGTCACCCATCATCCTAGCACATACACACATGCTCTCGACTCTAGCTTGTACAGCCTCCGGATCGCACATCATCACCACTTCAGAGTGGGGAACGTTACTTCGAGTATGGGATACGAGTCTTGGTCGGCTCGAGAGGGAACTACGGCGAGGTATGGACAGGGCTGAGATGTGGGGTGTCAAACCAGAGGATGCTGTGTTTCGTCGAGAAGCAGGGGGTAATCTTGATGACAGGAGACGGAAAGGGGGAAGGGTGGTTGGGTGGAGCGATAAGGGAACTGTTCATGTTTGGGGAGACGAGCAGGATGCTTCAGGTCTAATGTCCGTTCGAACCATCGCTGATCTGCATTTTGCGCTGATCGATGCGTCAGGCCAAGCCCGACTCGTCAACCTTCTTTGACCCATCTTATATCTCGAAATCTCCCCTTACCCAAATATTTCTCTTCGACAGCCTCTTCAGCACAATATCATCTCCCAAGAAAGAACCCTCACGCCTTCTCATCTTACGTGAACAAAGAAGGTGAATCCAACGACCTGGCCGAACGTTTCGTTGTCGGTTGGATCGAGGTAGAAGTCGATGTCGATCCGAATCTGGAAGTACCTGTTTCCGAGGAGAAGAAGGTTGTGAAGCGATCTTCGGTCGTATCAGTAGGTATGAGCACCAGAGAAGAACGTAGGAGTTTCGGTTCAGATGGGACGAGTCGGACTGCTACGCCTACTTCTTTACGTGCCGACACTCCTACAATGGGATTAAGGAGACAGTCTTCGGGTTTGACGGGACATGCACGGTCGACTTCCGGCAAGACGAAGGTCAAGACGGCTGTCGAGACTGGAGGAGCGAAGAAGGCGAAGCTGGAGAGACAGCTCGTAGCGATCACCTATTCCGGAGATTGGTATCGGCTTCGAATACCTGGACAAGTCGAGGAATCGGAATCAGACGGGAAGAGGAAGGGCAAGTGTGAGCTTGTTGAGTATCGTAGATTAGGTGTTGGAGGCGGCGGATGGTAATCTCGCTTACATATCTTTCCAATTGTTATCATATCCACCCCTGCGTTCGCGATGTTGTATGTAATGTGCATGATGGACCAAAATCATTCGAGATACTCCTTCAGACTTCCAGTCATCTTCTCGATCCTCGCCAATACCTTCCGTGCCAAACCTTCCACCTCACTATTCTCATCCTCGAGCAATTCCGCTAGGAACTCGCTAACCGTCTCCGGGACAAACTGAAGCATCTCCTCCGCCTGTTTCTGCCATATCGCATCCATAGCTCGTAGCGCTGCCATCCGACTACGAGGCATGTCAGCGCGAGTGGTGAGACAAATAGCAGCATTGAGGGATTTGAGGACAGGTTCGGAAGATGTTGAGCCAGCGAGGGAGGCCAGTGTCGCAGCCACGGGGGAAGTGGATATCTCCGGGAAAAGTGGTAATTGATCGACGAGGAGAGGTATGAGTTTGAGGTGTAGAGTATCGGTCCAGAAGGCTCCGTCGTCAACTTCATATGACTTGCCAAGAACGTCAAGCAGGAGTGTCCATAGGGATGTGTCCTTGAGCGATCCATCCGCAAAGACTGGAAGGAGCTCTTCGATGTGAGGCAAGAGTGTTCCGATATATGGGGACAGAAGGTGCTAGAAGCGATGTCAGGATGATGACGATATCATTCTACTTTCCAGCTGACCTTGAACTTCTGCAGGAGGCCCATCATCACATGCAGCAACACGATCTTCCGCTCGATCAAGCGCGGATCGTCAATGGCTAACACGCTTTGGTCAGCTCAGAACTGGAATCGGCAAACCGCATTCACGCTTCCCTTCTGCCAATTCGATGACAGCCCAGTCATACAAGCGGATGAATAGCGGCTTGAAGGTAGCCTCGTTCAACTTTGTCACCAGCTCCAGGAAGAACCCGATCGCAGACTCCTCGATAGCATTCATCGCCTGTACAATGTCAGTATCAATGAGTGATCTTTAGGGAGCTAACGCTTACATCCATGTCGAAGCCTTGTTGCTGGAGGCGATGCCGAAGGTCGAAGACATCCAGGAAGAACGTAAATACAGGCTTGATCAGAGCCGGCAGTGCATCGCGGTTAGCACTGCGGAGAGTGAGCCGGAGCAAATCGAAGAAGGCTTTCATTGACTGCTCAGGTACATCAGCGCGGTTCGAGTCATACAAAGGTAAATTCGTACCGTCTCGTCCTCCTTCTGGACTGTCTTCCACATGTCCATCAATACCAGGAACATCGACTTCGTGGATATCTTCTTGGCTGTTTTCGATAGTACCGCCGATGATACCGCCTCATCTTTCGCTCGATGCGCGATGGCCGCACGCAGAATGGAGGTGAGCTGCTTCCCTGCTATAAAGGTCGGGACAGTCTCAACCAATGCCGAGACGGTCGAGAACGCCTGTTTGACCGTTGCAGGGGTGGACTGGGCAGCCGAGATGATCGAGAGGGATGCATCGACGATCAACTGAATGAAGGGAATGACACGGGATCCCAGATGCCGTCTGCAGTTTCGTGTTAGTAAAGAGACCGGCCTCATCCGGGCTACTTACAGGGTCAACTCCATGAGAGATAATGTCGCAGTCAAATTGCCGGCGTCGGATATGTGGCCAATTGCGTCCACGAGCTTCGGTAAAGTTTCTGCCAAAGCTGCGTCTTCGGGGTTAATAGCTGATGACGCTACCACTCGAATTGCAGCTAAGGCAGCGGACACAGTGCTCGATGGCGTGACAAGGAGTCCACTGGCCAGACGGAGAATTGCGGCAATGGCTGGCGCCGATATCGCGCGAACGTCAGTCTTGACAAGGGGAAGTCGCTCCGCAAAGATAGCCAAAGCCATCTTCTTGTCCTACGAAAGATCAGCTTTTACCGTGCAGTTCTGATAGGGCATACCTGATCATTGGTACTGCCGAGTAAACGTAGTATGACGGTAAAGAAGTTTGAGGCGGACAGTAGCTGAACAGCCGTTTGCAGTGTCCTTTGAGTTTCACCGGGGATAGCTGACTCCAGCAGAGTCGGTGTGAAGGATTTGGCTACAATGAGGACGAGCTGGTGCACAACCTCCTCGACGATCGATTGTTTGCAGACTTTACCAAGCGCTTGCCGGGCTAAGCCTTCGCTGTAGATGAGCAGGGATTGGATCTGTCCAAGGGTATGATCGTCCTCCACAGACTCGGCATTACTGACGACAATTCTCAGCGGTACAACAGATGATCATGGTAGGCACGCACACTTGGCTTAGGAATGCCTCCTTTTCGGCTCGCGAGAGATCATCGAGTAACCGATCCACTTCTTGCAGAACCTCGGAGACCACCTAAGACAGCACATCAGCCACGCCTTACTCAGCGGCGAAAGGTTGACCGATAAACGTGAATCCAGATCAAAAGCTGAAGCGACACCGAGCGAGAGCTCCAATGCTTGCGCATTACTAGTACTGACCCGTCCGATCTTTGCGCTGACCCGCTCCACCAACAGCATGAGCACCGGTGCCAAAAATCCATCAGGTCCCAAAGTTTTGACGAGATGTATGAAAAACCTGAGTTTGCGCGTCAGAGGTGACTCAAATCGGTTTGATTAACTGACGGGTGAGTTCGATGTTTTGGCAGTCGGCCTGCCATATCGGTGAAGATGCTGATGAAAGGGAGTGATTCTGTACAGTATGAGCAAAGGTATACTATCTCTCGTAGCTATATGCTTGCCATTGAATAGCTCAAGCCTGGTCTTTACTTTCTCCCGCAACGACTTGGTCATGACCGGAACAATCCGGGAGATTGTCTGCGACGCTAATCAGCATCGTAGAAGGAATTTCGTGACATCAGATATACCTTCTCCACGACTCCGAAGCTATAAGCATCATCGCGCTGGAAGTCGCTTGCACCCATGAAGGTGAAGATAGGCATAACGTTGTGAAGGACAGCGTTCGGGATAAGCCGTGCTAGTTCGGAAGCAACCAGTAAGGCTCGCTGTGACGTTCGAGGATTTGTGGAGGCTGAGTATCAGATCAGCAAAAACAACAACGCTCGGCGGAGTATTCACCTCGGATGACCTTGACGATCACCTCAATGCCTACATTCGCTTTCTGGAGCTCTTCTGAGCTCTGTAGCTCCATTAGATCGCGAAATCACTACCACCTTATACGTACTTGAATCTTCTCAATCTGCGTCAATGTCGCCGCAAGGACTTCTTGCTCCAAGTAGTCCACTCCTTCCTTGACGGAATGTCGCATGGCCAGCAACGATAAAAGGATGGACAAAAGGGATGCAACAAGCGGCGCGTCCCCGGGCAGTGCCTTCCAGTCTCGAGATTCAATGAAGGCCGTCAGGTCTACAATGCACAGCTCGCCTTTCCCGGTCTCGCTGATACGAAAACTTAGCTTCCAGACGTGTGCTGCATATGATAGCTCACTCAAGGTCCTGCTTTTGCCGTTTTGTGCGGGGAGCAGCCTCAAGAGGTTGAAGCAAGTATTGGATCACCTCGGTAAGGGCCGTCGGGTCCAATGGAAGTCTCTGCAATGCGCCTTTGCTAGTTAAGACATCGTCCTACCGAACGTTAGTCTCTAGCACTGTCTTCCTGAATCTTACAGCTTACCGTTAAGACGTCATGGAGCGATTCGATGAGCTTGACAACCCAAGCCACCTTTTGAGACCGCGCAAGAACGCCAAATACCCCTTCGACCATTCGTTGCAGTGCGAGAGATCTGAGATGTGCTCCGAACCCTAATTCCGTAGACTAATAAGTGACCTAGAAGCAAGAAGAAAGACTTGACTTACGAGTTCGAGAATCATGATCCAGCATACGAAGAAGCATCTCCCACGCCTCACGCTCCGGCTCGTGAGCGGTTGACAAAGCACTCTGCGCTGTCAGGGTAGCGAAGAGCCGATTGAGATACTCCGCCTGATCTCTCGCGGCGAGGGAAGCAAGCCAATTGGACTCCTCACTCTCGTCGTCCTGAAGCGTCGAAAGCAGGGGTGATACGCCTCGGAAGAGCGAGATATCGTTAATACCGGAAAGAGAGTCGAGGAGGATCCGGCGCGGACGATCAGCCCGCCAGGCATGGACATGAGATAGGATGGAGCCAATGACCGCTCGCCGATGGCTGCGCCATCAGATCAGAATGGTTCAGGTATTGATGATGTCCATACCTTGACTCCTTTCGATTCTTGATGTGAGCCATCCCTAAAAGATTAACATGTACTGTCCTCAAGCGTCCAGGGTCGATGACTATCTCATTCGACGCGGCTCGGAGTCCTTCGAGATACCGCTGCGCATCGGTATGCTTTAGAAGGTGTATTAAGCCTGGGTAAGGAGTTGAGCGTTGGAGAACAATCCTAAGTCAAGCGCTTACTTGATCGACTGCCATATATGGTCTCTAAGCCATATATGTCTGATCCGCGTTTCTCGCTGACCGCTACCATACTCCGCAATACGCCAACACCCGCTTCTCGAACCGCCCGCATCCCGTCTTGAAGGGCGATAAGAAGTGCAGGTACGATGAGCTGGACGTCGGACCTGCTCTTCCCTGAATGAGCTTGCACAAAAGCTGTGGCATGGCGAAGGGCAGCTATGCGTAGAGCAGGCGCATCGTCACTGCTCCAAATCGAAGCGAAGTAAGCGAGCGCGTCATCACCAAGTTGAATCAAAAGAAATCGGAGTAGTCTCGTTGCGAGCGAACGGGGAAGAGTTTCTGAGTTTATCCAATCGTATAGCTGATGAGTAAAGCGATTGAATGCGGCACCATCGTTCACGGCCTAGCGTTCATTAGCTGTATAAGCGCACAAGAGAGGGCACGCACCGGATGATCGTCCGCAAGCCAAGTGACCTGCACACCGGATGGCTTAACCACCTTCGCCATAGCGGCTAGCAAGATCGCACTGCATCTCTGTGCAGTCTTCGTACTGTCTGGCTTATTGTACATCGCCTCGATGGTCGCAGCGGACAAATGATCCTCGATGTTGGAAGTGTCTCGAAAAGATTGTCTGGTCCGGTGAAGTTCGAGCCGTCGCAAAATTCTGACGGCGATATCGACCTGTGCTTCTCCTTGCAAGATATGGAGTAATTGGGCGAGAACAAGATGCGCGAGCAAACGGGGAGCAGCAAGAGGTTCGGTAAGCTGAGTGAGAAGGAAGTCCGCATGACTTTCGTAATCGATTGAGGCCTTGATGGACGCTACTCACCAGCAAGTGCCAGCATTCAGTATGGACTCTCGAGGACGATGAACCTTACCAGCTAGCTGGCGCACGAGGAGTGGTATTGATCCCGTAGCATCGCCCTCAGGCCGAACTGCGTAGTGCATCGAAAGATCCGCCAGAACGTCCAATTTCCCCAGATTTCCCCCTTGTATGACAGACCATTCCTCCTGCCCGATTGGCTCGCGTGTCGCAGATGGCATCAAACAGGCGAAGATAAGCCGCTGGAATGCCTGGCGCAAAAAGTCTGCCTCGGATGGATGATTTTCGTCGGATATGTTTCTGAGATGATGTCGAAGGATTTGCTGATTGGTCTTTACTTGCCTGAATGCCGGAGCGACAGCATCGACATACTTCTGGCCATGAAGGAGAGCGATTCGCAGAGCTTCGGCATTTTGGTATACAGCCGCGACGACGGCTTCGTCCTCATCTGCGAGCCGGGCTGTGAAAGCTTCAGATGCGGAATGGAGGCCCTGCCGGCTGCCTTCGGATTGGCTACTGCCTTCGCCTGTCCGTAAGATCTTGGCCAATTCATGGACCCCCTGGACACGAGCGGTCACGTCCGCAGAGTAGGCATTGACACATGACATATCTCCCTGCGCTTGCTCGACCACGTGTGGAGCGATGCTAGACAGGCTCGGAGTCGCTCGATATGCTTCGTCCACTATCGCTGGATGTCTCTCTCGAAGGACAAACAGCAGGTCTCGACTGGCACTTTTACCACTCTCACGAGTCGTTTGGGCGGACGCATAACGGAGGAGACCAGTAATGGCGATCTTCACCAGAGTTGGAGGGAGAGAGGAGTAGCCAAAGATGGTGGTCAGGTGAGATTTGGTGACTTCAGGCCTATTATCATTAGGCTATATTACTATATGCGAAGAGGAAACATACCTTTCTATGAGCACGCTAAGCGTAGTCTTCATACCCTCCTCAAAGCCATACTTCTCCATCGCCGCAATAAGATTAGGGCCAAGCTTCTTCACGCTGATCAAGGACTGCATTCCATTCTTCCCCAGACCTCCAGACCATCCAGGACGATCATCAAGTACCACGAGAAGTGTAAGTAGTCGATGAGCTGAGTCGGCGTTGGCGACTGGATTGATGATGGCGGAGAGCATGGATGAGAAAGCTTCATCGGCTAGTCGGACGGTCTTGGTGAGGAGGATCAAAGGCGGAAACACAGCGGCCTAAAGCCTATCTCAGCGCGGTAAAGGAGACTATGGCGGATCACTTACACAAACATCCGGATTACTTCCGGCAGTTGACAAGATGGTTACAAAGGCCTCAACCATGATCTTCACCATCCCCTCGTTGACGCCTTTTCCTGCCCTAGCATTTTCCAGCAGTCCGACCATGGTCGATGTCCAGAACGCAAGCAAAGCCCGATGCACTACACTTCCATCCATTGCCTGCTTGACCATCCCGACCATATCGCTCAGCAATCGAAGTGATTTCTCCCGTTCAGGCGAGATGGCGGTGGTGATATACGATCGAGGTAACGGTTGCGCAGACTTGATCAGGGGTACGAATGGGGCGTAATACGGTGAAGTGGTGGGGAAGGTCAGGATGGCTAGCATTCGAGCGAAGTTTGGTGATTCGTGGTATGGTAGAAAGACTTGCAGGACCGTCTCCGCGTTCATCTCGTTCACTCTGATCACCCCTGCTTGAGCCCAGCTTCGCATAGTATGAGGTTGAGCTCACCGGAAACGCCGAACAAGCCATTCAAGACACTTCCCACCCGACATAATCCCGATCCACTTCCCCAACATCCTCAAACACCTCCCCAGAACCTCATCCAACCTGGCATTCTCCTCTTTATTCAACATCATTCTATCTGTCCTCTTCGAAGCTTCCGAGAATAGCTCATCCTGAAACTCCTCCATCCCCTCATCGATCTGTCGTAACTCTTCGAAGCCCGATTGAGCGAGTGAGAAGATCGCATCGAGGTCGTGTGTCGCTGCTAGCTTCGGTGGGAAGAGGTAGGATTTGGAGGTTGGGGCGCCGTACCGGGATGTGAGACGGGAGGCATCGAGGGAGGCGATCGATTGGAGTTGGGTAGCTAGGGATGACATGCTATGCTGGGTATATGCCGGGTTCAGACAATACGTAAGACCGATACAGGAGCCAAATAGAAGAACGAGTCAATGATGCCGAGCAGCTTCTTCGTCAACTTTTGCTAATGGTCACGTGGAAGGTACAGGAGTTCTTCGACTGGTCCGGTATGTTGTCGAGATTTCAAGATAGCCGCCTATACTACTCGTTACGGACCGTTTGATATTTGACACCACAGAACATTTCAGACCATCACCATGGTGACCACAATATCTTCATCATCGTCGTCTCGAGCTTCCTCTTCGCCCGAGCGAGTCGAGTCTAGCGATGAGACGAACGGCTTCTTCCCCTTACTCGTCAAATCGGTCTTCGAGGTGACTTCGATAGCAACAAGCGAGAAGCATAGCTGACGCTCCACAGCCAGGGATTAATTCAGAAGTCGTCATGGGTGAGCTACTTTCTTGTCTATGTGATCCTGACTCAACTCACCGATATCAGCCATGAACATCTCCTTCTTCCTCCTTCTTCTCACCCTCTTCGCCCTCGCCTTCCTGACATCATGGAACAAACACGTCTTGATGTTATTAGGCGTAACAACGTGTCTATGGGTAGCAATGATGTGGTTTGCTATCCTGTTTCTAGCTTGGTGGTGGAAGGCTGAAGTTTCGGACAGGTTCGTATTGGAGATCACGAAAGTGCAGAACCGACCGGACAATATGCCTTTGATGGAGGTGATGGGCGCCTCGGATTTGGATAAACCGCCTTTAGAGGAAGCAAAGAAGGATCTGTGATGGATAACGTCGACTCGAGGAGAGACGAAGTTGTATCTGCTCGGAACTCCATCAGCAATCTCATACGGCTACATCGAAGTGTTGCCTTGAGTTGGCGGGTCATGTCACCGCCATACCTAAAGCGCCGTATCCAGGACCGATCATGCGCATAATTAGATGCTGGAAATAGGATGGTCAGATAGATGGAATTTCCTCCTCGTAAAAATAATAAAAGCACCACATCGCCTACAACTAACACAGCTGAGTATGGAATCTACTACGCCCAAGCGATGAGAACGCTTTGTCAGTAATCAAGCTTCTCGAGCCCGAGGGAAGAAATGTTCCCGCATGACAGCGCCGAACGAAGTCAAAGTGAGAGCGTAAGACGAGTGAACCTCCGCCTTCCCCGCCATCTTGGCCTGTACGTTCTCCCAAACCTGATTCAAATCCGGTCGATCCTTCGCTCCTCCAAGATTCATCTACCCCAGGCACACTCTTCATTATCTCCTCAGGCGGATGCATATAATCCCTCACATAGCCAGGAATGATAGCCCATTTGTCAAGTACCGTATCATCCTTCCTCAGAACAAGTATAGCAGGCTGAGCCATCCCCTTGGAGTATCCGCTTTTCAAAGAAATGAAGACATCGATGAGTCCTTGTTCCCGCAGTCGTGTAGCGGGTTCATTCTCGGTATCGACTATTGTCGTTCCCGTATAGCCAGAAGCTTTCGACGTTTTCGGTAACATCTCGGAGGATTCGGAAGTGATCGCTACAGTAGTTCCGTTCGCTTTGGAGATGGGGGAGACGAGTGCTTGGAGGTTACGGAGGTATTGGATGCAAAAAGGGCACCATGATCCGCGATAGTCTGTTATATTGTCAGAGTGGGCATTCTGCCGGTCAAAGGGAGGCTACAGACGACGAAGAGGAAGTCGTGCTGCTTCCGCAGAGAGTCACACTCGGTGATTGGGTCGGAGCTCATGAAGAACCTGATGTGACTGAAAAGTTGATTTCAAAGAAATTCATTTCTCATCATCAGCATATACATGAAAACCGTCCCATTTGGGCTTGCTATGTAGACCGAGGCCCGGAGGCGGCCTTTCTCAAAGGTTCCCGGACACCGAAGCAATGTCATAGAAAGGCACGTGACTGATCGGTATGGCCTAAGACCTAGTACGTCCCATGCAATGAGAGCGGAGATACTGTCCACTGAGATTTGAGAGTTAAACAGGAGCTCAAGGTCCCACCACCGCTGCCCAAGCGCCCCAGATCGTCGCCTCCTCCCCTGCTTCAGGTGCTTTCCGTAATTCCACATTCTCGCAAGCAGGTCCGCCAAAGAATCCCGTTCCTCTCCATTGCTGCAGCTGTTGCACTGAAAACGGTCCTAAGCGAGCACTCAGCTGTGGTCGCAATTAGCTATATCGTGGCGACTTACCGAAAATCTCCCGCTCGACTGGCCGTTGAGCTTCGGGTAATGCTCGGACATAAATCATCGAGAAGCGATATTGGAACTGTCGGTTATCCCGTGGAGGAGGAGCAGTACCGTTTGATGTGGTGGATGTGCCATTCGTAGTAGGTGCGGGGAGCATGCGCTGGATTGATTCGCGGGAGAGGGAGTAGACATCGAGGTGGCCTATCGCTGTCAAGGCCGAGACAATGTTGGATAGGTTTGTGAATGGATTCGTAGAGTCGCTGGACCAACCTGTCATCAGCTTAGGGCGAATACTATGATAAGGAATTACGCCTGCTCCTGCTCAGCCGCCATAGCAGCCTTCCTCTCCTTCTGCCTCTCCGCCCAACTCTTCTTCTTCGAACCCGCTTCCTCCCTCTTCCTCTTCTCTTCAGCCTCCTTCCCCAACCTCTGCAGCGTCTCGAGCATGGTCTCGCCCCTCTCCATCAACCCCACAGCTTCCTTCATCAACTCATGCACCCTCTCCTTGCCCTTTTCACCACCTTCTTCCCTCTCCTCCTTCTCTCTCTCCGCTTTCTCCCGTTCCCGATGCGCCTTCCTCGCCTTTCGGATCTCCTCTTTATCCAAATCGTCCAACCACATATCATGCTTCTCTCCAGGATCTCGATCATTGACCACATAACTCTCTCCATCCGCTGTAAAGCTCCCTTCATCCATCTCGCTCTTCATATTGAAAGGAGTCACCTCGAATCCTAAATCCGCCTCCTTCTCCTTTTTCCGGACGTTTCGCTCATCCAGTTCCTCCTCGCTTCCTGAATCGTCTTTGGTGCCAACTCTTCGACGATCCCGTTCAAACTCCTGCCCTTCAATCTCCTCAAGGTCCATATACTCCTTGCCCTTCCCTTTGCCCTTCCCTTTCCCTTTTCCTTTGTCATCCACATGTTCTTCTACATCATCGGCAAACATATCCACATCGTCATCGTCATCCTTCCCCCCTGCTCTCCGACTAGGAACGACCCCTTCCTCATCGTTTGACGAATCCGAGCCATATCCATCCTGATCTTTCAGCTGTCGTCTCGCCTTCGCCCTGACATTCGCTGCACCTTCAGATAGATCTTCTTCGAGAAAGTTTTCCTCGTCTCGCTCGAATGATGTGGATGAGCCAGCACCGGGAGAAGGGGAGGCGAAGCGGGTGCGTTTTGTTGATTGGCTTGGACCGGCATTGGCGCGTTTCACTGACATTGCCACAAGATATGTGAGTGTATGCAGCTAGACGTAGCCAAATGTCGAGTAAATTTGTCTAAGCCGAGTGAGGTTTGATTGAAGAAGACGGGCGCTGAGCAGATTATGAAGGACAAAGTAGCCGATCACGTGTCCATGGTGTTTTGAGCTATCCATGGTGTGAAAGAGCTGCGCTTGGGAAGTCATGCAACATGAGATACATGGTTATGCTCCAAGCAGGTCCCTCTAAGTCTACAAATGTACCCCTCTCGGATACCGACTATGCACCATCATCTACCACGAAGGCATCAGCTCCGTAATGCTGTCGAATCTTCACTTAGGCCCGTCCGTCACGGCAATGACGGATCGAAGACAGACAAACGCTCAACACTGACCTGTAATCCGCAGAACGTCACAAAGACCGCATAGACCGCTGCAGCTGCATAACATGTCCGAGCTACCGCATCGGGATCTCGGACGTCTTTCGTTGATCCAGTGAGAGCTTCGACGTGGCGGGAATAGAATGCTCCGAAGGCTGAACGCTCATATCAGCTCCGCTCAATGATGATGGCGAAGCTAGGATCCGAACCATCGAGGTAGGAAGTGGAGACATGCACATACCGACGAGGATGACTACGCCGAACATACTGAGGATGGTACAGCATCCCGCTAGACGGGTCATCAGCTACTGATTCTTCGGCTGAGAGCTTCGATGAAACTGACCCAGAGGCGCTGAGACGACTGGCCGTATATTTACCGGCATTCTGAGGGAGCTTCCGTAGCCAAATGATTCAAGACGAGCTTTCGTCTTGATGCACAGGTTGCTCAAGCGAGGTATTTCTTCCATAGCTTGTTTTCAGTTAATCCCGATTTCCGTCGGGACCAAGTTCCTCGACCGGTTGCTGTTTCGCGCAGATTAGCTGGAAATTTTCAGTTCCATATCGTAAGTCGGAGCTGCGGGGATGGCCAGAGTAACTTCGGAGAAGGTGAACAAGGCGGACAAGCTCTCTACGAGCGGCTCTCAAATCACAAACCCCAAAAGTAGCAAGATCAGCGACGAGCTTCGACAAGCTGTCAAAGACCTCGGAGGGGATGAGGAGGACCTTGAGCTTATTGGCGGCGTCGATGAGGACGACGAGGTACCCAGCCTTAATTCTATCAAGGGGAAAGGCAAGAGTACGGATGAGGTGCGTTTCTCGCCCGCTGTATAGTAGCCCCAATGACGGATATGAGCAGAAGTCGTTGAGGAGAGCTTTGGGAGACTTCATGAAAGGCCTGGACTTCTCCGCTGTCGCGCCGGCCTCGAGTGAACCGAACGGGAAAGACGCTGAGAACGAGGATGGTGGTGGGTCTGAGAGCGGTGAGGAGGACGGGAGCAACGAGGTAGAGTCGGAGGACGAGGAGGACGACAAGGAGGAGAATGATGAAGTCGGGGATAATCCCGAAGAAGAAGACGAGGAGGACGAAGATAACGGTGAGACCACCCACGTTATACCGGTAGCGAATGGCCAGATGAGTAAGGCTACGGTGCCGAGCAAGAAGAAGGTTTCGAAGATAGTCAATCCTGCCAGCCCAGGACATGATCCGCAGTCGGGAAGCGGTACTGTAAGCTATCGGGCTGTACTCAGGTGGCCGTGAACGCTGATGGAGTTTTTAAGGACGTGCCAGCTACGCCCTCCTGGTCCTCCCTACCTCCAGCATTATCGACTTCCTCCTTTGCACCTCTCCCCGCTTCGAAGCTCGCTGTCCTCCGCGCCAGGGGTCAGACACTGCTCGACGAGCTCCCTACACGCCCTCGTGCTTCCTCATCTTCCGACGCAGCTTTCATCTCACAAATCCTGCAGTCCGGTACCCACCAGGACAAGCTTTCCGCCCTTGTCCTGCTTGTCCGCGAAAGCCCCATTCATGCCGTGAAGGAGTTGGGCCGGTTACGAGCGATGGCAGGCTGGAAGGAGGATGGCATGGGAGGAGGAGGCAATAAGGATCAGAGGATAGCCGTCTCCAAGGCTTTGGCGGATTGGTGGGTGTCTGGTGGCGGAAAGGTGAAGGGGAAGCTTCGGTATGTCTTTCTGCTTATGCCACTTGCGAACGCTGTTTCTTATGAGCTTTCAGCTATTTTGCCGATCAACCTCTCCTCGCCCTTCCCAACCTCACCGACCGACATCTTCTGGTCTTTGCTTTCGAAGATTATTTGAAGAAATGGTATTTCAATGTTCTGCAGGTCATCGAGGTCCGCTTGCTTCCCAATCCTAGAGAATTCATCATCTGACAACATCCATAGGTTCTGTCCCACGACACACTTCCCTTCATCCGGACGCAAGCCTTACATATTGTCTTCCTCCTCCTCTCAGGCAATGCCGAGCAGGAGCAAAACCTCTTACGCTTAGGGGTGAACAAGCTAGTAAGTAACCGACATGATCACAGGGACATCCTTACATTACACAGGGCGATACAGATCGGCCTGTTGCTTCGAAAGCATCCCATCACATCCTCCAGCTACTCTCTGTCCATCCGGCGATGAAAGCGGTTGTAGCTCGAGAAGTTTCCACGCTAGTCCTCAAACCAGCATCAACCACTTCGCAGCCTTCCCAGGCTGGCGTACACGTTCGATTCGACTCGCAAAAGGATAAGAAAGGTACACCGGCCAAGGGAGAGACGACTGATCATGCGAGATATTACGGTTTGATCACGCTGAACCAGATTACTCTGACGACCAAAGACAAGGAGGTCGCCGGAAGGATGGTGGAGCTATATTTCGAGGTGTTTCGGGAGATTCTGGGTGACGGAATGAAGCAGATAGAAGAGGTGGAGGCTCAGGAGGGTGAGGAAGTGGATCAGGAGACACTGGAGAAGGTCACGGGAAAGGTTGACAAATGGCGAGGAAGGCGAAAAGGTGCGAAGCCTAAGGGAGGAAAGAAGACTGCTTTGGAAAGCGAAGAGCTCGTCGAGACTGGCGATTCGAAGCTGGTGTCAGCAATCTTGACTGGTATCAACCGAGCTCTTCCTTATGCCAAGCTCGACGAGGAAGCGTCAGTACTTCTGACTGTATGCGGAACAAATCTGACACACTTCTCCAGACTCAACAAGTACATGGACACTCTATTCAAGATGACCCACGCCGGTACATTCAACACCTCCATTCAAGCACTCAGCCTCATCTTCCAAGTCTCGCAAGCACGTCAAGCGGCATCCGATCGCTTCTATCGGACATTGTACGACTCGCTCTTCGATGGTCGCTTGATCACTTCGTCGAAGCAGGCTATGTACCTGAACTTACTGTTCAAGGCGCTCAAGGCGGATACGAGTATTGCACGAGTCATGGCTTTTGTGAAGCGGTTATTGCAGATGCTGGGGGTGCATCAGCCGCCTTTCATCTGTGGAGCGTTGTATCTCCTTGGCGAGGTTAGTCATCACGATACTCGTATGACATTGTGCTAACTTGCTTCCAGCTGTTCTCAGTCACGCCTGGTTTGAAGCGAATGCTCATCGAGCCCCAAGATGAGGGTGACGAGCACTTCGTCGACGTCACGGATGCGACGAACCTGACGTTCAAGAAAGGAGAAAGCTCAAAGATTGCTCGAAGCAAGGAGTACGACGGGCGAAAACGAGACCCTCAATACGCCAATGCGGATTCCAGCTGTCTCTGGGAGCTTGTCAGTCGAAAACTGGATCCTCATGATTAGGGCTGATGCGAAGCAGATCCCTTTCCTTGACCACTTTCACCCCTCAGTATCACTCCAAGCCTCCCAGCTCCTCTTATCTCAACCGCTCACCGGTTCCCCCGATATCTCACTCAATACCCTCGTCTCTTTCTTGGACCGCTTCGTCTACCGGAACCCAAAGAAAAATCTGCAACCAAAAGGAGCGAGTATCATGCAGCCTGCTGCAGCCAGTGATATGTCAGGTATGATCGTCAAGAATAAGGGTGCTAGATCGGGAGAAGACGGGTTTGTCAATACGGAGAAGTTTTGGAGGAAGAAGATCGAGGAAGTTCCTGTTGATCAGGTGAATCCATCTTGTTTTGGTCACAAAGAGCGGCGTTGACAGATCGTAGCTGTTCTTCCACAAGTTCTTTTCGACAAAGCTAGCGTCGAAGGAGGCTGCGAGGAAGAAGAAAGGCAAAGCTGCGGTATCAGAGGACGAAGAGGTGGACAAGGACGAGGCGTCCGAAGCAGCTTCCGCGTCAGTGGTAGACGTAGGGCAGGAGGATGCCGAGGCGGCTTCAGCGGGTGGAGAGCATAGCGATCCTGACGAAGCTGAGATCTGGAAGGTACGTCCCGCAAGCAGACTCCTTCTTGCTATCGAGATCTCACGGTCTGTTTAGGCGATGAAGACTACGATGCGTGCTGCAGGGGATGACATGGGTCTCAGCGAGGACGTTAGCGACGACGAGGAAGCGGATGAAGACGAAAATGATGAAGGAGAAGACGAATCGGCTGCTAGTGATGACGAAGGAGGGAGCGAGGACAGTGGAGAGGACGGCAGTTTAGCCTCGGATGAGGAAGGCTCTGAATTAGACGAAGATGGAAAGGAGAAGGAAGTGGCTCCACAGCTTGCCAAGAGGAAAGGGAAAGGAAAGCAGCGTGTCGAGCCCGAAGCTGAACCTGAATCCGATGCCGACTTCCCTACTTTCGACGACGAAGAAGAGGATTTGCTGCCAATCGATGAGATGCCGGACATCGTGCTTGATGGGCAATCTGAGGATGAGGAAGAGGAGCAGTCGAAAGTCGGCAAGAGGAAGCGGAAGGATGATCGGAAAGAAAAGCGGAAGAAGAGGAAGGAGTTGCCGACTTTCGGGAGTTACGAGGATTATCAAGCTTTGATTGAGGCTGGGGGAAGTGAAGAGGAATGAGCGCGGTGCCTTCAACTCAGAAGATGTATGCGGTGGGCTGTGCGAACGACCTCCGTTTGGACTGACCGGTTAAAAGAATCGCGCTACAACATACAGTATCTACACCAGATCAGTTCATAGTCCATATTTACTTCACAGTAGCTGGGTTAATTCGTTAATGCACGGAGCCCTGAAATGGTATCCTGAATCATACGTGCTACGCGCTTATGCATGGACACATCATTGATGACTTCTTACGCGGTCAAAAAAGTTGAACTCTCGTCGGCACATGTCTTCAATACAAACAGCATGCATACGAGTACAATCACCATCACCATCACCATCCACATTATTACGATCACAATCATCTGAAATTAGGTATCTCCCCCTGGTATCCACCCATCCCGCCATTCACCGGAGTCTGAGCCATGAACGGTCTCGGTGGCGGTCGGCTCGGTCCCGGCTCACGCGCAGGTTCAAACGATGGCTTAGCTCTCGCTATCAGTGGTCTTTGTGGCATCGGTACCCGTGGAACAGGTGGTGCTGCTACCTCCTGTTGGGTCCGCCAAGGTAAGAGATCACTTGTCATAGGACCGGCAGTAAGCTGCGTATTCGGACGGGGATGGCCGTCGTACTCTCCGTAGAAGTCGCGGGAGTTGAACGATTCTACTTGAAATACTTTCGTTTCGGGTCGTGTATCGAGTTCCCGTGACGGTGGAACAGCTGGCGTGAATGGATTAGCTGCCGAACTCCTCCTTGATCCTCCAACTGCAAGCTGTCCGCCATAAACTGTATCGCGATTTTCGTCGTGTCTCGACAACCTCGTCACGGCCGGCAAGGGATGAATAGGTGGGTCGAAAGGGTCCTCATCCGGCTCATGAGTATTACCATACACTGTCAATCCATCAGTACCAGTCTTGAGATTATCAGCAAGCGCTGTAGCCATCCCATCGTCAATTCTCGACATCGTCCCCGTCCGACCGTCATCTTTCGAGTACTCGTCACCGCGGTAACCGTACTCGGTCTGCGCCTCGTTCAGATATTCGGTCCGCTGATCATCGTTCAGGTATTCAGTCTGCTGATCATGGAACGCATCTTGCTCGCCATACTCCGTCCGTCGCGCATCATCAAATGGGCTCTCGATCCAGCTACTTTGGCTGCCACGACGACTTCGTCTGAGAGGGCCATCGTCAAAGTCCATGCCGGAGTGTGTAGGATATCCATTCTCGTCAGATTGCTTCTCGTTGGTGTTGACATCATCACTCGAGTTTTTGCTTCTTACCGTCTTTTCTGCTTTGTTCTTTCGCTGCGAACATGTCAGCCTGATCACGGAACTGCGAGAAAGACCGACCCATCGGTTCCATGAGAGGAAGACGATGATGGAGAAGATCAGTATGCCGGCGACAACGACTGGGATTTGTAAGTCTTGCGATACGTATCAATTACGAGCGACTCACAGACGATGTCCAACGAGCTCAACTTGCTCTTCCCGGTCCCATCACTTGTACCTCCTATTGCCTCGACCGAGGACCCGCTCGGAGAGGAACCAGGGGAAGTAGCCGCCGCTGCTAGACCCGCTACCGCAACCTCACCGGTCAAGGTTACACCGTTGGACACATAGGTCGTCGCCGATGAGGCGGGAGCGCCACCACCGACGCCAGCGCCAACGTCGGTCGGAGATGCACCGGAGTCAGATGTCGAGTTCGGATCGGCGTACGGCGTGATGCTCGACAGCGAGCCCGCGTCGTTCTGCGCGTCATCAGAAGTCGGTGTAGCTGCTATATTCCTCAGCGGGTCACTCAAGCTACTATGTAGCGGGACTCACCAGCTGCTGTTGTGGTAGTGTTTGACGAGAAAGCAATGGCTGAACTTTTGGTGGAAGATACCGTTGGACCCGTCATCAACGCAGCATCATTGGTCTCAGTGGGAGAAGTCGTCGGGTTAGTCCAGGTCGAGGTAGATAAGGCAGTCGTCGATGTGGTCGAGGAGAATCTAATGTCTGGAGTATAGGCAGGCGACCAGGTGGTGCTCGAGGCAGATGCGCTCGAATTGTCGACCGAAAAAATGGGAGCCGGTACGGCATAGGGGGTTGAAATACTGCTCATCGTAGAGGTGGTGGAGCTCGTTATTAAGTTCTTGGTATATGATGGGGGACCAAACCACCCATCCGGCGCAGAATTCTTCGAGTTTGCCATAGGAGTGCTGGTGATTGTTGCTGAAGGTATGGCCGGGGTCGAGGTGGTCGTCGAAGTGGTCGGGGCTGAAATGGCCAGCGTGGAGAAGGGCGACAACGGCGTTGATGACCCTGCGTTAGCGCCCAGAGCCGGCGCACTAAACGAGGTCAGCCACAGATCTGAGACTTGATCCTGGCTCACCTGGGTGAGCTCACTGCTGAAGCTGCTTGCATTCCGTCCATCAGACTTGGTGCAGCAGAGCCTTGTACGAGTGCAGAGGAGCTGACTGCGGAGACGACCGGGAAGGAGCTGCCGGAGATCTGCTGTGCCGCAGAATACATAGCGTTCTCCATGTTCGGTAACCCTGCCGACGTGGTGGAAATGGTAGCTGCGTCATTGACAGCAGGTGTTATCGATGCTGACGGTACCGGCGGTGTAGCAGATGGATTAGCAGCGTTGCCAGCCGCCATTTGCGCTCCAGGCGCTGAGACGGCTGCCATATCGGTAATTATGATGAGATATCGATCTTTCCTGAGCAATGTAAGCGAGAGTTATCATGAATGTAAGGTGAATCGGGTCAGCTGGACGATATCAACTCTCATGACAAGGGTAAGCATTCCTGCATAGACAAAACGCGTTTGGCTGCAATCATCCTTTCAGACCACCGGGTGGAACGCGTAACAAGGTTAGTACATGGTAACGCTGTTGTTCCGGCACAGATGCTTGTGACGCCAGAGCCGCGGTCCGAAGCATGGGAATTCAAGGCGATGAGCGAGCGATCGCAGCTGCAAATCTGAAAGAAAGCAAGAAGACATCTGGATACTCAAAGCCATTCGGGAAAATCTCGGAGAATCAGGTTGATGGTAAAATAACTTATATATTCATCTGCAATTCGATCCTACCATACACTCAGATTGAGCGGTGTAGCGATATATAACATATGTACATACAATTCGCGTCTCATGCTAAGCCGCTTCACCTTGTCGTTCCTGAATATTGAGTCCATCGTAATCATTCGAACTGTTCGCATCATTGCTCGCAATATGTCCTCCTCAACCGCTTCCTCCTCAACCTCGTTCCCGCCGGTACCACCAGCTCGTTCCCTTGTGGACATCGTACGAACACCTGAGCACCCAAATATGCGAGTTCTCGATCGATCAGCTTTCGATGTCAAGGTTCCCATACTTTCCGCTAGGTTTGATGTGAGCAAGATATCCGAAATGAGGAGACATCCCTTGTTACGAGGGTGCGTTGGGGTGCTTTGCCTTCTCTAGCCAATAACTAGGTATAGACGGCTCACTTGCTGACACATGATGTTTTACTCGTTTCGCTCAGGCAGCTTATGGACTTACCCAAAGTTCGGCTTATCATACCAGACCCCATGGACGATGGCGTGAAGCTGCTTCGATTACGAGTAGAGTCAGAAGGTTAGCTTTTCGTGTTTCGGAAATACTTCAACAAGCTGATACTGCAATTAGATCAGCTACCGCTAGACACCCGAGATCTGCTGAGGACCGAGGCGAAAGGGTTAGTCCCCGACATGATCGATGTTGGATACAATTACTGGACGGCCTGTAAGTCATGCCGTGTCACAGCTTCTGGTCTGTCCTGAGCTGACATGCCTTCCCTGACACAGCTGACATTCTCAATGCCATACTTCCCAATATTTCTGAAGACGGCCTCGCACCCTCCTCCTTCACGCAGACAGGACATGTCGGTTGGTCCCGCCATCTTCATCCTTCAGCTCCTCGTTGACCCGCTTTCGCTAGGACACGTCAACCTGAGAGAGGAGTATCTACCGTACAAAGACCTGATCGGCCAAGTCTTCCTGGAAGTGAGTAGCTCCATTTCCGCCAAGTGCCAAAAGCTGATTGGATCCCATGGTCATAGAAGAACCCTAATCTCCGTACAATCGTCAACAAGCTCAACACTATCCATGCGCAATACCGATACTTCGATATGGAAGTCCTAGCTGGCGAACCTGACTTCATCACCACAGCCGTAAGCTTCCTCCCTTCCCACCTCAATATCGATAAGCTGATTCTTCAAGTCAGAACGAAGCAAACTGCTCATTCACTTTCGATTTCTCCAAAGTCTACTGGAACTCCCGACTGCAACCGGAGCACGAACGACTCGTCTCCCTCCTTCCTGATGGATCTGTGGTGGCGGACGTCATGGCTGGAGTTGGACCTTTCGCGGTGCCGGCTGCGAGGAAGGGATGTTTTGTTCTGGGGAATGACTTGAATCCGGAGAGTGTCAGGTGGATGAGGGAGAATCGAGTGAGGAATAAGGTGGGTATCTTTTGGAGCGCTTTGAGACGGACAACGACCGAGGAATGATTTATTGGTTTGCAACAGGTGGAGAAGACATTACGAGTGAGCGACATGGACGGGCGGGAGTTCATCCGGCGGTCACCCAGTTTGGTATGGACCGATCCGTTCGAGGCGTATACATCCCCAACACAGATCAAGAAGCGAGAAAAGGAAGCTCGAAAACGGAGAGAACAAGGATTATCTCGACCAACAATGACTTCCAACTCCTCAGAATCGTCTCCGGAACCCCAGCTCGTCGAGCATTACCTCATGAACCTCCCCGATTCAGCTCTCGAGTTTTTAGACGCCTTTATCGGGCTGTACGATCCGATGCTTTGTACACCTGGATTCGTGCAAGCACTGGAGAAGAAGGGAATGCCTGTGATCCATGCGTACTGCTTCACGAGGGAAATCGAGAGCGACAAGGCTGAAATTGACATCTGCGAGGTTAGTGTCTCCTCTTGTTGTTTCTTGAATAAAGCTGATGTTAGGCGTAGCGAGCATCTGGCTATCTGGGACATCCCGTCTCTCCTTCAATGAAGGACCTCCACCTACACCTCGTTCGGTCAGTCGCGCCCAATAAGGACATGTACTGCCTCTCCTTCCGTCTACCATACGAAGTTGCAACCCGGTCCAGCCGAGAAAAGCAAGATGGGACGTGATGCATACATTGTTCCTAGCCTGATGCAGCAAAAGTACCATACAGCGAAATGCCTGCCGTTCCCGCTGAATCCGCCTCAATGAGTTACTGGACTAGTCGCTGCACTCCCTGCCCGACTTTGCGCCCGACTCTGAGAAGGTGTATGTTGTGCAGGCGTTCTATGTGTGATGAGCTATCCTTCCTCCACCCTTAAGCAGAATCCACTTACATAAGCCCACTCCCGTACTGACTATGCAGTAATCCTCCCGACAGTGTAATTTGTCCCCGTCCGAACCCCGGGAGTAGCATACTCCCATCCCACCCATCAAACCCATCCGCACTCATGAATGTAGGCAGATACTCCGCCCAACCGGTCGCTGTTTGTGGCGTACCAGTCGAAGTGAAGTTCGGGATGAAAGATGCCGAAGGGGAGTTTTGGACGGAGTCGGATGGTCCGGCAGCCGAGGGCAGTATCCTGAGCAATACCGTCAGCCCATCAACGGTCTAAAGCATCCGACGCGGATAGGCTGATTAGGAGATGCACTGACATCATATCCCCACCCTGCGGTATGAAGGCGAACTGCGCTCCCTCCTGCCCAGGTAACAAATCTCCAGGCTGCCAGCTAGCAGTCTGCTCCAGCAGTTGCGGATCGTACACCTGACCATGAGCTGGCTGCTGATCTCCGTTAAGTACAGGATTTGCAGGTATGGGTGATCCCGCTCGTACATCGCGTGTTTTACGGACGATCTCGCGGATGAAAGTTGCGTAAATGGCGGGTTGATGGGATGGGTCAGCTGCGCAGTCTTCCAAGATATCTGCCATCTCGCTATACCGAGGTGAGACTAGTCTACTATGTGGAGAGGAGACATACGAGACGAGCTTAAAGATCGCTTCTTCCGAGTCATGAAAAGGCCGCAGTTCGGGCTTGAGCAGTTTGAGCAGGGATAGCAACTACAGAGCGGTTCAGCTGGAGCACGGTATTGCTGTCGTTGCGATTCACAGCATAGCTACACATGACGAAGTTTGTATCAGGCAAGTAACACAAGAATCCGTTCGGCAAGAATTCCTCCTTGACCACCGTGCAGACTCGCTGCACGGCCATCAGCGAGGCCTAGCGCGATGTAGCAGAATAATTACCGTTGCGGCCTCAAATACATTGGTCAGGAAGAACGAGATATCCATTTTCGCCCGCTAGTATAGGATCAGCGAACTTTTACAAAAAGGGAAAGCCAACTCACTTCGATGGCATTCTCCAAGCCGAAAGAATACAAGACGAGCGAACTGTAGGCGAAATAGAATTGAGCTCGGCTATCGTATTCTTGCTGTGAAGGGCCAGTCCCTGCGACACTACAGTGGTTTGTAAGAACGAGTCCCTGTAGCCCACACTGGCGGACTTACACGTCCGGTTTGGTCCACTGGGAAAGCATGACGGTCAGTATAAGCTGCAGTCTCATCATACATGACTGACGATACTGAGGCTGACCTCGGCAAGCCATCTTCGCAATTCTTCGTGCGCGGACCGAACAATGAGCATATCTGAAGCCATTAAATGGCCTTCTGATGCTATTAGCGCACTTACAGTCACAATCCTGCCGTAGACCGGACACTGTTGTGGTAGACGAGTAGATCGAGTCAATGGCCCTGGACATGATCTGCTGCAGTACCACATAGGCGGTAAGGGCTCGATCTGACCGTAACGAGAACCGTTGTTCATGCCAAGATGCCTCGCAAGCGTTGCGAATGATATAGTCTTCGCGAAGCGTGTATGGCTTGCCCATTTGTGCGGATACAGATCGGTCAAGGACGAAGCAGTGCAGCCAACATCGCTCCCGATTGATGATCTAGAGCACGATGTTCAGCTACTGATCGCTCTCAAGAACACTGCAATCACCTCAAGATCTCGTGCTCGACCCTCTTCCGTATCCAAACCAGAAACGAGACTCTTTCGGTGCAGATTCAGATCGGTAGCCATTCTGATGTGAAGGTAAGGAATAAGGGCATCAGTGATCAGAGAGTAGACGGCGCACCTTATGGCCATTCCTAGAAGCAAGATCAGCAAGAGTGCGACGAAGAATGATGGAGAAACATACCGAGCATCAACCATGTCCGATCCTGTTCAAAAGTCTTCTCCGGGCCCAATGTCCAAAGCGACAATAGCAAGTACGCCTGGCACACCTCGACACTCTTGTACCCTCTCGACGGGACTTCGAAAGCTAACCGCTTCGCATACGCTGAAAGGTGTGAGTGCAGATCCTGTCTTTTCCGGTAGTATCGTGCAGCAATGGCGCATACGCTGCAGGAATGAGGAATGTCCCAATGGCTGAAAGTATGATGGCTTACACAGTACACAGGAATTGACTCCGCTGGAGAACGAGATCTGGGGTGTGGAACTCGCGATAGATGAGTGGAACGTGCGATCCAACTGCAAGGCTGTCAGTCATTGAAAGAAGAACCTCGGATAGACTCGCTATGATTGAAGTATAGTTCGAATAGCTCGCCAATCTCTTCGCGGGAGACCATTGTTAGCAGCTCGGGAAGCTACGGAAATGGCATCGTTTTCGTTACCCATTATTGATGTGCTTAGACCTACCTTGTCATCATTCGCCGCGGATGGAACAGGTACAGAAGCGCCTGTCCGGTGTCATCAGCGCGCTCCAGCTACAGTACCTAGTAGATTCACCAGGTCTGAAGTAGTTCTGCGACGCCACCCCTCCATACCCATGCTCGTCATCCTCCGCCCCATTGCCCCTCAAATCACTCATTGCCATCCGATGGCTACTCGAAGACATCCCGCTTCCCTGTCTCGTACGGGCGTTCGGCCTCGAGCTATCTAAACTGAGCGGTGAGGGCCGATGTGAGGCTTTCCCACCGAGATGTCCTAAATAATGTCTCTTTGACGCCTCAGTATTCTGTAAACTCGCTTCGGCTAGCAAGCCCAACGGGGAGAGAACATTATCAGGTAGGGAGTGGAGGCGTGGAGATAGAGGTGGTTGAGAGGAGTGAGCGTTTCGAGCGGAGTCCTCGCTCATGTCGTAGCCTTGTGCGGAGAAGGCGTCGGATGAAGCGTTGTATGGGAGTCGGTTCATGGCTACGGCGAGGGTTGGAACAGCTGAAGCGGAGGTGTGAGAGGTGATGACGTTGATGATGTCGGCGTCGTTCGTGACAGCATGAAGGGCGGTGGAGAAGGAGTTTAGGGATGGTTGGTCCAGATTACTTAGCGCCTGCGAAGAATACGCATTAATACGAAGCTGCAGACAAGCAATTGCCAGAGCTCAGGTTAATGCGACCTACAGCTCCTATGCCCTTCAACGCTGCCTCCATCTTATGCACCCTGGCTGCCAACGCCTCATGCTTTCTCGTACTCCGCTTGCCTCGATTGGACTCCTCGAAAATACACTCGTGGCCGCCAGACTTACAGCGCTGGAAGGTAATATCAGTTTCTTGTCTGCCCCGCTGCCCCACTATTACACTGTGGCAATCGGATGAGGGAACGGAAGCTGAACGTGCAGAGTTTCCGGTAAACCCGTACTCACCTTGCATGGTCCACCAGGTCCTGTGCTTTCGTCAGGTATACAGCGCATCTTGATCTTCCGACAGCTGGATACCGTCAGCCTCAAATGCGCGGACAGTATCCAGTCACGGATACTGGCAACCGCGACTACACTCACGCTATGCAGGCTCTAAGCGAACAGACAACCCATTCATCAGTTGGTGCTTCACCGACCACCAAGAACTTCACTCACCTCGATCCCCTCGTCAGCTTGACCTTCTCCTTCCTTCCCTTCCCACCCTTCCCCTTGCCCCTTCCTCCCGTGCCTTTCCCGTTAACTCCCACTCCATCCTCCCCATCCTCGTCATCATCATCGTCTTCATCGTCGTCCCCATCACTATCCCCATCCCTACCTCCGCTCGACTCCTCTCCCATGTCCGATACTCTAGGTTTCTTCTCAATATGACTGGAATAGCTTCCCGTATCGTACTCCTGTTGAGGTACTGGAGTGAACGGGTTTGGGAGGGAAGAGTAAGCCGAAGCATAGGGATGGGATGGCATGTGAACCCATGCTGCGTTGTCATTCGTCGAGGATGAGGCTGGCTTTTGGTAAGCTGTGGGAACGGCCGAGTCCCAGTTCCGCTTCATCGCCATGGCAGACAAACTTGACCGATGGGCCAATGTCCGCGGCGGAGGAGCGGGTCTTCTTCCTGTCGTGTGCTTCCTCCGCCTGAAGGGACTCTCTCCGCTGCCGATTAAGTCCTAATATGCGTGGGCGATGGGCGACATTGTTTCGGTGACGGACAACGGAGAAGTAGGTCGTAAAGCTTATTGTAGACAAGTGACAAATTGACTGCACTTCCGAGCGGTCTTTTTCCGGTGTGGCATCTTACGATTTTACGTAGGTCAGGAACAGTTTAACACGTGGCCCTAGCGAAATGTAGAAGTGATAAACCGCGATGAAGCTTCAAATATAGTCGAGGCCACTACGGGACGACCTGAGCAAAGCTGTTGGTCATGTTGCTGACGCCATACTCCGCGTTTCGTTGTGTCGCCGGACCGTCACGCCTTGTTCCGCATCGAGCGTTGAGCAGTCTTGGATCGCCTCGGGGAGTGAACGGTTACTCAGCTCGATTACGCCATCATAGAGCGGCAGGCCATCCCCCATCTTTCTTCAGTAGAAAGTCATCAACCTCATCTCGATCTCTTTCACTCCCCCTTACCTTGCCCAGAAGACCCTCAAGAACCCCAGCATGTTCTTTCTCCTCCACATCACATCGACCCTTCCCACCCCTCACCCATCAACCACCTCCATCCCGCCCATTTCGCCAACCAGCTCCTCCTCCCGAAAGCGACCCCATTCCCGCTCTGAAACTCGACACGCCCATAGCAGTAGCAAACGAGAACTCCCAAGCCAAAACAGATTGGCGAATCATCCTAAAATTAGCCGAGAACATATGGCCCCGCGGTTCACCTCGAACGAAGATACGTGTCATAGGAGCATTGGGTCTTCTCGTTGGAGGAAAGATTCTGAATGTCCAAGTGCCGTTTTACTTCAAGGATATCGTGGATGCTTTGAATGTTCCTATCACTTCGGGTAGTACAGTATGGGTCTTAGCGGGAGCCAGCATCGCTGGATGTTGGTACCTCCGCTATTGAGGTCGAGTCCAAGCTGATAGAGTTTTAGATGCACTGGCTAGGATATTGACAACCCTATTTGGCGAGCTGCGAAACGCCCTCTTCGCAAGTATCTCGCAACACGCTATCCGAAAGGTCGCGAGAGAGACGTTCGAGCACTTATTGAGCATGGACATGAAGTTTCACTTGGAAAGGCAGACTGGCGGTCTAACAAGGGCAATCGATCGAGGGACCAAGTGAGCTAATTCGTCGAATATGGTCGGAGACTGTTCTCTGGTGCCGCCGAGTTCCGGCGAAGTAGCTGATTAGAAATCCTAACCAGGGGTATCTCGTTCATCTTGTCGTCCATCGTCTTCCATGTCATTCCTACAGCGCTTGAGATCACTATGGTCTGCGGTATCCTGGTGAGTTGATGCAGATCTCACACTTGACAGTGCTGACCGGATGTCAGTCATGGAAGTTTGGGTGGGACTTTGCAGCCGTTACTGCAAGTACGATGGCTCTGTACACCTGGTTCACGGTTCAAACGACTGCATGGCGGTTCGTCATTGGGTTCTTCGATCCGGGCATGAGCTAATTCGTTTACAGGACCAGATTTCGAAAGGAAGCCAATGCCGCTGACAACAAAGGCGCTACCGTTGCTGTTGACACTCTGATAAATTATGAAGCTGTCAAGGTCCCTCATACCTTCTCTTTCGTGCTCATACGCTGACCGTGACAGCTTTAGGCATTCAACAACGAAAGTCACGAAGTCGCACAGTACGACGCCACCCTGAGAGACTATGAAAAAGCCTCAGTCAAGATCGCGACGAGCCTTGCATCGCTCAACGTCGGACAGAACTTTATCTTCAGTAGCGCTTTGACCATGATGATGCTGCTTGCCGCTCAAGGGATTGTCAACGGTCAGTCATCACGCCCGCACAGCTGATGCAAGCTGCATAATCGCCGTGTGAATGCTGACATTGATGCAGGGACCATGACGGTCGGCGATCTTGTTATGGTCAATCAGCTTGTCTTTCAGCTGTCCATGCCTCTCAACTTCCTTGGAACGGTTTATCGAGAACTAAGGCAGAGCTTGATTGATATGGAGGTGATGTTCAACCTGCAGTCCGTTGCGGCGACCATCATAGTTCGGTCCCTCTTACCCGACATGTAGCTTTATTGATATTTGCTCAGGACAAGCCCATCGCGAAACCGCTTACCCTCAAAGGCGGCGAGATCCGCTTCGACAAAGTCTCATTCGGCTACCATTCCGCGCGTCCAATCTTCCAGGACCTCTCGTTCACCATACCCGCTGGCCAAAAGGTAGCTCTAGTCGGACCATCCGGCTGTGGTAAATCCACCGTCTTCCGCCTCCTCTTCAGATTTTACGATTCCGATTCCGGACGGATCCTAATCGATGGCCAAGATATCAAGGACATCGAACTTGCCTCGTTACGAAAAGCCATCGGAGTGGTACCTCAAGACACGCCTCTGTTCCACGCGGATATCCTGCATAACATTCGATATGGGAACCTGGATGCTACCGATGAAGAAGTGGTCGAAGCGGCTCGACAGGCTCAGGTCGAGGAGACGATAAACCGCTTACCCGACAAATACGCGACGAAGGTTGGAGAGCGCGGTTTGATGATTTCCGGAGGAGAAAAGCAACGGATGGCTGTGGCCAGGTTGCTTTTGAAGAACCCGCCGATACTGTTTTTCGACGAGGCGACTTCAGCGCTTGATGTGTATACCGAGACCGAATTGATGCGAAATATCAATGAGGTCCTGCTAGGTGGCGGGAAGACTAGCGTGTTCATCGCTCATCGATTACGAACGATCTCTGATGCGGGTTGGTCCCTTTCCTCAGAATGGAAAGACAGAGCTGATTAGACATAGACCTGATCATTGTGCTACAAGATGGACGCGTGGCGGAGCAAGGATCGCATGAGCAGCTCATCGCGATATCTGGCGGAGTGTACAAGCGCTTATGGGATGCGCAGTTGACGGAGAATACGCAGGTGAACCAGGATGAGGCAGATGAGGTGGAAGTGAAAGGAGGAGGTGTTTGTGAGGCGGGAGAAGCCGGGCAGTGAGGCTTCTCCGCAACGGGTAGAATGAGGTGTACGCCAGGCATGCACTCCGCATCTCAAGTAGTCGTGCGGCCGTTCGCAAAATCCAAGCTTATCCGACATACTTATGTATGTTCGGTAGATCGCGTTAAGCCTGGGAGCTGTAGATCTTGGAATTCGATATCTTATTCATGCGGGTCATGACATCGTCACACTACATGATATACGGTGCATTTACCATCTAAGCTCATTCCTTTCACATCTCAAGTCCTCTCACTCGCAGATCTCTCTTTCACCCGCAGATCTCCTAATTATGCAGTCAGTTTCAACCGTAACTAAAACCATCAAGAACCAGTCAAAGACTCACCCTACGCCTCCTCCGGAAATCTTTATACAACCCAAACCATAACTCCCTATCCGTACAATCTTCCTCCCAAACCCTCCCCGTCTTCTGACAATCCGGCATGATCCCAATCGCCTGACCATCCGAAGCCTCAATCCAAGGTTTAGGATAAGGCGCATCGGAAAAATGTACAAATTTCGCTTCTTCCAGTGCAGAAGTCCCATTCCAAATCTCATCCTCACCGAAATAAGGTCGATGATCTTTATGCCTGAATTCCCCTGTGAGGATGTTGTAAGGACGATGTGGGATGATGATACAGTGTGATTTGTAGAGATCGTTGACGATATCCATATCGAATTTGTTTGGTGAGTGGTTCTCTATGACGGATAGAACTCTTTGGAAGTTGTGGTGGGAAGGTGTGACGACCATTATTTGGTCGGAGAGTTCGTCGGTTAACCAGTAAGCTCGGGGCATTGCGATCGGTGAAGGGGGGAGGAGGAAGAGTTCGTCCATGGGCTATCAAAACGACGCGGCGGTTTCAGCTCACTCGCATTAACTAACACTAAGTATGGAAGTCAAGTCGGAACCCACCTGTTGGACCGTGGAATCCGAGTCAAGACTTATCAAACGCCCATATTGCGTCTGATTGAAGACCAATAGCTTCGTATAACTCTCACGCCAAAAAGATTCCGGTTCATCCGACCAAAGTACCTCGATAGGGACGAGCTCAACCCCATACTCCTCCTTTGCCTTCATTAACAGCCGGCTTTCATTTGTGTCCACATCCGGATGGACTTTCCATTCTTTTGGGTACATGACGATTTTGTTGGCTCTCACCTTGAGACGGTGGAGGGATTCAAAGATCATTATCGAGTTACAGAGGTAAGTAGGGTTGGTCACATATTGGGCGTAAGCGAATCGGGTCCAATCAACATTAAGTGAGTCGAGATTCAAATCGTAACCGATCGATGTGGGGGGGATTGGAGGGGGAGATGTTGGGGGGGAGGAGAGCAGGGTTCTGACGTAAGGGTGAGGAAAGAGGCCGAGTAGGTACAATACCGAGAGGATTAGTACGAGAGCGATGGTCAATGGGATACCTCGTCGTTTTGGGAATCCTGCTGCTGTGCAGTCGACAAGTTTCTCGGAGCGGATTTTGGTCATTGGTAGCGAATGAGGGGATTAAAGGGCACTGCTAGGCATGGCCTCCTGGATCTCGATTGAGGGGGATCTAAGCCGATACTGTGAATATATAAAAGACCGTTGCCAGTTTGGCCGGGCTCAGTGGACATTGGAGACGGGTCAAAGGACGTCCAAGGAGGTCGTGGGGATCAGCAGGGGTAAAAGAGGATGTCAAGAAACAAAGGGAAGAGATCTTGCCGGAACCCCGCTCAAAGGCAAAGATATCAAAGGACCCCTGGAGAGTATACATGGATCAGTGTTCCTCATCTGCTTTCTCGACCGTCCATATCATTCTTCACTCCTATCTGTACATGATCGTTCGCAATTTCTGTCTCCATTATAATCATCTTACAGTGCTCAAGTAGCATAGATCCTGCCGATCGCCTTTCATCTCTCGTCTACTGTGAACCGGTAATCGATGTATTCGACTCTCCTGCTTCTCCCCATACTCATCCCCTTCATCGCCGCGTCGATGCAACTACCCCATCCTCCACCAGCACAACATCTCGACCATCCCCTCGAACGGAAGATGCACGATTCCGAACATCAGAGACTCGCCAAGGTCCGGGCGACCTCGGAGAGGAGCGATGAACCAGCTCAAGTATTGGTCAGGCGGAAGAAGAGGGATTGCGCCGCTACAGGACAAGCGGTCGCGATAGCATCGACGACAGACTCTCGTGATGCCGCGGTATCAACAAGTACCTCCTCCGACGTCGCCGTTTCGACACTTTCCGCTGCATATGTCGTTACCTTGAACAAAAACTCGTCTGGCTCGCTTATGGATATGCTCTTCCCCGTTGGAACCGGGACTGCGTCCTGGACGACGTGTACCGAATCAACCTCCGCTCTTTCCTGTGCGCCTCCATCTCCTCCTGCCTGGGAATGCACGCTGACCCTTCCAGTTACCGGCGCTCTTAAACCCCTAACCGCCGGTAAACTCCCCCCAACCTCCACCTCGCCCGACGGTCAATCCGCTCTCATAGCGAACTTCCCAGCCGGAACAGTTGATCCTTCCTCCACAAGCGGGTTCTCGTTTTACACCCAAGGTGCACAAAACTCCGTCGACGTCACGGGCGCGAAGGAAGTCCTCTTTTCGTATTCCGTCTTCTTCAAATCCGGCTTCCAGTTCCAAAAAGGCGGGAAGATGCCGGGTTTGTATGGTGGGACTAGCTTGGCGATGGCGAAAAGCTGTTCAGGAGGACGACAGCATAATCGGGATGAATGTTTCAGTGTGAGGTTGATGTGGAGGACAAACGGAATGGGGGAGTTGTATAACTATTATCCGACGAGCGTGACTCAGGGGAGTGGGTATTGCTCATTGCCGCCATACTCGGTTTGTGATACGGTCTACGGAGACTCGAGTGAGTGTCGGTCCTCTTCCCTCATTCAGGAAAGAGAGTAACCTTCTCGGAAGGAGAAGCGTAAATCTTGCTGACCGCTCAAACAGTCGGACGAGGCAGCTTCAACTGGCCAACAGGAAGCTGGATAACCGTAACTCAACGATTGAAGCTGAACGATGTCGGCTCAGCAAACGGAGAGCAGGAACTCTTCGTCAACGGGGTCAGCATCATGAATGTCACTGGATTGCAGATCTCGGTAAATCAAGATACCAAGATCTATGGGATCATGGCACAGACTTTCTTCGTACGTCTTGACTGTCTAGACTGTTGTCTTTCTTCGGACTCCATATCGGGACTGACGGATTCGTAGGGAGGACGTGATTCGACTTGGGCTAGTCCGCAGGATCAGTGTGCTTGGTTCAAGGATTGGTCACTTGCGGTTTTGACTTGAGCGGGTTGAACGCGGTTAGAGCATGCAATCAATTTGAGGTCTTTGGAGAAGGAGCGGATCATGGATGATCTATCCTTCCCGTATCAGATAGTTCGGATCACGTCATGCATGATTGTGATTGAGATTGACCTACTCGGGTCCCGATGTGAGGCTCAGCAAATAATTGTTGCTACGAGATGAACTTGAGTCTTCATAGACGGCGTGACGGTTCATGAATAAGCACACTTTCACACTAAGAACGTTACTTGGTAATTTCTCCAAATATTGGATACTTAGGGGAGGATTGCCCGCTACCAAAAAAGACCGACTCGGCCCAAACGACAACCCCTGCCACCTCACTCAGATGAAGACCGGCTTCTGGTCCGCCCCATGTACCGCTGACTGATACCCCATCCTGTCCTTCGTGTAAAACTCAACCCCCATCTTCGAAATATCCCTGACTCTCTTATCATCGATCCCACCCGCTTTGATACACACCATATCAGGCATGACCTCGAGTTCAGTATACAAGCTCGAACCGCAATCTATGGGACGGGAAACGCCACGCCCAAGTCTAAATAAGCTCTTGCTTAACCGAAGACTGTCTCTGTCCACAAAGACAAAAGCTGCTGTTGTCTTATATGATAGTCGGTATTTTTAAGAGAGAGAAAAACTCACCTCCACAGAACCAATGATCATTCATCTTCCCACTTTCTCCCTTGGCGTTATAATGTTTAGGATTCCCCTTGATCACCTTGAATTCGGTACGAGGGACGACGACATTTGAAGTGAACGCTCCGCCAGACCATTTCTGACAATCGATACAATGACACATGGCGGTGGTGTGGGGTTCACCGGTGTAAGAGTATTGGATTGCACCGCACATGCAAGAACCTGTTGTCGACATGGTGTTGGATCGATTTTTCAAACGGAATTGGTTGAAAGGAACAAGTGTTGTGGAGTCGAGAGCGGATCAAAGAACTGCTGCAGCGTCGGGTATGGCGAGTGGGTGAAGCGGAATGAGCGAGCAGGTCAGCAGACCGTTTCATTTAGGCTGAAAGGTTTGCGATCGCCGAAGTCTTCGTGATTACACCTTTTGAGCCCGACCTGACTTATACGTACTTTCCTCACCAGCCAGTCCGTGTGAATCGGTCTCTTTTCCCAATGATTTTAGGTGACTCCAATAAAGGTTCGGTCCCGCCGGGCCAGAATCTGTCAGGGCTGCGAAATTCATCCGTCGGAGGTTTTGAATGTCGTGCCATATGGTGCAGGGGAGACCACCCATATGTCGTACAACATATGATCATAAACGTCGATCGTGGCCGGAGCATTGCGGCACTATCGTGATGAATTGGGCCGTATCGTATCCCCTGGCCGTCTCCCCGCCTTTCCTCTCTTTGCCACGCCGTTTGAGCTGTTGATCTGCGAAAATCCTGTTCATAGTTGCAGCGGAATCATTGATCCGTTTTTGGAAAGCAAAACACTAATCAGCATAACGGAGTGCAAAACACTCCTCAGCATAACGATGCTATGCAGGAATCAATGCCTCTATATGCACTACTGTGTAAGTATCTATCAAATGCAGATGTTTCCCCCCTTAACCCCCCGCCCCCCTTTCCTCCTCTCTCGCTACTTGACACGGTCCACCACCTTCACCGTCAACCCGACCAAAGCCTCCCTCGCCTCACTCTCAGGTAATCGCTCCACCAATGCTCTCGCTTCCCCTGCGAACCTCCTCGCAAGACTGACAGTCCGATCCAAACCGTCACTCCGGGTGACGATCTCCCGAGCAACCTCGACATCTCCTGGAGCGGTAAATTTCCGCAGTATGAGTGGACCCAAAGAGGGGTTCTGTTCCCATGCGAAGAGGGCTGGTGCGGTCGCGAGACCTAGTCGAAGATCCGCACCTGATGAGGGTTTACCGAGGGTTGGAGAGGGAAGGTAATCGAGTGCGTCATCGACAAGCTAGCGAGGGAATCAGCTCGAGCCGAGACGTTCATTCATCCTCTTTTAACCAGGTAAATCAAGACCAAGACTCCGGTCGAGATGATTTCTGGTTGACGGGTTGATGCCTTCGCTCACCTGAAATGCAATCCCCAGATTCCGGCCATACCCATAAGCCACATCCTTCACCCGCTCCCCTTCCCCAACGACCCCATTCCCACCAAGTATCACACTCGCCCTAGCACTCTTCGCCATCAAGCTAGCAGTCTTCAGATAAGTCTTCCTCATGTACTCCTCAAACCCTCTTCTGGTCGGTTTCCCTTCCGGCTCACTAGTCGATTTAAGCTGGAGCACTTCGCCTTCGACTAAGTTTGCGATGACCGTTGCGAGGAGTTCGACCACTTCACTTGAGCCCAACCTGGCTAAGGCGACTGATGCACGGCCGAGGAGGAAGTCTCCGGCTAGGATGGAAAGCTTGTTACCGAATGCGTTGGGAGCGGATGGTGCGCCTCGACGTAAAGGAGAGGTATCGATGACGTCGTCGTGGAGTAACGAAGCGACGTGGATCATCTCGGTGATCGTCGCTAATCGCCTTTGTGTGGGGAGTATTTCCGGACCAGTTGGTGGGTTGTTTCGTAAAGGTGGGAGAGGAGGAGGTGGTCTAGGTGGAGAGGTGGTAGGTATTCGAAAAGGTTCAGCAAAAACCATCGACCCATCCTCTTTCCCCATCATCTCAGGGTTCCAATCGTTCAAAACCCCACCTTCGGTTGTCAAACTATCATCAACACTCCTCCTTTCCGCTTCTCTTCTAGCCCATTCCCAACCAGACCCTCCTAACCCATTCGTAGCCTGAGCCATGAGTAAGACGATGAGTGGTCGGAGATGTTTTCCTTCCGCTTGGAAGTAGTATTTCGCTACTGTATCGAGGGTTGGATGGGAAGAACCGAGAAGACGGAGTAGACTGGATTTGAGTGAACCGATCTCGGCGTATATCGAGGCGAGGGGGTCGTACGAAGGTCCGGAGGGTGGCAGTGGGATGAGGACGGAATGAGCGGATTCAGTGGCTGCGGCCCAGGCGGAGGTGTTTCGAGTGGAGATTTTGGGTTGGGACGAGGATGAAGAGCTGGATGAGAATGATGATTGTCGGGAAGGACCGGGGTTTCGTGATGATCGTCGCGAAGCGCGAAGTACGCTTCGCGCGGAGCGTGAAATCATATGAAGCCGAGTGGGGCCTGACTGTGACCTGTCAGGTAGACGAAGGAGTCCGTGGAGCAACACGTATGGTTCTGGATCGCTTTCGCCAAAAGATCAGAGCTGAAATTTCAGATGCCCCGACGATCGAGCCGTATCTTTCCGATAATCCAATAAGATCACGTGACATCGAGATTTCCGGTAAAGTGTTTTTGCCTTGTCTTTGTCGATTTTGGATGATCCGTGTTGGAGTCATGTCGGGGACATTGTAGTAGTGGCGGTGCAGTAATTATCGTACCACTACTGTCAGGAGCCAGTCATGAACACTGCAGAACATCACCTCCCGACTATCTCGCCAGATTTAGGAGGTAGTGAAAACGGATCCGAGTCCTCTTCGGAAGACGTGACCGAGGACGAACACGGCGACGAGCTCACACCGGCTCTCGATGCTGCCATGCTGCGAACACTCGGGAGGATCAAGCGACGAGAAGAGGTCTATGGGACGGAAGATGTACTAAATGAAGCACTGAGAGACGCGGAAGCGAGGGCGGGGGCGCTTAAAGTGCAATCAAGAGGAATTTCTCGCAAGAACGAGAAGGCATGTTTCAGTTATATAGCTCTTTGTACGCGGAGCTCATGCTAGTGTAGCCTTTCCTCTTAGCGGACCACCATCGAGCAAATCTCCTCTCCAATCCTACCGGTACCGACCTCGATGCCGAGCCCAAACTCAACGAACCGCTCACGAATGTCCAGTCCGAACGTATACTCCGTGCCGAAGCTGTTTCGGCTTTCCATTCTCTAGCCGATGCAGGAGAAGAGGAAGAAGAAGAGGACTTCGAGCCGAAGAAGCGGGACAAGGACGAACAAGAGGTGGTTGCGGATGATGAGGAGTATCGAAGATTCCTGCTTGAGATGGGAGGGGGGGAGGAGGAGGTGAGGAGGGTATTAGGAATGGGCTATCAGCCTGTCGCGAGGCGTCGGTCTTTGCAGAACGATGATGGAGATGACGAGGCAGAAGAAGATGAAAAAGATGACGAGGAGGACGAGATGGTCGTGCGGAAGACGGAAGATAGGGCTAAGCGGAAAGCAAGCAAGGCTAAAGCGGATGATGATTTCCTCATGAAGTGGGTTTCCCTAGCTATATGCGAGTGTCGCTGACTTGAGGTGTGACAGCTACATCCTGAATCGCGGCTGGATTGATCGAGCGGCTCAGCATGTTCCCACATATGACGAAGTCACTGGCGTAGACCGACAAATTGATGATGTGGTCGAAGAGCAGAACGAAGCGGGACCAAGTCATCCATGGGGAGAGCTGGATGAGGACGAGTTTGACGATAAGGCGGATGAGTTTGAAGCGGCTTACAACTTCCGATTTGAAGAGCCGTGCGTCTGTCCTTTACTCTGTCGAGTTTTCTGTCTGATGATCCCAGAAAATCCACAAACATCGCTGCCCATCCTCGTGTCATCCCTACTCTGGTACGCCGCCCCGACGACGCCCGAAAAGCCAAACGAGCCGCTCGACTTGAACGCAAAGCCGCTGAGAAGGCAACACAGGAGGAAGAACTACGTCGGCAGAAGGGCAAGAGAAGACGAGAAGCTGAGAAGATGCTTGCGGGGATCCGGAAAGAATTAGGAGATAGGGCTGATTGGGATGAGGTTGAAAAGGTTCTCGAGGGCGAGTGGGATGAGGCGGAATGGGAAAGGATTATGGGAGCGATTCTGAGCCGGGCTGGGGAGGGTGAGGTGGGTAATTGTATTGCGGATGTTTGTAATGTCTACTAACTACGCGATGTAGGAAGGAGATGAGAACAAACCGACCTGGGGCGATGAAAGCGACGAGGGAGATTTCAATGATGACCCCGACGCTGTGCAGGACGATGTGGACAACGCCGGCGCGGAGAACGGCACCGGAGAAGTGGCCGGTGCAGAGGATGATGGTCCAGTGAATATGGTATGCGTTCCAAAGACTGACTTCCTTGGCAAAGCTGACCTCACAGGATGCCGACCACCTTGATGACAGGCCTAGCAAGAAGCGCAAGATCAAGAAGGATGAACGACGTGACGACGCGGATGAAATATCTGAAGAGGCCGGATTGACTGTCCAGCACAAGGCGATCCGGGTCAAACACGCAATGGACCAGTACAAAGCTCTAGATCACGAGGACATGGTGTGTCATCTGCCTTTCTTCCCTGCCAACAGGGTTCATTTAGCCTAGATTGGTGATCTTCCGGCCCGGTTCAAGTACACTCATTCCACGCCGACAAATCTCGGACTCAGTCCCGTCGAGATCCTCCTAGCAACCGATGCCGAGCTGAACGCCATCGCCCCAGTCAAGAACCTTGCACCGTACCGAAGGGGTCTAGGTATGGCTGGAAAAGGGATGAACAAGCGGGTTCGAGACTTGCGGGACGACTTGAAAAAGCGGCGATGGGGTGGGATGGCTGCTCCGAGCTCCAAGGAAAGGCAGAATGGGACGGGAAGTAACGATGTTCCGATGGGTCGAAGGGGCGAAGGAGAGGAGAGGAAGGAGAGGAAAGGGAAGAGGCTGGGCAAGAAGGAGAGGATGAAGATGAAGGTTGTCGAGGAAGGGGACGGTGCGGCTTTCCCCGTGCTAACGTATGGGACTGCGAAACCTTTTAAGGGGGTTAGCCATTCAAGCCAGAAAGGGTTGGAGGTGACGACGAATGGTGGGGATCAAGCTGGAACAGGGGATGAGACGGAGAGGAAGAAGAGGAAGAAGAAAAAGAAGACGGATAAGGGTAGGGATGGACGTCTCATGATCTTAGATTGAGGGATATACATGTGCCAGATGCATAACCAGTGTCATCGTCTTTTTGCGCATGGTCTATAGGTCATCATCGCCTATGACTACATTCGCCACAATCTCTCCCGTCGGTATGACGGCATCGTGGAAACCACCATTAAAACGGCAGGTCACTCTTTATATTTAGATAGTAATGCTCCTTCATCCACGTCTCGCGCAGCGTTCATGCCTGATTTTTCACTTTATAACCCGCTGAGATCCACTTATCATCATCGTTCTCGCCCTCGTCGGAACCTCTCACTTCGACTCGCCTGCCTCGCCCTCCTGACCCTCCCCCTAGGACTCCTCATTCTCTCAATCCTAGCGTACCTAGACCCTTCCCAGTCTATGCGAATCTGTCTTCCCTTCTCTCTCACTCGAATATCTTCCACTGCACATCAGACATTCTCTTGTCAATACTCTACGAAGACCGGGATAAGTGGGAGTGAGAGTATCATGTCGGAAGCTGCTAAGGATGGAGCTGTTACGGATGGCGAAATACAGGTCGGACGATTAGCAGGGTTCCTACAGTCTCAGAAGGATTTGTTCCTCTCTGATCTGAAGGGAGGGAATCTGAAAGGCTGGATCGTAGCCATGGGTAACGAAGCGGGCGGTGAGTGCTTCACCCCTCTTCGTCATACATTCCAGCGAGCTGATGGAAATTCTATCTGTAGACCTCGACTCCCTCGCTTCATCAGTCGCTTACTCCTGCCTCTCCTCAATTCTTCAAGCGAACCGCTCCATCCCCCTCGCCCTGACACCTTCCTCCCTGATGTCTCTTCGTCCCGAAAATCTCCTCGCGTTTAGATTCGCAAACGTTCCCATCTCAACCTTACTTCATCCCGATACACTCCCTACCTCGTCATCCGATCTCACCTCCCTCGGTGCACACTTCGCTCTGGTTGATCTTAACAAGCTCCTCCCCGCTTTTGCTGGAGGTACAGTGGACGCAGTGATCGACCATCATGATGACGAGGGTGTGCATAAGGATGCTGCGGTCCGGCTGATCCAGGTACCAACTGGGTCTTGTGCTTCGCTTGTGACGAAGCACTTCAGGCCTGAGTGGGAAGCGTCCATGTCGTCCCCAGCTGGTGGAAAGGGTGTTCCCGTACCACCTGAGCTAGCGACACTCCTCCTCTCCGCTATATTGATCGATACCGCCGGCCTGAGCGAAGGCGGTAAAGCCACTACGACCGACCGAGACTCCGCCGCTTTCCTCTACCCCATATCCAGCTTCGCATCCGGTGACTCCTCCGCCGCTTTCTCCGCATCATCAACTCCCGCAGCTCTCGATCAAATAGCCCAACAACTCATCTCCACCAAATTCGATGTCTCCCACCTCTCCACACACGATCTCCTCCTTCGCGACTATAAGGAATACCTTCTTCCCACCTCTTCCTCCTCCTATCTGCGAGTTGGCTTATCGACGGTCCCTCAATCGCTGAGAATCTCCCTCGAAAAGGAATCCGGTTGGACGAGTTACCTTCAAAGTGTCGACAGGTACATGTCCGAGCGGACTGTCGATATCGAAGGTGTCTTGACGACGTACAAGACCGAGACGAAAGGAAAACATAAGCGGGAGATCGTGCTTGCCATTCGTACTGGGGGCGCAATCCCGGATAAAGCAACTGCGCAGAGGGTATTGGGTACATTGAGCGATGGTATGGAGGCGAGTACGGAGCTGGCGTTGGGAGGATGGGATCGAAAACCGTTTCCTGTGTCCGATGGCAAGGGGCACTTGCTAGACTCGGAGGGAAGAGTGGGCAAGGTGTGGGAGCAGGGAAATGCCAAGGCGACGAGGAAGCAGGTCGCACCCTTACTCGTGAGCCCCTGCGTCGCGTCGATTGTGTATTCGAGGCTGATGAGCGGTCACAGCGAGACTTAATAGCGAAGCTGCAATAGATGCAGCTCAAGTTCAAGCCTTGCACTGAGACTGATGTTCGCCAGCTCGGAGCCAGTCGGCACGCTGACATTCCTTCGAGCAGTACCTTGCCCACTGGCAATGGGAGCATTGCAATTTTGGCGGGGCGAGGCGGAAGTTCATGCACCTGTCTTCGCGCTTGAGCCGTTTAAAGTGCAACAGAGCGATGACATACCATCGGCAGACATCCTTACCACCCCATGCATCGATGATCGGCTTGTGTGGCCGATTCCGAGTCCACCATTCCGCCCTCGTGATCTCATGGAACATCTGTGGGTTGCCAAACATGTTGTTCTCGGTATGACTGTATCGCAGGCCGTTCTTCGTACAAAGCTTGATCGAGGCGTCATTTTTGGTGGTTGGATCAGTCTGTCCGGTGATCAGTTCCAGTCAGGGATTGGAAAGGGTGACGAACGATGACTAGGTTACATCCCACTTCTTCCATGGCGAATCGAAGGACTTCTGCAAAGGCTTCAGACATGATCCCTTGACCCCAGAGCTGAGGATGGATCTCGTAAAACATCTTCCCTGTCAACTTTGCGGCCGAGCATTGATCGAAAGTCGGCTGGGTTCAGATTTCACCTCTCTGTGGGAGAAGGCTATTGATCTGCACCGAGTAGTTCTCGACGGCAAGGGTGAGGCGATGTTTGCCTGCTTCACAGATTAGCTGTCAGGACAAGGTGGTTATTCACATACCTAGATATCCTTCGGTGGAAGTCAGCCGATTGGAGATCCTGACCGAACCCGGTGGGTTGAGGGTGATCGTCTCGGGGGATTTGCCGGTGATTGCGAAGATGAACGCCTCACGACAGCTACCTAGCGAAACTCGGGGTATGCTACCTCGACTTAATGTATGATTACCTTGCATCGTTGGAAGTTACACACCTTGCACGGATGTATCGGCCTTGAAAAGAGAATTTGACCTCGTTCGCATTGGGCGAGCCATACCTATCAAGCTTGATGTTAAGCACAGTCGACGATGAGGTTCGGGGGTGAAACTCACAGTTGAGTCCGCTGAACCATGGATTCCATCTTGATCCGTTTGATAGCGTCGTCATCTCGCATCGTGATTTGCCTCAAGCGCAATCTCGGAGTATAGAGCTCAAGAGAGCGACATGAAGGGGTGAAAAACCTCTCCAGCTGCTCGCTTGTCTATCAAACCACCTCAACGTGAGAATGTACCAAGGTGAGAGGGAGAAGTTGGACTGACCCATTCCTTGTGAAAACAGAGGAAGTCCCGATCTGGAAGTAGGACGACATTGGTGTCCTTATGTAACTCGTCTTCCCATTTCCCTGACTCTTCTGTGGACTCGGGTGGAAGAGCTGGTTGTTCGGGAGGTACGCAGCCTCCGTTCATCCACGCTGCCGCATTCTGGGCAAAGTCAGTCTAGGCTATACGAGAGCAAGAAACTATCTCCCATACCTTTTTCTTTTTCTTTGGTTTCCGCTTTTTCTTCTTCGCCGTCGAGACCCCTTCATCCACCTCAGCAGTCTCGCGTAGTGCTTCGTCCTCGTCATCTTCTGACTCTTCTTGCAGACCCAATGATTCGAGAGCCCCAGCAACTTCATCTCTCTGAACCATCGCTGCTTCGTGAAGGCTCGCCTGTGGCGCGTGTATTGTCAGCGGGGAAGTCGTGAAGACAACGAGGACAAAGGATTCGACAGGAAATGCAATATTAGCTGCGGGGCACCGTCATAACAAGTAGGTCACGTGAGGAGGAAATCTCGCTGCCATGTGGCAATCCATTGACGCGATTCAGCCGGCATATCCATCGACTCGGCAGGTGTCCTATCGCTGAAGCATCGATTTCCAAATCGCGTGCCCACGTCAGCGTTCTGCTTAAACACTCACTGCCATAATAAGCTATACGCGGTACAATATACACAAGAACTCGACACAAATAGTCACCGAGGCTAGGTAGCCTTCCCAGCATCCCTGCGAATCCGTAGTATGTCCTCTCGACTCAAATTCTGCAATGCGTCAGCGCTTGGCTCCATAGCGGTCACGTATACTGACCTTTGTGTCCGCCAAACCTCGAAAGATGGAGTTAGGATTGTCGTAGAGCGCCAGCGGGGTATTGGACTGTCGAGGTCAGCGTGTTCCTGTGAGGCTTGAGTGACTCGGATTGCCGAGTGAACGATGATGATACGCTTAGCGGTGTACTCACTTCAGCAACCTTTCCATGATCGAGTACGATGATGCGATCATAGTACACCACCGTCTGTACTCGATGAGCGATTGAGATCAGCTACACAGACATCAGTGTATGCCCGGTCTTATGCAAGCGCTCCCAACCGTAACGTCTGGAAATTTGGTTTGAATGAGGCGTTGGATCAGCGAGTCAGTATCTGGATCAAAAGACGAAGTGGCTTCATCGAGCAATAGGATCTTGCAGCCTCTGACAAGGGCCCGCATGAGAGCCACTGTACATGTCAGCAGGAAGAAGGGGTTAAGTAATAGCACTTACGGAGCTGCTTCTCGCCAGCGCTGCAGTTATGTCCTTCTGGTAGGACCTCGCGATCCAGCTTGAACTTTTCCCGCAAGCCAGCTGACGCACTGGGGTCACTGTGCACCAGGCCGAGGATCTCGTTGAGCTCGGCATCCGAGCGGGACCCGTCGGGGTCCATATTGTTTCTGATCGCCATCGTCAGCAGTCATGTTATGCTATATTACCTATTGACCGGATTGATCCGCCAAAAATGAAGGAGTCTTGGGGGATGATTGCAAGGCGAGTCCGAAGCTCAAGATCACTTTAGCCCCTTTCGTCCCGCAAACGGCGAAGAGGGTACATACGGTATGTAAACCCAGATGCCTCAGATTCCTCCCATCGATTTCAATAATGCCACGGCAGATCTCCGTTGTCCTAAAGAGGGCTTGTGCAATGCTGCTCTTCCCCACTCCAGTCCGACCGATAATGCCGACTTGCTCCCCCGGGTCAATGCGGAAAGAAATGCCCTTGAGCACCAGAGACTGCTCTGGACGGTATCGCATCTGAACATTTTTGAAGACTACTTCTCCACGGGTCGGCCATTCTTCGGTCGGTCCAGGATCGGTAAGGAGTAGAGGCTCTGCTTCGGTCTTGAGCTCGCTATAATGGAGAATGCGCTCGACATTGTTCTGTCTATGTGGTCAGTGTTGTACGTCCCGCTAAGCGAGATTAAGCCAGTGGAACAGACCATGTCCTGCTCGACAGTCATCAACTCCCCGACGATGTCCCGGACGTCTGATTCGCCAGTAAGCCCAGCATCTCTGGTGGAAGGTCAAGGACGTACTGCTGGCAGTCGCTGCGGTATAGGTTAGGCAGACCCCAAAAGTTGCCGCGTTAATGGAACTGCGAAACACGGTACCGAAAATGGCTACCAGCTATAAAGTATATGAGAGACGTGACCACAGCAACTTAAAGAAATGTACTAGAAGTAGCAGGGAAGCGAGAGCTTCCAAACGGACCGCTATCCATCTGTTAAATTCAGCTTTGATTCGAATTAGCTTGTGAGTTGTTCACCGAGAACAGACACACTATAACCATTATAAGTTTCTTGGCTTTATCCAGACCAGTATGGCAGGACTCACATTCAACACAGAGACTCTCTGTCAGATAGTGAAGCATGAGCAAACAACTCCCCTCTTAGCGTCCACTTACATTCTGCTCATCCACCGCATGCTGGAATTTCCGCTCACATTCACCCTGCTGTCCGAACGCCCTGATCACTGCAAGCCCTTCGAGCTTTTCGAAGATGAGCCGGGTCAGGCCAATGAGAGAATGCTACGCACTTGCTCTCCTAAGAAGGCGTATACGTTGCTCCTTTCCAGCGAGTCCAAGCGCTTCAGCTCCACCGATGACTGACGATAGAAAGCCAGGCAGAGATACTTCATCGTATTAGTCATCGCTCAGAGAGTCAGTGTATGCTCACATAACAATCCAAAGAGGAATGAAGAAGAGTCCCAGATAAGGGTACGTGTACAAGATCACCGCAAAGGCGCCGACCACGTAAAGTGATACCCTCCGGTAGTCATGAGCTCGAACGCGGGTTGCGGCAAATCCGTACTTACGAGAGGAATTCGTTCAATTCAGTCGCAAGCTTGTCGTCAATCATCTCGATGTCTGTTCCAGTCCATCAAGGATGAAATGGGTGGTCGAAATATTGCGTACCTTTAGACATGCGGCTGATGATCCGGCCGGCCTGATAAAGGGGGATGATGAGCGGTCACTGTCTGTGATGGGGAGTACATACCGGCGTACGATCATGCCAGCTCACTGGAGAGTGCATGATCTTGTTCCATGCACCATCAAAGAGGAAATGACTAGCCCTCAAGCTGGCGAAGATCATCGAGGTCACAGCGCCAAACTGGGAAAGCGAAACGGTAAGCTGGAGAAGAATTATTGAAGGTTTTGGTACTCACTGTGAAGACGCTACTCAATCCACCGATACCTAGCGAACAGATCAGAGCCGGATCATGGGTGTAGCAATGGATGGGGGAAAAGGAAAGGCGAAGGGTGAGCTCACCTGCATAGACTCCCATATACTGCCCCTCTGAGAAGCCCGGACCGCCTGATCAGACCAACGACCGAGCCAGAATGTATTGCCTATTGTGGCGGCTTGCTGTAATGAGAGGAACATGACGCACGTCCAGACACGCCACCAGGATCTGATCGAACGTAGGTACCGCCAGTACGTGGGCCACGAGACAAGGACGATGACGCGCTCTTCATCCAGCATGTACTTGGTGGTCATGTACTTGGTGGTTTCCGTGGGGGGTTTCTGCTTCTCGAAGGTATCCTCCTCCTTGTTGTCCATAGCTTTTCCTTTGGGGGTTGTGGGGCTGGACGGCGGGGCAGTGGAGCCGAACTCCTTGATGAGTGTCTGGAAGGTGCCCTCACGTGTCCGTAGTTTCTGCATGGCGATTAGCAAGCTTTAACATTCTACGTTGAAGGTTTGCGAAGGCTTCTCACATCATAAGTGCCATGTTGGATGATCCGACCCTCATCGTCGCCTACGCGATCCATGACAAGGATCAGATCCGCTCTAGGCAGGACATCAAGGTGATGGGTGACCAACACTCTCGTTTGTTTCGCCAATGGGCCGCTCAAAATACAGTTGTCCAGAAGATGCTGGCCCACATGTGCATCCACGGCTGACAGCGGGTCATCGAGGAGGACGATTTCGCTGTCGGTGTATGCCGCTCGGGCGATACAGATCCGTTGTCGCTGGCCGCCGGATAGGTTGATGCCTTTTCACCAATCTTGGTCCTTCCGGGATTTAGCTCCGTGCGACTGGAACGCACATAAAAAGCTCACATATCACCCTCCGGCCACATGTTTACATCAGGGCGCAGTCCGCATGCATCGATAACCTCATTGACGCGTTGAGAATCAACAAACTCATCCGGTTGACCAAAGGCTATCCCGGATCGTACTGTGCCAGATTGAATCCAAGCATGCTGAGGAACTTTTCGAAGTCATCAGCGAAGCTTACCTCAACTGTTTTGCTTCGTTGACCGCTGCGCACCATAGCTAACTGAAGCACCGAAGGTTACGTGACCGTTCCTTTGCTTCATCTCGTTGATCATGCCCAACAGCAATGCTGTCTTTCCCGTCCCTACTCTTCCTACAACGCATACAAGACAACCTGATCATAATGAGCGATACCCGCCGAGGACAGTCAAAGCCTACCCTTGGGGACTTGCTAGTCGAGACCTCGAAGGGAGAATGGTTCAACGCTCGGCGAAAGTCCCTCTTCCGCGTCCTGCTTTGTGACTTCAGTCGGACGCGACAGCAACTTCTTCATGAAAGACGGCTTGTCTTGACTCGCAGTCTCCTTCAATCCGCTTGCCTTTGCCTTGTCCTGATCGTTGACTTCGGGTCCGTCGAATTGGAAATCGCCTGTCATGTCGATAGCCCAGGGAATAGCACGGTCGACGTGAAGCTCGGTGCGGAGTTCCTCGGCCTAAATACCGTGCATCAGTGCCAGCCTTTTGATGTGTCATATGGCCTATGAACCTGAAGCATCTTTTCGATTCGTCCTATGCTGCGTCAGCAGAGGGTATCGCGAGGGTGACATGCGGAGAAACCGCACGAAGTCCCGAAAGCATATCCACGTATTTGGCGAGCGTTGATGGTAAAAAGGCGATGGGTACCTGGAGCACTGCAGACAATTGGAGCGCGGGAAAGATGATCGAAGGCGTGAGTCGGTGACCAGTCAAACTGTAAGTGATGAAGGTCACTATGGGAATAATCCATGAGCTTTAAATACATCAAGACAGTGCAGCAATGATATGTGACGAGTGCGCAATTGGCAAGAATCCACTCACACACAGCCGCCAATACTGGCACAAAAGAGAATGTCGCATCCGTCATCGACTGCAACAACCCCTTCCGCCTCAGCCTCGCATATTCCTGGTGACGGATATCGGATACCTTTCCCCCGAAGTAATGCTCATAAGCGTACAGCTTGACCGCTCGAATGTTGTTGACGACCTCGGAAAGAATCTTGACACGCGATCCACCAGCTTTTGCTGACCGTTGCGGTATTTGAGCATCTCGCTCAAGACCATGGCTGTGGCCTGTCAGCAAGGTGGCCATTACCAAATACCGTCTGGAACGCACTTTGAAGGGGCGATGCTATGACCAGGACCTACAACGCAGCTTTCAGTCATAATTGGAATACCTACAAAAGCACTGACCCCGAAGCCTACTAACGCAGATATGCCAAGCTTCCAGATGAGCAGGCCTGTTCCAGTCAGAATGAGAAGGGGAAAGATAGGCAATTCGATCAATGCCATGACAGCCCAATCCTAAGGTTATGTGTTGGTATTGATGTCGCCGTGCCGCCGATACTCACCAGGTAAGAAGCGTCGGCCGAGACCAGGGTAGTGATCCTACCGGTCGTCATCTCCAGTCTAGACTTGGCGGACAAGCGACTGGAGAGATGGGCGTGATCAGCTCCCCCTACTGAACTCATCTTGACTTGACTTACAGAGATTTGCGGGATATGAGAGTCACCACCTGCTGGGGTCAGATGATTGCGGCGAGATGATCGATATGCCTACTGCAGCGCGAAGCCGAACTCCGTCAACAGCTCCCAGCTGCATCGCCTGTACCAGAACGGTCGTGCCGACGAATTGCATAACACAGAGGGCAAACGCCAGCCCGATGCCATAGCCGGCGGTTGGGGGCTTTTTAAGGCCTTCAGTGGAAGCGCTGACATGACCGCCGTATGGTAGGCAAATGCGATAGAGACTTGATCGATGAGGACTCCTGCGACCAGTGGAGCAGTGATCCTCAAGCCATCTGTAATTGGTCAGTGCTCGATACTACCTTAAGTCATTCATATGGTACGCACAGCCAACAACGAGCATACCTACACCGAAAGCCCAAGATGGCCAAATGGTCAAAAAGAGAGCTTTCCAGAGCGGCGTCACGTAGATTTGCGGAGCCGAGAGGCCGTGTTTCATGGAATGCGAAGAGGCAGACGATTTGCCCTGACCACGCAACCTTGCTTCGACTTCGTCGGCAAGCTACAGGTTGGTCAGCGTATGTTCGCATGCATTATCTGCTTACCAATCGACTTCGGTACTCATCCGTCAGCTCCCAGCAGTCTAAGCAGTGGATCAATTGCGGCCGGAGCAGCACATAGTGAGACGTACCTGTGAGCTGCAAAGGCCGGGAGTAACCGACCTTGAGGAGTGCATTTCCAGTGGTAGAAGAACCTGGTGACCCAATTCGCCTTGCTCAAAGGCAACGGTTGGCCTGCGAAGACTGCAGGGGGGTCTGGCTCTGGACGGTAATAGGGGATGCGCATAGGGTTCTAATAAGCAAGAGGGAGAAACGATGTGATCAGATATCAGCTCGAGCAGCTAGGTAGTAGGGTTTGTGACTTAGAATCGGTACACAGGGCGAACACGTAGCGTCTCTCAGCTTTGCAGTAACAGTCTTCTCTCCTTTGTCCGAAAGACAGCTCGTGATGTTTAGCTTGTCCTTCATTCTACAAGTCGATCTTCGAAGATCCTTTGATCGACTCGCGACTCGTCTGACGGGAAAAATACTCGCCATCCTTTTTGTTGGTCAACCATCGCTTACAAGAAACACCAAATGACCCCTTCCGGTAGCTGCGCCGCATCCGCATGACCAGTCACCATCCAGCGAGGGTGAGCGCACCAGATTCCCCTTCAGGATTGAGCTCTCCGATGAATATATGTGATTCCTCTGCCGTAGGAGCCGTAGGCCATTGAACACATTTTGGGTATCTGTTGCGGAAGATGACCCCCTCTGTATTCACAGCGAGAGCTGGTCTTGAGCCTTGATGCCACCAGTACGCAGGGGATGTCCCCTCACTTCCTCTACCCGTTACACCCATAAGTAGGGACAACCACAGTCATTCGATTTTCTGAAGGTCGTGTCCGCTACGGCGCGGTCGTCACGTTCTTATTCGTATTCGAACTTCTGGTGGGTAGAGATCGAGCGCTGCTACACTGATATCAAATTGCGATTGATTTTAGCATGAATCAGGAGTCAGTGGGTGGGAGCAGATCCCGTAAGCATATATGTCAGTGAGGCACGGCGGGCTAGGTTGAGAGAAGAGCACCGGTAGTCTCACCGTGAGTCGAGTCATGTGCCATATAAATGCACATATTCGGTCCCTTCTACCAGACCATCCACAACATCGGCCTCATCCTTCACCATTTCGTCTCCGTCCGCAACCTTCACTTCTCCATTCGCATCTCCAGCATCCTTTTCAGGAGTCTCATCGTCATCACCTCCCTCCACCCGCCATAAGAATCCCTCGATCCAGCCGGCAGTTTCCTCCTTGCCCTCCCCAGCGAATTGAGCTTCTGCGAACGCATCTCGTCCAGCAGCATTCTTTTGCTACATGGCCGTTAGCTTGGGATGCCGGAGTAAGCGTAAAGCGCGTACTTTGAACAAGGGAAGACCACCGCTTTTATCCGGTGGATGCTCGGCGAAGAGTTTGACGATAGGGACATGGTTATTCGAGACTGCCCAATGTATTGGAGGAGATTTGGCAGAGTTAGTTTCGGAGAGAAGTGATGCTGGAAGGTGAGGCAAGAGAAACCTCAGAATCTCTACGAGGTCCTTATAAGCTACGCAGGGTATTAATGACAGCAGCCGTAGGCTCACCTGTGTGTCCATTCCCACAGCACATATGTAAAGCCGTGTTACCCCGATCATCTCGAGCTGCAGCGATGACTTCCCATCCGTACTGCTCGGCGAAAAGCTTGACCTCGTTCACCTCACCATAGCGACATGATAAGAGGAAATCCCCCACCTCCTCCGGTGCTGGCGTGGACATGCCGAGGTAGGCAATGCTTTCAAGACGACCAAAAACAATGGTACAAAAAAGTTGGAAGGTGGTTGACAGCAACGTGGATAGGACGTGGTGAACGCGTGGAGTCTCCCGATTGGTCACGTGATCTAGCGACTGGACTTCCTGCTTTTGCCGCTTGTGTCTAGTTCTTGCTGAATTGTTCACACCCCTTTAAGTGCCGATTCGACGAATTGCGCTGCCATGGACTGGAGCAAGACATGGCTCGACATACACCGAAGAAGAAGCAAGCGGCAAAGACGGCCGGTACATTGTTCAATTTCTTCCGGAAGACAGACGGATCGACGCGTCCGGCACAGAGCGGGGATGTCGATGTCAAGCCGAATATTTCAGGACTGAACGGCTCAGCGAAACGCATTGGGAAGAAGGACAGAACCAGTCGTGTGAAGCAGGGATCAGCTTGTGATCCGGTCGTGATCAGCGATGATGAGGAGATTTCACTCGGCACAAATGGGACCAAGCGGAAAAGGCGTTCGTCTCGGTCTCTGGACGACCGGGCCGCAATACCTCAGGCATCTATTCCTAAATTCCCTACATCTCCTGTCGAGGCCGACGACGTACCATTTGATCTGCCTTTAGACTCCAATGGTCCCTCACCTATCGCTGGCCCCTCTCGACTGCCATTCTCTTCTCCATCCCGGTCACCTCTTCCCATCCGGGCCTCTACTTCACCTCTTCCGACTGCTACGACCGGATTTCCTCATCAATCGTGCTCACCTCCACCTCCTCAGCAGCCTTTCCGCCCGTTCCCGGGCAAGCCCGAGTTCATGCCTCCTCCAACTTGGCCGCAAATCATCAATACCGCGTTTGAACCAGAACAGAAAGGCGATGCGTTCTCGGACGATGCGCGAACTCGAGACCCCGACGATGATCAAGACGACCCGGCTCTCGATGATTCGGGCTTGGAGCTAGAGCCAGAAGAGTCGACCGAGGCAATACCGATAATACCCCCTGTACTAGATCCTGGCGGAGCACCAGATCTAGCCTTCGAGTGGGACGAGGGTAATGATGAAGGCATGGGGATGGAGGAAGATGAAGAAGGGGGAGATGAGGCTTCCGAGATCGTTGGAACGCCTCCTCCGAAGCTTTGGACCAAAGGCGTAGGCAAAGTGACAGAATGTCCTATATGTGGCACGTCGATGAAGGGGAAAGCCAATACCGTACGAGATCGCTTCGCTACTTCTGGCCGAAGTTGACCTCCTCTAGCTTGTGCAGCATCATATCAACACATGCCTCGACTCCACTCAGTCCTCTCGAAATACTCGCCCAATCACCTCCATCAACCATTCTTTCTCCCCTGCTCCGTTATCGCCTTCGTCCCCGCCAGAAGAGCAGTCAAAGGGGCCAAACGCGTTCTCAGTGCTTATGAGCGGTCACAAGGAGCGGGAGCAGTGGAAGGACGCAGAGATCGATCTAAAGCGGGATGGGAAGCGGATCTTTGGCAGACGAAAAGCTCCATTCTACAAGGTATGCCGAGCCGATACGGATAGGGTCAAACAGCTCATCTGGTCAGGTACTGCAAGGTATGCCTGTCGCTGTCGATGCCTTTCGATATGGTGCAATCCCAAAGGTCACCGCATATCTCCTCACGTGAGTTAAGGCGGTATGTTCTCGTAGTGCCAGCTGATAGGAATTAAGACACGCTCATTCCGATCACTACACAAATCTGTCGAAGAGCTGGAATCATGGACCAATCTACTGTTCGAAAACGACAGCGAACCTGATAATTCACATGCTAGGGGTCGAGCCGCAATGGGTCGTCAGTGACTTGCATGCACTACTCCACTTTATCAGCTGACGAACATCCAGCATGGTTTACCTGATAACATTCCGTTCGTCATGCCAAACACCGGCGGCGTTTCGGTTACTCCACTCGAAGCAAATCACTGTATGTGCTGTTCTGATACATGAAGATTTGTCTGATTGTCACAGGTCCCGGATCTTCCATCTTTTTGTTCGAGGGGCTTCAAACCCTCAATGCCGGTGATTCCGTCATTCGATCTCCTTACGTCGGTAGCAAGCGAGTCTTCCGGTACCTGCACTGCGGGGACTTTCGGGCGTATGTCGGTATTTGCCCCATCGTTCATAGCTGACCTCTTTAGATGCCCAAAGATGGTCTTACATCCCGCTGTCGCTCGGGCAAAGATCGATACTTGCTACCTCGATACGACCTATCTCAACCCGAAGTACTGTTTTCCACCTCAGCCACAAGTAATCGACGCCTGCGCCATTCTTGCGAGAAAGACGGTCCTTGGGCTTCCAGAAACCGCTCCGCTCATCCCAGAGATCAAGCCTGATATCAAGCCGGATCTGTCCTTGGATATCAAACCGGATCCAGCGGCTTTACAGGAGATCAGTGAGGAGAGATCAAAAGCGCTGATGAAGGGTTGGCTGGTCAAGCGGGAAGATGATGTCAAGGATGAGTTATTGGAGCTGAAAATCATCAAGCCGAAGAGAACGCTTGTCGTGATGGGAACCTACTCGATTGGTAAGGAGCGCATTGTCAAGGGTATGTTTTCCGCTTTAGGAGAAGGAGCAGAGTTGATGATTTGGCAGCTGTGGCTCGGGCGCTTGGTTCTAAGATCTATTGCGATCCGCGGAAGCAAGGCATACTGCTCTGCGAGACCGACCCGGAGCTCCATGCTATGCTAAGCTCCGACCCTATCGAGGTGGGTCAGGCGCGCCGCTGCTGTTCAGAGCTCACGATCGTATAGTCTCAAGTCCACCTCCTTCCCCTCGGGAATATCCAGCTTGACCGCTTACAAGACTACCTTCACCGTCTTCATCCACATTTCGACCGCGTCCTCGGCTTTCGACCCACAGGGTGGACCTATACACCTCCAGCCGGTACGGACCTCCTTCCCGATGTGAACACGGTCATTCGCCGTGATCAGTCGAGGACATTCACGGATGTAAGCCTGAAGCCGATGAGAGGGAGTTGCACGCATTTCATGATGTATGGTGAGTATTTCATTCCCTTAATTCTACAATACCAGGCTCACTCATCCGGTGTCAGGCGTGCCGTACTCCGAGCATTCGAGCTTCTTCGAGCTCACTTGCTTCGCGCTTTCGATGCCCGGGCCGAATCTGAATATGATCGCGACGGTGAATGTGGGCAACGAGAAGAGGTACGCTCTCACCTCGGTGCGATATGACGATGCAGGATGCTGATGCTTCTCGCCTTGAAATAGCCGGGGAAAGATGAAGAAGTGGTTTCAGAAGTGGGAAGCCGAGAAGGCGAAGCGGAAGGAGAAGGGTTTGCCGGCTATTGTGGAATATCGGGATGAGACTTATGTGAGTGACCTTGCCTTTCTGGTCAACCTGTGGCTCTCGCCGAGGGCCTGATCTCGTAGTCGACTGTCTCTCTTGATTGTTACTGCAAAAGAAGCTGATTGGGTGCAGTGGTGAAGGTCCTCGGCGGCTCGAGGCGGATGGTCTGCTAGCGCGGATGGTGCGACGGTTGATATCTCTGATCCAGTCATGCTGTGCGTTCTTCCTTTCTAGCACTTCCATACATTCTGCATACAGACATCTTGTATACTATGCAAACCCAAAGGAATGGCTTGAATCAAATTGAATCGCCGACCGCCACGATTGGGTTGGTTGCGGACCCTTTGAGCCGGCCTCAACCGCTAATTCCGCTTCTCTACTCGTCCTATTATCGAGTCCTAATTCGCAACGGTCCCCTGCATTTGACGCGACGACTTGGTCCAGTATCTATGTTGCGTATGCTCCGTCGTCTCTCATCAGCGTCATCAAATCCTGCCGCAACACCCGCAACTCAGGGATTGACGCCAACGATGTTTCCGCCTTCAATGTCAGCGATCCCTTCAAGGAAGTTACAACTCTACGAGACACCCCCATCAAGTGGAACCTGCCATCTCGTCAATCTACCAGATCAAGTATTAGCGAGCATCTTCACTCGACTAGATCGGGTATCTTTTACTCGTTGTCATCGGGTACGCCTCCCTCTTCCTTCCCTTGCATCGCGATCTTCTAACCGTAATCATGGGTATAGCTCTGCAAGACCCTCAACGAGCTCCTCACGTCTAATTCCGTCGTCTCCCTGCACCATCTCCTACTATGTAACTCTCTCCGACTGCATCCCGCTGCGACAACCCCGTCCAGAAATGCAAGTCAAATACCCTTATCTCCCGCTCAACTCCTATCGACGATGCGGGAACGACTTACCCGATTCCGGAACTTTGCGCCGAAACAGAGTTCGAAGCTTGAGTTTGAAGAGCCCGAAGGGAGGTTGTATGAGTATCTTGAAGGTGTACTGCTTCGCGGAGTTGGGGGAAGGAGGGAGTTGCCGAGGGAATTGGCTGTTTATGATTTGAGGAAGTTGGGGGAGTGGGAGGATACTGCTATCGAAGAGGTTGAGCAAGATGGACGAGCTGGTAATGTGGATGGAGGTGGTGAGGATGAGGAGGTCGAGGAGACTACGGAGAGTGAAGCTGGCAAGGGGATCAGGACGACGAAGAAGGTCGGGTTCGAGATTGCTGAATTCGCTGTGGATCCTGGAGAGGATTTGCTCGTCCTCGTGGAAGTCCGGTAAGTTGACGTAATGAGACCGAGGAGCCAGGCTTACATCAGGACGTCAGGACCATGGGCCAACGGAGACATACGATGCACTTCCACCTCCTCACACTCTCCTCCTTCCAGCCACATCCAAGAGCAGCGGAGACGGTCCTTGATTGGCCATTGACGATGGGCCGCAAGAAGATATCATTGGGTTTCCAGATTTGTGACGATGGATTCTTCGTGTTGAACCATAATACACCAGGTGGACCGCATGATCAGCTTTGCGGGTGGCAATGGACGACTGGCAGGCTCGCTGTGGTGTGTCTTCTCGCGACAGAGCAAGCCAAAGGCTCACTCTGCATAGACGTTGAGAGCATTCCCGACCATGTCATTCGAGTCATTCATCCTCCTCAGTCCATCGGCTTTCGTCATACCTACCATTATAACACATCTCGACCCGACATCCGAGACTGCAGAAGAGCTCGATAACCCCGCCGACCTCTCCTGGACCCACCATCTCCACCTCTACGCCTTCCCGCCTTTCTCCGCCATCCGGATGCCCGCTTTAAGCTCAGAGCCAATGCCTCCTCCACATACAGCAGTACACATCGCCACGCTTGATCTACCCAGATTTCATGTCGACATTATGCAGAATATCCCGCCACCTCGACTGACAATCCGGACGGATCCTCCGCCAAGACATACCATCCCTGCTCACCCTGAGCACGCGCCGGCTCCATTCCAGCCGATGCCTGAATCTGGCATTATAGTCATGGAGGTCTTCTGCCAACTGCCGGATGTTCCGGATCCGCACTACGTCATCTGCCTGCTGAAATCGACGCTGCTGCAGTACCTACCTGCTCCGACAAGTCCACTACTGTTCCAGGCCTTTCCGAGACCTGCTCCTATTGTTCAGTGGCAGACTCTCGCACCTCGTGTTCGAATGTTCGGGCCAGACCTCGAGCCGTCCTGTGCGTACTTTACCGTTTCTCGTTCTAGCTATGTGCTGATTATAATCACAGCCTGGGTCTGCTACGTCTACCAGAACCGATACATCATTCCTCGCACGGACGACGAGGATGACCACACCTATCTAAGGCTATATGACTTCGACCCCCTCCGCGTTAGGAAAGAGAAGTGCGATCGAGCGAACAAAACCGAGCCAATCTCACCGCCTCCTAAACGACGATCTTCGTCAACGCCTACGTCACCTCCGCTAGATGGGGATCGTCATGGTGTGCATCTGGTCACTGTGGAGACGGTACTCCCTGGTGATCATTTGCTGGTGGGCGAGGTGAGGACGGGCAGGGATCTACCGTATATGTATGTGGAGAAGGTTAGTACGGCGGATGTCGCGCTGCTTGATGGAGAGAGAGTGGTTGCTGTTGAGGTGAGTGTCTGATTGACAAACAAGAAGAACGGAAAGCGTGCTCATGCTAGGACGTAGAATGCTAGTGATCCACGGGGTGATCGGATGGGAGCGAGTCTGACGGTCATGGAGTTTTAGCGGGGAAGATCTGCTAAGTTCGGGTCGGACCTGTGTATCTGTGCAGACTTTATTCGTTGTATTATGTACTGAAAGCTTAGTTTGTCCTGCTAGTTCTGTTGTGAGGGGCAAGAAGTAGTCTGGAGCATTGCATGCGCGCTCGCAGCTTGAGGCTATACTGTACGAGTACTTGCTTTCAAAGCGCTCTGTCTGACAAAGCTGATTTCAACAACGGATAAAATTTTGTGCATCGCCAATCGGAATGGTAGCGGGCTGTCAGTCGAACATAAGCACTGATTAAGAATTCGATTGTGGAAAGCTGCAGGCGGAACAGGTCCTTTCAGGAGAAGATCACCGTCTGGAAGGTCACCCTTTCTGACGCCCAATCAAGCGGCGATGACCCCTCAATCATCGACCGCAGAAAAGGGGGAAGCAGGCCTTATCTCGCTGAGGAGGAGGTTGATTAGGGTCCTTGAGGTGTTTAACCCCGCCTGGTTTCGTCTAATCTCCCCTCTGACACACTCTCTCCGCAAAGTTGGAGGAGCTGATTCGATATTGACCTTTCTCTCACGCTCGTTTCTTTTCTCGATCCCGAATCAGAACCTGCTTTCTTGCGACAGATATACACTCTTTCTAACCTTTGTCAAGTGACTAATGATCATGCTTCTCATCCGCTTGGTATCTCTCGCCACTTTCTCCCCCCTCATTCTCGCTCAATCATCCGGAACGATCTACCTGAACGCCTCGAACCCCTCCTCCGGCTCCCCAACAGCAGGATGCGTAATCCTAGGCCAGCTCGCTGTCCTCTCGACCCCTCACATCCTCACAGCGATGGTCCCTATCTGCCCCTCCACCGCCGGAGATCTAGCAAGCGAACCCCTCACAGGCATGCCCATCACTTGGCCACTTACGACCGGTGGAGACGGTGCAGCGTCGGCCATGGCCATCTACGCTGGGATCACTGAGAGCGATGATGGGAAATCTACGGCTCGGTGTGTGATGAATCTCAGTCAGATGCAGGCAATGTACCTCCTTGGAAGGGATTTGGACTGGAATAACGATCAGAATCAGCTTTGGGATTATACGGCGAATGGATGGCTTCGTGACACCTCGAAGTACAATGTCATCACTTGGTAAGCGACTTCATCCGACAAGATGATATGGCTGATACAGCACAGTGGCGCAGATGGATCCCTACTGCCTTTGGGTCTTGAGCTTCCAAACCCGTATAAATGGGCGGCGAGCAACGAGGTCTGGTCGCAGCTAATCACGCTTACAGCTGCGACGGCGTCCTCCTCCGCGGAGGCTAGCGACAGTGCGACTCCTGCCACCAGCTTCGAGCCCACGACCAGTGCCGAGGCGATCACGAGCGCGGAGATTACGGCGAGCAGTACCTCATTGAGCTCTACTTTCGCAGTGGATAGGTCGAGCAGCGCAGCGGCATCAACAGACTCGCCGCAAACCGCGACCAGCTTCACGAGTTTCGATGGTGCTACTGCTTCATACACCTTCTCGAGCTCAGCGTACAGCGTCAACAGCACCGTATTCGCAGACAGCTCGACTGTCGCGGTGATCAGTGGACCCATTACGCCGGCGGACACGACCACGGACAGTCTGGCTGCGTCGCATGCAGACTCTCGAAGCGTATCTGATGTCGCCACACCAACAGGTAACAGCTCTAAGAATAGCTCAACACCCACATCGTTCTTCTCCGCGCCTTACACCACCGAACCATTTACTCCCACTTTCGCTTCCTCCAGTATATCGACCTCAAACTCGTCCACTCAGCTATCGAGCACTTTATTGGTGATCAATTCCAGTACAGCAGTCGTGGTCAGTGCAACGGCTGTGAGTAGCCTGACGCCTTTCTCCTCCGTGACCGCCATTCTAAGCAGCACTGCGGTCCTTGCCGACAATTCAAGTGGAACGCCGACTACTTCCTCTATCGTTCTGTTGAATGCGAGTACAATTTCCGATTCGAGCGACTCTTTCACAATGCAAACAACCGGGACGGGGGAACAAATCAATTCAGCCACAACCACAATTGCCGCATCGGCCACTCTTTCCAGCACGGATACCACTACGACTACCGCCGCAATCGCCAGTACGTCCCTGGCGATCGTGCCGGTGACTCCGACGGAGACTACCTCGTCAAGGGCTTCCACAGGCCTGATCATCACTGCATCCCAGACGAGTCCGTCTCAATCGGCTTCGTCGACTTTGGCATCTCCCGATGAGTCCAGTGTGCCGAACAATACCCCTTCGGCTAGCGCGACGTCTGGGCTTCCCGATACAGGTGCCACAAGGAGTCCTGTACCTACCACTGCATCCTCTCAAATCGATACAACTCCTTCGAACTTTGTATCGACAGGCCCCTCACCGCATGGCGACATTTCAGCTTCGTTGGCGCCCGCCGGACCTTCCGACTCCGACTCTGAGACCTCATCTCCCGGCATTCTCTCCGTCACCGGCACCATCGACGTCTCATCACTCCCCACTCCAGTCGTCATCAACGCATCTATCTCCAGAAACGCCTTGACCTCGATCCTCGGAGCTTCGACCACCTGCGATTGCGAGACCAGTACTACCACGATCACCACCACCGTCCACCTCGCTAGTCCTACCAGCGATTCTGAGGATGCTTTCCCGCCTTCTGCGACTAGCGATACGGGAGAAGACCCAACTTCGAGCAGTGACTTGGTCGGGGCCGGTGCTGCACCGACCGACAGTCCAGTCGATACACCTACATCAAGCAGTACCTCAAGCGATCCTGGTCCTGCTTCAGCTAATTCACCGGCGGACTTGAACCCTTCCGCTTCCGTCAACGACACACCTGACCCGACATCAAGCAGTACGACCGTGGATCCCGCCCCAACGACAAGTGTAACAGTGGCAGCACCGATAACCTCGACAACTCGGCCATACACCTATCACCCGCCAGCCACCACCACTACTACTCTCCCTCCTCCTCCTCCTACCACTACGCCTCCGCCTTTTTCTTCTTCCTCTACTCCTCCGCCGCCTTCCACATCAAGTCCTGATCCACCACCCGGGCCAAGCTCAACGACTCCGCCACCTGCCCCAAGTGCGACTCCGACAAGTAGCTTCGTCTTCACTGATGGTTCTTCAACCATCGGAGTGTTCAGCCCCACTTCGGCAATCCCGCTACCTCATACCGCTGCAAAGGCGAAGCAGCAGGCAGCTCGTGCGGCGGCGACGCAACGACACCAGACGGGACGCCGCTCCGCTAGGTATAAGAAGCATCGCCTGCCTTAATAAGGGAAGAAGCGATCCCTAGATGATGCTGAAATACGCCATACGTGGAGGTGGAAGAGATGACGAGCCGAGCCTTAAAGGGCATGACAAACCCAAAGCTGATACCCCGAATTCTCATGAAAAAACGATACTCCCCTTGATTGGCCTTTTTCGACAATGATATGCAGATTAGATGATATCCCTATATACCTTGTTCGAGCATTACCGTTCTCTATTAGCAATGTCCTGGCAATCCGAATTGTCCCGAAATCAAAAATCTCCCTTGACAACCCATCCTTCGATGTCCCGATGCCGTACGATCGTCCACCACCAAGCTCTCCAATGCAGAATGCTCCCCTGACCGAAACATTTCTCAGCATTTTGCAGACCTGTAGATCCTGAGGATAGGATGATTCACCTTCGCCCGCTTCATATTGACCAAAGTCTGCCCTTCCGCTGCCAAACCATCGCTTGCACGAAGTACCAACGCCCCTTGTACACTTCTCCCGCCGGCAGGTTTGTTGACCCGTATCATCCCTAGATCCGGATCAATTTGCAAATTCCCATCACCTAGCTCGGCTGTGAGAAGATTCTGGAGCAGTCGGAAGGCGTCCGAAGGGGGTAGGGAGAGCCAGAACCGAGTCGTATTGTTATTCAAATCGCCCGCTTGTGTCTGCGCGGCGTTAAAAATCTGTCTTCACGAAAGCTAGAAAGCAAGGACTCTCACGATATTTCCGGTCGCACGCATGAACTGAGATTCCTGGAAGTTGAGCTGGCTCGCCCACTGGCTTTCGCCCATCACTCGCTGGGACCGCCTACCTCCGCGTAAGCTTCCATCTTGATCAAATAGACGAAAACTGACGAAGCGGCATAAGCCTGCGATGCTTGCGAAGTAAACACCGGATCCACGACCGCCATCATCCCGGTCGATCGGAGACCTTGCGTCAAAGCGATGGGGATCTGCTCGCGGGTCAACTGGCTCGGCCTGGAGGGACGTCAGCGCATGCTGCACGAAAAGACAGGTCAAGCATACGTCATGGACCAGGAGTGACTTCTAATGTCATCCATGGTGATCCGACAATTAGGGTCGACAGTGAGCATGCCCAGGAGAATATCTAAGTCCTCCGCATCAGGATTCGTTGCACAGTAAATGCAAGACAAACCCCTCGCTTGCCCACGTATCCGCGTCCACGGGTCGTACTGCAGTAATTCGCCAGTGAGGAACGCCGCGAATTCTGGACTGTTCTCGGAAGGCTCGTCCCAAGGTGTATCTAAGTCATCAGATCGGATCTCAGCTGGAATTCAAACTCACTTCCGACGAGAAGGGTATATAGCACGACTCCCATACCCCATACGTCGACAGGCTCAGCAGCATACCCCAATCCCGGCGGACCGCCCAGCTGTGAAAGCCATCTGAGCTCAGGTCTCGTCCAAAGTGTTACTGGCGACGTACTGACCTCCGGCGCGACGTACGGTAAACTCCCGCATCTCCCATTCAGCATCCGTATTTTCCCTTTGTACTTGAACACCGCGCACAACCCGAAATCCGAGATTTTCAAGTTACCATTCGCAGCCAGTAAGAGATTCTCGGGTTTGAGATCCCGATGCGCGATCCCTTTTGAATGAACGAACTCCTAGATACCCCCTCTGTCAGATGATGCTCTTGCTTTTAGGATAGGTACCAACGATCCCCGAAGCCATTTGAGCGAAGTAGAATTTCGCCAAATCCTCTGGAACACCAACATCTGGAGCTACCTCTCATCAGCCCGACTTCAGAACCTCAATCACCTCCACCGTCTCCACCCTCTACCCTCTAGCTCAGATCACCCATACCGGAACCAGACCTACCAATCTTATCAAACAAATCCCCACCAACAGCCAACTCCAACAACATATACAACCCCGGTACCCAACCTTCCCCCTCCCGATCCCTCTCGACGACTTCACTATGAACGAACCCCAAGATGTACTCATTTTGTAACGATTTGTGAACTTGAACCTCTTTTTGAAGTTCTTTGACGTTTGGTGTACCGTAGCCGAGGGTTGGGGAGATGAAGAGGTTGATGACTTTACATGCTGCTACTCCGGAGTTCGCATCGTCGATCGCTCGGAACACCCTGATGGGCTCTTTAGTGAGACTCCTCGTCGGATCGATGCAGAAGCGGGGGGAGCTCCGGCTTGTTATTCCAGATCCTCGAGCTCACTTTGAAAAACCTCCTCCGCCTATCTCTTCGCCTATTCGGTAACCTTGGATGACTGGGTATCGCAAGCGAGTGCTCGAGCCGTTCAGGTCCATAGTACTGAGCGTCATGAGGAGTTTTTGTGATAAGTTTAGCCTCGAGAGTGTTGTATCACTGGGAACAGCTTAAGGCAGTTTTACAGACTGAACGGCTTGGATCAGGTATCCGGGAAAATTAAAAAATCATTGGACGCGTCGATTGGCTCATCGCGTGGTTGGGTGGTCGGGTCACCTGACCACCAATGACTGATTATACAGCTAGCAGTCACGTGATGAGAACCTCGTCAGCTTGACCGTGGGAGAGTGCGGATCCTGCGACCGTTATCCCTGTTCCGCTCCTTCTCCCTCTTGCCAGCCACACATTTCCAATACAGCTCTCTGACGTGGCCTTGTGGGTGGGCAAAGGGCACTTCATAGGCCGTTGACGAGCTCGACTTCACTCCTTCTCTCTATTCCTCCCTTTGCACCTTCACCCCCACCAGCACCATGGGTCGTACCCATCGGATATATCTCGCCGGAGAGTCTGTCTTCCTCTGTAGACAATGTGGGAACCATCTGGCTGTGAGTGAGAGCGTCATGTCGAAGGTGAGCAGTTTACCCCATGGTTCTTAAGCGTCTTCTTGGTTGTGTGACGGCTGTCATTATGGAGGGGCAACTTGATGCAGCAGTGTAACCATCCACAAGGCGCCGACCTCCTACCGCAAGATAACCCAAGCGCCCATCCAACTTCGCTCTGTCTCGACTTCTTGACTTCCTGGGCTTTATGCATGAGCGCTTGTGTCTTTGCTGACAGGGATTAGCAATTCTCGGGGCTATACGGTCGGGCCATCCTGGTACACCATGCGTGATTCTCCGCTTACTCTTCGTATATTGTGGCTGATCCTGCTTATCCACCCCTTGATGATCGTCCACACCACGGCCTATTAACCGTCCGTTCCCCCCAATGCGGAATTCGTCTTCCCGATCTTTGCTACAGAGTCAACGTGTACGCTGGGGAAGCGGAGGACCGAGAGATGAAGACAGGCAAGCATACGGTCCGAGATGTGTTTTGTCGAGTATGCCATGTCGTCCTAGGATGGAAATACGTGAGTGTGCCTCCACGGGCACCGATCTATCGCTGATATAGCTCGATCTCCCCTCCTTTCCTGTGGTCTTTTTCTCCTTATCCTCACATGACCTATTTCTTGTGATCGATGTACGCGACAGGACTTCGCATTCGAGCCCGAACAGAAGTACAAAGAGGGACGATACATACTTGAGCGAGAAATGATCACCGAGAAGCCAGAGAGCAAGCGGGATCTGGGGAAGCCTAGGATCGAGGAGATACCTGTGAGGGAGCTCATGGCTCGGGTATGAAGGAAAGGGCGAACAGTCATATAGCATCATCTGCTCTTCCTCGCGCCCCTCCTGCTATCCCTGCCTTCTTCTGTTGAGCCAATTATGCCTCCCATTTTGTACCATCTCAATTCGCTTTAGTCATTCCTTGACCGCGCTCCCTTTCCGTTTGTCCGTAACTATCTGTTACTATCGTCCATGTTGATATATCTCGAGAATCTGTTGTCACATCCATGCTACCACGTATGTTCCTGACTGGTCCAAACTCACCATAAGAGATTTGATCCTGGTGGGTCGCTTCCCCTCCTCAATGCTGTCTCAAGCTGACATATTCCGACAGATTTTGACTTCAAACGCTTTGAGATTTTTCAAGTCACGCAACGCTAATGGAGATGATCAGGATCGAGTCGGAAACTTGCACTTCTACCTGTGCGTATACACGCGAATCGCAAAAAGAATGAGCGGACACTGCGAACGAAAAGACCTTAGTCGATCATTCGAAATGACTTCCTTTAACTGATTGATCGTCGAACCCCTACCCGCCCCAAGGCAGCCCAAGTGTCTCTGATCGTACCCGACAGCCCGGATCGATCTCCATAGGACCAGTTTTTCTCCCGTCCGAGAACCCGAGCGCTCGAGTGGCGATCAAACTCACCTTTGTGAACCCTTTCTTCCGGATGGTGGCTGAAATCCCTCATCCCCTGGGAGACACGACATAGCTGAGCTCCTTTATACTGTACCAAGGTGTACATATCTACAGAAATCCATTGATAGAAAGGCTGAAACCGCAAGCGATTACTTACCTGATCACTTATACCATCTCGGTTCTGAAGCAATCTCAGGCTTTCAATGACTCATGTCTCCGACGAGACCCGCCTCAACCACATGTAGCTCTACTGCTACATTGGGAGGAACTACCGAGGTGAGGGATGATACCGTATCCCAGTCGTCGCGTCCGACATCGCTCCTTTCTCCTTTCAACTCAAAAGATTTATGGTCGAGCGATACCACAGCGAAGGTAGCGCAAGCTACCACCACAGTGTTTCCTCAAGGTAAGCTACTCAGATATCATCCATGCATCACTTAGAGGTGTACCAGACGAACCCGCTCAAATGCCCGTACCTCCAAAGATGCGACCGATCGAACTCCCACCATCATACCGCTCCCCGTCACTTCTCCCGCATATCGGCGGCGATCTTCACGTCGACGTCGAACCCGGCCGAGGGCACAAAAAAAGCAAGACATTCGTTCTCGCCCCAGCTCCACCTCCGAAAATGAAGAAACGTCATCCAGCTCAACGAGCGGAGCGATCAGATTCTCATCTCGCTCCAGCCACTGCAACTGTGCAGATCAGATATCCGATGCCACCTTCTCATGCTCATCAAGCATTGCTCGAGTATACGGAATCGGAATCGGGTTGTATTCCGGTATACGAGGCTCAGCGGATCTGTACGCAGCCTTATACATTACCTCGGGCGGATCTACGAGCAATCTCGATGATGTCTCGCTCTGGAGGGGATGAGCGTCGATCGATGTCGGATAGTACGATGAGGGAACGAAGTCCGGATCGCAAGGTACCTCGTAAGCGTGGTCAGTATGCTACTTCTGCCTTGTTCCTGTTTTGGTCCCTCCCGCGATGAATACTGCTGACCCAGATCGTGATCTGTAGCCGATGATATGCAGCTGGCGATGTTACAAGAGATGTTTAGCCGGACGATGTGCCCTACGACCGAAGAGAGGGAAAATCTAGCTCGGAGATTGGAGATGACTTCTCGATCCGTCCAGATCTGGGTAAAACCTTTTTTTCCTTGGTGGCTGATGCTCATGTTCACTGACTGATTGCATGATGCAGTTCCAGAATCGGAGACGGGCTGTTAGGGTTGAGGAAGAATCGGTAACGCAGCGGGCTGAAGCAATTGCCACTAGGAGTGGAATGAGTGAATTCCCTGTGGGTAAGATGAGAGCGGACTTCGAAGCGGGAGTCGTTACTGTACAAGTGAAGAGGGAGGTGAAGAGTTCTGGAAGGGGTATGGGCTGTTGAAAAAGTTAGGACCGATATCTGGTCGCGATTCTACGAGTAGTATTGCAGCTCCATACGTCCTAAGCATAGCAAGGAAGAGATAGTACATGTCGATGAACAGGACAGGAAGTGGGCACTGGGACGAACGAACCACCTTGACGACATTTTGACGATGATGCTACCCGTCTCTCCAATAGATATTAAAACCATTCTCTCCCCAGGTGACTGAGAGGAGATTTCATTCCCAATCACTCCTTATCGCTCATCCCGCCGACACTCTTCTCCCGACTCCGACTTCGACTGAGCGCCAATCCCTCTGGTCCGACCAGTGCGGCGTATTGACCCCGCTTCGGATCGTTCTGTCTTTTCGCCAGGGTCTTCTGGACCTTTCTCTCCGGTCTGAGTAGTCCGTCAGATCAGCTACATACAACGAGCAATGAGAAGGAGCGTAGTGTTAATGCGATCGGAAGTAGAGATATTGACTCACCGGACAACGATTACTGGTACAGGGGAGTGTGATACGGCGAACCGCGAGACCGATCCCATGCCGGTTGCTGGAGCAACCGATGTGAGCATAGCATAGCGCTGTGGGAAAGAAGCTCACCACCAAGCGCCATCCCCCAAGATTGCAATCTCGTTCTCGACCCCTTCGTCCCCGTGATCAAAGCTGAATTCCATCAACCTCGATTAGTCATCCGTGAGATCAGAGCAAGACTGATGACACAAGCGCGGTCGAAGGCTGGAAGATGGTACTCACAGTCAGGCCGATAAAGCGCAATCATCTTCAACAACATCTCCGTCACTCGTCCAGCTACAAACTCCACGATGACCGATATCTAAGGCGTATCAGCATCTAGCCCGTCCTTATACATATCGAGAGGTTCACATACCCGTCGATTGTCAGCTTCGTTGTTCTTCTCCAGAACTGTCGCTAGCAGTTTATGAGCGTCTTCCCGGAACTCCTCTTGAGCAGAAGGGTCTGTCCGTCCTTAAACCCCCTCATCATCAGTCCAGCTCCAATCAGAGGTGGTAAGAGAACATACCACCTTCGTCCAGCTCAATCACCCGTATGGCCACAAGCTCATCCCCATCTTCCACCAGCTCGGACATGAGCCAGTCAAGCGCATCTTCTCCTGATTCATCGGCTGAGACTGCTACAGCGAAGACACGAGTATTTCGGGATCGCTTGTAACCCTCTGATTTGACCTGCGACTCCGCACGTCAGCACGCTCGTCTGACCTTTCAAATCGTCCAGAAAGTTAGCCAAGGAAAACAACAAGTAGCGGGGGAAGTGAGAACGGAGAGGTAAAGTGGCCCTTTGGGATCAGGTAGGCGTTACTCACCGCACAGGTATAAGCGAACAAAGCTTCAGGTCCAGCTTCAAAAGCCTCAAACCCGACTTTCCTCCTATACCCTCCGCCTCCACTACTGCTATTCGTCCTCGTCCTCGGAAAACCTGCACCGCCGTCGCTCATCGCCGACTCGAGCTTCGGTCGATCGACCTGGGATCCGCTAGGTGAGTGGAGGGAATGACGATGGTTGGTTAGGGACAGGAAGTTTGATGAGGATGAAGGGGTGGGTGAGAGAGTGGAGGTCGTAGGGAGGGTCGTGATTGGGGATGAATTGTGTTTTCGAAACACTGGGCGGATAGACATGGGATAGGATCAAGAGCGAGGTTTATGGTGAAACCAATCCATAATCAAGGTCAAAGCTATGAGTTGAGGGACTTCTTCGAATCCAATTTACCGCTGATGTTATGCAGACTGCCTGTGCTTTCCGTGATCGCTGATTTGTCGATGTCTGGGTTAATCTTGACATACAACCACAGCTTCGCTCCGTTTCGGAGGTTGCACAATTTCTGTATAGTCCGAACACATCCAGCCCAGCCCATACTCTTTTCAAACGCCACTAAGAAAGTCCAACAAGTAAACCTCTCCCCAGCACGCCAACACCTTTCTGTCGTTATCCTCTGCCGCTCCAATATCATTCTCTCGTCTCTCGTTCCTCATTGTACAGAATCGCGCAAACCTGGAACATCAAGCTCTACCCCATTGGACGAACTCCTTCAGGTTATTCTCCCACTCTCCCTTCCTCTTCGCCCTGATCTCCTTCGCAAGCTTTCCCATCTTTCTCCGCATCGCCTCTCCTTCTTGCCCTCTGATAGCGGTGAACGCTTGTTCTATCTCCTCCCGCAAGGCTTCGGCAGTTCCCTGGACGATGACGTCTGGCCGGTGGCCGACCGGACGACCGATGGCATGGCCGGATCGATGTTGAAGGAGTTCGTAGCCGATCCCTAGGGTATAAACCCTACGGGAATTCATGGTTTGGTCGGTTCGACGTCCCCATGTCTGTGATCGTGGAGTCAGCACGGAAGCGGGTTTAAGGCAGGAGCCATACCAAGAGAGGTACTCCAGCCAGGATTGCTTCGATCATAGAATTGCAACCGCAATGGGAGATGAAGCACATCACTGCCTAAGCTTTGTGTTGGTGATCCATTTGGGTACCAGGAAATCGACGCCGTGGCTCACCGGATGACTGAGTAGACCGATCTGATCGAGCCAGTCTGGAGCGATGGCTCTACCGTCCTTCTCCGTACTCTCCAGTGCCGCCCTTGCTTCCTTCGGTAGCGCGTCGATTTGATTCCCGCCAGCGTAGATGAATGGCAGTTTCGCCTCGGCGAGGTAATTGAACAGGGTGATTAGACCAGATCCAGCTTCGACAATCGTGCCAAAGCTGTCAAAGAATAAGATCAGCATTCTCCCACGGCGGCCCATATAACCTACCTGACGTAGACCACGCTCTTCTCCTTATGCTTATCCAGGAACTCTTTCACACCTGATCCCAAATCCTCTTTTGGGGCGACCTCGAACCAGCCCGTCTCGAAGAATGGCTTCTTTCCCCCGTCGGTTATAAAGGTGTCATTCCGTAAACCCTCCAGTGTGCCCGGCTCCAGGGTGGACGACGGGAAGCATCCGATCCAGGCTTCGGGCACCGTGGCGATACCCTGCAGTGCCTCACAAAACATGAACCAGCCGGCTTCGCTCATGCTGTCCCAATTGACGTCGACGGACCATCGTTCATATAGATCTGAACCTTTTGTCAGCGAGGTCCTGATCATGTGATATTCAGGATTCACGGAATGGAGGATGTCCGGGAATCCTGACGATCCGATCCGACTCGGTCACGCACTGAGATGTGTCAGGAGAGTCACCACGCGAGAGCTGAAGGAGGTACAGCTCGATACGCCGGTACGTTCCGCTTCATCGCCTCGATATCAAACCCGTCCGCCGGCTTGCCCTCGGCATCCACAGCCTATAATGACCCCTTAACGATGGTGTCTTTGGATATTGACCGGATCACATACAGCCTGCTTCCGGGCCGCCGGATCAAGCGCATCAAGCGCATCCTTCATCCACCTCATCGAACCATTCCTCTCCTCTCCCATGTAGCTGCGCCGTCAGCTACAGGGTATTGGGTGTTGTGTACTACTAGAACGGACTTACAACAACGGTTCACAAAGGGAATAAACGGAATATGACACCAGTCTCGGTTTGCTTTTCAGACCTGGGAATTTCTCCTCCACAGCAGATTTGATCGGTACGAACCAGAAAGCGGTGTGGTCGAAGATGAACACTTCGGGTGAAGGCCAGTCCTGATTCTACGGAATCCATGACTTCAGCTCGTCTCATCGCAAGAGAGGAGACATGCACCGACCGCTAGAATCCCGGCGTAAGCTTCACCTGCTTTGTAAGCCATGTCCATTGTGTTCTTCACCACATCTTTTGCCAAAGTGATCTCCCCAACGAGCCATAGCCTCACCCGTTCGCTGACTCCCATCGGAGCGAGTGAGATGAGTCGTCGAGCATTATCCTCATTGTTTTTGTGCAAGATGACCGAGAAGTATAGGTCCGGTGTGAAGGTGAGTGAAGCGACGATCAAATTGATGGCCTGTGGGACGTGAGAGAAAGGTGCATTGGTAGCGAAGACGAAGTGGGATTTCGCGGTCGAGGTCATGGTTCTAACAACCTCAACTTTGGCTTGTTAAGTGAAGAGTGAGGGAGGAGCGGGTGAGGAGGGGGGTTGATGAAGGGGGGCAGGGATTTGTGGGCCATCTTCTTCCCTCCCCTTAGCGCGTCAAACCCATCACCATAAGCCCGGCTCGCCGGCGTTTTAGTGCAAATAATCACCGGTAGACCGACAGGATCCCCATACGTCACCGGCATGACGTTACTTGCTCACGGTCGTTTCCGCGGGGATTGTGGTAGGTTTCACTTTCGACCTCTTCGAGATGAGGTGGTCTAGGTTCATGTCGCCCGTCTGCGTCATCTGCGCCTATCCCGCCGAGTACCTACACACAACCTATACAACCCGCTCGAACATCCGGCTAGGCGTTTGTGTGAGCTCAAACCCTCTCCTTCCTTCCTCCCTCGTATCATATTGTCGCCCATCGACTTATCTCGGAGCTCTATACAGTCGCGATGTAACGCGTTCCTCGACCCACTGATCGAGCACCCTCCATTGATACTCGTACTCGACCTGATCCTGCTCAAACCTCGAGTCTTCCTGCATCTTCTTTTTAACCGAGGTTCTGTACCGCTCAATGCGATTGGACCAGAAGTCGACGAGAGGACGAAGAGGTTGAGGAGAGAACGCGTCTTACGAGATGATCTGGCTCGACTAGGTGCTCTAACGATTTTCGCTGAGACGATTGTTCGATTACTATCTCATCTTTCGGCGGGAGGTGTACAAACGGGTTTGATCTTGTGGACCGTCATGACTGTTATCGCCGAGATGCTCGCACAGTACTTGATTACTACACTAATCGCACTGGCAATCTTGCGCTGGCGAGGATGGTACCCATTTTCGGCCAGATCTAGCTCAGGAAAGGCGGAGGAGCGAGATGGCCGACGAGAGAATTTCAGGTATGTGTCCTATCCCCCCTTATTCTTTGTAAACTGAATACGTATAGCCCCTTCCTCATCCCTTTGACACTGCTCTATACCTCAATCCTTCCTCTCTTACTGCAGCTCTTCCTATCGATCTGGTACAGCCCCTCGTCCTCGTCGCACGAGTCACTCCCCGCCGCTTCCTCAGTCTCGCTCATATCGTCTCTTCCGAGTCAAGTGGTCAACCTCCTTCCGAGTGATGTCGTCGATGTCATCGTTCAGCTCGAGCAGGAGATGATAGGTGCTTGGGCTGGAGTGGACCGAGTCTGGGCAGGAACAAGGCTTCTCGGAGGGATGAGTGCTGGGTTTGGATTGAGGGTTTTGCTTCCTACCAGACCTTGGGAGACTACAGGGGTGGTTCTGGCTGGATGGGCGGCGGCCATGCTCGTCGGGAGGCTGTTTGGGTCGACAATATGACCAGACGTGCCACGGGCCACTTATCGATGCGAACCAGAGCCCACATGACCATGCGGTCTCCCATCAACCTCAGCAGCGAGTTCCAAATACGATCATGAGGATGACCGAGAGCCCGGATACCTTTGACACACCGGACCACCAGTCACCCCCATCGAATCTGAAAGGAACCCCTGGAACCCATCCTCAAACTTCTCCTCGAGGGGTATTCTCGCTCAAAGCTTGTTGCACCTGGTTGCTTCCTTTTTCGGGCATTCCAGGACGATATAAGACGACGAACGCACGCGGTAATGGAGCAGTCCCTTGAATAAGCGAGACCTCCGGCCTTTCACAAAACAATGTCACCAATCGCCATGTCGCGACTCACAAGCACTTTGCTCCCTCAATTCGCCCTTCTCACCTTAGTGATGGCGCAATACCAATCTCCAGGCTCATGGGTGATGAACGCCTCCATCCCTTCCACCAATATCAACTCAAGCGGCTGCGTCATCCTCGCTCAGCTCACCCTCACCTCGTTCATTCCCATTCTCCAAGCGATGGCTCCTGTCTGTCCAGCGTCGAACGGGCAAGTCTCGCCTAGTGTCACGGTCCATTGGCCTATCGCTAAGAACCCAAACGACGGCGAGGGCACCTCGAGCTCCCTGGCCATCTACGGCAATGTGCTTTCTCAAGGCGGTCAGAGCGGGCCATACGACTCAGAGGCTAGCTGCGTGATGGAGATCAAGACGCAGCAGGTCCAATACCTCCTCGGGAGGAGTTCGACTTGGGACAATACCCTACAGGAGCTGTACGATGACACAGCTCAAGGGTATGTCATGAACGGCACGACCGGACCGGCACTAGCTTGGTGAGTAGAGCCCCCTTTTGGAGGAGAATTGCATCTCGACTGATATTCCGCTCAGCGGACATGACTCAGCGCTCCTTCCCGACGACCTCAGGCTGCCTGACCCATACACCCTCTCTTCGACCGACCCTGTCTGGCAGGTGCCGATCGTGCTGAACCCGACCGCGGAGGTTATTGGAACTTCCACCCTAGGTGCGGAGTCAAGCCCGACAAATGGACCAACCTCGTCCTCCTCTTCGGCACTGGGTACCAGCGCAAGCAACAACACCGCTACCCTGAGCAGCAGTACCACCATCACTGTCAGTCCCACGACTACGATTACTCTGAGGACTTCGACTTCGAGCGTGATCGTCGATACAGCCGAGGATACTACAGTAACGCCAGTCCCCAGCGGGTCCAGCAGTTCTGGGCCACTCCCAGGAACTTCCTTTTCATACAGTACCGCTGGTAACTCTCCGATGGCGACCAAGACTACCGACATCATCGTCGCAGGTAGGACTCCAACGTTCGGTGCGACGTCGTCAACCACGGCTACCGTGAGCGTTGTGCAGGCGGCGACTACGACAGCTATTGGAGCGGTGAATATTGGTCTGACTCCAGACCAAGCCGACCCTACGGGTAACTCTAGCCTAGGTACTGCCGTACCCGAAGCTACGACTGCATCTTCCTCGTCGACCGACGGTGGGTATGCGAAAGACTCTTCCATCCCACGAGCATCTGCAACTACCGCTCCAGCCGGATCTACCGCAGACACATGCGATTGCAAACCAATCACGGTTACGCAGCATGATATTACCACTGTTACTGTCACTGTTGGATCGAGGAGGCGCGATGGACGTGGGAGGTGGTGAGATCCAGTGAGATAGAGATACCTGGGAGAAGCTGGTCCTCTCCTTCTAACATACATGTATCTTGTGTATGAGCTCCTGACTTCACGTGGCTGACCCGTTCCAGCAGTGCGATCTAGCCAGAGTATTTATTGATCCGGTCATTTCAGGTTCGATGCTTGTGCAACAAAATGAGCCTTCTCCCCGGATGGACATTCCGCCGGGAGTTTCACATCTCACCGGTCCCGGTTGCACCGGAAGAGGTGTAGCGAGCGTCACCATGGCCCACGGAGGGTACATCGTTTGTGCTCTGATAAACTATGAGATACAAGATCACCGTGGTTCGCGAGAAGAATCGAGAGACTGCCGATTCCAAAAGTGGTAATTCAGACCTTGAGCCGATCCGAGCGGTCCTGCAAACTTGATTCGCAGCACTCAATTAGCGATCTCACTCCTACGAAAGTATCCATGAGCGGCCCGGCGGGAGATGCTAAGCAATACGGCTTATCATCGCAACAGGTACTCACAAATCGGCGCATTGCCCCGATCGAATCCTAGTCCACCCCTCTTGGCATTGGCCGCATGCGCTCCACCACCTCTCAACTCCACCCATCCCATCACTGCTTCCAAATCCTCGAATCCTAAGCTCACATACATCCCTTTCGGACCGAAGTCGACATTGGCTCCTTCAACAGGACCGTAAGGATTCGCACCTTGAGGTTGGGCAGAGACTCGGTCAGAAGGATGTAGTTGCGCAACGATTCTAGATCAACATCAGCTTTCATTCGGCAAATCAGATGGAGAAATTGCATCATCGGCCCGACCCAGCGCTTCCGGACCGCCTCTTCACCGTCCCACTCCGCCATCTTAGTCCCATCACCACTCCACACTGCTTCTCCGGCAGACCAGATCATCCCATCGGAATCATCCTCCACCTCAAGGTGAAGGTCTCGTCGGTCCATCTTGGTATGTACTGTCTGACCAAGTTCAGCAGTCGGGTCAATCTCACGCGCTGGCATAGTAGGAGGTACCAAGGAAGGAGTGTAGTTAGGGAACGCTGCATGAGTCGAAGCGGGTAATGGTTTCAGCAGCGGAGTGTAGGGGTTACGAACGCGTCGTGGTGGTGGAGAAGGTTTTTCCGGTGGAGTTAGCGGAGATTGAACAGATGCTGATGGATCCGGAGAGGGAAGTTCCGCAACCGTAGTCATGGCAGGCGTGACGGGTTCCGGTGCGGGCGTTGGCTCCGATGGTCCCGCTTCGAATGCGGGATTACTCGATGATCCTGCCCGCGCCCGACCAAAGCTCCAGGTCCTCCTCCTTCCGTCGTCGCTATCGCGACTTCTTACAGTCGTCAAGATCGCACCGAATCGCGATCCGCTAGCTTCATCTCCAGCTTCGCTATTGTTTGAATACCGCCTGTTTATACCTGCAAAAGCTTTGGAAAACGAAGACCGCAACGACGGGCTACTAGGCGGCACAGCGGCGGATGTTGACGTCAGAGGACCGTCTCCCAACCCATAGCTGGTGATAGCCGGTCCAGGTGGCGATAAAGACCGGACAAGTGGAAAGTACGCTTCGTTGCTATTTGCTGATGGAACAGCAGTGGCCGTAGGTCTTCGTGCAGGAAGCGGTCGAGGAAGAGTGGGTGGAGTGCTTGCTCCAGTCGGATGAATCACTGCGAGTCCACGCAAGAGCGGTGGGTGAAGCAGAAGATGCGCATTTGGGTTGACGAAAAGCGATGGTTGAGCGAGTAAGACGCCAAGGGCGATGATCCGAACGTCTTGAAGGTGAACCACGACCCGCACTTGGGTCGGCTGAGATGCAAAGTTATTCTGACGCCTAGAATAGGTCAGTCAAAGACGGAGATACTGGTGTCCGGGCTCACTTTAGCTCGTCATAGATCTCGTACGGGTCAAAAAGACGAGAGTAGATTCTGTTGATACTGACAGATCCATTTCGATGTAACGTGATGAAGCGCTGAAGGTAATTCAGTCATAGGACCGAGAGGCGGAGATTCGACCTGCTGTCCAAGATTCCTCATGTGTACATCCGAGATTCCGATGTTCCAACCGTCCAAGCGTCCTAATATCTACTCAGTCCAAGCAGCATGACCACACACCATGAATCACCGTAGGAAGACGGCCCTCCATGGGTCGTCGTCCCCTTTGAATCTCTTCCAACTAGGTAAGAACCGTCTCTCGAATGCTTCTTTCCAAACTGCCTCCTTCCATCTCCTCATTTCTAACCTCTCTAGGATCCACTTTGGTCGACCTCGAACAAGCAGTTCAATGAAGATCGCCCCACCATCTTCTGAGAGAAATACCAGGAGGGAAGGGAGCTTTTCGAGAATAGGTGGGTAAGGCGGCCCAGCGAGAAGGAGGTTGTGGATCAGGGAGGGTAACGGGGAGAGGTGCGTTCTGGTAAGACCGAGAAGGTTAGGATGTAAAGAGAGGAAGCGAATCGTCTCGGCAAGGGGCAGATATCTGCTCAGGTCAGCTAAGGCTACCTATCAAGTGCTGAGAAAATCAAGTACGAAGCGATTTGACTGAGTACATCGCCGGGAAGGTCGAGTAAAGCGGAACAGCGGGATGGATCCGTAGTTTTTCTGAGATTATTTTCCATCATACAGGTAGTATACAACTGAGATGAGCGAGACTATGGCTGTAACAGTTATCATACATGATATGATTTAACAACCCCGCCAGTGACTACGAGGCTTCAAAGCTTTCATTCCCGAGCATCGGAAAGGAGAATCGGGGTCCCCCACATACATAGCTTCTTCCGTCACTCTCGACAATCCCGATCCTCTCCGTTATGCCGTTTGTTGCTCAGTGTAATATCCCACAACATCGCGCACATCGCTCGCTACCTTCTTTCCAGCTCATCATCGGTCGATCGGCAGTATCCTCACGGCTCACGTGATGACACGACCCTCATTGACTTCCTCAGTCCGTCAATCCCTTCCTGCCCGAACACGGAAGATCCGCCTCCTTCCTGCCGCTATAGTACCTCAAACCCGCCTGGCTTCCACCTCAACCGCCTCATCCTCCTCTTCAGCCTCATTCTCATCCTCGACTATCAGCTCAGGAGCACTGCCTCTGACTTGGCCTACCTATCTCTCACTGCGGCGACAAAGACGATTATGGTCGACACTGACAACTATACCAACGACATTTGGAGGGCTCTTTGGGGGTATCAGCTATTTCGCCAACCAGGAGAGTGACCCCACGCAGTTGATCATGGGGATCGAACCCATGTGAGCTTCCAGATGATTCAATCTCTGCATACTCTTCGTAGCAGAACTTTGTTCGAAGCTGAAGCTGACGAGGTGCGCTTTCCAGGTTCGTTTACGGCGGTGCAACGTGAGTCTGACGGTGTGGATCAGCCAGACGACCGACTAACCCTTGATTGTTCCGGTTCGTAGAGTAGGATGCATGGGTTCGTCTCCCCCATCCTCATCGATTGCTTCAGCCAGATCGCTGACCTAATGTCAAGCTCTCGGATACCTCCTCGGTCCTACCCTCGGATCAACCCTCTTCTCCTTCTCCCACTCATCGCTGTCACGAGGTAACCCTGCACCACTTGAAGTGATGGATCGCGAGCTTTTCGCCCGGATACGTCGGAACCGAGTAGATCCTAGCTTTCAAAGTGTTAATAACCCTGCGCCTGATTTCTATGGGGAGAAGGTGGGTGGCTATTCCGCAGTCCTTCAAAAGGAGATGTCGCTGATCTGCTGTCCTCTCTTCACCTTGCTTCCCGCTTGACCTGACATCTTCCTGTTCTACCTCGCTCGCTTGCTATCGGTCTCCGCTCGAATCGATGGTATCCCAGATTGTATCCTTCCCGACATATCGGCGATGGCTGAGAGATCAAGGTGCATATAAGCGGAAGGCGATGCATGGAGTACCGCCTGAGATTGTTTAGTGCTGCTATGGATGTCCGAGGAAATCTGCGTACCGCCTCACTCTGCATGCATACTTGCCGGATCGAGTTGGAGCTATTCGAGCATTCGGGAAGGGTCCCCCGTCGAGCCAGTAACCCCACTCTGTATCCTATGAAACTGTCGACCCCTCTGCGCCGATCCTCGTATCTATCTTGCCAAGCTCTGGACCTACCAATAGTGCATGATACAACAACGATCACGACATACCCAGGGAATTATCCAGAAAATGCCCTTAACCCCCGACCGCCACTCGGCACAACCCGGGTGATCTGACTGGTTCGCCACTTTTCCGGAAGCTCCCGGTAATTGACCTTTCAACCGGGCTCTTGAGGTCTAGCGATCGCAACGAAATCCGGTCTTTCTTTTTCATCTTCCCATTGTAATCATCTACATTGCACCACCTTGCTCATCCATCATGATACGCTCAACCGCCATCCGATTCCTCCCTGTCACCTCCCGCCATATCCCAATGGCCGCCCGAGCCTTTTCAGTGACAGCATCGGCTAGCTTCGCCTCACCTACGGAGGGGGCGCCGGCGGCTGGTAAATCACCAAAAATGAAAGAGTTCAAGATCTATCGATGGAATCCTGATACACCTGCAGAGAAACCTCAGTTGCAGAGTTTTAAGGTGGATTTGAGTCAGTGTGGACCGATGATGCTGGATGCTCTGGTGAGTTTTCATTAGTTGAACCCCATGTCATAACGGGTGCTGACTGCTGTTTTCCCGTACTCTTCTTTTTGCCGTCATCTGATTCACTTGCCAATTATCATCTTAATCCATTGTCAAATCATCATGGTACGCCACGTAGATCAAGATCAAGAATGAGTCCGATCCCTCCCTCACTTTCCGCCGATCGTGTCGAGAGGGTATCTGCGGTTCGTGCGCCATGAACATCGATGGAGTGAACACTTTGGCTTGCTTGTGCCGTATTGAGAAGGATACGAGCAAGACGACGAAAGTCTACCCCCTTCCTCACAGTATGTTCTATCCTCCTCGGTGCTATGCCTACACGACTGACTGTTTCGTCCAGCCTACATCGTTAAAGACCTCGTCCCCGATCTCACCCTCTTCTAGTACGACCAAGCTACTATCCTTGCCGGAGCGCATGCTGACCATCCCACAGCAAGCAGTACAAGTCAATCGAGCCATTCCTGAAGAATGATAATCCACCTGCGAAGGGAGAATTCTTGCAGACTCAGGAGGACAGGAAGAAGCTCGATGGGCTTTACGAGTGTATCCTCTGTGCTTGCTGCTCTACCAGTTGCCCATCGGTGAGTCCAGCTCCCCGCTTTTTTGCACTTGGGCGGTCGCCAGGCCGTTCGAAGGGACAGCACAGGAGCTGATGGCATTCTCCACAGTACTGGTGGAACGCAGACCAATACCTTGGCCCGGCTGTGTTGCTGCAGGCTTACCGGTGGATGGCTGATTCACGAGTGAGTTGCGCCTGACAACATTATGTCTCGACAAAGCTGACCGCTTCGAACAGGATTCATATGGTACGCAGAGGAAGGAGAAGATGCAGAACAGCATGTCACTGTACCGATGCCACACTATTTTCAATGTGAGTGATCTCATTGCTCATACGGTCCCAGGCCTGTACCGCTCAGCACGATGCGGTTTGGATCGCGAGCACTGTTGACAAATCGCAGTGCTCGAAGACATGTCCGAAGGGCTTGAACCCGGCTATGGCGATTGCCAAGATGAAGCTGGAGATGGCTACGGAGTCATAGGCGGAGAATGGTTAGAAACCGCCGTGATCCGGTTCAGTAGGGGTTGTCACGATGGGATGTTTGTATGCATTAGCTTGGCTCGATTGCCCGCGGTGCTATGAAGCAGCTCCCACCTAGTACGGATGCATCGTCTCAGCTAGTACTGATACGACGCACCGCTGTCAGCAGTTGTGCATATAAGGCGGCTTTAGCAGGAACAGCATGCCACCTAAAGCGGCTCACCGGTTTTCTCCGCCAGCAGACCTTCGAATCCCGTCCACACGCTAAGGTCAAATATTGCTTGCGTTTCGAGCCATATTCACCGCCCTTGACTTGGTTACCCTGCGTATAAGTCAATTCCACCATGTCCCTCCACTCCGTGATCCGTAACAGCTCAATGCTAGCCCGCCGTGGCTTCTCCAGCTCCATCCGAGCCGAGAGGAAAGTCGCTGTCCTAGGAGCAGCAGGTATGTTTCGCCCATCTCACTCGTTCAGATTACCCCCGAGCTGTCAATCTGGTGATATGTGCTGATACTTCACTTCTTGCTTAGGGGGTATCGGTCAACCCATGTCGCTACTTCTGAAGACAGACCCCATGATCACCTCCCTGACATGCTACGATATCCGAGGTGCTCCTGGTGTAGCGGCCGATATAAGTCATGTCAATACCCGTTCGGAGGTCAAGGGTTTCGAGGCGGCAGAGTAAGTCGTCCTTCCTCGTAGACGACAGGATCATTACTGATGAAGGTATCGTGTAGTGTTGCTGGTGCGCTGAAGGGTGCGGAGATTGTTATTATCCCTGCTGGTGTACCGAGGAAGCCTGGTATGACGTGGGTCAACATTCTCTTGTACCGGGCATCACAATACTGATAAGACATCTGTTTAGCCGGGATGACCTCTTCGTGAGCTCAGCCTGCTGGCACGTACACGAAGCTCGGGCTGATAACAGTTACCCAGAACACCAACGCCTCGATCGTCCGTGACCTGGCCGCGGCATGTGCGGAGCACTGCCCAAAAGCCATGATCTGCATCATCTCCAACCCCGTCAACTCGACCGTCCCGATCTTCGCCGAGGTGCTCAAGCAGAAGGGTGTCTTTGACGAAAAGAAGTGGGATCGATACTCTCCTGTTCACTCTGGCCAAATCTGATATGTGTGCAGGGTCTTCGGTGTTACGACTCTCGATGTCGTCCGAGCATCTCGTTTCGTCGCTGAGATCAAGGATGTCGACCCGAGAGATGTTCAGGTCACCGTTGTTGGTGGACATTCGGGTGTTACGATCGTCCCCCTTCTTAGCCAGAGTTCTTATGGGAAGGATATCACGGGAGAGCAGTACAAGGCTCTCGTCAAGCGGATCCAATTTGGTGGAGACGGTAAGTACTAAGCACTACTATGTATATCCTGAGCGACTACTGACATCACGCAGAGGTTGTCGCTGCTAAGGCTGGTACCGGTTCCGCTACCCTCTCAATGGGCTTCGGTGAGTCGGCAAGCATCATTAGCGAGGAAATGAGCTGACTCAGCCAGCCGGTGCACGATTCGCCAACTCCCTCATTCGAGCGATGAACGGCGAAACCGGAATCATCGAACCAACATTCGTCAAATCCCCACTCTACGCTTCCGAGGGAGTCGAGTACTTCGCCACGAACGTCGAGCTCGGTCCGGATGGTGTAAAGAAGGTCCACCCTGTTGGTGCTTTGTCGGCTGAAGAGGAAGAGCTACTCAAGGGTTGTCTTGCGGAGTAAGTCTCTCCATGTCGTGGTTGTATCGGGGGCTTTGTGCTGATGAGGTTCAGGTTGCCTAAGAACATCAAGAAGGGGGAGCAGTTCATCAACTCAGCTTGAACGTAACGTAAACAACGGATGTCTAAACAACGGATGTCGACATGCATAGGTGCGAACCTGATTGGCTGATCAACTAAATCGCGATCGATAACTAGGTCTGCACTGATGTGTCTACCGCAACCGAAGCGGTCTTCACCATCTGTCCCAACCCTTTGATTATCCCAGTCTGACCATTTCAACAGCTTCAGCCATACAGCCAACGGCAGTTTCTCCTTGTCCACTGACCTGGCTCAAACAGGAAGAAGCCAAGCATACTGCAACATGTTAAATGGAAGAGACGCTTCAAAAGATTCAGCCATGCGTCGGCCAAGGTCTGGTGACAACCTTTCTCATTGGATAGTCATCATCACGATGCGGAGCTGGAAAAATCCTTTGTGTTTTGTTAAAATGCGCTCAAACGCGTTCTATAACTATCGTTCAGCCATTCAACCTTTCTTTCCTTCCCATCGCAGCAGCTCCTCCATCCACGAAACTTGGAATAGCTGCCATCAGTCTCCAGTACTATCACAAGCAAGCGAGTGATGGCAGACTCCGCTGACAGGCTCTCGATCGAGCCGGAGAAGGATCTGCTGCGCTCAGAAAAGATCACCGAACCCGATCTCACCGTCATCAAGCAGCCTTCCGACTACGCAGTAACCACAGACCCACTCCCGACAGAGGACAATCCTACCGCCCTTTCAACCCCTCCTGACGTCACCGATCCCGAAGTCATCTCCGACGTCCCAGAGATCACAGACCCTCTTCCCCCACCGCCATCGCCTTCAGAGATCGAGAAAGGTCGGGCGGTGTTCTCCAACCGGGGTACTGAAGCGGAGGAGAAGAGCAAACTTCCAAGCCTAGATATCGCTTTGAAAAGTTTCGCTACTAGTCGTGCTGAGCTCGACCGGAAGATCAAGGATGAGTTGATCCCTTCTTTCTGTGAGGTCTTTGGGGATGAGAAGATGGATGATCTCAATTCCGATACGAAGTCACTTGCTCCGGTCCTGTCGAGCTTGTCAGGGGAGGAGAGGGTCAAGCTTGACCGGGCTGTCAGCAATGCGAAGTCGCTCATCTGGCAGCTGGCAGGTGATGATTTCTCTCAAAGAAGAGGTTGCGATACCGTGATGAGCTTGTCGATCGACCAAGGCGAGCAGATCCACGAGCTCAGCAAGTCCATTGCTGAGCTGCAAAGTACACTGAAAGACTTCAACCAGAGGGAGCAGAAACAGACAAGCGCCAACTTGACAGTATGATGAACCACACAACCTCGGACTCCGATTATGCCGCAAATTACAATTCGCATTAGACGATGCGAAGGCTGAGGTGGAAGCTGAATCCTGAGCGTGAGCGCAGGGAGAGGGGAGGCGGAGAGGTTATTGAGGCGGTATGGCTGATTTGCTAGGGTAAGAGTGATGGGTCGGTGTCATTACCATGTATCTCCAGGTTCTTTCCTCATTGGGGTATTCATCATTGGGGTTCAGACGGCTTATTCGAGGGTCTCACTCGTACTTTGTCTCTCAACCTATCGCCGTATAAGCATTATGCAATATCGTGCGAAAAACCGCGAGCATCGTCCGAGCATCTTCGATACCTTGGTTTCGGTCGCATTCCCCACGGCCAAGTAATTCAGAGTCTTCTTTCACGAGTCAAGCTGATCAGCCGTCCAATACTGTTATTGAGAGCATGATGTAACCCATCAGGGTGCTGTTCGATGATCCTTCCCCTCCTTCTCCCTGATCTTGAACATCCCCCTCGTCCTCACCTCGTTAACCCTCTCCATCGCCCACTCACGACACTTCCTATCCTCCTCAAGCGAACTCGTCCACCTCTTCCTCGCTATTCCGATCGAACATCAGCTCGAGTCCCCCATCCAGAGTAAAGGGATGACGAACCGATGATCCCCCATCCTTTCGTACTAGGAACTCTCAACCCTTCTTTCTCCCATTCCCATCCGCATTGAAGTCCACACCATCCAAGCCATATCAGGTAAGCCTTGTATCGACTCTGACCAGGTTCTAATCCTTCTTCAAACCCGCCTAGGGGAGTATTTGAGTGGGGTGGAGGTACGAAATCGAGGGAGGTGAAAGAGGAGTCCAAGGTGTGCAAGCAGCAAGGGAGGGAGAGGTGTGGGACTGGATTTGAGGCAAGAAGGGAGAGGAGGGGAATCCACGGCTACGTCGATCAGCTTCAAGGAAGAGATTGGACGAGAGACAAACGGTAATCTCGTCGGCATGATTACCTATCAGAAAGGTGCCTTCCTTGATTGGGCACTCGTCCCGTCCCGCCCAATTGCCAGACTCCCACTCATCTGAATTGGCTGGAAACCAGGAAGGTAGATGGATAGGCATCTCGATGAGTGCTGCGCGAGTCGCAGGTGGATACAACGGCCAAGTTCGTCGAGCTCGAAGCTCATATCCTTTCCCTTTGTAGCCCTGATCGAGGTCAGCTTGATTGACCAGCTATTTCATTCGTGTATGGACCGACCTCTGCGATCAGGATGTGGACAAGTAGTCCATTGCCCTAGCATCTCTTGTCAGCACGTCGTCGAAGTCCGCCCAGAGAACCGCTCACACAACCAAGATCCACTAAACCCCCTTCAGGTCTTCCCCAGGCGTCCCAATCCCTTCTCTCCCTTCCATCCCCTTCGCCATCCTCATCTCCTTCGCCATCCAGACCTTTCCTGGGCGGGTACATCTCTCTCCAAAGCAGCATTAAGAAAGCAGCAACAGCAACATCCTGTTCACCCCACGTCGAAAGGTCATCGCGAGGCAGAGAAGGATCTTCTGGTAAGCCCTGTTCGTCCTAATCCGCGTTTAAGTCGAGGCAGAAGAGGGGAGAGAAGAGGAAGGGGAGGGGGAGGAGAGAAAGGGGAAGAAGAAGAGGTAGGGGAAGGAAAAGAGAGATGGGTGTAAGGAGAGTGAGGGGTGGAAGGAGAGGGGGAGAGGGGCACTAACCTTGAAGACGTGCCTCTTTAAGTCCTCGATCTTCGTCGAGCCTGCTTTCGGAGCGCGGGAATCAAGATGCCGATGACGGTCTTTAAGGGCTAGGTAGAGATCTTGGAAAGCTTCGCGGGGGACTATGATCTGGCAACGCGACGTGGACTTAGCAAGATGTCTTAGCTGATTACGGCTGGGGACGTAACCTACGTCGTGATTGACTCGTTTCTCATAGCCGACCATATTCCCATGTCCATGCTTGTACACCCGTTCGAGCAGACCTAAGCAGGTCCGATGCAATCTTTCTTCTATGATTGCGTTATCCCGTTTCGTATCCTCTTCGTCCGGGATCGACCCGTCCGAAGCGAGAATAACGGCTGGTGGAGGAGTTGAACCGGCAGTGTTTTCGCCTTGACCCATTGGAGGGCCTGCTAAAGGTGATCGACGTCGTGGAGCTCGATCAGATTGGCCGGGAGGTAATGGGATTGTCAGGTGTTGTACTGGAGTCGGGGATGGAAGGGTATCGAAAGGGAGATATGCGATCGATATTTGACCTTTCACTGGCGGTTCGTTGTTTGTAATCCTGTTCTCGGGCATCGCGAGTTCTCCTGTCAGAGGAGGATTTGATTCGTATCGAAAAGCGAGTTTGCGTACTGGCGGATGATAGAACGGTACATCCCCAACCTCCTTTACTTCCGGAATCATCAATAACACTCCTTCTTCCTTTCTCACATCGTGTCTCGTGTCCTCATTCCGGTAGAAGATACATCGTTGGTCGAGCTTTCCATCACGCTTAGGTTGTTTCGGCATCAATCTCACTCTAAGTGTTTCCATCCTCTCCAGCCCAGGTATATCTACATCATCCGTTACTTCTCGAGGTGGAAGCGGGTCGGCTCGAAGGATGAGGGATGAGTTCCGTTCTGGGTGAAGACAAAGATCTTTTAGTGTTGATAGGAAGACTTGTAGGGTGAAGGGACACTCCGCGGAGATGAGTTCAATCCATGTCTCGTTTGGGGTGGATAGGGGACATGGGTTATTAGCGGGATGGAAGATGGGTTGGAATGGTGGACGGGAGGGACCTCGTGGTGATATCGAGGGTAACGAAGTCGAGCTCGGTCCAGCTTCAGCAATGATCGTCATAGATATCCTTCGAGGGGATCAAGGGAAGAAGATTCCATTACTGAATTTAAAGGATCACTGAGATTTCTCCTGATTGACAGTGATTGACAGAATGTCAATCAATCCTGTCACGTGATTAGAAGGATTTCCTTGGCGGTTTGGTGAAGAAAGACAAGGATTTAGGATGTCAATAATCTAGAATGTGAGTACCGAGCCTTGGTGGGGAAAGAAGTAAATGATGATGCATCATCATGTCTAATAATTTTTCGAGAGAAGTAAATGTCCGTGTGCGTTCACAACAGAAGACCAGTCAAACCGATCGCACTGAGCACCACAGCTGCAACGGAAGGAACGGAGAAAGTGGCGTATCCTGAACCCGTTGCAGAAGTGGTCACCTATCTCAGCATCAGCACGTCTCTCCGTCCGTTTCCTCCACCTAGACTCACAGCATTCGGTATACCCCCACTAGCATCCCCAGAGCCAGTCAAGCTCGTCGTCCCAGCTGCTGCCCCAGTGGCCATACTCGTTGTAACCGTCACAACCTTACTCGTCCCCGTCCCACTCGACATCGACATCGAAGTAGTACTCATCGAAATTGTCGTCGGTACCGCTCCAGTCCCGGAACTAGACGAACCTGTCGAAGCTGAAGCGGAGATATTGAACTGTTGTGATTGAGCTAGGATGGCTGCGTTGGCTTCTGTCGAGGACATGAGGTTGATCTGGAAGGCTGTGCCTGTTGGCCAGGTTCCAGAGGGGTAAGTGACGGTCGCCGAATTTGCGGTGCTGGTTGAGCCGGTCGATTGGTTTTGGACGAGGGTTACGGGGGAATTTGTGAGGAAGCCGGCCTAAGGTACCAACTCTGATATCAGTACCGAGCGATTTGAAAACGGACAAAGTAAATCATGGAAGGGGTTCAGGAGAGGGGTGAAGAAGGACGCACCTGGTTGACGAGCTGGATGACGAAGCTGGTCGGGTCGGTGCTGACTGCTTGCCACGACACGGTTTGCCCGGAAGTACCCGAACTCCAAACGGTCGAGGATGACGGCGAGGTGACCTGGAAAGCCGAGGTGAGAGTGCCAAGGGCGAGCGAGGCGATGAGCGTGGTGAAGCAGTACATTTTGGCTGTATGTAGTTGAGAGGAGTGTGAGTCGAGAGTCCCACGTCTTGCTGCTCTTGCCGATAGACGGGCAAAGTACGATTTTGTAGCGGACCTTCTATGCGTGAGACGTCAACATCACCGCCCCGCAGAGAAAACAAAAACAAAAACCAAGACTAGGGCCCCGCCAAGCACACGCGCCTCGCTTTTTCGTCCTAAACAAAAGGGAAAAAGAAAGTCGCGTGTGTTCACGCTGAACCGTACGAGTTTTAGGGTGGGGCGTTGTTTGGTTCCGATTGCCTTGGCCGCACGCCACAGCGAAAGGTGAGTGGCTGATTTGCACTGCGGAATGGAAGACGAGATGTGCGTTTCCCGCCTAAAGACCTTCTTTCATGGCAGAAAACACCGCAACACATCCTTGTCTGATTGGCAGGAGATCGAAGACGAGTTTCACGAGCTGCAAGAACCTTCTCGACCACTTCCATGGTTCACGAGTCGCACATCACTTTGCAAAAATGCGCTCTGCCAGCCTCGAGAAGATACATCACGGCCTTGCCTGGATTGAGATGATCTTCCACAACGGGTACAGTCAGATCCAAAAACCTCTTCAAATCCATCTTCAAATCTAAGCATCCAGGTGTTCCCAAATCAATCATCTTACTTTGCTACTGTCAAAGTCCCTGATCAAACGTCTCGTCAACCCTATCGTGACAATCATTACCAAATATCCTCCTATATTGTCCCCATGATCATAGCCAAAATCATCGTCTCCGCTTATACTCCCTATCTTCTTCCTTCCTCCCACCTCCGCTCGATGTGCCATTCGGTCGATACCCATCTCGTCGAGGATCATCTCGTCGTCTATCTCTATCACGGTCTCGTTCGATTCCCCCTGTCGATGATGCTGGCTTGTCGACCCGCTTGTCTGATCTACCACTTTGACTGCTTCGATTTCGATCTTGATTTCGGTCCCGTTCCAGTCCCCGCTCTCGTTCCTTGTCTCGGTCGTTGCTTCCAATGAGATCTTTGGGCTTATCCCTCGACGTCGTCGATGACGCTGAATCTCCGTCCTTCTTAACTGCCTTTTCTTTCGACGGAAGTGGTCCAAAATGGGTCTTGTAAGCCACCAATTCCGATCGCAAAGATTGAACGACAGTAAGGTGATGTGCGAGGTCCGAGCTGTATTCCAAAATCAGCTTATCTACATTACATTGTTCAAGGTTCGGCTCGCGACCCACTCGAGAGATGTGATGACCGCTTTCGATTCTGTCAATCATTTCCAATTCAGCATCGATTATTTATCGGCTCCTCAACGGCGACTCACCTTCCAATGCATTCTGCCACTCGATCGCACTCCCTCGTCCAGCTTCAAGTATCATCTCACCCAACTCCTCGTTCTCCCTTATAAGCTCTCTCACTCGATCCAAGACAACATTGAGATCCAGCCCTTGGACTCCAGCAGGTAACGGAGTCGAGGGAGTATCAAGCTTGACCTTCGACGAAGAAGCGACATTGTTCCCGTCGAGGAAAGTATATCGTAGCGCTTCGTTATCCCTCGTAAGCTCGGTTATGTGATTTTGAAGGAGGGAAAGAGTCGGTAGTAGCTCGTGAGGGATCGTGAAGAGGGGTTGGGAGTGTGAAGGACTTGAAGGGAGGGGGATGGTGTTGCTATGTGCGGGAAATCGAGTTTTAACGGCCCGCAGCTCTGCCTAGAGGATTTTCAGCGATAACACCTTGAGGAAATACTTACAGCAAGAGTGTCCCTCTCTTTCTCGAGATCGAGCACCTTCCGACCCAGACGGAGCTCGTTCTCGCTAGGTGGTGGCAGGTCCGCAGGGACAGGAGTTGGGGGTAGCATCTCGTCCTGGTCGGTCAAGCGGTTCCATTCAGTTGATTACTACGGCTACGAGCCAAAATTCTCACATCTTCATCTTGAGCTGTATCAGACGTCAGCCGTGAACTTCCCGATCGAGAGAGAGAGACACGGGCCCGCTGGATCACCTGCACCGAGCAGATCCTCAAACTCATCATCCATCACGGGGACGTCCCTCTTCAGTGATGTTGGTTGTCCTCTCGCCCAAAAAAAAAATTCGCTTAGTTAGATCAAAAAGCCCGTCGGACTATCCGCGTCGAATCCTTCGCCGGGCAAGGACATCAACTCGATGGGTCGGCTCATCACCGAAAATGAGGAAGAAAGAAGGAGGTTGATGACAAGCTCGGGCATAAAATGATGGGAACCTCCACCTGAGCTGTCCACCGGTACATTACGAGTAATAACTTTGGAAAATACCATCACAGTTCCCTTCACTCGCCCACCAAGTAAGTCCACTGAGAGGATCACAAGACGTTACGAGCTACGCCATACAGTCCAGCTCGGCTTACTTGGCCTGCTTTGTGATAAACACTATGCAGCTCTTCGCCATTTCCCTCCCAACCGCACCTCTCCCCCCAGAAGTAAGTAAGCTCCCCCCCTTTTCCAGTATAGCTCAATCTCCAACCTGATTCGTGCTACAGGTCTTCGAAAGACTCCTCTCCTTCCTTCCAGAAGACTCTCAAACCCGGATCAAACGCTTCCGACTTCCCGAAGATGCACTCCGTTCGCTCTCCCTCCCCCTGCCTTCCTACACGGTGCTCACATATATACCCAGGTTCCCTCATCGGTCGACTAGCTCCGATATGGCATCTCTGTCATTCCAACCTCATCTCCCTTACCCAAACCCCATTCTTCGCACGAGAAGGGAAAGGCAAGCCTAAACTCGTCCGTCCCGTCCCCTCTTTCTCCCCAATTCTACTCAGACCTAATTGAAACAATCAGGTTGATCCGATCCTAAACCCTCCCCTAGCATTCAACGATTCCCACGATGGCTCCTATGTCCTCCTCGGCACATCTCTTGGGAAAGAAGCAGAGATCGGAGTGGACTTGATGCGATTCCCTGCAAAACCTTACGAAATACAAGAAGGGATCTCCGAACAAGTACATCTTCCATCCCTTCAAACCAAGCCAAACCTATCTCCGGTTGGAAGTAAAAACACTTGCTAATGAACTGTAACCAAGCTAAACTCGTCTGAGAAACGATCTCTCGCGCTGAACTTTACCGATCAAGAACGGGCAAAGAGGATAACGACCTTCTGGACTGTCAAGGAGGGTTATACGAAAGCTATCGGAGAAGGGATCGGGTTTGGCCTCGAACGGATACATGTAGACGTCGACGATGCTGGGAAGGCTTTGAAGGTCAGTGTGGATGGGCGGGATATCTTGGAGGATGGGTGGAAGTGGAGGTGTGGGATGTTGGGGGATGACGAGTATGGATGGGTTGTTTTCTGGAAGGCCGATGAAGAGAAGGAAGTGCAAGAGGGAGTGGAGGAGATCGCTTGGGATGATTTCGTCAAGATATTCATGGATACATGATGTGATTAGATCATCGTACTGCAAAATCAGATGTGGCGGACCACCCACCCACCAATGATGCCTCGTCAATGGAGATCCGCCGCAGCTTCCAGTACCCTCGCAACATCCCCTCTCTCCGCAGGCTCTGCCCCGCTCCCATCGACTGCAAGCCGCGAGATATGCTCATGCGCATTGCTTCCGGTGAGGATCTTCTCCGCTTCCGAGCACGGGAGTAGATCTGTGTTGAGGAATTTCTGTATACTACGCCATCATCAGCCTAACCCTTATGAAGCAGTGATGATGAATCTACAAGTCCCCATCGATGAAGCCAGCTGTATCCTTCTTGATCAGCTGGGTACCTCCCCTCCTAAACCTGGAGTGCTTGTCAGCTTATCCATCATGCCTTGAGAGCTAGTGTTACTCACGTCTTCCATGTAATCCCGCCAGGCCCTTTGTAATACTTATCCATATTCCGCTGAAGATCATCCATAGTCTTCGCCGCAGCAGCCGTCAGCTCGCCTAGGATACTTAGGCGCCCGTCGGTAGTGAACAAGAGTAGGTCAGGGTTGATGACTTCTGGTGCAGACGAGGGTGGAGCGAGCGAGCCTAGGCGACATCAACGGACTAAACGCCAAGCCATTCGCAAAAAGGCTTACCAGGCCGGAAGCGAACGATATCTTCGTGCAGCCCGAATGTCGCCGCGTTCTCGATCTGCTCCTTCAGTCTAAAGGTCAAGAGGTTTGAGTAGCCCTATCGCGCTGCTATCAGCATAGCCACCAGTTCCACACACCATCACGTACATCCGCGATGACCACACCATCTCCGCCATCGCGGATCCCTTCAAGCGCGGTAACGCTATGCGTCGCCATATCCCGCTGATCCCCGTATATGTTCGCCGTCTCCTCATCGACCTCAAGTACGAACACACTTCGCATCCCGTCACCCACCACCAATCGTTCTTCGTTGTGCAGCTTAGAACGGGCCGCGACGTGGAGGTGCTGTGCGATGAAGGCCGATGAGAAAGCCGATAGTTCGATTAGGTTCGGTGGGTTGGGATCAAGGCGGTAGATCATAACCTGAATGCATGTCATCAGCTTCTGACCTTTGAAAAAAAGTAACGAATTCTCACATTACTAGCATAAGCAAGGGCGAGGAAGCCATGTATGACCTTGCTATCATGCACCGGCCCTGCAAGCTTCAAAGATGTGACAATCTTGACGTCCCAGCGATCCGCAGAGACATTAGGAATCGGTTCGATCAGAAGCAATCTGCCCTCCTTTGACGTTACAGCCGATCCACAGGCGTAAGCAAACTCGTCAAAATCGGCATCGGGCGGAAAGATGGCGGTGCCGACGGCGATGTAATGTCGTCCGAGGAGGAACACACTGTTCAGGCAGGTTACTTCTTCGCGCTCTTGCAGGTGTAATTCCGCAAGCACTGCATGAGCGAATCAGCCAGATATGCTTAGAAACCATGGTGACAAACGCTTCAGAGACGTTTCGTCCCGTAACTCAAAGTGACCCGACTGCATCAGATCACCAGTCTGGGGATCCATCGTCCGACTTGTTGAGCCGACGCCGAGTATCTTGTATTCAGGCATACTGACGAGCTTCCCCGCGGATCGTTCTTTTAGGTCGAGAGTTTGGACGTGAAGCTTCTTGAGGCTGTTGATCTTGACAAACGAGAGAGTCTTCGGTGTCGCCAAGACAAGGCATTCTCCGAGCGAGGGTGAAGAGAGCGCAACGGCAGCTGTGACGTCCTGACAAGGGTCAGCAGAGCGAGGACTGAAGTCAGGGAGCTCACCTTTTTGCTGACCGAGGAAAAGTCGATCCGATCTCTTCCTTCAAAAATGACAGACATCCTCTCACTCAACCCAACGGAGACGATCTTCTCCTCGCTATGGCTCGCTCCGGTGACTGGACAAAGGCGCAACGGTCTTGTCCCAAGCGACGATGCCTTGCGTCCTTTCACCATCAGGCCACCTCCTTCATTCCCATGCTCGATGTCGTAGATTATCATCGAACCATCGCTCATACCGGCCACAAGCTGCACTCCGCTTGTCGGTGAGTGGGCGCCTATCGAAGACTTGAGCATTAGCGACGAGGCGAAGAACGATTCCGAGATCGAGGTGATGACTGGCTCGCCTGATCTTAGGTGATCAAGGGTGTATAGGAGGATCTCGTTGGCCCAAGTGGCGACAGCTACGACAGTCGATGGGAGCGTAGAAGCAGAAAACACTGATAGTGATGAGATCTCCCCGGAGATTGCGCGTGATCTGACGTCAATTAGTGAATCCTTGCCTATCGTCCTTGCCACTCACACGATCGATTCCAGACCGCCAGTCTCCGTAGCGTTCAGGATTACGAGCTCTCCGCCCCGCTTGGCGATGACCACCATGTCGCCTTGAGCTTGCGCCGCAATGATCTCCTGGTCTTGGCCCACGTCCCAGACAGCAATGGATGTTCCAGCCGCAACGTCAGACCACAAGTTGACGTCTCGCCGAGTGACTTGGACCAGCGTGTTCCCTCCGGGCAGTAGACCGGCAGCGAGAGTAGGCTGTGAGGCGATTTTGTCACTGAACTCGGCTTCGCCCATCTCGGGGTCGAGGTTGAGGAGTGCAGTCGAAGATGATGTGGAGATCAGAAGCATAGTCGTGCTGCAAGTAGTCAGCTTGAAACCTCACCCAACGGGAAGCCGTGCGTCTTACCCGTCAATCGAAGAGAGACTCCACATGTTGACGACGTCTTCGATACCCTCCACACAGGAGACTTCCTCGAGACCAACACCGCTGCGTACGACTCTCAGGGAGTTTGTATTCGATGCCCCAGATGCCACAACGAGGTGTGACTGTTCGGCGTCAGCTGAAAGTATCGGATCGAGAATCCGCACTAACAACTCCCCCACCCTCATCCGCCACAACACAGAAGTCCTTCACCGGAGCAAGGTTCATCCACCGTTCTTTGACCTCCGGCTTCCCTCTCACTTCCTCATCATCAACCACCACACTCCATGCTCCTCCATCCTCATCCTCCCGAGCGCGACTTTTGCCTTTCCGAACCGGGATCGGGCGGGCTACGGAGCGCTTCGAGGGCGATACAGGTGATGCAGGACGTGGTGAGGGGATCTTGATGCGGAGTAAGAGGGAGTCGCCGCAAGCTGAGGAAAGGAAGATATAGGATGAGCCGAGGTAATTGAGAGATGATGCTGGCGAGGACTACATAAAACGAATGAGCAGATCGAACAGTATACGGTATAGGAAAAAAGATTCACAGTCCCAACGTGAACTTTCCGCACTTTGACGGTGCCGTTCTGAACTCCGCTATTGTCAAGAACCCCTTGACCGCCTTCGAATTCCCATCCGATAGCAGTGAGTCTGCCATTCTCATCGCTCAGTATCACGCTCGCCCCGCTTGGGTGAGTCTCGAGAACAGTAGCACTGTAACACAATTAGCATTGGTAGGAATCTAACCATTAGGGAGAGTACTCACGCTAGGACTGTACCAAATCCTTGCCGTACTCGCCAAACAGGCCTCACTTCCCACTTATCCCCACCCTCTCCAAACGACCTACTAGCCGTACTCGACTTGCGCGGTCTCTTCCCTACTCCACCTACCATCTCAATTTGCGGACTTCGTCTCGTAGCGCTAGCTCTGGGACTGGAGCCTACAGCAGTTGAAGAGGATAAACGCCTCGAAGCGCTCGGCGATTGAGGGGTCTGTGAGATCGAGTACAACACAGTATGCTCGTCGCCAATGACCAGTGCGAGCTTATCACTTCCGGTTGTCGGGATCGGCAGGACTCGACGAGCGGCAGGACAGGAGAAGGGAACATCGTTGTAGTCGGTTTGAGCATTGATCTCGGTACTCGATCGCACGGGTGAGACGACATCGAGTGAGCGAGATGCTTCGGTGAAAGAGTGCGCTATCAGCGAGAGCTTGCGCATCTGAAGCTGTAGGGCTGAATCGGAAGAGAGCCAAAGGAAGGAAAGCATTGGTTCGGCCCCAAAAGCGTTCGGTGGCAAGAAGGCCATATGGAGCAAGTTATGCTCTCGGATACTACAACATCCCTCAGCTACTGCAGATCTGGACCTTTGAGGCTCACTTGATGTTGAAGTTATCCTTGAAGTTCAGTCTCCTACCTTCCTCCTCAACGTCCATCGCTACAGTACTCGCTCTACGTTTCTTGGCATCTTTGTCCTTCTCCACCTCCATCTCGATACAGGAAAGCACTCCGACCCATAGACTGACAAGAGCTACCGTATTCTGGGAAATGACAGAGGCGAAGAATTCGGCTTGACGGAGTGAAGGCGTCGGAGGCGTCAAAGGGAGTGAAGAGGTCACGATGAGGGAGGGTTTAGGAGACGGGGAGAAGGTGAGGAGAAGGAGATGAGCGTTCGGTGGAGAGAGGAGGACCAGGATATGTGGTCGAACATCCTGCTAATGGTCAGTATTCTGCCAGAAAAGACAGGTTTGACAAACCTTGACGATCACCGCCTCGATTCCGATGATACTACCCCACAGCTCCAGCTCCGCCTTCCACACCAATCCTGTCTTATCTACATCCCAGACCTCCACCCGATCTGGCTTGGCGACGATCAAAGATGTGGTATTACTGGATGTGAATGAAGGGATGTGAAGAGTATCGAGAATGGGTGTAGGTGTGAGAGCCTAAGTTGTGGTGGGTTCAGATGTGCCGAAAGGTAGATAGGCTCTCAATTCGAAGGACGGCTTACCGAAGCGATATACAACATCTTGACAAACCTCAGTCAGCGGATGTTTTGCGACCAGTCTTGGAGCCTCGTCTCCGCTGGTCAGAACACGAAGCTTGGCCACGGATAGCAGCCGCGATGGTGGACGATGAACTCCGTCTGGGGATCATCCGGGCCGGCGAAGTGGAGGTAAACGATATCGGTCACGTGAGAGCGAATTAGGGTACGGATGCTTGCGTCCTAGAGTTTTCGAGAGTTCTCCACGTTCACCAACAAACGTTCATTTAAGGAATGGAGATAATCAGAAGACAACCAAACTACCCAAGATGTCAGGAGTCTTGACCGCCCCAATCAACGAGGCTGCGACACTGACTACAGCTTCGAGCAGCGTGAAACCAACTCAAAGTATGATCTCGGCCATGGCGTCCTCTTCCAACGGATCTCGCATTCCGGTCGACAATACCGCACCAAACTCCTCACGAAAACGAAAAGGCTCGCCGAGCCTCTCCTTATTGAGAGACCGAAATCCTTCGCTCAGCGTCGACCATACAAGCGATGATGAGGCTGGTTCGACTTCTAATCGAGCTGCGAGGGAAAGCAAGCGAACGAGGGTGCACTTCTCCTGCGTCGAATGTCATCGAAGGAAGCAGAAGTGCGATAGGAAGGAGCCTTGCTTGCAATGTATCGCGAGGAAGGTACCGCATCTCTGTCGACCTTTCTTAAACGGAGTTGAAGATCCCGATGCGTATGTTTGTTCGCCCTTGATAGTTTACCGCCCGCTAAGGCTGTTCAGGAACTCGGATGTCTCCTCCCGGCTAGGCGCCATCGAATCCCTCCTGTCCAGGCTTGTCTCCTCCTTCCCTCAAACCACCCCCCCCGCTCGAGCAATCATCCAGCCAGCCGAAAACTCCAGCCCAGACGTTTCCACCCTGACCGCATCAGGCGAAGAGTTCTTCCACCCTCGCTCAGCCGACATACCCCGCCAAATCCTCCCCAGCAAACCACCTCCATCCGGCTTGTTCCCATCAAAATCCTCAGGACGGGGTTTCGGATGGGGGTTACAGGAAGGTCGGATGATCAGCTTGAATATGGAGGAGAATCCGGACTTAAAGGAAGTTTTGGGTACTTTGAAGGAGAGTGGGATCAGTAAAGGGCATTTGGAGTGGGTTATTGCTGGTGTGCCGGGAAAGAGGATGGCGGATGGGTTGGTGACGTTGTATTTCCGGCGAGTGTGACCTACCTCGGTTCAGAGTAAGCTGACCATAGTTTAGAGATATTGAGTGAGCTGTACTTACTGAGGTACAGCAGGATCTGGAATCTGATGGCGTAATATAGCTGGACACGGTACAAGTCGAACCGACCATCATTCATGCGCCGATACAATGCCTTCTTCGACTCGATAGGCCGGAACCCAACCAATCCCAAGGTCGATGTGGACACGCTCAAATGGCTGCCATTGCTGTTTATCGTAGTGCGCTCGATTCCCGTGAGTAGCTCAACTACAAGCTGATCTTTGTCCAGCTGGCTATTGCTACACTCTCCGCTCCGACCTACCTTGTAGCAGCGGACGATCAGGTACCTTGGTCTCGACGATTCTATGGCTCTGCCCGGAGTGGTCTTGAATACGCGAAGGCTTTACAGCGAGACAACCTAGATGTCCTTTTCGCGGGCCTACTAGCTTCGCGATACATGTAGGTGACTGCTGCCTCGTCCGCATCAGCTCTTGATCGACGCATAGGCTTCTCACCCGCCGTCCAGCTGAAAGCTCGACTCCCCTTACGACGGCTTTTCAGCTCGGTTTATATCGGGACGGAACGATCCTCAACCTCATCGACAAGCGGGACATTGAGATTCGACGTCGAGCTTGGGCGATGCTGTACCACCTTGATCGGACTATCTCCCTACTTGTCGGACGACCGGCATCGATATCGGATGCGCATACCGATACACGGGTACCTGCCAACCTCGATGACGAGGAGCTTGAGGGAGACTTCGATTCTGCTGGACATCCAATGACACAGCCCACTGTGTATACATACGTGATAGTCCGGTCAGTAATGTCGCTTCCCGACTGAGTAAACCAGCTGAGGAAGGAACAGGCATAAGCTGGCTGAGGTTATGGGACGGATAGCATATCGCACCTTCGCGATACAGCTACCAGACTACAGCACCGTACTCAGCCTCGATCGTGAACTGCTTGAATGGCGGGAATCCCTCCCATCGTTCTTCGCCATCCCAAATCCGGATACCAGTCTGGATGCAAAGTATCCTTACCTGTTTGTCCAGAGGCACTTGCTTGCCTGCGAGTGGTTCTACACTCGTATTACCCTAAATCGGCGAGTTCAGGTCAAGGCTCCTTGGATAGGGGCTAATAACTTGGCAGACCTTACCTCCTAAGACGAAAGCCACAAGATGGTCGGTATTCGTATTCGAAGAATGCCGCGATCGAATCAGCTACGGCAGACCTGCTCAGTAGGAGAGACTTCGTGATGGAGAAAGGACATCAGATCGTCAATAGCGGAGGCTACCGAGTGTACTTAAATACCATGGCTGAGGCTGCGGCTAATTCATGGTACAGGTTGAATTCATACATGGTGCTGGGTGTCACGATCAAGCGTGCGTTAAGCTGCGCAGATCGAAGCCGACATTGACTTGCTCCAGTCGATCCTGATTCGCCACAGGCCGACGAGCTGCGCAAGCTCCTCAACGTCGTATCTGGCCGAGCTCCAGATCCGCAAGGTCGTATTTCCGAGCCCTTGGTCAAGGAAGAACTAGCCATTGTCGAGTTCCTGACGGCGAAAGCAAGTACCAGAAAGAACTCTCGGCCTATCGCAGTGCGGTCGGAACAACAGACAGATGACCAGACTCCGGTCGACTTGCTTCTCGGACTGGCAAAGACAAGAAGCGGGAAGCGTGCAGCCGAAGAGGAACAACGGCAATTAAGGCTGCAACAGCATCGAGAGCTGGAGGAACAGCGTGTTGCAGCCCGAAACAACGGGATGCAATCGCCCTGGGGATATATCGCCCCGTCGATGCCAGGACTTGACGTCCAACAACCGTTTGGAAATAGCGGACAACGAAAAGTACCGCGACCGCTTCAGCCACCACCACCTAAGCGAATCAACTCAGCTACGGAGTACTTGTTCGACTCCTACATGCAAACGCCGAACTTCAGTCCGCAACCGCAAACGCAAACGCAGACGGCAACGTACGTACCGTCGATCCAGCAGATTTCGCCGTATCATTCGATGCAGAACATGCCTCTTTCACCACCCGGACAACAGATGTTCACTCAGCCTCGACAATACGATGGGACCCAGCAGTTCGGCCGAGCCTCGCTTGACGGTTTCGATTTCGGTGACTTCGCACTCGGCGCTCCTCAGGCGAATGTCGAGAATGCGCAATTCAATCCGTTCGCTCTAGCTCAAGCTGTCGAAGAAGGGTGAGTGGGATTGATATGCCGTGATATGCGCTGATTAGAGTAGGTGCGGATCGGAAGGAACGATGGATGATGATCAGACACAGTTTCTGAATTACATCTTGACCAAGATTGCGAATAGTCAGCCGGAGGTGCAGTGAGCGGATTAATCAGGAGTGAGTCGGAAAAGGGGCGTTTCCAGTAATATCAGCAGGTCTGTCCCGCATGTACAGCTGCGAACCCGGATGTCGAAGTCGCACCGGGTAAAGCCTTAGGATTTCAGTAGTTCTTTTGTGTTCATCCAGTTGGGGATAAGACGTCCTCGGCTATGGCATCCTCTTACTTCATCTTCTCCAAAGGCCTGTTGAATCCTCCTCTTCTGTTCATATACTGCCTCCAAGTCCTCTGCTTATGGACTTTGAGCGCGCCATCCGCATTTGCTCCTATGCCTTTGCCCTGCAACCATCAATACTTTCAAGCGTACGAAGCCGAAACTGCTCTCGCCTCAGCTTACCTTTGTCGTTCCAAACCCTCCGAAACCCATCATCGAAGAGATCCCTTCCCCCATATCCTCGTCAGCACCACCATTCTCTCCCTGACTCCCATCTACGGCCCTTTCCTGTCGTCGATCTACCACCTCTCCGTCTTCCCCTCTCCTTTCGGCGTATGGACTGGCGGAACCAGAAACTGAACCTGTATCTTCCCGCTTAGCCGTGACACCCCTCTTAGGTCCTTCATTCACCGCATCAGCCATACTTGTTCAACCGGGTGAAGCGAGAGAGAGAGAAAGAGAGAGGGAGACATACCGGTCGGAACAGCTTTCGGCTCGTCCGCATGAACCGTCCCATTCGCCCTTTCCTCCTCCCTTCTTCGTCTTCCCTCCTCGATAGCACGCCGGTCGAGGGGTCTTTCCTCTTCTCGCCCACCTCGACGGGAATCATATCGTTTTCCTACAATATTTGGACCGTATTCCCTTCCACGTCCCCCTCGTCCCCCACCTACTCCTCTTCCTGAATCTCCATCACGATGTCCACCTCGCGAAGGTCGCTCGTAATCCCTGGGAGACCCTCTCTCTGAACGTCCGTCAATTGAATTATGATTGATCGAAGAGAAAAGGTTGACGACGACTCACCACGATCATCGTACCTCTCCCGCTTCGGACTCCTACTCCGTGATCTCGTATCTCGAGCATCACGATCACGCTCATACCCTCTCGGTCTATCTCGATCGCCTCCTCCTCGTTGTCGGTCTCGATCTCGGTCATATGCACGATCTCGGTCTGCTTCTCTCTCTCGTTCTCTTTCCTTTGGTCGGTCGTATCGGTCGGAGCGGTCGGGGTATTCGGAGAGGTGGGAACGGTGAGGTGGCGGAGCTCGACTCGACATGCTACTCTGGTGATGACGTCGAAAATCCCAAACAAGAAATATGAGTCGTTGACTTGAATATGAGGTGCAACGGGGAAGATATTGGCAGCGAAGGCTCTTGGCTCCTTGGCTTTGTTTGACATTCTGCTTCCGTCCCTGTCTTTTCGGAAATGCTTCCGCTTCGAACAATCAGCCAGTGAGGTGTTTCAAGCAAAAGACATCTTCCCCCAAAATCCTTGACCAGGTGATCTTGGGAGACCACGATGTCTTCCTACATCCCGCTCAGACATGGCCTAGCCGACCTTGCTCAATCCATCTCTGCCGAGCGAGAATCCAGCTTCGAGGTGACCCCGCTCGCTCCTGTACTACCGCCAATCCCTCCTTCAGAACTTACACCTCGAGTCAAAGCCGTCTGGGGGTCATGTCAAGGCGACCAGGGGTCATCGAACGGCAGCCGTGTCGAGGTCGTTCGGAGTGTACTGGATCTGGTTGGACGGGATTTGGTCGTATCACCTATTGTCAATGGGGATGTAAGTTCATTCATTCGCCCCTTTTAGAGCTTGAAGCAGCTGTCTTCGTCGTCCTCCCCACTCACATTGCCACTAAGGTGGCTGAAGCGGTCGACGGTGGTTCCGATGAAGACAAATGCCGCTTCCAGACGACTCTACAGGACAAGCTCGACATCATTTTAACCCTATATGAGGTGGTCTACTCCGTCTTCCCAGGTAGGTTCTTCTCTCTTTCCAGCCGGGTATACCGATGAGTGACTTTAGACTCACCCTCACTGGAACCCGGAGCGATCTTCATCCCTCTTTTGGAAGAGCTCGCCGAACTAATCTCTGTCGAGTCGTGGCGAGATCTATGGTCGTACGTCGAAACCCGTGCAAAGCGATTCACCAAGGTAAGTCACCCAAGTTTACCCTCTCTCACCCATTTCTTCTGCATTTGATCGCGATCGAAACTAATTGGATTATCATCAAGGACATGCCGGCGAGTAAAGGCAAAGCCCTCCCACTTCTCAGAACGATCAACGCCTTCCTCCGCTTTCTCCCACGTACACCGGCAGATCTGGTTTTCAGGGGGAGGGTACATCAGTTTGCTAGCGGGGTGATTAGTGTGGCGGATAAGAGTGCGATCAATATGAGGGGGGACTACAATGATTTGAAGACGAGCTGGGAGGAGGTGATCGAGACAGAGGGAGAGGTAAAGAAGAAAGAGGAAACGGGAAAGGCGGGGGAGGATGGAGATGGGGATGGGGATGTGAAGATGGATGGAGAGATGAAAGAGGATACAAGGGGCGCGAAGGATGATGGAAAAGCCGAGAAGGAGGATGGCAAGGCAGACGGAGGTAGGCTTTCAAGCCGTTGGACTATGGTATCATCCGCTAACTTTTACCAGCGAGTAAGAGCAAACCCGAAACCGACTTCTACTCCACCCTCTGGTCACTACAGCAATACTTCGCTCATCCACCTTCACTCGACGGTCCACCAACCCGTTCAGACCCCGAAGAACCGCCCCGAACACCTTTTGAGCAGTTCAAGGTCAAGTCCGATTTCGTATTGCCGAAGCTGTTTGAGCAAACGCAGCGGGAGAAGGAGATGATGGGGAAGGATGTGGAGGGGAATGACAGGAAGCGGAAGCGGGCGGTCGAAGATGAGGGACAGGGAGGTTTCTTTCATCCTCGGTATCTCACAGGGAAACGTCTTCTCGAGCATGAGGTGGGTCACACGCTGGTACACCCTTTACGCACTATGCTGACGTTCTGCCAGCTTGCAGACCCATCTTTCCGCCGGCAGATCCTGGTACAATACTTCATCCTCTTCCAGTTCTTACTCAACCTCACTCCCGCCACCGCCTTGAAGCAAGCCTTCACAGGCGGTATGCCGAAGACCTTTGTCATCGACCAAGAGAGCGAGACCTGGGTCAAGGCGAAAGTCGCTTCGATTCGCGAAGAGCTCAGGAAGATGTTGCCGGATGGACCGAGATTCGAAGAGACAGTTCTGAGCATCATCACTCGAGAGCGACATTACGTGACTTTTCTGAATGAAGGTACGAAATATCAAGCTGATGGCCGAGCTAGGCGCAATGGAAGAACGATGGATGTCCGGAGAACGTGTTCGAAATCGCTCCAATGGACAAGTCATTCGCACTTGAAGCCGTAGAAGGCTGGAAGAAGCACCTTGCTCCATTACAGCCTTATCCTTTCAAGGTCGGCTCGCGGTCGCTGTCGAGACTGTGGAATAGAGGTTTTCACGGTATCGATCAGCTTAAGGGATGGAAGCGGTGAGCTGCATGTCCTGTGAACCAGGAACTCAGCTGACGGAGTGTAGGACGACTTCTGTACAGAGCCTGAATGAGGAGATTCAGAAAGTCGGGATGGAGGAGGAGGACGATAAGGCTATGGGACGGTTCCCGTCCGCTGAACAAGTGGCCGAGAACGCTGAGGTACGATTCACCCTGGCTAATCTAGCTATGCATTGACTGATCCGCCTCGCAGCAGAAGACGAATCTCAATTGGCGAGCTCTCCGCCTGGCTGCCGCATCCGACCTCCGGCACTTCACAGCTCTTACCCAGAAGCGCGACGTAGGCACTCTCGTCCAAGCTCTGCAGGCCGCAGAGGGGGTCAAGACGGCTACGCCTACTGCCGAAGACGAGAAGACGGACGATGAGGATGTCGAAGGGTTAAAGAGGGGGAGTAAGGAATTGACGAGGGAGAAGTCCATTGGAGGTAGTGAGGAGAGGAAGGAAGCGGAAGTTAAGGTGGAGATGACGGCCGAGAAGGAGGGTGCCGGGAGTGCTACCGTTGAGAGGACTGATGCTGAAGCGGATGCGGGTGCTGATGACGGCCTGGCGAAAGATGCGGTGGAAGTGAGTGCGGTCCTTGTCGTGGGTGATATAAGGCTGATGTGCACATTAGATGGGAGTTGAGGAGATTAAAGGCGATATCGAGATGTGATCATCGTAATTCTGCCGATGAGAACCATATTGGCCAGAGACGAGTACACGTTGAAAGAATACTACGATGTCCGCAAGTCCCAGCTTGATCAGTGCACTAAACCTCATCTGCACTTGGCAGTGGAGGTAGACTGTTCTGATGAGTATGTGTGCCAGCAAGCAGAACAAAGATAGAGATCACCATACCGGAACTGAATGTTCCCGTTAACTGCAAACATGCTGAGCTTTGTGTTCAAGCTGTTTCTGATCATAAGAACCTGTGTGAAAGAGGGAACCTGGAGGTATAGGATTTGGTCCTGCAGCGATGAGCATGGACAGAAGTCCTTTTTTTCCTGACTGAGGATCAAACCAGGACAACGGAAGGGAGGGAAAGGTGTGGCTGAAGATCTGTTAGGTAAGGCACAGCCATAACACAAATCATGTGGTAGTGGTCTGCTTAGTATGAAACTATTTTGCATAAATCACCTTTGGATACGAAAGTACACAACAAATTGTTCGAGAGTGACTAGTGGACCTTTCGAAGACGAGCAAATCGGGCAAAACCCGCGGAACCATTTAGTCCGCTGTTGTGGGCAAATAAACAAATGTAGCGGGTACCAGCGGGGGAGAACTCGGGGTTATAGGTTGCTCTTCACCTTGCAATAAGGAGGGCCGAGCTCTACCATGGCTACTTCAGCTAAACCCGCTGCCGCAGTGCAACCACCGATGACCCAGCTCGTCCTCCACGTCTCGCTTAAGATGGCTCAATTCACAAGCATGGCCGTACCCCCTCTCTACGCCGTATCCTCGCTTATCCTCCGTCGCGGGAAGCAACCTTTCTCGATCAGTCGGTTGATGCGGATAAGCACTGGTTCAGTTGGAGCTGGCGCCGGGATCGGAGCGGTCATGGGTTGGGGCAGGTTACGGAATGAGCCTGAAGAAGCGCTCATCGATCGGGTCGAGCGAATGGTACGTCACTTCGGTATATGGTATTCTGGCACCACTGAAACGATGGAGTAGAAAGTCAATGCCGGACAAATCAGGACGGATGATTATTCTCTCATCGGCGCGTCACTAGCCGGTATCCTCATCCCAGCGATCTTCCTTAACCGAGCACCTCTCCCTAGCTTGATTCTTGGAGGAGCGAGCATCGGACTCGGTATTGGTACCTGGACGCATCTTGCACAGGCGTTGCAGGAGGGTGAAGATGTGCGACCGGAGGGTATGGTGAGCTGTTTCTCACGATCCACCTCGAGTCAATACTGATTTCTTCAGGTTGGGGAGGTCCCGATCGTCGGCGGGAATGAAAAGAAGTAGGATACACGACGCGATGCAGGTTGTATGGTCCTTCCCCCGGTTGTCCCTTCACAGCAGGACGTTGCGCCGTGCTCCACAGATTGAGCGGGAAACGCCTCTCATCAGCCATCACAACTCACACCCGCAGATCCCTCCTCATCGCATCAACACACATTCACACGTTCCCCGGAAATTTTCTCATGTCGCTTTTACATCTATTTAACAATTATTGCTCTTCTTACTCGAACAGTCCTTGGTCATAACTCAAACCCCGTCATCCTGTCCAGCTCACAGCTACGATAAATTTCCCTTCCGAGTCCCTCACTCATCAGGGTCAACCTTGGCAGGTCATTGGGTCCATCTCCTCACCTCGTTCTTTCCCCTTCTCCCCGCCACCCGTACAACGACTTTGACAACTGTCATTGGCGGCTTGAACCATGGGTAATTCGTATAACCACTGGTCACCATCACCTCGACAATACTACGCCATCCCTGCCATTCCGACTTCCTCTGCGTAAGTCACTCCGTAGCAATCGCTTCACATCGCTCATATCCCACAGCAATGCCGCCTTCGATCGTATCTCTGCGATTCGAGAATACGTCGAACATTGTATCAACTCGAATCGCCGATCGATGTGCGATCCCCGCGCTGTCGAGTGTGTAAGGCTATGGACCGCCGAGAACGAACCTCAACGAAAAGTAATCATGGATGTGATCAAGTCCCGGCTCGACCTCGGTTGGCCATACAATTACAAAGCACTCGACCTACTCGGCGTCATGCCCGTCACCGAACTCACTCCTCTCGTCGAAAAGCTCAAATCGTTCACGGAGACTCCTCCAGCGAATGAAGGATCGGCGGACTTGAAAAAGATATCGAAACCGCTATACGAGAAAGCGATGGTGGAAGTGCGGAAAGCGGAGGAGGAGGAGGCTAGGAAGCGGCAGGAGGCGATCACAGCGATGTGGGGAGGACTTTGGGCGAATCAAGTCGGTCGACCTTTGGCTGCTGAGCGATGGGAAGGTTGGAACTACCCTTGGAGCGAGATCCCACCGGGCATAGGAGCTCAGGCGCACATGCAGTGGACGGGGTCGGCACCAGAGGGATGGTACCCGTACGTACCCGAACCGAAACCGATACCTAACCCGGCTTGGGGAGCTTTGACCTGACATCCTCTTCCTGACAGATCTGCAATCACACCTGTTTCACAATTCCACCCTTTCTCGCGTACGGGATATTACAGTCTGATGCCCGACTATGGCAGACCGCCGCCTGATCCGCCTCAGGCCGCTCCATGGTGGGTGACCGTCAGTATAACTCCACCATCTTGAGATTGGTCGTCTGCAGTTACCTTGACGAGATTATGCAACGAGTATAAGTCATTCCCCTCGTCATGGTGACCGTGGATTAACGTCGGTAATTACTGCGCTTGCGGCACAGCGTCCCCCGCATCTCTCACTTGAATAGTCTGGACCGTCCTAGAAGTCAAAAGCATTCCTCTTTTAAACCAATCTTGTCACTGGGATTACGTGCCATGACCAGGTCGGGCGTTCTACAGGCTAATTTGTAAAACCACCTCTACACAAAGACGGACTGAGTGATTGATCCTCGAGGGCCGGACACTCAGGAACACCTTCAGCTCATAGGGCGATTCAGCATACGAAAAAATGCCCACTTGGCTTTGAATAATCCATTATTGGTCACTTCAAAGTAAGTATCAACGGAACATTCCGCCACACAGGTACTTGCGGGTCTCGATTTTTGTGCTCCTATTGTCATATGCTTCGAAATTTGATTAGGTCAACTCTATATGCAGCAGTCCGACCTTTCCTGCACTGGTATCTTCCTTTCTCTCGTCTGGTTATGCCTCTGCTCTTCCTTTGATTAGCCCCAGAGAGTTTGAATTTGACTCAATGACTGACGGTGTGTCATGAATATTACATAACCACTGGTAATATCATATAACAAGATCACTTCCTTCTGCCGCTAAGCAAAAGGCGTCATTGACCGGAGCTATCTGGCTCCCGGCTATGTGGTTATATGGGAGACAAAGTGCTACTTGACCGGCGACTAGGATTACGCTAAAAGCCTGAAGGAGATAAAGCATGATCTTGAGTCTTGGGCCGGAAGTACGAGTGGATTGTACCAAAGAGGTTTTTACAACCTTGATGAGAATTGTAAATGAAGGTAATAAACTGTGAACTTTGATAGAAAGATGCATGCAGGATGATCAGCATGGGCAGTTATATGAGCAATCTCCAGTTGAAGTCGATTTACCAGTATTTGACTGCTATACCACGATACCCTGTCATGCGGGGTTGTGTCAATTGATGAGGACTTATTGGATAGTGCAATACATTGTTTCAAGTTTTATCAGCTGGAGAGTCAGCATGTGGATATTTGTCTCTTGAACATCTGGAAGCACGCAGCTACCATCACTTAGCCTTTGCCTTGGTCCTGCTCTGATCAAAGGTGTCATGATACATTTGATCGTTGCCAAAAGTGTTATTCGGGGCACCACCCGGCCCATTTCAATTCGTCTATAAACCTCAGCTGCCAAGACTGCATTAGTGACCTGAAAACAGAGGTTTACGATTCGACTTTCGCCTGTGTCAAAGTATGGCGAAAGGGGGTCAGATCTACCGCCTACTTCGGAATCCATACATCCTCTTTTCACTCCTAGTGACCGGTCTTTTTCTCATCTCCTTCCTCCAGCATCCCGACCCGACTTCTCCGTCATTCCAGTTCCCTTCCCTCTTCCCTTCCGCATACCCTCCGACCCGGGTATCGTCCGATCCATACTTGACCGAACAGCTCCTCTCACTCCGATCGAATCTCACCACCATATGTCCTGATGCACCAGTGCCGGTGTACACCCAAGCCCGGCTCACCCTATCGCAGGAGAAACGATATGCACACCTCCGAAGACCACGGATACCTGGACGAACGACAACAGACGGCACGTACGTACTGGTCACTACCATCCGACAGATCCAAGCGCAGCTACCAGACTTACTCAACACCGTCCTAGTCCTCATCACCTTCCTTGGACCTGAACGATTATCTTTCTCCATCTACGAAGGACCGAGCGATGATTGTACACCCAACGTGCTCGAGCACGTTCTTTTACCTTTTCTTGTATCTCTTGGCGTGTCCGGAAAGCTTATCCGACTCCAGACTCGAGCTCCGCAAATCGATTTCAACCAACATAACCGGATCCAAGCTCTCGCCGAGTTACGCAACCAAGCCCTCGCGCCTCTATGGGAAGATTCTGAGCTAGGCAGAGACGTAGTGGCAGTAGTGGCTTTTAACGATGTCTATCTCCGAGCGAGCGATGTATTGGAATTACTGCACCAACATATCAAAGCTGGTGAGAGGAGTGGGCAGGAGACGGGCATCACGACGGGGATGGATTATTATGAGAGGTTGCCCGAGTGGTATTATGATGTTTGGGTGGGGAGGACGGTAAGCCCGCGAGCACCGCGAGCGAGGAGTCTCGCTGATATTCCGCCGCTTGATTTCTCCTACTTCGACTCTCCTCGTTCCGCCTGAACCGTCTGTTTGAAATATAGATCGACAACGGCGACCTCTTCTACCCAATCCCGCAACCCTATTGGTCCCCCTCCGACAACCTCTTCCACACTTCTCCCTCTTCCCTTGCCAATTACCGCAACCTCGAACCCTTCCAGGTCTACTCATCATGGAACGGTCTCGCCATCCTATCCCCAACACCTTTCCTTCCCCCACATAACATTCGGTTCCGGCGAAGCGATCCTGGTCGAGGGGAATGCGCAGCGAGTGAATGCAGTTTGATAGCGCAGGATTTCTGGAGGGTTGGGATGAGTCGGGTACAGGTGGTTCCTTCGGTTCAGGCGAGTCTACGCCTCTTGTTGTCAGGACGAGGCTGAATGGAGGTAGCTTGCGTATACGGAGAAGGTGGCAGAGGAGATCCGGGATGAGCTGGTCAAGACCCAGGTTGAGCTTGGTTGGGTGGACGGGATACCATCTCCGAAACGGGATACCACTGTTCGATGGGTCGAGGAGTAAGTCATTGTCGAACAATGTTGATGACCTTGAGATCGAGCTGATCGGTTTCAGTCCACCAAAGAAGGTCCGATGCAACCCTTGGCCGGAAGTCAACGGGTTGAGTGCGAATGTATGGGAAACGACGCGGTGGGTGGACCCATTCACGGGAATCGGATGAATATTGCGGAAAGTATCTGGAAGCTTTGGCGAGTTGTAATCATATGCATGCTACCTATCCAAGGTCTAAGGCGGACGAGTGTGACATGTCCTTGGCAATCTGACCTGAAGAAGTGCTGTCTGTTAGTGACCTCTGAGAGGGCTTCTCAGCGCGACAAACTTCGTGCTCACCTCTCGCTACACTTCCCGCTAGCCCCTCTTCCCCCGCATCTGCGCCTTCCTCCCTTGACCTGCCCGAGCATCAGCAAAGAGTACATCATGCACTCATCTGAAATGCAGATCAAGCGAAGCGAAAACATCCCACTCGCCTTTCTTCGGCGGTCCTTTCCCAATCCTCCTTCTCCTACCAACCTTCTTAACCCTCGCATCCTCCTTTTCATCCCATAACCAACCCGCCCCTTGTACCCTCTCAATCTCCTCAAACCCTTCCTCCACCACGTCCCTCCCCATCAAAGGCTTAGATTTCCATACCGCCAAACTCGCCTCGTCTGTCCCCTTCTTATCGGCTGGAAGGAAGGTATTGGGATGTAGACCTTGCCAGTTTGAGTAGATATTGCGTGGGGATTGGAGGTTGTATCGACGGATTGAGGGGATGACGGGGTAGTAGTTGATCATGGAAGGGGAACGAAGTCGACGACGGAGGTATTTCGTTCCGAGACGGAGAAAGAGGGGGTTGTGTTGGGTTTGGAAGATTGGTGCTCGGAGGGAGGAGAGGAGGGAGGGGAGATTGGGAGGGAGAGAAGGGGGTGTGAAGGGCATCACGAGGGAGCCGAGGATGGTCACAGATGCTGTGTCCACCGAGAGAGAAAGCTGTGGAACAGATAAGTGATTGGTTGGGAGTCAACAGAAACCCATAGTCTTAGGAATGCAGCGATTATTGTCGCCCGGGCCCGCCTGAAATCTCGTTGACTAACTATTGATACAGCTCCGATCGGTAGAAAGCCACGTACAGCCCCAAATGACAATTACGAGAATCTCCGGAATGTACCGGCGCGGACTTCCGAGTACCTGAAGATCGACAACACGTGGCAAAACCAGAAAATCGATGGCGTGATTTGAGGCCATGCCAAGTTATTTGGGTTTTACCTTGCCAAAGGTTGGTCAGGCCTAATGCATCCTTTCTACAGACACCCACTCCCTAAACCGATCCCCTTCTTCCCCTTCCAACCACTCTCGTCGCCTGTCCTTGCCATCAAACCCACTCGTCCGCCATGGCGCCTGTCGTGATGACCACGAACTACGGTTCGCCCGTCGGATACCCCGTACAAAAGAGTCAGATCGCCGCTACGAACAAGGATGACGGTCTCTCGATGGATTCCGAGGGGACTTCCACACCTTACAGTCAGACCAGTACAGCTGTGTCCGAATCTGGCGAGGAGGATTCCAAGGCTAAAGGGTTGGTCGATGATTCTTTACCGAGTATGATGAGACGAAATCCGGCCGATTCGGATTACTTCGACTCGATACTTGCTTCGTCAAAACCTACTCCTTCTACAAACGCCGGTGCAACGGTGTATGGGAGTGCGATCGAGGTTCTGGAAGCTTTCGTCGTACACCAATCCGAGTCGGTTTGGGTATACGACGATGCAGTCCAAGTCGGGTTCGGCGTGGCCATCGGGAAGGAGAGGAAAGTGCATTCAGTGCAGACCAGGGAAGGTGCAGGACTTGAAATGGCAGGCTACAAGCGAAAGACTACCGGACGGATGAGCGTATTCGCTACGACTTCGACATTACCCTACCTCCTCCCGAGTCTCAGCTCTATCCCCTCCGATATCGTCATCCACCTCGCTACCACTGCTCCTTCTTCCACACTCGAGATGTCGGATTCGCTCTTCTCCCCTGGGGTCGTGAAATCGCTCTGTTCGTTGGATGGCTGGGATGTCATTTTCTCGACGGGAAGGGATATCGTCGATACCATTGCGATTTCGTATGGAACCGAGGGACGGAGAATCATACACGTCCTCGAGTCAACATACACCGGTCGAGAAACCACCTCGTACAATTTCCCTTCACCGACTCCAATCGAAGATGACACTTTCACAATACGGAACGGTTCTTCCTCCAACATCTACGTTGTTCCAGCCGGTCAACTCGCTTCTACCCTACCTTCTTCCGCTGGTGTACTCAGTCTCAAGTCCCTATCCCCGTCACCTGACTCCTTACATGCCGCTCTCACCTCTTCCACCGAGAGGAAGACTATCTCAGTAGTCGGTGGTACCAAATCTGATGCCGATGCGCTGAAAACTGTCGTCCTCGCCGCGCTCTATTCCGCTTCCGGCTCGAGTAAAGCCGCCCTCCCAAAAGTCCAATCCGTCCTCGCATCTGAAATCCCCATGCCCATGTCCTCCGCCAACAACACCAAGACCGTCTCTTTATTCACCGCGCCTCTCTCGCCCTTACCTCAGCTCCTCGCTCATCTCTTCCTCTCTTCCCCGTCACTCACCACCCGTCTCTCCCGATTCGGATCTGCCTCAGCTCGAGGCGTCAAATCTATCCTTGCCCTCTCCCCATCTTCCGCTCCAACCCACCCGATCACACTCAACGACCGAAGCGACGTAGTTTGGGTATCCGATGCGAACGTGCTCAAAACCACCGACGTTCTGGATAGCATCGTGGAAGGAGGTATCCTCGTCCTCGAGCTACCTTGGACGGAGGAAGAGGTACCCGTGAAGCTCAGCTGGAAAGAGCTTACCGCGATCAAGGAGAAGAGACTTCGTGTCTTCTTACTCGATCTCGATGCGGCTTCACCTGGTAACCCCGTTCGAGAACAGGTTGCGTTCCTCCTCCTTTACACTGGGAAGCAGAAACTCCCCTCAGGCGTTCAGCGGGTTCTCGAGGCGTTTTATCATGGCAATCTGCATCGAGATGAGATTGAGGATGCTCAAGCTGGTCTTGAAGAGATTAATCCGAGTGGGTGGGAAATACCTGAACTGGAAGAGGGTAAAGTGGAGAAGGAGAAGAGTGCTTGGGAGTGGGATGCGCTTCCTGATCAGGTTGGGATGACGGATGTGAAGGAGGATGAAAAGCCGGTCTTAGCTTCTTGGGATCTTGCGGCGAGACATCTTTTCTGGAGAGAGGCGTTTTCGGTGGACGGTGAGAAGACTGTCGATCCGGAGTCTGATGGTCCGGGTATAAACGCTCTCCGACCTAGTATGGCGGATGAGACTTTCCTTGTGACGGTCACGGAGAACCGCCGACTCACGCCGATGACTTACGACCGGAACGTCTTCCACATGGAGCTTGACTCGAGGGGTACTGGACTGAAATACGAAATCGGCGAAGCGATCGGTATACACGGGTGGAACGATACGACGGAAGTGCTTGACTTCTGCAAATGGTACGATCTCGCTCCCGATGCACTCGTATCCTTCCCGAACCCTCTCAAACCGGTTACGATGGAGACTCGAACGGCTTTCCAACTCCTTCAACAAAACATCGATCTCTTCGGTCGTCCCGGGAAAGCGTTCTACGCCGAGTTATCCAAACTCGCCACCTCCAAAGCCGATTCAATGACCTTGAAATTCGTCTCGGCTCCAGAAGGCGCCGAGTTGTTCAAGAAGATGGCCGAGAAGGATACTGTGACTTTCGCCGATGTGTTGTATCGATTCCGGACGGCGAGACCTAGTATCGAGCAGCTGGTGGGGTTGATTCCGGAGATCAAGCCGAGACATTATTCGATTGCCAGCAGTCAGAAGGCTGTTGGGGATAAGGTCGAATTATTGGTCGTCACGGTGGATTGGATAAACTCGAAGGGTGAGTGGATCCCCGACTGCGTTTCGCACTCGATTTTGACCGCGAACATTATTTATTTGGACTCGAGCTGATGAGAGTAGGTTCATCTCGGTATGGTCAATGTACGAGATACCTAGCCGCTTTGAAACCTGGAGATAAAGTCACGGTCTCGATCAAACCATCCGTCATGAAGCTTCCGCCGGATGACAGGCAACCCATCATCATGGCCGGTCTCGGTACGGGGTGAGTCGAGATACCATTTTTCCTGCTCGAGTCAAGCTGACAATTTTCTTCGTAGCGCCGCTCCATTCCGTGCGTTCATGCAACATCGAGCCTGGCAACGTTCCCAAGGTATCCGCGTCGGTCCTCTAATCTACTACTTCGGAGCCCGATACCGTTCCCAAGAATACCTCTACGGCGAAGAGATCGAAGCCTACCTCGCTTCCGGAATAATCTCCCACGCAGGTCTCGCCTTCTCCCGTGACGGCAAGGACAAAGTTTACATCCAACATAAGATGAAAGAGGATAAAGCGTTACTTGCCAAGATGTTGAAGGCCGTTGGGAAGGATGGGGCTTATTTCTATCTCTGCGGACCTACTTGGCCTGTACCGGATGTTTACGAGGCGCTCGTGAGTAGCTTCGTGGAGGAGGTTGGGATGGAGAGGAAAGAGGCGGAAGGGTATTTGGAGAGGTTGAAGGAGGAGGAGAGGTATGTCCTGGAGGTGTATTAGAGCGCAGAGTATACACGATTCAAGTACTGTTCAAAGCATGTATATGTAGGCATCCGAGACATCCGCGAGCTGTCTTCCGCAAAGACAGCCTCGAGCTGACCCGCACTTTACGGGAATGATAGGATCGGTCCTTTGCAAGACCCCAGCAGCTGTTCACGTCTTTTTCCCGATAAGGTTCTCACTCGTACGAAAACCCTGAGGACCTATTCAGTGCTGTGGCCGAAGGATTGCGGCATTGACAGTTTCTGTTCGTTCACCTAGCGTAGCCGGAGAATCACGGCGTCAGCAATCTGTTCAGCTCGCTGCTCTTCCGCTGTAGCCGGTCAATTGTGGTCTTAGCATCCTCGCCGAGAGGTGAATCTTGCTCGTAGCCGGAGAATTGCGGCATGAAATTTGCATTTGGCGGGTCGAGAAGTGCTGTAGCCGGAGAGTTGCGGCGTTTCCTCGCACGGAGTAAGTCGGATGAGACTGTGGTCGGAGAATTGCGGCGTTAATTGAATGGAACTTTTCCGGATCTGTTTCCGGCCGCATTAAACCGTCCTTCCATTCCCTAGATCAGTAAGATTCCCCTTCCTTCCTCTCCAGTCTCCTCCCCTTCCTTCGTTTTCTCTTGTCCCTGCGTTCCTCCACGCCCTACGCCCGGCTCCCGCCTCCTTTCCTCCCCCACCCCTCCCCCCTCTTCCCCCTCACCCACGGCTCCTCCTCCCACATCTTCCCACCACATTCCACCCGCTCCCCCTAGCCTAGCAGAGGCACGCTGACTTCAAAACTTCTCCCTTGCTCATCTTCGGATAGCCCGGGGAAACATCGGAGCTATGATCAAGACCTCAAGATAGAATGCTCTAGAATACGTTTCAGAATACCTCTCCTTTGTGCGTAGAAATGCCGAACTAATCGAAGGATCTCCTGTCCTACGTCGCCGTGAAAATGGCCGAGCTTCCAGCTTCTGGAAGGTAGTAGCTGGTCCTTAATACATAGGATCTTTTCGAGCTAGACTTGGGCCTCTGAGTATTTTTGTGATTCCCTCCCCAACACCCGATGCCCGACGTCCTTTTGCAAGGTTTATAAACCCTCACATGAATCTTTTTCTAAGGTTCACCCAGCCCCTCGACTGAACCCACTTGCACAGTCGTATCACGAATTCGCTCAATATGGCTTCCTCAAGAACCCCTCCATCTGAGTCCTCAACAGGCAGCCACGGAAGGCGTTCCAAGCGATCCTCCGCCGCAACAACCGATACCGCGATCGCAAAGTACCTCCTCCGTTCCCGCTACCTGCTCGACAACAGGACCGCTTCCAAGAGCGAGACGGTCAAGGCGGCCAAGACGTTCTCCAATCTGCGCAAGAGCATGAAGATCATGTCGAAGTTCTGGGAGGAGGTAGATACCCTCGACGAAGAGACAATTGGGTCGGGTTTGAGTCTCCTCAAGACTGTCCCTTCCTTGACGAAGAGTACTGTGAAGGACCTTGAACGGACTACGAGCTTCCCTGATTCAAGTCGGATTTACGAATTCCGAAACTCAAGCCTTTGGCTGACACCATCACAAGTCTCACCAAGGGAGGCTCAAGGTCGTCCGAGAGCCGCCGTCCCACCTCCAGCCGGGATATGTCCGGTTCGAGCGGGAAGGGGAGAAAGTCGAGCAGAGTCCGGAGTTTCGATGGACCTGCCTCGCCCAGCCCAAGAAGACACCGCGGCAAGGATTCAAGCGGAAGTCCCTCCTCGCTAGTACGAGAGTCGCGCGTGAAGACTGTGAAACCCGCTGATGAAGAAGAGTGAAAGATTGATGAAGGAGGATGCATCTAGGCGTGAGTGGTCGTCCAGCTAATGACATCCCTAATTCTCCATGGGATGCAGCCTAGAACGAGGCGTTATGTGACGATGATCGGTATTTATGTGTACTGGAGTAGCATTGTACGATCCATACACGAACGGGAACCCCGCAGATTCATATCAATGACCAGTCCGTGCGACATCAGGCATTTGTGATGTAGCCAGAAATCTCGGCTGTAGCGCCAGACTAGAAGAGCTGTTGTAGCTCTGCAGCTGAAAAAGCGTGGCCTTTTCTCGCAAGACATGTGGAGTGTATACTACTGCATCCCAGCAGTTGCGGCGTCGCCCCTTCGAGGTATGCGGTCCCATCGTTGTCCGTCCGCGTTCCCCGACTCTGCTCTTGAACACTAGAGAATCTCGATTGGATGTCTCCCTTCGTTGCATGCCTTGCTTGGACGTCCGGATCCACATACCTTGCTTAGCTCATGCCGAGTTGATGGCAGTGAGTCGAAACGAATAAAAATATTGTCAACATCGGATCCTTTTAGTCAGGGTCCCTACCGATGTCGAATGGATCGTTCGATCTCTGACACCCAGGCTATCTGATTGACCGCTGGTTCATGTATAATAAGCCTCACATACAAATCTACTTCGCCATATCCCATCTCACTCCACTCCATCGTACATTGCACAACTACACAAGATCATTGGCAGACTCGTTATGCCTCGTGCTCACTCCCCCCGTCCAGTGACCGCTCCCTCTTCACAAGCCCCTAGTTCCACCCAACGATTGCCCCATACCGGCCTCCGCGGAAGCAGCAAGCAACCATCCGACAAACGATCGTCCGCAGCTGATACCTTTGCAAGCTCGCTCATCGGATCCACTAAAGACAGTCCGGAGCATTCCGCCGTGTCCATTGCATACGATGCATACCGAGAAAGTGTCATCGACTTCAATCAATCCTGCAAGACGTTCACCACCCTCAGGCAGGATCGCAGTCGTGGCGATGATGATGATGATGATGATGATGATGATGATGGATCATTCGCCAATTCTGTCGCCAGAAGCCTCTTCGCGTCGCAGACTGCGCTGTCGAAAGTGACCGAGTCGCTTTCTCGGTTGGATACGATGACGGGTGCTCGTCATGAAGAGTGGGGGAAGGATGATACAACACTCAATCCCAAGGCTGGCGGAAAGTCAGGGCACAGGGAATACAATATGTCCAAGAAGTCCAGAAGGCGCCGCAGGACAGACCGTTCGACCCATTCGACTCGTATCCCCGAGACGAGGGCAGACTGTGGTTCGACCAGAGGCGGGAGTACAGAAGGGAGAGCCAGAAGTGGTCAGAGGTCAAGCAACATTTATCGTAGGTCCAGCCGAGATAGCCTCAGACCATCGAGCAAGGACCCGCACACCTTCAACAGATCCGGGCGAGACGACGGCAAGATCTCCTCCCGCAAATCCAAGAGAGACACCCTTGAAGCCTCGAGCAGGCGCAGCCGATCCACCCACGAGTCTGGGCGGCACAGTAGAAGAGCTCACGGGAGACGTTCATCCTCTCACCAGACCTGAAACGCCTCATCGAAACGCAAGAGGAGGACCAGAGAGCGATGAAGGTGGCAGGTGGGGTTACGGGTAAGTTGTCATTTTTGGGTCAGATTCGTAATGGTTACGTTCCCAAGGTATTCGAGCGAGGGATACTACAGTATGGCCGTCCCTCTCAATACTGATAAAATTGGTGGGAAAAAAGATCAGCAGAACAGATGAGAATGAAGGTAGAAGCAAGATTTTTTGCGATACCAGCGGGTGCGGATTTAGTGGCAAATATAGGACCCGGACGCATGAGTCGTGCCCGTACAAATGAACGGCATATCGGTCCGTACAGCTTCCGCCCCTATTAATCTGCGGCTTCGAAAGTGCCGCACGGTCTTGAGCTCAGTGCGGTGCAAAATGAATGAGCCATTCTTCCCGCCGGGTCGAGCAGCGGCGACACGTTGCCGGCAGACTTCCCTGACGATTTCTTGCAAGGATTGAGCTCATCAGTGCAGACACGCAAAGTCGCAGCGTTTTCCTCACTCTGCAACTCAGCTTTCATCCGTAGATGGAGAGTCACACACATCAATGAAGGCCACAGGGCTCAATTTTGCCTATTTATTGGTGAGCGCACTGCGGGCCTATGATGGACTCACTACCATTTTTCCTTTCCCTTAGCATCCTGCCTTTGACAATGAAATGAGAGATGCGGAAGTTGACGATGTGATGCTGGGATTGGTTGAATTTTCCGACCTCATGGAAGTTTCTCGCTAGACGGTACCAAGAGTTGTGGGAAGTAAATAACATTTATAGTCGTCAGACAGGTCGGCCTTGCCAAGGGGGAGTTTCCGATAACGAGATGCATCTTGTCGGGGAGGGGATTATTTTACGAAACGATTTCTTACCGTAAGCTTCACTTGATTGACGATGTACAAATCGAAATCATTCGGAAACGGCGGAAAGGGAAAAAATGACTATACGATGGGTTTTTGGAATCGTCGATGAGTTTAAATACAAATTTGCGTAAGAGTGCAAGAGGTTTACTCCTCGACATACCTCTTTAGCGTACATCGATTTTTCTTTGGCCGGATTGAGCTTCAGCAACAACTGGTAGCTGAGGAAGAATTACAGAAGCAAGAGATTGTGAGGCTTACTTTTGCCTCTGTAACTTTCCAGCGCATGGCGTTGTTCACTGACAGGTACATCCCTTCCGACAACCTTGAATACCATTGAAGTCACCTCAGCTGTCAAAAGACAGCTTGAATGGTACTGAGGACTTGTCACATCCTACTCCCCGTTGAGCCTGTCGAGATTCCGTGTAGTACAAAGTGGCTACCGTTTGGTACCAGTAGGTACCAGCTGGATTCCATACGATACTAACTGGTACCAACTGGTACCAACTGGTATGAAGTACCGTATGGTTGCCATATGGTACCGGTTGGTGTGAAGCGGCTATGAGTGGATGCCAGGTGGTACCAGTAGGATACCAACTGGTACTAGGTGGATAAAGGTGGTTGAGGAGATGTATCGAGTGATTATGAGCCGGTATGATGCCAAGAGAAGGTGTCAGGGACCAATAGCTGCCGACTATACTGAGGGCTGTGCGGTCGTCAAAGGTACTCACTAACTGCTTATCAGAGGCCAAGGTCTGTGGGAATCGTCCTATCATGTCATGATTGCATCACGCCAAGCACGATCCATATGATTGTACTCGACAATGTGTCGACTAAGTATGCCGGAACTTATCAGGAACACGTCATCATCAAACCACGTTCAAATCTTTCAACGCGTCCCTACTACCTCTGACAGCTACGCTCATTATTCGGATTACGACGCGTCTTTAGCTCAATTATAGACAAAGACCAAGGATATACGACTGACAGGGATCTAGGATACGCGAGAACCCTCTATTTGGGCCCCATCAACCAGTTCGGGCTCGAGCAAGTATGTCAAGGATCTAAATCGATTCAACATTATTCACGCCCAACTTCGCCGACAAATTCCATGAAATGATAACGATTCCCACCAATCGCTAGCGAGGTCCATGAGCCACTCAATTGCCGACCACAGCCTGTCAATCTCCGACCAGTCCCTAGCATAGTCGAAACAAGGCCTTCGTATTTAAGATCGTCTGGGTCCTACGCACTGCTCGTCCATGACACGCTTTCCTCGACCTTATCAGCCCATCCAGTACCAAGACGATCCCGTACAAACCTACGGGCCGGATCAACCGACGGACGAAGGTTATAAAGAGGAGAGACGAGAGAGGAAAGACCCAGAGATTCAAGAGTGAAGTCTTCCTTGTACTAGTCCCATAGCCTATTCAAGCCTTGCCTCTGCATTCATCAAGAATGCTACTTTGACCGGCGCTTATTGTCACGGTGCTACGTCGACCAGCAGTATGGCCCGACGCTCAGCTCCTGGAATCGGCGACGGTTGACTTGGCTTCGGCGAAGTTAGGCTACCGTTGTCGAACTGAGCTTGAATAACTCGAGGACACGCGTAGGTGTAGCCGAGTTAAGTGCTGGTCGAGTAGCGTAGGCTAAACAGTGCGAGGGCTAGAATAAATTACGGCAAAGCTAGGTAACTATGAATGACTACCGTTGACTTTCAATCTCGAATCGCTGCTTCTCCGTCTCTCAAACTCGTCTCTCTTATGCCTTGTTCTCCTGGCCTATCTTCGGCTTGTCTTGTTTCGAGGTCAATGGTGTTTCGTTGTAGGCGAGGGGAAGCGTGTTGAGTACAATGGATTGAGAAGTGGCCTTGTTTCGGCGAACAATGAGCATGGCGAACTGTCACACTTCGGTTCGGATAATCTAGTCGGCCACTGACCGCTATGCTAGCAATTCACTAAAAACACCAATTGGAAGTCCCTCGAAACCTGAACTTCCACCGACTACATATGAGTCATGCCCGTCATGACACGAACCTCGTTTCAGAGTACGAGGTCGGGGTGAAGCACTGGTTGCTTGTTGTTGGCGATATTCGGCGATGCTATCCGGGCTTCGATTCACGATCGTGACACTTAGCTTGGCTACACCGTCGTGTATCCACAAGTTATTACCGTGACAGTACCAGTGGTACGGAGGTGTAGGAGATGATGAAAGGCAAGGCAGTCACGGGTAAATACTTAAGTCCCAGTCTTGAAAGCTCACATCCCCCTTTAGGATGGATTTCAGTTCCAGGAGTGCTATTGAGGGTCTCAGATGGGAAGATGAGTTAATGGTTTGTTATAGCAAGATTAATGGAGTATAGAGTTTGTGTTATGTGAGAGAGCCAGGTATGCATGAGTGAAAATCAAGCAGAGTTATTACATGCAACGGCGGGCCGGGTGGTCCCCTGCCATGTCTGGAGGCTTGCGGGCTATGGATATACCTTCCATGCGCTCACTCCAGGTTTGAAATCTATCACTTGTTTGGAGTCAAATCGATGCCATTCACCCTCCAAAAAGAAAGTACGAGTCTGGTGGTTTTGTCATCATCGCCAATGCCACGCGATCATGACACGTCTTTCCGTTGTTTTACTCAAGATCCGGGTGATACTTTCACGGAGGACATGACAGAACAGCTGTATCGTCTTTAGCAATGCTCCTATCTACATAGATCTCGTCTCAGCTGTCCAATCCTGTCTCACTGTTGTATAGCTCTTCAGGATCCCTCCATCGTTTCCACCAAAATGCTAGCCTGGTTCACCTCCCTCCCCCTTCTCGCCCTCGCTTACGCAGCAGGCCCATCCCGACCCGACTCCAGACTAGCTCGAAACGTCCTCGAAGGCAAAGCAGAAGGCTACTGCAGCGTAAGCCACCTTCCTCTTGCTCCACCACCCACCACCCTCCTTTCCCTCCCATCCTTGACGGAAACTGATCTCCCCTACCTTAGCCCTCTGGACCCATCGAATCCACCCACTGCCTGTACGAAACCATCGAATCCCAAAACTCTCAACTCTTCCCAGCTTTATCCAAGCTCGTCACTTACCCCTTTTTTCGACACTATAAGGTAGACCTGTATAGGGAATGCCCGTTTTGGTATGAGAATGGGTTTTGTATGAATCGAGCTTGTGGGGTTGAAGCTGCTGACGATGTGAGTCTCGGAAACTACATGGAGGTGGGCGACGTGCTGATGAAAGTAGGACGTTATACCGGAGAAGTGGAGGGCTCAGACGCTCTCGGAGGTCCGGGTGTCATCGTCAGAGGTGAGCGGACCTTGCTTGCTCGAAGAGTAAGATCGAGCTGAGTGAAGCAGGAGGATGCCGTTTCGAGCTGTTACTTTCGGGAACAAGATTTCTGCTACATCGAGGATGATGCGACGCAAGGTAAGTCTCCAGCTGCTCTCCTCGGACCCACGCAACTGCTTGGAGATGCCAAGAAGTCCCAGAGCGTAGCTGATCAGCCGTAGATGGTCAATACATTGACCTCACCATTAACCCCGAACGATTCACAGGTTACGCAGGAGACTCCGCACATCACGTATGGCGAGCGATCTATGAGGAGAATTGTTTCGGGTTGTCGGAAGCTTCGATGGATACGTCTTCGGCTGGGGCAAGCCAGTTCGGATTTTCCAAGTTGAGTGAGGGATGGGGGACGGAGATGAAGTTTGGGAAGAGGGAGGATGAGCTTTGTGAGGAGAAGAAGGTGTATTATCGGGTCATTTCGGGTGAGTCTCCCTCCGCTGGATCGAGGTGTCCTTTTTCGTGAAGTGAAGCTGACTTCGATAGGTCTGCACGCGAGTATATCCATACATATCTGCCACGATTACCTCGACCAGGAGACTGGCGAATGGGCACCGAATCTGCAATGCTTCATCTCCCGACTGGCGAGTCATCCCGAACGGCTCTCGAACGTCTACTTCAACGCGATTCTTATCCTCCGAGCTGTCGCGAGAGCTGCACCGTATCTCCAAGCATATGACATCGGAACTGCGCCGGTCGGACGGCATCTCGATGACAGAGCGAAGGCGCTTCAGATGGAGGACAAAGAAGCGAAGGAAGCGTTGAAGGAGGTGCTCAAACTCGCGAGGAGCGATGAGATCGCCAAGGGGTTCGACGAGGGGGATTTCTTCATTGGCGAGGATGCTACGGTTCGTCGATCTCGTTTGGAGATGTGCAATACTGAGTTCTCCGCAGATCTTGAAGGAGCAGTTTAAAACGCACTTCCGGAATGTGTCGCGGATCATGGACTGCGTTGGATGCGACAAATGCAGATTATGGGGAAAGTTGCAGGTCTCGGGCTTGGGAACGGCCTTGAAGATCCTTTTCGAGCTGGACGAGAAGGCTTTGAAGTGAGTCCTCTCTATGCTCATGTGCTACATAATACTGATCGGCCGAACAGTCCCAGAGTCAACCCGGATCTGCTGCAACGGTCGGAAGTCGTAGCCCTCTTCAACGCCCTTCACCGGACCACCGAGAGTCTGGAAGCTGTCGACGTGTTCCGGAAAATGTACGCGGAGACTCAGGCGGCAGAAGCAAAAGCCGTGACACGTAGGAAAGAGCGGCAAGCGCGGAAGGTCGGTTTCACAGGCCTCATGTTTCGATGTCCCGCTGAGGGTGCGCAGAAACAGATTGCTCCACTTCCAGAATCTCAACTTGCTTTCTCCCCATCAGCGATATTTGGTCTCCTGCTATCGGCGATCGAGGCGCTTAGGCGGAGTTGCCGGGGGTGTTTTGAGGTGTGCTTGAAGCAGCTGGGAGGAGGACCGGTCCGGGATGCGTTGGACCTGATGCGGAAGGGTCTTGAGGTGGTTATGGGGAAGGAGGGAATTGTGAGCATGTTTTGATTTGACATATGCATTGCAATGGTACGCCTTGACCCCTATGTCATCCTCGCTCGGCTTGTCTTCTTTGGCTCGGCTTTAGACCAGTCGATCTTAGCTCTGTAATCCGAGCTAAAGATATCGGGCAAAGCTTTGTCCTTTCCTGGTCGACTCGGTCAGATCTCACCTTTCATCGAAGGACCGGGCTTGGACGGGTCAGCTTCTGGCGAGCATATCAAGTCCACATCGCGAGACAAGGCCGATCTTTTCGGATTCGGCGAAACTGGCACGTGAGAAGGAGGAGGCGACTCGCCGTCGCTTCTGCCAGGATTCATCGCACGCTCGAGCTGATTCGCGTCCTGGAGACTGAGTTAGATGCTATCCACCTTCCGTTGATAAGCTTACCAGCTCTGACAAGGGCGGAACCTCATCCTGACTGCTTCATCTTACAGTCCCATAGCTTGCCTAATCATTCACCACTTCGCCCATCCGCACATTACCCTCAACCCCCACTTCGCCAGGCTCGTCTTCCCTCCCCCGCACTCTTCTTGCCTTCCTTATCTGTGCGATATGCGCGCGAATAGACGTGGAGTGGACATAAGATAGATGAAATGTGCAGGAGTGTCGCGAAATGGCGGCTTCCGTTAGGTACGTCCTTAAGGTGAGACATGGTCGACATACCGCATCTATCTCGGCTAACCGAGTCAAACCATCGTGGATGGTCTGTACCTATCAGAGTAGGTCAAGGACGCCATGCTCACCTCTTCCAACGCTCTCCCCACCTTCGCTTCATCCCGCGAAAACACGCCCGTTCGCAATCTGGCCCGAGCTATGAGCGTCTCTACCGCCCACCCCTAGGTTTTTGTATGAGACATGCCCTCCTGACGTACCCCTTCCTTCTCAAGCAAGGCTACCTCTTTGGTAAACCCATCAGTCAAGTTGAGGCTTGAAGACATGTTGAAACGAAGCCGATAAGAACGAGAAACGAAGAAATGCAGAGAAGACAGAGAAGTTGGAATGTTCACGCGCTCGAGGAAGGAAAGTCAGTCACATCCGATCCCGGACGTACCGCGGTGCTGGGTATAATCTTCGCTGTATATGTTGTACTGAAGAGACGGAAGGTTTTCGTATGGACTCCCCAGATGTACGTTTGTCATGGGTTTATTCCGAGGCTCGTCATGGTTTTGTCGTCGTCGTTGGCTCTTGGCAAGGCATGACAAAGGGTGGCGGTCTGTGCGCTTATCCGGCGAAGAGAAATCCGAGACATTGGTGAGAATATCGATGCATATGTAATACCCTAAACACGATCAGCTGGTCTTGAGCGAAACCATAATCAGGACACTTCCAGTTCTCAGCGTCAAGCATGTGGTCCTTCACCATCCGCTCAGAAACATCGTGGTATCCCTCACGGATGTATGACTTGTGGGAGTGCACTAAACCGACTCTAGCGGAGAGGGTGATCACTCGTGGATCTACCAAGACCTTCAAGCGGGCCGGACGAGTACAGGGCCCCTTCCTCGTCGTGTTGGTAGATGTTCGATGGTCATTGAAGTCCGTCGTCTGAAGTCACCTAGATGATAACTCAAAGTGACGATTGACGATTGTCACGGTGCTACGTCGACCAGCAGTATGGCCCGACGCTCAGCTCCTGGAATCGGCGACGGTTGACTTGGCTTCGGCGAAGTTAGGCTACCGTTGTCGAACTGAGCTTGAATGACTCGAGGACACTCGGGGGTGTAGCCGAGTTGAAGTGCTGGTCGAGTAGCGTAGGCTATACAGTGCGAAGGCTAGAATCAAATACGGCAAAGCTTGGTAACTATGGATGACTATCGTTGACTTTCCAATCTCGAATCGCTGCTTCTCTCCGTCTCTCAAACTCGTCTCTTGACACCGAATGACATGCCACACCGCCATGAACGCCAGAATCGACGCGACGACGCGAATGAAGATCACCGAATGGCCGGACGCGCTCCGGGATATTACATCACATCGTTGTAGCTTTAGCTTCTTCTTCATTCGCTATTCATATCTTTGCCTTAGAGTTGAATATGCAGTAGCCTG